>Ga0318533_10000997_pt1 | contig 13319 bp, 8 predicted proteins | sample GRESIP053b4f27_FD_203675 | JGI IMG/M metagenome (GOLD analysis project Ga0318533, IMG submission 203675) | Tropical soil microbial communities from Luquillo Experimental Forest, Puerto Rico - GRE.SIPMG.053b4f27 | ecosystem: Environmental > Terrestrial > Soil > Tropical forest > Bulk soil...
GTCCTATGCCGATGCCCAGAAAGAGATCAAGCTGCCGAAATATGAAGCTTGGCGGAATTACAATGCGTTCCTGCCCATGAACATTGAACGCTATTACGACTTCTGGAATCGCGGGATTTAAGGAACGCGAGGCTCAGCGACGGATCGCGGTTTGATGACTTGAACGGTCGCGCGTTTCAACGGGAGGGATGCATGGCGAAGGCGAGCAGGACATTCGTCCACCATTATGCCGGCGTGGCCATCGTTGTCGGCCTTCTCTCCAGCTTCGGCACCTGGACGGCGACGAGATTCGTCGCCGCGTCATCGGCCCAGCCCGCGCCGGCGGCCGCCAAGCCGCTGCTCGTTCAACCGCTCGCCGATCTGCCGGGCCGCGAGGTCCGCATCGCGCTGCTCGATCGCGCGCCGGGGAGCAGCAGTCCCGCGCATCGGCATCCTGGCCATCACACCTTCGGCTACGTGGTCGAGGGCAGCTACGAGTTCGCCATCAACGGAGAACCCGGCCGAATTCTGAGCGCGGGCGAGACGTTCTACGAGCCGCCGACCGCGGTCCATTCCATCTCCCGAAACCCAAGGGCGGACAAGCGCACGAAGATCATCGTGTTCATGGTCGCCGATCAGAAAAACCCGAGCACGGTCGCCGAGTGAGCGCAAGAAAGGTCGCACCGCGATGAACAACGAGATGGCCGAAACCCTCGTGCGCACCGGCCCCGGCGCGCCGATGGGCAATCTGATGCGCCGCTACTGGGTGCCGATCCTGCTCTCGAGCGAGGTTGCCGAGTCCGATGGTCCGCCGGTGCGCGCGCACATCCTCGGCGAGAAGCTGCTCGCCTTTCGCAACAGCGACGGCAAGGTCGGGCTGATCGATGAATTCTGCTCGCACCGCGGTGCGTCGCTCTACTTCGGCCGCAACGAGGAGAACGGCATCCGCTGCGCCTATCACGGCCTGAAGTTCGCGATTGACGGGCAATGCGTCGACGTGCCGTCGGCGCCGCAGGCCTGCAAGCACATGGGGATCAAGGCCTACCCCTGCATCGAGCGCGCGGGCATGGTGTGGGCCTATATGGGACCGAAGGGCAAGGAACCCGCAGCCCCCGCCGTCGAGTGGTGCAATCTGCCGCCGAGCCACGTCTTCGTCTCGAAACGCCTGCAGGAGTGCAATTATCTTCAGGCCATGGAAGGCGGCATCGACACCAGCCACGTGTCCTATGTGCACCGCTTCGAGGTGGACGAGGACCCGATGCACGAGGGCACCAAGGCGAACGAGTATATTAAGGCCGACGGCAACGTGATCTTCGAGATCGAGAGTGCACCGTTCGGCTTGACCCTGTACGGCCGCCGCAACGGCGAGCCCGATTCGTATTACTGGCGGGTCACCCAGTGGCTGTTTCCGTGGTTCACGCTGATCCCGCCGTTCGGCGATCACGCGCTCGGCGGTCACGTCTGGGTGCCGATCGACGATCACCAGTGCTGGGCCTGGAGCGTCAACTTCCGCCCCGACCGTCCGCTGTCCGAGGAGGAGCGGCGCCACATGCACGAGGGCAAGGGTATCCATTGCCCTTACGTGCCTGGGACGTTCAGGCCGCTGGCAAACAAGGACAACGACTACCTCATCGATCGCCGCGCTCAAAAGGAGAAGCGCGCCTATAGCGGCGTTTTCGGCATCGCGATGCAGGATGCCTCCCTACAGGAGAGCATGGGGCCGGTCCAGGATCACGCGAAGGAGAAGCTCTTACCGACTGACCGCGCGATCGTGATGGCGCGCCGCATGCTGTACGAAGCCGCGATCGCGATGCAGGATGGCGCCACGCCGCCGGCGCTCGACGCCGACGCACAGCGCGTCCGCGCCGCCGGCGTGCTGCTCGATCGCAACGTGAAGCCGCAGGAATGGGCCAAGACCCACTTGACCGGCGGCTTGGAGCAGCCAGTGTATTCCATCTGAACGCGCCGTTCGACCTCGCGGTACATTTGGAGAAAGCCGATGCGCAATAGACTGCGTTGCGTTTGCATCCTAGCGGCCGCGCTTGCGTTCGTTGTCTCGGCGACGCCGTCGACGGCGCAAACCTGGCCGCAGCGCCCCGTGAAGTTTCTGGTGACCCTCGGGCCCGGCAGCGGCGTCGATATCGGAACCCGACTGCTCGCCGACCGGCTGAGCAAGCATTGGGGCCAGCCGGTGGTGGTCGAGAACCGCCCCGGCGGCGATGGGCTCGTCGCGATCACCGCGATGATCGCCGCCCAGGACGACCACGTGCTGTTGGCCTCGCCGACGTCCTCGTTCACCGCGCATCCCTTCGTCTACAAGAACCTCCCCTACAAGCCCGAGGATCTGCAGCCGATCGCCCGCGTGTCGAACACGATCATCGTCATGGCGGTGCCCGCGAACCTGCCGGTGCAATCGCTCGCGGAGTTCGTCGCACTGGCGCGCGCGCAGCCGGGCAAGCTCAATTGGGCTGGCACGACCGGCGCCATCGATTTTCTGGTGGCAGGCTTCCTGCGCAATGCAGGGCTGAGCCTATCGAAGGTCCCGTATCGCAATCAGGTCGAGGCGGCCACCGACCTCGCCGCCGGGCGCATTCAGCTCAACGAGACGGCCTATGCGATCATGCGGCCTCAGCTGCAGGCCGGCAAAGTCAAATTGCTCGCCGTGACCAACAGCGTTCGAGCACCTGTCCTGCCCGATCTGCCGACGGTGACGGAGGCGGGCTATCCGGACCTCGCGCTCGACGGGCTGGTCGGATTTTTCGGTCCCCCCGAAATGCCGCTGCCGCTGCGCACGCGCATCGCGGCGGATGTCGGGGAGGTCGGCGCCGATCCCGCGATTGCGGCGCGGCTCAACGACACCGGGCAGCTTCCCAACTTCGGCGGCCCTGCTGAATTCCATGCCGCGATCGAGCTGCAGCGCGCGCGCGTCGCTGCCGCCGCCAAGGAGCTCGGCATCGTTCCGACCGAGTGACTGCGCGAACATGAACCGGGTCGAAGGCAAAGCCGCGCTGATCACCGGCGGCGGCGCGGGGATCGGCGCGGCAACCGGTGAGCTCGTTTGCGCTGAAGGCGGGATGGCGGTGCTCGTCGATGCCAACGCGGACGCGCTGGCGGTGACGATGCAGGCGATTGCGCAACGAGTGCCGGGCGCACGGGTATCGACGTTTGCGGCCAACGTTGCCGACGCCAGCGCGGCCGCGCGCGCGGTCGAGCATGCGCTCGAGACCTTTGGCCGCCTCGACATTTTGGTCAATAACGCGGCGATGCGGAATTATTCCGCGATCGCCGACTCAACCCCCGCCGAGTGGCAGGCCATGGTCGGCGTCAATCTCATTGGCACCGCCAACTACTGCAAGGCGGCGCTGCCGGCGCTGCGCCGCAGCGGTCGCGCCAGTATCGTCAACGTCTCGTCGTGCTATGCACTGACCGGCCGCAAGGGCATGGGCCTCTACGACGCGACCAAGGCCGGCATCCTCGCGATCACGCGCACGCTCGCCTTCGAGGAAGTGGCGCACGGCGTACGCGTCAACGCGGTCTGTCCCGGCTCGACGCTGACCGACTTCCATATCGCGAAAGCCAAGGCAGCGGGCAAGAGCGTCGAGACGCTCAAGACCGAGCGCCAGACCACGTCGCTGCTCGGCCGCTGGGCAACGCCGCAGGAGATTGCTTGGCCGATTCTCTGGCTCGCCAGCGACGAAGCCTCGTTCATCACCGGGGCGACGCTCGCCGTCGATGGCGGCCTTTCTATTATGTGAAGCTTAATTTGCGTATCCGCAGTGGCGCGAGAGTTTCACGCAGAGCGCCAGCAACGCTTCGTCACCACCGCCCCATCCTATGAACGACAGTCCGACGGGACAGCCGGCAAGCGATCCGATGGGCAGAGTGACCTGGGGTAGTCCGCCGAGGCCTGCGATGCAAGTCAGGCGCATGACGCGCACGCGGAACGATTCCAGCGCATCTGATGGAGTATCTAAGAGCGGCGCGACGCAAGGCGCGGTTGGCAGCGCAAGGATGGTGCCAGGTTGCGCCATTGCGCGGATGTGGTCGCGCGCCCGCGCGTGCTCCTGCCGTGCCTGCTCGATATCCCGCTCCGGCACCTTTGCCGCGAATTCCATGCGTTCGCGAATTCCGGGACCGAGCGGCGGCCGATGCGTCTTGACGAATTCTCCGTAGTTGCGCCAGACCTCGCCCGCTTGGATCACGCGGAAGGTCTCGCGCCAGCGGTCAAGACCATCAGAAGCCACGCGGCTGCGTCGCGCCTTTGGCAGGGCATCGGTCATGTCGTCGAGGGCTGCCCGTAGCAAAATCGCGACATCTTTATCCGCTTGCTCGAATGCATCCTCCAATATGATCAGGTTTTCGATCGGGGCCGGCGTTGGTGAGCGATCGAGAATGACCTCGCCGACGCGTCGGAAGATTCCAGGCCCGTTTGCAAACCACCCGGCGACATCGAACGATGGCGCCATGGGCATCGCGCCGGACAGATCGATCCGTCCATGGGTCGGCCTGATCCCGTAGATCCCACAGAACGCGGCGGGCACGCGCACCGATCCGCCGGTGTCACTGCCCAAGGCGAAGTCGCAAGCTCCGGCGGCGGTCGCCGATGCCGAGCCACTCGACGAACCACCCGGCAACCGATCCGGCGCGCGAGGGTTGATCGGGGTGCCGTAGTGGGCGTTGGCGCCGGACACGCTGTAGAAGAATTCGTCGCAGATCGTCTTGCCGATAATCGTTGCGCCCGCCTGCAGGATGCGAACCACCGCGGCGGCGGTCGAGGTGGCCGGAGTCTGTGCGTCGAGCCAATCCGGGTTGCCTGCGCCGGTGCGATATCCAGCGATATCGTACATGTCCTTGACCGCCGCGCTCAGACCGGCCAGCGGCCCCGCGCCGGCCCCGCTCAGGGGCGCGGTCAAATCATGTGGAACGAAAGCGGAGAGCGATCGCGCGACCGACATGCCGCCAGCCTATCCGCGCTGGTGCTGCTGAGCGAGATACCAATCGAGAATCTTGGCACCGTCCCAAGCGGCCACGCCGTCTCGACTTAAAATCTCTTCGAAGGTGCGCTGGACATGCCCGATCCGGTGCGGCACGCCGGAAAGATATGGGTGGCAGGCGATAGCCATGATTTTTGCGCGCTCGGCGGACTCCTCGTAGAGACACGTGAAGTGGTCCAGTGCGCGCCGGTACATCATTTCGGACGGATGATGCTGAAGAGCCATCATGACGATGTCATGAAGCTCGAAGTTGTAAGGGAGCGCAACGACGGAACCATGCGTCGTCTTTAGCGTCACGGGCTCATCGTCGAGAACCCAGTCACCGATATATTCGACGCCGGCCTCCGCGAGGTAATCGAGGGTCTCGTAGGTTTGCGTCAGGCCCGGGCCGAACCAGCCGCGCGGTCGCTTGCCCCAGAATTTCTCGATGATGTCCATTGATTTCATGATGACGCCGCGCTGGTCGTCGAGCTTGTGCATCGGCACCTGGTCGTAACCGTGTGCGTTGAGCTCCCAGCCGTTTTCGACGCAGGCCTCGACGACCTCGGGGTAGGTTTCGCAAACTCTCGCATTCAACGTGACCGTGGGCTTGGCTCCGACTTGCCCGAGCATCTTTCGCAGGCGCCAGAAGCCGACCCGCATCCCGTACTCATGCCAGCTCCAGTTCGGCATGTCTGGGAGCTGAGGCTGGCCTTGCGGAGGTGAAATGACCATGCGCGCCATTGGGCGCGAAATATCCCACTCTTCGAGCGCCAACACCGGCCACACCACCAACCGGATGCCGCTGGGGAATCGAAGCGCAGGGCGTTTGGTGATCGGAGAGAACGAAAGCCTGTCGCGTGGCTGCATCATCTGTCCTGTGCGCCCACTCCGCCATTAAGCACGTTATATCATGACCACGATGGAAGCCGTGTCTCTACCGAGACCAGAGCGTCATTTGCGAGCCGCGAGCACCCGCCGCAGCGTCGCGACCAACCGCTCGAATTCGATCGGCTTGGTGTCGAACTCGTCGCATCCGGCCGCAAGCGCCTTCTCACGCTCGCCGGCGAGCGCGTGCGCGGAAAGCGCGATGATCGGGATGTCGCATGTTTGTGGATCGTCCTTCAGTCGTCGCGTCGCCTCCCAGCCGTCGACCACCGGCATTTCGAGATCCATCAGGATGACGTCGGGGCGCTCGCTCAGCGCCATCGCGCAGCCCTGCTCGCCGTCCGGCGCCGCCACAACGTCGAAATCGCCCAGCAGCTCGAGCCGCATCTTGAGCATGTAGACGTTGTCGTCGTTGTCCTCGACGTAGAGTATTTTGGTCACGACGCTGCTTCCATCCCGCTGTCGCGCACACTGGCATCGCCAGATTGCGGTTTGATGTCCTCGCTCGAACTTCTTGCAGGGGTACCGACGCGGCCCGGCAGGCGGACGGTGAAGACCGAGCCCTTGCCCGGTTCGCTCGCCACCGTCACGCCGCCGCCCATCATGCGCGCGAGCTTGCGCGTGATAGCAAGACCGAGCCCGGTGCCGCCGTAGCGTTGCGCGGTCGAGCTGTCGGCCTGGGTGAATTCCTCGAACAGCTTGGCCTGCTGCTCCGCCGTCATGCCGATGCCGGTGTCGGCGACCGCAAACTCGATCCAGTTGCGTCCGTCCACCGCCACTTTGCTCACCCGCAGCTTGACCTCGCCCTGTTTGGTGAATTTGCAGGCATTGCTCAAGAGATTGAGCAGGATCTGCTTGAGCCGCATCGGATCGATGGTCAGCGCCCCGAGTTTCTCCTGCGCTTCGACCACCAGGCGGTTCTTGTTCTGCTCGGCGAGTTGGCGCGCGGTGCCGACGACCTCGTCGATCAGCGCGGCCAAATTCACCGACTCGGGGCTGAGCTCGAGTTTGCCGGCTTCGATCTTCGAGAGGTCGAGCACCTGGTTGATGAGGCCGAGGAGGTGAGTGCCGGCGCGATGCACGCGGCGCAGCGGCTCCGCCGCCTTGTCGGTGCCGAAACGCGGCGCGTTGGTGACCATCATCTCGGTCAGGCCGATGATGGCGTTGAGCGGGGTGCGCAGTTCGTGGCTCATGCTGGCGAGAAACTGCGACTTGTGCCGGTTCGCCAGTTCGAGCTGGCGGCTCTTGTCTTGGATTTCGTCGAACAGCCGCACGTTCTCGATCGCGATCACCGCCTGGTCGGCGAAGGTTTCGACCAGTTCGATCTGCTTGTTAGTAAACGGCCGCACGACAGTCCGGTACAAGTGAAGCACGCCGATAGGGATCGCCTCGCGCAGGAGCGGCACACCGAGCAGTGTGCGAAAGCCGGCTCTCTCCATGGTGTATTCCGGATCGGCTACAACATCGATGATTTGAACCGACTTGCCCTCAAGCAGAACTCGGCCAGTTACCGACCCCCGACCCGGCTCCACTGGCAAAGTTTCGATGGAACTGTAGCCGGACGGGTACCCGTGCCTCGCTACAACATGGAAGTTTTTACCTTTCTGACGAGCGATCGAGGCCATATCTGCTTCACAAAGTCGGGCAGCTGATTCGATCAGAGTATTCAACACCGCCTGTAGATCGAAGGTCGAGCGGCTGATGACCTTGAGCACGTCGGACGTGGCGGTCTGCTGCTGCAATGACTCCCGCAGCTCGTTGAGCAGACGCGTGTTCTCGATGGCGATGACGGCCTGCGCGGCGAAATTTGACACGAGCGCAATCTGCTTGTCGCTGAAGGGCGACGCCTCCTGACGAAAGATATTGATAGAACCGACCAGCTCGTTCTCCCTCAGCATTGGTACGGCCATGAAGGTTCGTGCGCCGCCAAACTTGAACCCGGCAGTCGGCGGGCCTTCCTTTTTGTCGTCGACGGCGTGGACGACCGCTTTCGTCCGCAGCAGCTGGCCGAGTGGTTGATTGGGATGAGGCGTGAACGCACCACGTTCCTCGACGAAGGCTTTATATTCAGGCGAGGGGCTTGCCAGGGCGACCGGACGAAACTTTTGGTCTTCATAGAGATACAATGCACCAAATTTCGCATCGCAGATGCGCGTTGCGTTCACGAGCATGGCCTCGAACACCGGTGCCAGCTCGCCCGGCGAGCTCGAAATCACGCGCAGCACCTCTGACGTCGCGGTCTGCTGCTCCAGCGCCTCGGATAAATCGCGCGTGCGCGCCTGCACCTCGTCGAACAGCCGCACGTTCTCGATCGCGATGACCGCCTGGTCGGCGAAGGTGGCGACGAGTTCGATCTCTCTGTCGCTGAAGGGTTCAACCTGCGAACGCGTCAACGCCAGCACGCCGATCGGGCTGCCCTCGGGTAAGAGCGGCACGCCGAGCATGGTGCGGAAGCCGCCGATTTTCTGAGACTCGAGCCATTTGTATTCCGGATCGGCAAGGCAGTCGGGCAGATGAACGGTATGCGCCGTCAAGGCGGTGCGTCCTACCAGCGTGTTGCGGCCCGGACGGATCGGATTGCGCTTGATGTAGGCGCGATAGTCGTCGGAAAAGCCATGGCTTGCGGCCAAGTGGTACGCGCCCTGCTCGAGGCGGAAAATGAAGGCACATTCGGCGGCGCACAGGCGCGCCGCCGAATGCACCAGCGTGTCGAGCACGGCTTGCAGATCGAACGTCGAGCGGCTGATGACCTTGAGCACGTCGGCGGTCGCGGTCTGCTGCTGCAGCGATTCGCGCAGCTCGTTGAGCAACCGTGTGTTCTCGATGGCGATGACGACCTGGCGCGCGAAATTGGTGAGGAGGTCGACCTGCTTGTCGGTGAACGGGCGCACCTCCTGGCGATAAATGGCGATCGCGCCGATCAACCTGCCTTCCTTGAGCATCGGCACGCCGACGAATGAGCGCGCGCCCGCGAGCTTGACGATGGCGGAAGTCGTGTACCGCTCTTCCGCTGCGAGGTCGGCGACGTGGATCGTCTGTTTTGTTTCGACCAGGCGGCCCAGAACGGCTGACATGGGGACAATCGGATTGCGTCGCCGCAAATCTTCGTACGGGCGTGGGGCGCCGTGGAGGGCGACCATTCGAAGCTCACCGTCCTCGAACAGCACCAGGTTGCCGAACTTGGCCTGGCAGAGCGCAACTGCCTTCTCCAGCATGGCCTCGAACACCGGCTCCAGCTCGCCGGGCGAGCTGCTGATCACCTCGAGAACCTCCGACGTCGCCGTCTGCCGCTCCAGCGCCTCGCTGAGATCGTCGGTGCGCTGGCGCAGCTCGTTGAGCAGCCGTGTGTTTTCGATCGCGATGACGGCTTGGTGGGCGAAATTGCTCACCAGTGCGATCTGATTGTCGCTGAACGATCGAACCTCCTGGCGATAGATGCTGATCACACCGACCAACGTGCCCTCTTTGAGCATGGGCACAGACCCGATTGTTCGGTAACCGCCGAGTTCGGTGCCGGCAACCGCAAACGGGTCACGCTGGCGGTAGGAGTCGCGATCCATGCTATCGAGCACCTGCGCGTATCGTTTGGTTCGCGCGGCCTCGACAACGGTGGTACCAGGTCCGGGACGCAGTAGCTTGCCCTTACGCGCCTCGATGAAGGCGGCAGGGGCGTTGTGAAACGCCGCGGCGCGGAACCCATCTCCCTCGCAGAGATAGAGGGTGGCAAACTTGGCTCCGCAGAGGCGGGTGGCGTTCGCCAGGATGGCCTCGAATACGGCGTGCAATTCGCCCGGCGAGCTGGCGATGACGCGCAGCACCTCGGACGTCGCCGCCTGCTGCTCCCGCGCCTCGGAGAGCTCGCGCGTGAGCAGGGCGATACTTTTCTTTTCGGAGAGCGAGCGACGCGGCGCGCGCCGCCGATGCTGCGCGGCAGCGGCGGATGTTCGCCTTCTCCGGTGCTTGGTCATGGGCGCGCGACCTGTCCAACACCGTGAACGTTAACCCGGCAGGGCCGGCTGTGGCGAGCCTCACTTGTGATCGGCGAGCAGCCGCCGCAGGGTCGCGACCAGCCGCTCGAATTCGACCGGCTTGGTGTCGAACTCGTCGCACCCGGCCGCGAGCGCCTTTTCGCGGGAGCCCGCGAGCGCATGCGCGGAGAGCGCGATGATCGGGATGTCGCGCGTTTGCGGATCGTTCTTGAGCCGCCGCGTCGCCTCCCAGCCGTCCACCCCCGGCATTTCGAGGTCCATCAGGATGATGTCGGGGCGCTCGGCGAGCGCCATCGCGCAGCCTTTCTCCCCGTCCTCCGCGGTCACGACCTCGAAATCGTCCAGCAGCTCCAGCCGCATCTTGAGCATGTAGACGTTGTCGTCGTTGTCCTCGACGTAAAGCACTTTGGTCACGACGCTGCTTCCATCCCGCTGCTGACGAAAGGCTTGCTCGGCACCAGCCGGCGGATACGCTCGACCAGATCCGCCGGCCGGAACGTCTCCTTGACCAGCACCGATTGCACGCCCGAGTTCAAGCGCTCGCGGTCCTTGGCATCGAGGTCGCGCGCGGTGATGACGATGACCGGAATGTCGCGCCAGCGCGGCTCCTTCTGCAGGGCGGCCACGACCGCAAAGCCGTCCATCTCGGGCATCATCAGATCGAGCAGGATCACGTCGGGTTTATCCGCTTGCAGGCGCGTCAGCGCCTCGCGCCCGTTCGCGGTCTCCTGCACGACCCATTGCTCGCCATCGAGCCATCCGCGCAGGCGCTCGCGCTGATCCTTATCGTCGTCCACCAGCAGGACCCGCGTCGGCCGCGCCGGCGCTCGGAAACGGCTGACCATTCGATGCAGCCGCTCGCGGTCGATGGGCTTGGTGAGATAGCCCGCCGCGCCGAGCGCGACCCCGCGGCGGTGTTCATCCAGGATCGTGATCATGATGACCGGAATTTCGGCGAGATCGGCATCCTGCCGCAGCGCGGCGAGCACCGACCAGCCGTCGAGATCGGGCATCATCACGTCGAGGGTGATCACGATCGGCCGCAGGTCCTTGGCGAGCTTGAGCCCCTCCAATCCGCCCGCCGCCGTCACGACGGAAAAGCCCTCGGCCTTGAGCTGCTCGGCAATGAGTTCGCGTGCGGTGGCGTCGTCGTCAACCACGAGCACGCAGTCGTTGCTCGGCGGTCGGCTGCCGTTGGTCGCGGCTTTGGCAACGGGGTCGGGCCCCGCCGGCAGCCGCACGGTGAAGACCGAGCCTTTGCCCGGTTCGCTCGCCACCGTCACGTCGCCGCCCATCATGCGCGCAAGTTTGCGGGTGATCGCAAGGCCGAGACCGGTGCCGCCGTAGCGCCGCGCGGTTGATGAGTCGGCCTGGGTGAATTCCTCGAACAGCTTGGCCTGCTGCTCGCCCGTCATGCCGATACCGGTGTCGGCGACCGCGAACTCGACCCAGTTGCGGCCGTCGGCGACTTTCCGCACCCGCAGCTTCACCTCGCCTTGGCTCGTGAACTTGCAGGCGTTGCTCAAGAGATTGAGCAGGATCTGCCGCAGCCGCATGGGATCGACGGTGAGGACCCCGAGCTTCTCCTGCGCCTCCACCACGAGGTTGTTCTTGTTCTGCTGCGCCAGCTGGCGTGCGGTGCCGACGACCTCGTCGATGAGCGGCGCCAAACTCACCGACTCGGGGTTGAGCTCGAGCTTGCCGGCTTCGATCTTCGAGAGGTCGAGCACTTGGTTGATGAGGCCGAGCAGGTGCTGGCCGGCGCGATGCACGCGCTTGAGCGGCTCGGCGGCTTTTTCCGTGCCGAAGCGCGCTGCGTTGGTGACCATCATCTCGGTCAAGCCGATGATGGCGTTGAGCGGGGTGCGCAGCTCGTGGCTCATGCTGGCCACGAACTGTGACTTGTGCTGGCTCGCCAATTCGAGCTGGCGGCCCTTCTCCTCGATTTCCTGGAACAGGCGGGCATTTTGGATCGCCAGCACCGACTGGGCGGCGAACGTGCGCAAGAGGTCGATGGTGTTCCTGGAAAATTCGCCGGGCGCCTTGCGCCGCACCACGAGCGCGCCCATGACCTCGTTGAAGCGCATCAGCGGGACGAGCAGCCGCGCGCGATACCCCGCCTGCAACATGATCTCGTTCGCGGGGATGGTCGGTTCGGCCTGCATGTCCGGGACCTGGACCGGCTCGGCCCGCTTTGCGGCGCCGCCGACGGCGCCGGAGATATCCGTGTGATGGTCTTTGAGCGCGGCAATCAAATCGTCGCTCATGCCGTAGTTCGCCTGCAGCTGGAATTCCTGTTGCGCCTCGTCGTGCACGTAGATCGATCCGGCGTCGGTATCGGAAAGCTGAACCGCCTTGGCAACGATGGTCGAGAGCACCGTCTGCAGCTCGAGCGTGGAATTGACCGCTTGCGTGACCTCGCCCAGCGCCCGCAGCTCCTCGACCGACTGGCCGAGCTCCTCGGTGCGCGCACGCAGCTCGGTCAGCAGGCGGACGTTCTCGATGGCGATGACGGCTTGGCTGGCGAAATTCGTGACCAGGTCGACCTGCTTGTCGGTGAACGGGCGCACCTCCTGGCGATAAATGGCGATCGCGCCGATCAGTTCTCCTTCCTTGAGCATCGGCACCGCGAGGAGGCTTCGCGCGCCGGCGGATTCAACGAGGGCGACCATTCGGGGATCACGCTCGATATAGGCTTGATCTGCGGCAAGATCAGAAACGTTGATCACCGCTTTGCTTTCCGCGATGCGGGCGAGCGGCATGTGCTGATGATGATCGCGCAGCACCATCATCGGTTCTCGCTCATACCACTCGGTATAGCCGGACCGCTCGCCGATGTTGCAGACGTTGCGAAAGGCGTCTCCATCGCGAAGGAACAAGCTGCCGAACTTGGCCTCACAGAGTCGCGTCGCGTTCGCCAGCATGGTCTCGAACACGGGTTTCAAGTCGCCGGGCGAGCTCGAGATGACGCGCAGCACCTCGGAAGTCGCGGTCTGCTGCTCGAGCGATTCGCTCAATTCGTGGGTGCGTTGTTCGACCTTCTTTTCCAGGCCCGCATAGGACTCCTGCAGCTGGCCCGCCATGTCGTTGAACTGATCCGCCAGCCCTTCGAGCTCGTCGCCGGTCTTGATCGCGATGCGCTGGGATAAGTCGCCGCGGCCGATGCGCGCGGCGCCCGCTTGCAGCGCCTGGATCGGGCCGACCATGCGGCCGGCGAGAAACATCCCGGCGAGGACGGCAAAGCCGAGCGCGCCCAAGAGCACGAAGCCGAGCCGCTGCAACGCCGCGTAAAGCGGGGCATAGGCCTCCTCGGCCGGTAGCTCGACGAACATGAGCCAGCCGAGCGGCGCCACCGGCGCATAGGCGGTCAGCACCTTGCGCCCTTCGATGTTCTCCGCTTCCTGCACCGTCTCCGGCGCATTGTCGCCCGTGCCGGCGCCGGACGCGCTGGCGCGTGCCGCGCGCACTTGCGCGAGCTTCGACATGTCGG
>Ga0318533_10001000_pt1 | contig 13298 bp, 10 predicted proteins | sample GRESIP053b4f27_FD_203675 | JGI IMG/M metagenome (GOLD analysis project Ga0318533, IMG submission 203675) | Tropical soil microbial communities from Luquillo Experimental Forest, Puerto Rico - GRE.SIPMG.053b4f27 | ecosystem: Environmental > Terrestrial > Soil > Tropical forest > Bulk soil...
CCAGCAGCTCCTCAACATCGCGCAGCGAGAGAGAATAGCGAAGATACCACCGGACCGCACAAAGGATGATGCCGGGTTCGGTCTGCCGCCATTTGAAGATCGCCGGTCGGGTTATCATTGCGCGATTGTTTCACGTCACCAGCCAGTAACCCTGAAAGTTGCAACACATCCGTCATCGACGTGAAAGCACCCGGACTGCCCTACATAACGCCTTGTGCAAAACGGTTGAGAATCCTCGGCACGGCCATCCTATTGCGAAGTGACACGTAATTTCCGAAGCTGTCGCAAGCCCGAATATGACGAGCGATTCAATGCTGAACCAGCAGGCAACATTCACAAGCCGGCTGATTTTCGAGATCTCTATCAGATCCTTGGAGTGTATAAACCAGTCGATCTCAACAACAACACCGGGATGCACTACACATACGCGTCGCCAGGGACAGCTGAGTCTTACCGCAAGACAGGAAAGTTCGCGACGGAACTAATTTCAAAAAAGACTGTCTGGGTTGTGATGTTCCAGCGCAGTCAACCGACTGGGTATACCTACAAGGCTATCCGGTCCTTAAATCGAAGTAAGCAGAACGGCCCCACAGAACTCACTCGGAAATTGTCAGAAGGAGAATTGGAATGCAAAAGTATCTGTTGATAATCATCGTTGGGCTTGGACTGAGTGCTTCAGCCGTATACTTCGCACTTGCGAAGCCGGTTGCGGCTGCCCAATCTGTACAGTCCAGCGCGGTATTCGACTCTCAAGGCAAGTTGAAGTTGCCAGACCCACATACGTTTCGCCGGTGGGTCTTTGTAGGGGCTCCCCTGACCCCCAATGCTCTGAACAACGGAAAGGCGAGCTTTCCCGAATATCATCACGTCTACATCGAGCAGAAAAACGTCGACGCCTATCTGAAGATCGGTGAGTTTCCTGAGGGAACTGTCATTGTAAAAGAACTGACTCGCGTTCTTAATCCAACTTTTCCAGACGGCTCGCGCACAGAACCATCGGGACGGGGATATTTCAACGGCGAGTACAACGGGATTGACCTTAGCGTGAAGGACAGTAAGCGGTTTGCCAAGACGAACGGTTGGGGCTTTTTTACTTTCGGGCATCATCCGCTGCCTTATGAGAAAACCGCGGCTGAAGCGCCTGTTCAGGAATGTGCAGGGCGCCATCTGGGCAATGTCGCAGTCACGGATATGACATGGATTCAGTTTTATCCATTGCTTCGTGACAAGGATCCGGAATAGCAAAGATTTTCTCCTTTCGGAGCTTCTTTAGTCAGCGCTGTCTGTCACGTAACCATTCCGTCTCGACGTTTTCGGGAGCGACGCCATGCAGATGAATCTCAACATGCTACCCAAACGTTACCTTCTTTGCGGGGGAGTTGTAGCTCGCCAAAATTCGAAATGCACCTCGAAGGGAACGCGCTGAAGGAGTTTCCCAATCCGGGATGGGTCCGCCGGTGAGCGCAGGTGCTGAGTCGTGGCTATACGCTCCTTATTATTGATGACCGAAGATCCGACACCTGTCCGACAAGCTGTAGGTCAGGAGGAATCGGCGGATGTCAGGCCGCGCGGTCGTAGCGGTGGTGCAAACCGCCCGATCGTGCATAGGAGATCACCTGGCCTCTCGCCGCAGAACGGACTCTGCGGCCAGGCGTTTCCTTTCACAGCCCAAGATGAGTTCGGTCGTCATGATAGTAAGAGACGAACTCGGACAAAAGCCGCCGGAGATGGCGCTCGTTCAGGGCTATGATGTGGTCCAGTAGCCTCCACCTCAACGTCACGCAGCATCCCACTAGTGCCTGGATCGTGCAGCAGTTACGGGAAGCGTTTCCCTACCAGTCTCGCAGGAGGTCAGGGAAGGCTGGCGAAAGGCATGAGTGAGCTCAAGAAGAAAGCGCTAGGTCATCCTGGCAAGAAACATTTGGAGGATAGCCATGTGGACAAGACTATGCCCGTTATGTAAAGCACTCTTGAGGAAGTTGAAGTTATCGATTCCATTCGGTGTGGCTGTGGCTGGGAGTGGTAAGCCCACGGGTAACCGTTCTTGAAACCCGAAACTGGCGGATTGAGTGCCTTCGTACCGTGGCTTGAGCACGAAATCCTTCATCGGAGAGAACCGGATGGGAGCTTTGCCAGAACCCGAACCCACAGCGTACACTTTTATTACCTGTTTCCTGCTTCGAGTGGGCTGCGCTCTTTCCCAACACGGGTTCGATTTTCTCTACGACCTGCGTCGGTCAAGCGGGGTGCGATGGCTATTGGCAAGGCCAGAAGGCGAGCAGTCGATTCACCGGTGATTTCTAGCCGCACTGGATTGCGAACTGACTGTGGTGCTGGTTCTCACTATCCTGACGATTTTCTTTTTTCCTTCGGTGCAGGGCCCGTACTCCGTTGTACATGGGCCCGCCACGGCATTTCGGGCAGCGCCATCAGCTGCCATCGCACACGCGTCCATCGTGCATGGCGCAATGTACTCGATCCGAAATTCTTCAGGTTCGCCGCCGCTGGTTGTGGCTCGGTTGACCCTCTCGAAAACGGATCGCACTCAGAAGCAATACCGGAATGTAGCGCGACTCTCCGCTGTTAATTCTCAGCGGGTTGCCGTCCTAGAGGGCCCCCAACTGTACGCGTCATCAGTCAATTTCCATGCACATAGCGGCAGCCATTCCCAACGTCAATGAAGTGTTCTGGTGAAGGGAGGACAAACAACGTGGAGCTTTCAGGATATGGGCTCGAACCCCTCCGTAAGGATGAGGAGTTCATCCTGTACCGGGGCCACTCGAAACAGGCAGAGGCACCGCCTGTTCTCCTACTGGCACCTCTCTCATTACGCCCCGCGCTCGAAACCCTCAAGAAGATAGAGCACGAATATTCGTTCAGGAACGAACTGGACGCAACATGGGCAGTTCGGCCCATCACTTTATCCCATTACAACGAGCAGAGGGTACTTGTGCTCGAGGATCCGGGGGGTGAGCCTCTCAATCGGCTCATTCACGGACCGATGGAAATGAAGCAGGTTTTGCGCTTCGCCATTGGCCTCGCAACCGCACTCGGCCAGCTACACAAGCGAGAACTGATCCACAAAGACGTGAAGCCCTCGAATGTCCTCGTTGACCCCAGGACCGGTCAGGTCTGGCTTATGGGTTTTGGTATCACATCGCGCCTTCCGCGCGAACACCAGTCGCCCGAACCTCCCGAGTTCATCGCTGGAACGCTCCCCTACATGGCCCCCGAGCAGACCGGACGAATGAATCGTTCGATTGATTCGCGGAGTGACCTCTACGCCTTCGGCGTAACCCTTTACGAGATGCTGACCGGGAGTCTGCCCTTTTCGGCTTCTGATCCGATGGCATTGGTGCACTGCCACATTGCTCGACAACCGGTGTCCCCTGGCGAGCGGTTGAAGGATATTCCGGGCCAGGTTTCTGCACTCATCATGAAGCTGCTCGCCAAAACTGCTGAGGAGCGCTACCAGACAGCGGCCGGCGCCGAGAGTGACCTTCGGCGCTGTCTTGCTGAATGGGAAACTCAGCGCCGCATCGACGAGTTCCCGCTTGGCGAACACGACACGCCAGACCGACTGTTGATTCCCGAGAAATTGTACGGGCGAGCATCCGAGATCGATACCCTGCTTGTCTCCTTTGACCGTGTTGTAGCCGGTGGCAGGCCGGAGTTGGTGCTCGTTTCCGGATACTCCGGTATCGGCAAGTCCTCCGTTGTCAATGAGCTTCACAAGGCACTGGTTCCGCCCCATGGTCTTTTTGCATCGGGCAAGTTCGATCAGTACAAGCGCGACATTCCTTACGCAACTTTGGCGCAAGCCTTTCAGAGCCTTATCCGTCCACTTCTGGGTAAGAGCGAAGAGGAGCTGAGCAAATGGCGCAACGCCCTTGATCAGGCTTTAGATCCGAACGGACTGCTCATTGTGGATCTCGTCCCGGAATTGAAGCTCATCATAGGAGAACAGCCGCCGGTCCCTGAACTTCCGCCACAGGACGCGCAAGGCCGCTTCCAGTTGGTGTTTCGGCGATTCATCAGCGTATTCGCACGGCCGGAGCATCCGCTGGCCCTGTTCCTCGACGATTTGCAATGGCTCGACGCCGCGACGCTCGATTTGCTCGAGGATCTGTTGACTCGGCCGGATGTGCAGCACTTGATGTTGATCGGGGCCTATCGCGACAACGAAGTCGATTCCGCCCATCCGCTGATGTGCAAGCTCGAAGCGATCCGCAAAGCTGGAGCAGCAGTGCAGGAGATCGTACTTGCGCCCCTCAGCCATGACGATTTCGGACAGCTGATCGCCGATTCCCTTCACTGCAAACCGGAGTGCGCCACTCCGCTTGCAGAACTGGTGCACGAGAAGACGGCGGGCAATCCATTTTTTGCTAATCAGTTTATTTCTACGCTTGCCGAAGAGGCGTTACTCACCTTCGATCATGGCGAAGGGCGGTGGTCTTGGGACCTGAATCGCATTCACGCCAAAGGTTACACCGATAATGTGGTGGACTTCATGGTTGGGAGGTTGAACCGCCTGCCGGCGGAAACCCAGAAAGCCTTGCAGCAGCTTGCCTGCCTGGGCAACAGCGCGGACTTCGCAATGCTGCGGATAGTTTACCGGGACTCAGACGAGGAAATACACCGGCGGCTTTGGGAGGCGGTCCGAGCGGGCCTCATTTTCCGCTCGGAGGATTCCTATAGGTTCCTCCACGACCGTGTCCAGGAAGCAGCCTATTCTTTAATCCCGGAAAAATTGCGCGCCGAAGCCCATCTCCGGATAGGGAGGCTGCTGGCAGCATATACGCCTCCAGAGAAGCAGGAGGAGGGGATCTTCGAGATCGTCAGTCAGCTCAACCGCGGCTCTCACCTCATCACGTCAGCTGAGGAACGTGAGCGGGTCGCAGAGTTGAATTTCATTGCGGGCAGGCGCGCGAAAAGTTCGACAGCGTATGCGTCGGCGCTTAAGTACCTCGCAGCGGGCCGGGTATTTTTGACCGAAGAGAGTTGGGACCACAACTACGAGCTCATCTTCAATATCGAAATCTATACGGCCGAGTGCCAATTACTGACGGCAGATATGGCGGCGGCCGAAAATCGGCTTTCGATGCTGGCGCAACGTGCCAAGGGCAGCCATGATATCGCTGTCGTCACACGTTTGCGCCTCACGCTCTACACCACTTTGGATCGGAGCGACCGCAGCGTGGATGTCTGCCTTGAATACCTGCGACGCGGCGGCACTGATTGGTCGCCGCATCCGACCCGTGACGAAGCACAGCGCGAATACGATCGAATCTGGTCGCTGGTCGGAAACCGAGAAATAGAGGAACTCTTTGAATTGCCCTTGATGACAAACCCGGATCTCCTCGACGTTCTGGACGTCCTGACCGAGGTCGTGACGCCGGCCTTGTTTACCGATGAGAATTTCCTTTCGCTTGTCATCTGTCGGATGGTTAATCTTAGTCTACAACACGGCAATAGCGACGGGTCGTGCTTTGCCTACGTATGGTTTGCCATCATCGCCGGGCCGCGCTTCAGCAACTACAAGGCTGGGGCTCGATTCGGCCGGCTTGGCTATGACCTGGTCGAAAAACGCGGATTGAAGCGTTTTCAGGCTCGAACCTATATGTCTTTCGGAGATATCGTCCTGCCATGGACGAGACATGTCAAGACTGGCCGCGATCTGGTGCGTCGCGCCTTCGATGCCGCCTACCGGGTCGGAGACCTTACCTTTGCGGCTTATAGCCGCAGCCACCTGATCACGAACCTTCTCTCGGCGGGAGATTCGCTTGCCGACGTGCAACGCGAGGCGGAGAATGGGCTCGAGTTTGCGCAGAAGGTTCGGTTCGGTCTCGTCATTGACCAGATCACCGCCCAGCTCGGACTTATCCGAACCCTCCGTGGGTTAACACCGAGATTTGGCTGCTTCAGCCATGATGGGTTCGATGAGCTTCGATTTGAGCACCATCTGTCAACTGAGCCGGGTGTGGAGGTTAAGTGGCGCTGGTATTCTATCCGAAAGCTGCAAGCCCGCTTCTTTGCCGGTGATTATGCTTCAGCCGTGGCTGCCGCATCGACCGCGCAACGGATGCTCTGGACATCACCCTCGCAATTCGAAACAGCAGAGTTTCACTTCTATGGTGCGCTTTCCCACGCGGCATGCTGGGATTCTGCATCTCCCGACCAGAGACAGCAGCATTTCGAGTCCCTGGCCGCCCACCACAGGCAGCTCGAAGTCTGGGCGGAGAATTGCCCGGAGAATTTCGAAAACCGCGCCGCGCTTGTCGGCGCGGAGATCGCACGAATAGAAGACCGCGAATTCGAGGCGATGCGCCTCTACGAACAGGCGATCCGCTCGGCGCGCGCAAACGGTTTTGTCCACAACGAGGCGCTCGCCTACGAGGTCGCCGCGCGCTTCTACGCGGCGCGTGGTTTCGACAGGATCGCGGATGCGTATTTGCGGGAAGCCTGGTACGGCTATGTCCGTTGGGGAGCCGATGGCAAAGTAAAGCAACTCGAGCGCTTATATCCGCACCTCAAAAAGGAAGAGCCGGCTCCCGGCCCGACGAGCACGATCGTGGCGTCGGTCGATCTCCTGGATCTAGCCACCGTTATCAAAGTCTCGCAAGCAGTCTCGGGTGAGATGGTTCTGGAGAAGCTGATCGACGCGCTCATGCGCACAGCCTGTGAGCACGCAGGAGCTGAGCGAGGGCTCTTGATTCTTCCGCGAGGTGATGATCTGCGGGTCGAGGCAGAAGTCACCACTAGCAGCGCCAGTGTCATTGTGCGCCGGAGAGAAGCAGCGGAGCCCGCCGTGCCAGAATCGATCGTCCACTTTGTATTACGCACCCAGGAGTGTGTAATCCTCAACGATGCCACGGCGGACAGTTCGTTTTCGGCGGATACCTACATCCGGCAGCGTCATGCGCGTTCCATTCTCTGCTTGCCATTGATTAACCAAAGCAAACTCATCGGTGTGCTCTATCTCGAAAATAACCTGGCTCCTCACGTCTTCACTCCTACGCGGATCGCAGTGCTGAAACTGCTTGCCTCCCAAGCTGCAATCTCCTTAGTGAATACACGTCTTTACGCCGATCTCGAAGCACGCGAGGCGAAAATCCGACGCTTAGTCGACGCCAATGTCATGGGGATCTTCGTCTGGAACCTTGAAGGCAAGATCGTCGAGGCCAATGAGGCGCTTCTCCGCATGCTCGAATACAGCCGTGAAGATCTTGTCTCAGGTCGAATGCGCTGGACAGACCTGACGCCTGGGGAATGGCGCGACCGCGACGGACGCGCCTTGGCCGAGCTAAAAGAGGTCGGCAGTGTTCAACCCTATGAGAAGGAGTTCTTCCGGAAACACGGCAGCCGCGTGCCCGTGCTGGTCGGTGCCGCAGTGTTCGAACAAGGAGGAAATGAGGGTCTCGCTTTCGTACTCGATTTGAGCGAACAAAAGCGCGCCGCGGAGGCCCTGCGGGAAAGCGAGGCACGGTTACAGGCATTTTTTGAACACACCCCAAGCCTGATTTTCTTGAAAGATCGGCAGAGCCGGTATCTCTATGTCAACAAGGAGTTCACAAGAGTCTTCGGTATCACCGAAGAACAAATCAGAAGGAAGAAGGATGATGAAATATTTTCAGCGGAACAGGCTGCTGCCTTTCAAGCCGACGATCGAAAGGTGCTCGATGCGGGCGTTCCGATGGAATTTGAGGAGGTCGCTCTCCAGGAAGACGGGCTGCACACGCACATCGTCCAGAAGTTCCCCCTGTTCAATGCAGAGGGCGAGATCTACGCTGTTGCCGGTATTGCGACGGATATTACTGAACGTAAAAAAGAGGAATCCGCGCGTCGCTACAGTGAAGAGAGGCATCGCGTCGTTGTTGAAACGGCCAATGATGCCGTGATCACCGCGGACGAGAGCGGTGCAATTCGGTTTGCCAATCCCGCCACTATGAAAATCTTTGGTTACGACCCGCCGGAGTTGATTGGGAAACCCTTGACCGTACTCATGCCGGAATTCATGCGGCAGGCGCACGAGAATGGGTTCAGACGCTACCTGGCTACCGGCCAGCGACATATCAACTGGCAGGGTACCGAGCTTACCGGCCTCCGCAAAAATGGACAGGAGTTCCCGGTGGAAGTCTCGCTCGGAGAAGTGACCATGAACGGGCACCATGTATTTACCGGCTTTATCCGCGATATCAGTGAAAGAAAGCATGCGGAGGAGGCACTACGGCGCAGCGAGGCTTATCTGGCACAAGCGCAGGGACTCGCGCACGTGGGGAGTTGGGTTTGGGAAGTAGCTGGAAGGAAGGCGGTGTATCTGTCAGAGGAATGGTATCGCGTATGTGGCTTTGACCCACAAGGTGGTATGCCCACTTGGGAAGAACGCCTACAGCGGGTTCATCCCGAGGACCGGGCCAAGTGGCAAGCGGCATTAGATCGAGCCATAGCCGAGAAGTCGGATTATGACGTGGAGTTCCGGATTCTGCCTCCGCGTACGGCAGTCAGGTACGTCCATTCCGTGGGCCGCCCCGTTTTGGGCCCGTCCGGGGAATTGGTGCAATACCTAGGTATGGCGATGGATGTGACAGAGCACAAGCGGGCGGAGGAAGAGCGCGAGAGATTACTCCAGGCGCAGGCGGATCTTGCGCACATCAACCGGGTGAGCACGATGGGAGAGTTGACCGCCTCATTGGCGCACGAGATCAAGCAGCCGATTTCCGCAGCGGTGACAGACGCTAAAACCTGCTTGCGATGGCTTTCTCGCGATCAGCCCGACCTGGCCGAGGCGCAAGAAGCAGCTTCAAGACTCGTCAGAGATATAACCCGTGCGTCTGACATCATCAGCCGGATCGGCTCGCTATTCAAAAAGGACGTTCTCCAGCGGGAGTCGGTCGACGTAAATGAAGTCATTCAAGAGTTGATCGCCCTGCTGCGAGGTGAGGCGGCCCGGTATTCGATTTCGATCCATGGCGATCTTACGAGCGGTCTCCCTCAGATCATGGCAGACCGAGTACAGTTACAACAGGTTTTGATGAACGTGATGCTCAACGGCATCGAAGCCATGAAGGGTGTAGGCACTCCAGGAAAACTTACGGTCAGGTCGCAGCAAGACGAGAATCGTCAAATTTTGGTCTCGGTCGCCGATACGGGGGTGGGATTACACCCAGAACAAGCGGAACAAATCTTCAAGGCGTTCTTTACCTCCAAACCTCAAGGCACCGGCATGGGATTGCCCATCAGTCGGTCGATTATCGAATCGCACGGCGGTCGCTTGTGGGCCACCGCCAACTCCGGGCCAGGTGCAACATTTCAGTTCACCTTACCAATCGAAGACACTGCACACGAGGCTGCGTAGCCTTGCCGCACATTCGAAGGTGGTCAACGGATCTCAATGAATTACCGGCTGCCACTGCCCGTTCTCGAGTTTCTCGCTGAGATCGTTCACCGCGTTTTGGCGCGTTGGTCGTGAGATCCCGAGCTTCTTCATTTTTGCAATTAAAGTGGTCCGCTTCAGTCCCAGCCGGGCGGCTGCGCCATCGGGCCCTCCGATGATCCAGCCTGCCGCCTGCAGTGTCTGCAGGATCAGGGCTCGCGTGGAATCGGTGAGGTTGCCCGGTACAGGAGTCACCGTCGCCGGATTCTTGACCAATACCGGTAAAGGATTGGGAAGCACTCCGTTGTTCGACCGGATCACGGCTCGTTCGATCAAGTTCTGAAGTTCCCGCACGTTCCCAGGCCAAGAATACGAAGTGAACGCCTCCATCGTCTCCTCCGGTACATGATCAATTCTCTTGCCCATGCGCCGGGCAAAAATATCGACAAAATGCGAGACCAGCTGTGGAATATCCTGGCGACGCTCCCGCAGCGGTGGCAGCACGACGGGAAATACGTTCAGACGGTAGTACAGATCACTGCGGAATTCGTTCCGCTCGATCATCTCGCTCAGATCTCGATGTGTCGCCGCAACCAGACGGACGTTGATGCGATGCGTCCGACCGCTGCCCAAACGTTCGAACTCCTGCTCTTGCAGAACTCGCAGCAGCTTAGGTTGCAGCGCCAGCGGAATATCCCCTATCTCATCGAGGAAAAGTGTCCCGGTATCGGCCATTTCGAAACGGCCGAGTTTTTGCATGATAGCTCCGGTGAAAGCGCCCTTTTCGTGCCCAAAGAGCTCGCTTTCCAGCAGGTCAAAGGGAATGGCAGCGCAATTCAGCTTTATGAAGGGGCGTGCGCAGCGTGGACTGATATTGTGAATGGCGCGGGCGATTAACTCCTTGCCGGTACCCGTCTCGCCCAGGACCAGCACGGTGGAATCGGTCGGTGCCACACGTTCCACGTCGGCGAGTACGGATTCGAGAACAGGGCTGTTGCCGATGATTTGTTCAAAGCGACGCTCAGCACCCTTTTCACTTGGCGGAACTCTGTTAACACCTTCCACAGATGACCCCACACAGAGGCTTCCTGCAGCAATTGAGAAGCTCAAGTTTCCAGTGCCGCTCGTACACTGTCGAGCAGCGCCTCGTCGTCGAAGGGTTTGATCAGAAACTCCACTGCTCCTGCCCGTAATGCTTGCATCCGCATTTTCTCGTCACCGTGTGCCGTGATGAAGATGATCGGAATCCTGTAATGATCTTTGTTTAGCTTTGATTGGAGTTCCAAACCCGACATTCCCGGCATACGAATGTCGGCGATCAGACACGCAGTGCGCTCCTGTTCGCCGGAGTTCAGGAATTCTTCCGCCGATGCGAACGCGAAAGCCCGAAAACCAGCAGCTTTCATCAGGCCATGCAGAGCATCCCGGATCAACTCGTCATCGTCGACAATGGCAACCACTTTCGGCTTCTCCTCTTTTGCCTCGTTGGCTAGAAAATAGTCCGCTGCAAAGGGAAGCGCAATTATGCTTTGGTATAAGAGTGGGAGGGACGAACTGCCCGAGATTGGGGCGAAATCAAAGGGCAACGCGAAGTCAAGAAGTCGACCGGAAACGCTGGAGCCTCTCCGCCATTCTGACCAGTTCGGCGAGAGATCCAGCCTGCATCTTGCGCATTACCTGAGCGCGGTGAACTTTAATCGTGATTTCGCTAGTCCCGAGTTCTGATGCAATCTGCTTGTTCAGCATTCCCCGAGACCACTAATCATGACTTCGTGTTCCCGCGGAGTCAGCGTGTCGTAGCGCTTTTGTAGAACGGCAAATTTGGCCTGCTCCCGGCGAGTGACGGAATCGCGAGCCAGAGCTTGTTGAACGGCGTCCAGCAGGTTCTGATCTTCAAAAGGTTTGTTCAGAAATTCCACCGCGCCCGACTTCATAGCCTTTACCGTCATTGGAATATCGCCGTGTCCGGTAACGAAAATAATTGGAATCGGGAGGCCCGCCTTCCTCAGTTGCTGCTGAAAATCCAGGCCGCTGATTCCGGGAAGGCTCACATCCAATATCAGACAACTCGGACCCTTCGAAGGCTTTCTCTGTAGAAACTGCTCGGCCGTCTCGAAGCATTCGGACCGCAAACCCACCGATTTCAGTAGGCCCTGTATCATGAGTGAAGTATGAGCAGCGGATTTAGCAAAAGCCATGGTTGCGCCGGACAAAAGAGAGCTGACGCCGCCGACGAGTGGAATCTATGAGAGATTCTTCGAGTACACTGGCAACAAGAATACTGGGCATTACAGTGGTTGTGACCAGCTTTGGCTATTTCATCGACATGTTCGACTTCTTCCTGTTCAACATGGTGCGCATCCCGAGCCTGGCTGACTTAGGCCTGAAAGACAGCGCGCTGACTGATGCAGGGCTGATGATCGCCAACTGGCAATGGGCGGGACTGCTGCTCGGTGCGTACTTCTCCGGTCTGGTTGGTGACAAATTCGGACGTAAAGCGAGTTTGTTCATATCAATCATACTTTATTCGATCGGCACTCTCAGCTGTGGTTTTGTCCATGACGTCCCCACCTACGCGCTGGCGCGCTTTTTCGCTGGACTTGGGCTAGCGGGAGAGCTGGGCGCCGGGCTGACGCTGATCATTGAAAAGCTAGCACCGGACCGCCGGGGTTTCGGCATCATGGTGTTCATCGTTATGGGTTTCATCGGAGTCCTCAGCGCGTCGGCGGTGGTACAGTTCCTGCCGTGGCGCACGGCGTACATCATCGGCGGTGCTGCCGGGCTGATGCTGCTGTTCACGCGCGTACTGCTGATGGAATCAGGGATGTTTGAGCAGCTGCGCGGGCTGGAAGTGCCGCGCGGCGGCCTCAGGCTGATCCTGCGCGACCCCTTACGGCTAAAGAAATACCTCGCAGCCATATTCCTAATGGCGACATCGGTGTTTATCCCTCAGATTCTCTGGACTCTCTCGCCGGAACTCGGCAAAGACATGGGTATTAATGAACCAATCAAGGTAAATATCGTACTTTCGGTCGGTTTCAGTTGCGTGATCGTTGGCGACCTAGTGGCGGGTTGGCTGAGCGAGCGGCTGAAAAGTCGCAAGAAGGCGACGCTCGTGTTCCTGATCGCCGGCATGATTGTGTTTAACAAATACATCATTTGGCCTGTCCATACGCTTAGCGGGTTTTACATCGAGAATGGACTGCTCGGCATCACCTTCGGCGTTTGGGTGGTTGGCGCAGCGTGGGCTGTTGAGCAGTTTGGCACCAATATCCGCGCCACGGTGGGCACGACAGTACCAAATTTCGCTCGCGCTTTAACGATCCCAATGAATATGAGCTATGCCGCGCTCAAGAGGCACGGGCCTCTGATTGCCGCAAGCGTTATAGGAGTGATTATCTTTGTACTGGCCAGTCTTGGCTGGATGTGCCTGTCGGAGACCTACGGCAAGAATCTAGAGTTCAGTGAATCGAGCTGATTACTTTCCAGCCTTGGCACGATCGGGACAGTAAATCCGTCACGGCTTGCAAATGACTTCGTCAATTGTGCGAATCTGCAAATCACCGGTATCAGCTTTGATGGAGGCTATGCTGAATACGTTGTCGTGCCACAGGCGGCACTGGCCAGGATTCCCGTGGAGCTGAACTTCAGCGACGCGGCACCTTTGATGTGTGTGAGCATGACGACGTTCAACGCTCTGCGCCACTCCGGTGCGAATCCCGGTGACAAGGTCGCAATCGTCGGGCTCGCCGGTCTAGGCCACTTGGCCGTGCAATGTGCCTCGAAAATGGGCTTTCGCACGGTCGTGGTTGCTCGTGAGAAGGATAGGGAGCAACTGGCCAAGGCACTAGGCGCCGATACCTATATTCAAACGTCGACCTGCGATCCCGTGAAGGTGCTGAAGGAGTTGGGGGGGGCCTTGGTG
>Ga0318533_10001009_pt1 | contig 13284 bp, 13 predicted proteins | sample GRESIP053b4f27_FD_203675 | JGI IMG/M metagenome (GOLD analysis project Ga0318533, IMG submission 203675) | Tropical soil microbial communities from Luquillo Experimental Forest, Puerto Rico - GRE.SIPMG.053b4f27 | ecosystem: Environmental > Terrestrial > Soil > Tropical forest > Bulk soil...
CGGCGATACCCGACGCGGTCGCGGCGGTGCTGGGCATCACCCAGCAACCGGGTAAAACCGTGAGCGAGTCGGTGGCCGCCGCGCTGGAGGGCAGGCTGCGGCTGTTGGTGTTCGACAACTGCGAACACGTGCGGGATGCCGCCGCCGATCTGATCGAAGCAATCCTCACGCAATCGACGACCGTGCGGGTCGTTGCCACCAGCCGCGAAGGACTCGCAGTCCCCGACGAGCAAGTGTGGCCATTACCCTCGCTCGACATCGGTGCGGGAATCGACTCAGCGGCGGTGAGCCTGTTCGTCGACCGCGCTCAAGGTATTGCACCGAGCTTCGCGATGGTCAACAGCGATGAATCAGCCGCCGCCGTCGTCGAGATTTGTCAACGCCTCGACGGAATTCCATTGGCCATCGAACTGGCGGCCTCACGGATGGCGTCGATGACCGCCAGCGAGATCCGTGATCGTCTGGATCAGCGGTTCCGGCTGCTGGTCGGCTCCCGGCGGGGTCTGGCACGCCATCACACGCTGCGCCACGCGGTGGCCTGGTCCTACGACCACCTCGATGACGCGGAGAAACCGCTGCTGGATCGGTGTTCCGTGTTCGCCGGGGGATTCGACCTCGAAAGCGCCTGCGCCGTCATGGGTTCCGATGATGACTTCGCCACCCTGGATCTGCTCGATGCCCTGGTGCGCAAGTCGATGCTGATCGCCGACCGGTCTTCGGGGCGGACCCGGTTTTCGATGTTGGAGACGATCCGCCAGTTCGCCGAGGAACAACTCGTTGCCCGTGGTGCGGCAGCCGAGGTCCGGGCCGCCCACTCGCGGTACTTCGCCGGGCGCGAAGCCGACATCCTGGCCCTGTGGGACAGCCCCCGCCAGCGCGAGGCGTACACCTGGTTCACTGTCGAGCTGGCCAATCTGCGCACCGCGTTTCGCTGGGCCGCCGACCGAGGCGATCTGGATGTCGCCGCCCCCATCGCCACCTATGTGGGGTTGCTCGGCGCTAGGGTCCAAACCTATGAGCCGATGGCCTGGGCTGAAGAGCTGATCGAGCCCGCCCGCGCGGTCGACCACCCCCGGCTGGCGTTCCTGTACGTGATTGCGTCGCACTGCTTCACGACCGGACGGATCGAGGCGGCTGTCGGCTATTGCGACGCCGGCCAGATCGTTCTCGGCAGGAGCCGCGATGGGCTGCCGTACGGCATCGAAGGCATGCTTGGAGCTGTATACCTGGCCATCGGGCAGCCCGAGCGGTTGGCCGAGGTGTGCCGCGCCCAGCTCGCACGCCGCCGCGACACCCCCGTCCTCATCCGGTCATGGCTGGTTGTCGCCCTTGCAGTGGCCGGTTCCGGTGGGGAGGCGATGGATTGCGCGGATGGCCTCATCGAGGCTGCGGAGGCAACAGGCAACCCGTCCTTGCTCGGGTTGGCGCTCTGGGCCTACGGTGTGGCTTTCCGTGACGCAGATCCCGTCGGGGCGCTTGACGCGCTCGGCCGGGGTCTGGTGATCGCTCAAGACAGCGGCAGCCGCGCCGGCGCGTCAGTCCTGGCGCTGGATCTGGCACGACTTGAGGCCGAGCACGGCGACACGCTGGCCGCGTTCGATCACCTCACTCTGGCGATCCGCAACTTCCACAATCTGGGCGACGACGCCACGGCGATCCGCGGCCCGCTGGCCGTCCTCGCCGCTCTTTTCGACCGGCTCGGTCGTTACGAACCGGCGGCCACCGTCGCCGGGTTCGCGCTCAGTCCTTTCTCTGCGACGGCGTTCCCCGAGATCACCACCGCGATCGCCCACCTCCGCGATGTCCTTGGCGACCCAGCCTACGAATCGCTCGCCCGCCAGGGTGAGACGATGACCACCGCCGCGATGGTGACGTACGCCTACGATCAAAGAGACCAGGCCCAAACAGAACTGAAGGCGTCTTGAAATAGAGCACATTCAAGACACCGATCAGCGGATGCCCCGATGTGCGATCTTCCGAGGTCGCCGAGTCTCGAAAGTTCGTCTCACCGAAAGTGTCTCAAAAGGCTGTCTCGCAATGGGCAGCTAAGTATCTATGATCTGGCACTGAAGGTGTCGGTGATGCCTTCGGGTGGAACTGGTTGCAGGGTAACTACAATAGAGAGCGTGAGCGAACACAATCTTCTTCTGGAGGCGGCCAGGCGGTGGCGGCCCGAAGCGGTGTGGCGTCAACACTTCCATCATCCCTGTCCGACTTGTGGACGCGACACTCGTTACAAGCAGTGGCCGGTCGATTGCGCGTGTCCGACGGGTTCCCCAAAATCTCGGCTCAAGCAGATGTAAAACTCGCGCCCACCCCGAGCATTATGGACAACAAGCACAAGGCCATGCAGGGGTGGTTGACCGACTCACCACCGCCGCCGCCACGCGATCACCCACCGGGCGAGGACCACAAGTGGCACCTGATGATGGGTGTCGCCAAACATTGCCCGCGATGCCGAGAGGTCGTTGCCAGGTTGAGACAAGACAAGATCCCCACCAAGTCACCGCCTCCCGACTAGACGATCTTTTCCTGCCCTCCCCCGATCACTGGGGGCTGTTCCATACCGCGTTGGCCGCCCCCACTCCGAGCCCACTCCCTTGCAGGACGCCTCCCCAACTACGAACCCCCTACTCCTTGGTAGAACCGGCAAGACGTGCTTCGGGTGACGACTATGGTCACCCCGCTCGGGGGGAATAGATAGTGCGGTTTCTTTGTTAAAATAGCTATGAAAGCAACTGAGTCGCATGCAGCCACAACGCCCGGCGGTAGGGCGCGTGTTGGCTACGTGCGGGTCAGCACAATTGCCCAGACCCTGGAGCAGCAGAACGCCGCTTTGGAAGCTGCTGGGGTGACGAAGACCTTCTCCGACACCATGTCTGGCGCTTGCGATGACCGTCCCGGCCTGGCAGCCCTCCTCGATTACGTCCGCGAGGGCGACACGGTCGTGGTGTGGAAACTCGACCGTTTGGGCCGCAACACCCTGCACATCCTGGAGACCGTCAAGGCGTTGACCGAGCGCGGCGTCACCTTGATCTCCACCACCGACGGCATCGACTCGTCTACCGCTGCGGGCCGCTTGATGATTGGGGTGCTGGGTTCTCTCGCCGAGTACGAGCGCGAGCTGGTGAAGGAGCGGACCGCACTCAAACGGGCGATGTCTCTGGCGAACGGCACCAAATTCGGGCGTCGGAAGAAGGTTGTCCACCCGAGTCACATCGAGACCGCGAAGCGGATGAAGACCGATGGCCATGTCGCGAAAGACATCGCCAAGTACCTCGGAGTCAGCCGAGCGACGTTATACCGGTATCTCGCCGAGGAAGCCGCGTAGCCCCCGGCGGGGGCCACCACCAAGCTGCGAGCCCCCAAGCGAGGGCCATCAGTGTTCCGCCCGGCCCCCTTCGGGGGCCACCGCACCCGCTCATGCCCACCTGTCGGCGGGCGAAAGGACACTCTCCCTATGACATTGACTACCGCACAACTTGACCGAGCCTGCGGCGTTCTGCTCGGCACCGCAGTCGGAGACGCACTCGGTGCTGGCTATGAGTTCGGCCCGCCACGCGGGCCGGAATTAGAGGTGGCCATGGTGGGCGGCGGGGCCTTCGGTTGGGAGCCCGGGGAGTGGACCGACGACACCTCCATGGCGATTGCCATAGCCGAGGTGGCCGCCACCGGGGCGGACCTGCTGGATGAAGAGGCGCTCGACGACATCGCCCGGCGGTGGCATGAGTGGTCGCAACACGCCAAAGATGTGGGCGTTCAGACCCGGTCGGTACTCAGCCGCGCAGGCCGACAGGGCATCTCCGCGCAGACAGCACGCTCGGAATCTGCCGCACTGCACCAACGTACTGGCCGCACAGCAGGTAACGGCTCACTGATGCGCACCGCACCAGTGGCGCTGGTTTACCTCGATGACGAAGCGGCTCTCGTGGAAGCGGCTCGTGGAGTCAGCGAATTGACTCACTACGACCCCGAGGCCGGAGACGCCTGCGTGCTGTGGTGCCTGGCGATTCGCCACGCCATCCTCACCGGGCTACTGGACGCACGGATCGGGCTGCAGCACATCGACTCCGCTCGTCGAGACCTATGGGCCACGCGGCTTGATGTCGCAGAGGCATCTCAGCCTTCAGATTTCAGGAACAACGGCTGGGTTGTTGAGGCCTTGCAGGGCGCATGGTCGGCCATCGCGACAACTCCTGTCCCGCAGGATGACCCGGCTAAAGGCGTCTTCCGCGCCGATCACCTCCGCCTGGCGCTCGACTCAGCGGTCCGGGGAGGCCAGGACACAGACACAGTGGCCGCCATCGCGGGCGGACTGCTTGGCGCTGCCTACGGTGCGTCGGCGGTGCCTGCGGAGTGGCGTCGGGTAGTACACGGGTGGCCGGGTCTGGGAACCCGCGATCTCGTTCACCTCGCGTCCACGATTACCCGTAAGGGCAAGCCTGATGGATTCGATTTCAGCTATAGCGGCTATGAAACTGGCGTCGTCGCCGGCCATCCCTACGATGATGGTGTCTGGCTCGGCGACATTGGCGCTCTGCGGCCGTTGCCCGAAGGTATCGATGCGGTCGTGTCCCTCTGCCGAGTTGGCGAGGCCGACCTGCCGACAGCCGAACAGATCGATGTCCGCCTCATCGACAGGGCTGGCGTCAACGCCAACCTCGACTTCGTACTGCTCGACACAGTGCGCGCCGTGGAGCGGCTACGCCAGGAGGGCCGCACTGTGTTGATTCACTGCGCGCAGGCCCAAAGCCGCACACCCACCATCGCCGCGCTCTACGGTGCGCGGCTGCGTGGCACCAGGATCGCCGAGGCATTGGCTGACGTGTGTACTGTGTTGCCCGACGCCGATCCGATCCCGGAGTTTTGCCAGGCATTGCGACGACTTCATACGGCCGAGCACGAAAACCCTGACGACTAGAAGATTTCGATCACTTGCTAAGTTCCGTGGGGCTTTTGCATCCGCGCTATCTCCTCGTCCCAGACCGATCGCCCGCCGGCATCACCCACGCGATAGACCTGGATCACCGACGAGATCCCAATGGCGAGAACCATTATCCCTACCACGATATGGATCACCATCCGGCGCTTTTCGAATTGGCGTTCCGTCACGCGCAGCACTACGAGTCCGACCGCGACCGCCAGGAGAGCCGCCGAGAAGTAGATCATTGTGCCGCCACGGGCGGCGTGCTCGCGCAAGATGGGGCTGGGGTTGGCCGTCAGATCGTAGAGCCACACGCCAGCGTTTGCGGTGATGGGCGTCAATACCATTGTGACGCTCGCCAGGATCAGCGTGAGCCACAACAACAGGCCCCGCCGCGCGGCCGGCCATAATCCGCAGACGATCTCCAGCAAGGCAGTTAGCGGCACGAGCACCACTATGAAGTGCAGCAGCACGACATGAGCAGGCATACCGTTGACCATGGTCATCGAACTCCTCGGCTGGTGGGCGGCGAGCTGCGTTGACGTCGGCTCTCGTCGTCTGCGCCGCGATCCGGCATGCGGGACTACGCACCTGGCGCCCAGTGCTCGCAAGGATAGCGCCGCCAAGCCGCGATTCACCGCAGACGCGATCATAATTGGGCGTCTATCTACCCCATCGGGGTACATCAGGTGGTTGTCTGCCCACGCGTAAACGGTTTGGACGCGGCGATAGTCGGGGCTTTTCCCACACGGCCACATCGGCGCACAGTGATCGATTTCGGCTGTGTCGATGCCGTTTTCGTCCACCGACATCAGGGTCCGGTAAGCACAGGGTTAGCCGCGACGGTAGCCGAACCCTACGAGCTAAGCCTGTTTATCGGAAACCTAATCAGGCATACTACGGGCGCGCATGCATTCAACAGGTAGGAGGGCGCGGCGGGTTAGATTGCGCTGCAGTTAGATTGCAGCCAGGGGTACAGCCGTCAACGGAATATGTGCGCGTGTTGTCGCCGGCACATGTCAGCACGGTCCATTCTCAATAGCAGCCGCTTGAGCGACGGCTTTATCAATCGCGGTTAGATACGCGGACGCATACGACGGCACGCAATGATCACCGGCCAGCGTCAACGTTGCCTCCCATCACCTCAGACGTGAACGGTCATCTCATTAGTCCCATGAAATAAGCCAAGACCCCGACCGGGGGAGTCGAGGTCTTGGCCGAAGGGCATCGATCAGTCGTTGCAGGTGCAATCGGGGTGACCGCATGTGCAGCCGCCCGCTTGGGTGCAGCCGGAGTCGCCGCAGGTACAACCGGTGGATTTGCAGTGGCAGGTGTGAATTTCTTCCATAGTCGAGACGGTACCCCGGTAGGGTACCTGTGTCAAGCACATCTGGGGGGTGTCGGATGGGTTGGGCCCGCCCGCCGCGATCGTATTGATCAGGAGCGAACAAGTCGTGCGATAGCCGCGGAGGCCTCGGCCAGCTTCACGTCAGCCTCGTCTCCACCCTGAGCGAGCGCTTCGCTTACGCAGTTGTCAAGGTGGTCGTCGAGCAGGTTTAACGCCACGGACCGCAAAGCACTACTGGCTGCGCTGATTTGAGTGAGAATGTCGATGCAGTACTTGTCGTCGTCGATCATCTTTGCGATGCCGCGAACCTGGCCCTCGATTCGGCGCAGTCGCTTGGCGTAGGTGTCCTTGTGCGCTACATATCCGTATGTGGTTTTCACCTGACCTCCCAGCACTTCGTCATCGAGTCGTTATCAGCGTTGCCGCGTGGTGACGAGTCGGTCGGCCACCAAAGACATCTTCGATAGTCAGTGTACCCCGTGGGGGTACATAAGGTCGATTCTTCTACGATGTCGGCCCGGGCGTGCCCGAGAAGCTTGTATCACCGATGAGGATGCAGGAAAGCTACGTTTTCTCGCGCCGACGACGGGTGTGCTGTCATCCCCGGGCGTGGCCAGCGGCAGCTTCGTGCTGGGCGGCGCCGATTTCCACCAGTGGTTCGATCGTGGACGATCGCAGAGGGGGCAGCGGTTCGAATCGGTAACCGCGCAGACGGTTGGCGTTGCCTACCACCGAGAGTGAGGACAGGGCCATGGCGCCGGCGGCGATCATCGGTGAGAGTCGTAGCCCCAGCAGCGGATAGAGGACGCCGGCCGCGAGCGGGATGCCGATGGCGTTGTAGATCAGGGCGAAGAACAGGTTCTGTCGAATGTTGCGCATGGTGGCGCGTGAGAGCCGGATCGTGGTCACCACACCGGCCAGCGATCCGGAAATCAAGGTGATGTCGGCGGCTTCGATGGCCACGTCGGTGCCGGTACCTATAGCCAGTCCGACGTCGGCTTGGGCCAGCGCGGGTGCGTCGTTGATGCCGTCGCCGACCATGCCGACCCTGCGTCCCTCGGCTTGCAGCCGGCGGATCTCGCCGGCTTTGTGTTCGGGTAGAACCTCGGCCAGCACCCGTTCGACCCCGACCTGACGGGCGATGGCGGCGGCGGTGCGGGCGTTGTCGCCGGTCATCATCACGACTTGAAGGCCCAGCTTGCGCAGTGCGGCGATCGCCGCCACGGAGTCGTCCTTGACGGTGTCGGCAACGCCGATCACCCCGGCCGGGTGGCTGTCGACGGCAGCGAGAATCGGGGTCTTTCCCGCGGCCGCCAGATCGGCACCGATGCGCTCGAGTTCGGCTGTCTCGATGCCATTTTCGGCCAACAACGTCGCGGTGCCGACAAGCACAGTGAGCCCTGCGACGGTGGCGCGGACGCCCTTGCCGGTAATTGAGTCGAAGGCCGTCACGGAGGGGATGCTGATATCGCGATCGCGAGCCCCCGCGACCACCGCGCTGGCGATGGGGTGTTCGCTGTCGGCTTCGGCAGCGGCAACCAGCATGAGCAGTTCGTTCTCGGCGACTGTCCCGGTTACATGGATGTCGGTGAGGGCTGGTTTACCGGCGGTGATGGTGCCGGTTTTGTCAAGCACGATGGTGTCGAGCTTGTGCGCGGTCTCCAGCGCCTCGGCCGAGCGGATCAGAATGCCCGCCCGTGCACCCTTGCCGGTGCCCACCATGATCGACAGCGGGGTCGCCAGCCCGAGTGCGCACGGGCAGGCGATGATCAGCACCGCCACCGCCGATACCAGGGCCTGGGTCAATGTGGGTGTCGGGCCGGCGACGAACCAGACTGCGAAAGTGGCTATGGCAATGGCGATCACGACCGGGACGAAATAAGCCGAGATTGCGTCGGCCAACCGCTGGATTGGCGCTCGCGATGCCTGTGCCTGCTGCACCATGCGGATGATTTGGGCCAGCATGGTGTCCGCACCAACTTTGGCCGCGCGCACCCGCAACGAACCGGTGGTGTTGACGGTCGCGCCGATGACGGTGTCCCCGGTGCGTTTGGTTACCGGCATCGATTCGCCGGTCACCATCGACTCATCGACAGCGGACTGCCCCGACAGAACGGTGGCGTCGACCGGGATTTTCTCGCCGGGCCGGATCAGGATCTCGTCGTCGACGACGACCTCATCGACGGGGATCTCGGTTTCGGTGCCGTCCCGCAACACACGGGCGGTCCGGGCCTGCAAGCCGAGCAACGCGCGGATCGCTTCGCCGGTGCCGGCCTTGGCGCGGGCTTCCAAAAGCCGGCCCAGCATGATCAGCGTCAGGATCACCCCGACCGCCTCGAAATACACGTCGCGTACCTCGGCCGGCAAGGCAGCGGAGGCGACGGTCACCAGCAGGCTATAGCCATAGGCCGCAAGCGTGCCCAAGGTGATGAGGCTGTTCATATCGGCGCTTCGATGCGCCAGCGCGAGCCAGCCGGTGCGATGAATCGGCCACCCCACGTAAAACATCACCGGGGTGATCAACGCCAGCTGCAGCCAATGGTTGAGCAAGATCATCGGCACCCAACGGGCGCCCAAAGGTTCAGCCATCACCGCATACAGCACCGGCGCGGTGAGCACCGCGCCGATCACGACCCGACGGGTCAAATCGGCGATTTCGGCACGCCGGTCTTCGGCCTGGGCAGCTTCAATTTCCGCGGCAGCTGGCTGGTCTGCGACATCGGACGATGCGTAATCGCTTGTAGTTTGCGGCGTTTCGTGTTCGGGGGATTCAGCGGCCTGGCCATTGGGGGTGACGATGAGCGTGCCGTGGATCATGTTCATGCCGCAGGCAAATCCGAACGATCCCGCGTGTTGCGGTTTGAACCTGACGGTCGTGCGCTGGAAGGCGGGCAGCGCCGCTGATAGGTGAAGGTCGGGAAAGACCACCCGTGAGGTGCAATCCCCGGTTTCCTGCCGGTCGAATTCGATCTCTACCGGAATGCCCTGGCGAACTTGGACGACGTTGGGGCTGTAACCACCGTGGATCGTTATCTGGATCCGCTGCACCCCATCGTTCACCGATGCGGCCTGCGCGCGTCGCGGGGCAAAGAAGTACCACGCCAACCCGGCGATGGCCAGGGCCGCGCCTACCAGGACAGCAACGTCAACGCTGGACATCATGAACTCCTCGACAGCAGAGACCCACTAGGCGTTGCGCTGTGGACGACGCTCGGAGATGGCCTGACATGGGAGGGCGTTCATGCGGGCCCGGTACGTCTCGGCGTCGATCTCCCCAGACAGCCGCTGCCGGACAATGAGCGCCTCGGTGATGAGGGCCTGACACCGCAACAGGCTCGCACCCATGCCCGATGCCGGTAGATCGGGTAGCCCATCCGTGCGCTGGTGCGGCGTTTCGTTGCGGCGTGCCCGGTAGGCGTGCACGACGTCCCCAGTCGTAGTTGCGACGAAGATAAGCAGCAATAGCACACCGATCAGCAGCGCAGCCCAGTAGCCACTTGTAGTCTGCCCGGACGCCGCCATGACGGTGCCTACCTCTTCCGCTACCGCAGCGCAGATCGCTGCACGCCCGATCCAGCATGATCCCACTATACCCCCTAGGGGTAGGGACTTGCGTCACTTATCTCGGGGAAATAGGTCTCTAGCCCACCGACAACCGCTACCGCAGCATGGAGGGTCGAAGGTCCCTCACGCTGGTGCCGACCGGCCCCTGACACCGGTTTTGTGACAAGTCAAACTAAAGGTGAGTGACTAGCTTTCGGGTCGTCCGATTGGAGGCAATCACAATGATGTTCTGGTATGACCACAACATGGGGTGGTGGGGATGGGCCGGAATGGGCATCGGCATGGTGTTGTTCTGGGCGCTGCTTATCGCAGGCATAGTTGCCCTCTTCGCCTACATCAGCGGAGATCGCCACCAGCGTCAAATTCCACCGGACACAACTCCGACAGCCTCGCCTGAACAGGTACTGGCCGCCCGGTTCGCGCACGGGGAGATCAACGAGACCGAATATCGCGACCGGCTGGCTGTGCTGCGTGAGCACGTACATCGGTAACGAAGCCCGCTACAACGGGACCAAAAGCCCTCGGGCACAGGCGATTATGGCGGTCCGCCCGGTCCCATCATCCCTCCGGGACCCCCCATCATGCCGCCGGGGCCACCCATCATGCCTTGCATCATCGCGGGCATTCCGTCGCGTACGAACCCGGTGACCTCACGGGCGTGGGCGCGGATGGCGTCGGTGAGGGCGGGATCATCGGAGGTTTCCTCGGCGATGATTCCTGTGGGCGTGAGCGTCAGTTGGCGGCGGTAGCCGCGGGCGTTGCGGAACAGCGTTGGCAGGCTCTGGCTCATACACATGACCTCGGAGCCCTGGCCAAGGCGGGAGTACATGCTTGACACGTGTTCTCGTAGTTTCGCGGCAAGGTCGGGGGCGTTTGACTGGGTGGTGGTACGCACGCCGCCGGGGATTTCCTCGACCGTGCAGGTGATCTCGGTGTGTCGGTTGTATCGACGATACTGTACCCTCCTAGGGTAATACACATAGACTCGCCGGACGGCCAACGCTCTTTCGTGCCAGCCTGGGCAGGCTGAACACATACGCGAATCGCGCGTTCTAGGGCCAATAGTCCCTACCCCCGTTGGGTATGTGTATGCCATCCTGCGAATTATGACAGAAACACCTGAATCCACGATCGAACCGACCACCGCGACTGGCCAACTCCAGTACGACGACCGGTACGGTGCGCGTAGCCGCCTAGGTCAAGTCGCGGCGTGGGTGCTGATCATCGCCGGTGCCGTGTTTGTCGTGGCCGTGATCTTCTTCTCGGGTCTCGTCTTGGGCTGGTCCTCGGGCGGTCACGATGGCTGGCACCGGGGCTACAGCGGCCGCGACGGTACCTGCCCGATGATGGGGAGCTCCGGCGGCATGATGGGACCCGGCATGATGGGACCCGGCATGATGGGACCCGGCGGAATGGGTCCTGGCGGACCGATGGGACCTCAGCAAACACCTGCGACTACGGCGCCGCCCATGCCGCACCCTTAGCACGGGTATGGACCGAATGATCCTTGGGCGGAACCGCTTTGATGCCGTGGCGCGGGCGTTGCGTCGTCGAAAGTTCGGCACGTTGTCCACACTTAGCGAGAAGGGACGCCCGCACGCGACTGCGGTGATATATGCCGTGTCCCCGCACGACGAGCCTGTTTTTTTCTACGTCACCACCAGAACGACCACGCGCAAGGTGCGGAATATTAGGGTCCGCCCGGACGTGGCGTTCGTGGTGCCCCTAGCCCGCCTCTCCGCTCCGGCGTTCCCGCCTCGGGCGGTTCAGTTCCAGGGGGGCCGAGGTAGTCGCCGGTGAGGACGAAGGGGCGCTTCGCGCGTTTCATTCGTCCTGGTTTCTGCGCAGGATTCTGTCTACGGAGCAACGCATCGTGGCTCAGGGTGGTGACCTGTGCTTCATCCGGATCCGTCCGGATCCCGTGATCTTCACCTACGGGATAGGCATGTCCGTATTCGAGACCATGCGCAGGCCGATGGACGCGGCCGGTCGGGTGGCGATCCCAGCCGACCGGCTATCAAAGCCGTGACAGTGCGTCGCTGTTAGCGGTCACGATTTTCGTACGACGCTCGTATGGCGCGGCCCACGGCGGGGCAGGAATGCCGGGGTACGCGCGGCATAGGTCGCCCACTGCTCGCCGAATTCCTTTGCCACCTCATGTTCTTCACTGCGGGCCAGCCGGACGTACACCGCCACCAGGATCGGGAACATGATCATCGTCGGGATGGTGGGCCACTGCAGCAGGAATCCGATCGTCACCAGCAGCAACCCGTCGTATTGCGGGTGGCGCACCCAAGCGTATGGACCGGTGGTGGCGAGCCGGCCCTCGCGAGCGGCCTCGTGTAAGTGTCGCCAGGCGACCGCAATCAACCAGAACCCGCCACCGATCGCCACGTAGCTGGCCAGGTGAAACGGGCTTAGGTGGGGGTCGCCGGTCCAGCCAATCAAGTCGTTCCAGAGGTGCCCGCCGGCGTGGGTCGTGCGTAGCAGCGGGTACTGCGAGCCCAACCAGGAGCCGAGCAGGTAGATCGTCAACGGGATCCCGTACATCTCGGTGAATAGGGCCACCAGGAACGCGGTAAACGCGCCCATCGCTCGCCAATCCCGCCTGGTGCGCGGATGAAAGAAGCTCGCCGCGAAGAACGCGAACAACGCCGTGTCCAAGACGACCAACGGCCATAACCCGTACGCGGCGTCAGCCATCACCACATCATCCGTTCGTGGCGCCGAGGATCATGCTCACGGTGCGTCAGCACGCCAACGGGTTGAGAACGCGGTGAAGAATCATTCATGTCAAACAACCTCCCGGCTGCGTGCAACGTGGCAACTTCCACTGTCGTTGTCGGCCGGTGCTGCGGGTAGAGACCTTTTACCCCGCGTGTTGTGGCCTTAGACCCTACCCCTGAAGGGTATATGGGCGCCACAGTGATGGCGGCACACCGGCCAGCGGCCCGGCGAAGATCAGCAAATGAGGTGAGCGTGGTGACTTCGGGACATGGACAGGTCACCAGCGGCTATTGGCCCGCAGTAGTGATCGGGACCGTGGAACTGCTGATCCTGATCATTTACACAACCGCCGCAGTGCGGCACGAAGTGCGTCGACGCCGCGACGCCAGCACCCTGTTATCCGTCCTCCGGCAACCTGACGAACTGGGCGGGGAGGCCGGTTTACCCCGTGCACGTGGGTCGAAAGGCATTACCCTGTAGGGGTATTAGGTATGAAATTGGAGATCGCAGGATAACGCAATCACGAATGGAGAGTTTGGTGCAATCTCAATCTTTTCGACAAGTGCACGGGCGGTCGCCGGTCCGCGGCAAGGATTTTGGTCAACAACAGCGGTGGCTTTCGGTCGCCGAACACCAACCTTGTCCTATTGGCGCGGCCAAGCCTCCGACGCAGTGTTGACACCAACGACCACCTGAACCTTAACGAAGGACTCTCTGATGA
>Ga0318533_10001022_pt1 | contig 13223 bp, 15 predicted proteins | sample GRESIP053b4f27_FD_203675 | JGI IMG/M metagenome (GOLD analysis project Ga0318533, IMG submission 203675) | Tropical soil microbial communities from Luquillo Experimental Forest, Puerto Rico - GRE.SIPMG.053b4f27 | ecosystem: Environmental > Terrestrial > Soil > Tropical forest > Bulk soil...
GAGTTCGGTTTTGACGGCAAGACGTTGATCCACCCCAAGCAGATCGCGCCGGCCAACCTTGCCTATGCGCCGAGCCCGGAAGAGATCGAATACTCGCGCCGCGTCATCACCGCCCATGCCGAAGCGGCGGGCGCCGGCAAGGGTGTCGTGCTGGTCGACGGCAAGCTGGTCGAAGGCCTTCACGTCGAGAATGCGCGCCGACTGCTGGCGGTTGCCGAGGAGATCGACCGGATCACCTCCGTTGACACCCCCTGACACCCAGTCTAAGTCACCCGGGCGCGCGCAGCGGCGGATGCGACCGTTGCACTTGCCTGGAATGTCAATGCCGGGACTGCTCTAAAATGAGATCCGCCAACCGGCCACTCTCGCCGCACATTCAGATCTACCGCTGGCAACTCACCTCGGTCCTGTCGATCCTGCACCGCGCCGCCGGCGTGACGCTGAGCGCCGGCGCGATCCTGTTGGTCTGGTGGCTCGTCGCTGCCGCTTCCGGGCCCGACGCCTATGAGGGTGTCGCGGATTTTCTTGGTTCGTGGTTCGGAATCCTGCTGCTGTTCGTCTGGACGCTCTCGTTGTTCTACCATTTGTGTAACGGGATCCGGCATCTCGTCTGGGATACCAGCCATGGCCTCGACCTTAAATCCACTTATGTCGGCGGGTGGCTGGTGGTCGGGGGGACTGCCGCATTGACATTGATCGCCTGGATCGCCGGGATCGCCAGCTGGGCCTCCTGAGATGGCAGTAACGCGGATGCGTTCGCCGCTCGGCCGCGCTATCGGCCTAGGCTCGGCGAAGGAAGGGGTCGAACATTGGTGGCTTCAGCGTATCACCGCGGTGGCGCTGGTGCCGCTCAGCCTATGGTTCGTGATCGCGATTATTCGGCTCGTTGGCGCCGATTCCGACGGTGTGCGGGATTGGGTCGGCAATCCGCTGCCGGCGATTATGCTGGTGCTGCTGCTGATCGCGACCTTCTATCACGCCGCGCTCGGTCTGCAGGTCGTGATCGAGGACTATATCCACGCCGAGCTCACCAAGCTCGGTCTAGTCGTCGTCGTTCGCCTGGGGTGCTTCGCGCTCGCGGTCGCTGGGATGTTCGCGGTGCTAAGCATGGCCGTTGCGACTTCGAGCTGACCGCGGTTTCTTGATGTCGCCGGCCTATTCGATCACCGATCACAGCTATGACATCGTCGTCGTCGGCGCCGGCGGAGCGGGACTACGTGCGACCCTCGGAGCGACCGTCGAAGGGCTGAAGACTGCCTGCATCTCCAAGGTGTTCCCGACCCGGAGCCATACCGTCGCGGCGCAGGGCGGCGTCAGCGCCGCACTCGGCAATATGGGGGAGGACGACTGGCGCTGGCACATGTACGACACGGTCAAGGGCTCCGACTGGCTCGGTGACCAGGACGCGATCGAATACATGTGCCGCAATGCTATCCCTGCCGTGATCGAGCTGGAACACTTCGGCGTGCCGTTTTCGCGGACCGAGGACGGACGAATTTATCAGCGGCCGTTTGGCGGCCACATGCGGGATTATGGCGAGGGCGACCCTGCGCGGCGCGCCTGCGCCGCCGCCGACCGAACGGGGCACGCGATCATTCACTCGCTCTACCAGCAGTGCTTACGCCATAATGCCGAATTCTTTGTCGAATATTTTGCCCTCGACCTGATCATGGACGATGAGGGCATCTGCCGCGGCGTCATGGCGTGGAACCTCGAAGACGGCACATTGCATCGCTTTCGCGCCCATGTCGTGGTTCTCGCCACGGGTGGATACGGCCGGACTTATTTTTCGTGCACCTCGGCGCACACTTGCACCGGCGACGGCAACGCCATGGTATTGCGCGCCGGGCTGGCATTGCAGGACATGGAATTTATCCAGTTCCATCCGACAGGCATTTACGGCGCGGGTTGCCTGATCACCGAGGGGGCGCGCGGCGAGGGCGGCTATATGACCAACAGCCAGGGTGAGCGCTTCATGGAGCGCTATGCGCCGCATGCCAAGGACCTCGCCTCGCGCGATGTCGTCAGCCGGGCGATGACGATCGAGATCCGCGAGGGCCGTGGTTGCGGGCCGCAGAGTGACCACATTCTTTTACACCTCGAGCATCTGGCGCCCGAGGTATTGCATCAAAGGCTGCCGGGTATATCCGAGACGGCGCGGATCTTTGCCGGTGTCGACGTCACGCGCGAGCCGATCCCGGTACTACCGACCGTGCACTACAACATGGGTGGCATTCCGACAAACCATCACGGCGAGGTGCTTCGGCCGACCGAGCACGACCCGGACGCCGTCGTTCCCGGCCTGATGGCGGTCGGGGAGGCAGCCTGCGTGTCGGTGCACGGCGCCAACCGGCTCGGCTGCAATTCGCTGCTCGACATCGTCGTCTTCGGCCGCGCTGCTGCACAACGCGCGGCCGAGCTGGTAAGGCCTGGCACCCCCCATCCGCCCTTCCAGAACGGCGCTGGCGATGCGGCGGTCGATCGGCTCGACACGGTGCGCCACTCGAAGGGTACCCGCCGGACCGCCGATATCCGCCTCGACATGCAGCGTGTGATGCAGAACAACTGTGCGGTCTTCCGCACCGCCGAAGTGCTGAGAGAAGGTGTCAGCAGGATCGACGTGGTCGCGAACAGTTTCACCGATCTCGGGATTTCCGACCGTTCGATGATCTGGAACAGCGATCTCGCCGAGGCGCTCGAGCTCAGGAATCTGCTGGAGCAGGCGGTTGTCGCTCTGCACTCGGCCGAGAACCGGACCGAGAGCCGCGGGGCGCACGCGCGCGAGGACTACCCTGAGCGGGACGACCAGAACTGGCTCAGGCACACGCTCGTCTGGCTCGACGGTGGCGGGGCGGTTGAGATCGGCTACCGACCGGTTCATCTCTCCACCTTGTCGAACGAGGTGCAGACCTTCCCGCCCAAGAAGCGGGTCTATTAAGAACCCAGGATGGCTCAATTCACCCTGCCGGCGAACTCGAAGATCGGTATCGGTAAGACCATCCCGGGGCCGCCGGGCGCCACGCGGGTGCGCGGGTTCAAGGTCTACCGCTGGAACCCCGACGACGGGAAAAACCCGGTCATCGACACTTTCTAGATCGATCTCAACGACTGCGGCCCAATGGTCTTGGACGCGCTGATCAAGATCAAGAACGAGATCGACACGACCCTGACCTTTCGCCGCTCCTGCCGCGAAGGCGTGTGCGGCTCTTGCGCAATGAACATCGACGGGGTCAACACTCTGGCCTGCATCAAGGCGATCGCGGACATCAAAGGGCCGGTCCGGGTCTACCCGCTGCCGCACTTGCCGGTCGTCAAAGACCTGGTGGGTGATCAGACCCATATCGTCGCCCAGTACCAGTCGATCCGGCCTTGGCTTCAATCCGCGAGCCCGCCCTCGCCCGACCGCGAGCGGCTGCAGTCGGAAGAGGAGCGGGCAAAGCTCGACGGGCTCTGGGAGTGCATCCTGTGCTTCTGCTGCTCGACGGCATGCCCGAGCTATTGGTGGAACAGCGAGCGCTATCTCGGACCGGCGGTGTTGTTGCAAGCCTATCGCTGGATCGCCGACAGCCGCGACGAGACGACCGGCGAGCGGCTCGACGAACTCGAAGACCCGTTTCGGCTGTACCGCTGCCACACGATCATGAACTGCACGCGCACCTGTCCGAAGAACCTGAACCCAGCCAAGGCCATCGCCGAGATCAAGAAATTGCTGGTGTTGCGGCGCTAGGGAGGCAGCGCTCAGGCGCGTCCGAACGTAATGCGCCGGATCATCATCGATACCGACCCGGGCATTGACGATGCCGTCGCGATCCTGCTGGCATTGGCGGCGCCGGAGGAACTGGAGGTCCTCGGCATCGTCGCCGTCGCCGGAAATCTGCCGCTGGCGCAGACCGAGCGCAATGCGCGTCGGGTCTGCGAGCTGGCTGGGCGTTCCGATGTCCCGGTTTATGCCGGTTGCGGGCGGCCGCTGCTTCGACGGCTCGCGACGGCCGAGCACATTCACCGCGAAACTGCCCGCGACGGTCTGCTATTACCCGAACCGACAGTGGCGCCGCGGCCACAACATGGGGTTGACTTTTTGATCGAGACATTGCGCGCTGCCGAGGCGGGCACGATCACCCTGTGCGCTTTGGGGCCATTGACCAACATCGCCATGACGCTCGTTAAGGCGCCGAATGTTGCGACCACGGTCGCTGAGCTGGTGATCATGGGCGGTGCTTGCTTCGAGCTCGGCAATGTGACGCCGGCAGCCGAATTCAACATCCATGTCGACCCGCACGCCGCGGCGATCGTGTTCGACAGCGGTATCCCCATCACAATGATCCCGCTCGACGTCACTCATCAAATGCTGACGACGCCGAAACGGCTCGCCGCACTGCGCGCGCTCGACAATCGTTGCGGCCGGGCCGTCGCCGCGCTGCTCGCCTCCTTCGAAAGACGACGCCGGCCCAAGTTCGGGGCGCGCGCCACGGCGCTCCATGATCCGTCCGTAATCGCCTATCTGCTCAAGCCGACGCTCTTCCAAGGTCGTGAAGTCAATGTTGCAGTCGAGACGCAGAGCCCGCTCACCTTGGGGATGACGGTTGTCGACTGGTGGGGCGTCACCAGCAGAAAGCCCAACCTCCGGCTAATGACCACGGTTGACGCCGATGGTTTCTACGAGTTGCTGACGGCCGGGCTCGCGCGCCTACCTTAGCTGCGCTGCTTCCTCTAAAGTGACCTGGCCAACTCAGAAAAGGGAGTGAAGTCGATGATCTTCGAGATGCGGACCTACCGTTTGCAGCCGGGTTCGGTGCCGGAGGTCGAGAAGCGCTTTGGCGAGGCGCTGACCGAACGCGTCAAGGTATCGCCGCTCGGCGCTTTCTTTCATACCGAAGTCGGGCCTCTGAACCACATCATCCATATCTGGCCCTATGACGATCTCCAGCACCGCACCCGGTTGCGTTCCCAATCGATCCCGAACTGGCCGCCAAAAATCCAGGAATTTATGATCGAGATGGAGAGCAAGATCGTCAATGCGGCCCCTTTCTGCCCGGCCTTTACACCGCGGCAGCACGGCAACCTCTACGAGATTCGTACCTACACGATGCAGCCCGGCGTCGCTCAGACGGTGGTCCAGCGCTGGGCCGAGCGGATCGAGGGCCGGGTCAAGCTGTCGCCGTTAGCCGCGGCTGGCCACACCGAGCTCGGCCCGCTCAATCAGTGGATCCACATCTGGGCCTACAAGGACGCCAACGAACGCGCCCGGATCCGCGAGGAATCGCGCAAGGACGGCACTTGGCCGCCGGCAACCCGCGGCATGTTCATCAAGCAGGAGAACATGCTCGTCGTCCCGGCGTCGTTCTCGCCATTGCGGTAGGCGTCGCCCTGCCCCACTCCTCGCTGACGCAGGAGTGGGGTCTCATCTCTGACTTGGGCCGAAGAGGCCGAAGAAATTCTCGAATAGCCCACCGCCGGAGGCTGGAGGGGCCGCGGCCACGACTCGCGCCGGGGGCGCGGGCGCGACCGGCAGCGGTCGCACCGGCATTGCCTGCGTTGCGGCGAGCATGAACCGCCGCCAGGTCTGCGCCGGCAACGAGCCGCCGGTCACTTTGTTCGTCGGCGAATTGTCGTCGTTGCCGAGCCACACCCCGGCAACGAGGTCGGCGGTGTAACCGATGAACCAGGCGTCGCGATAATCCTGGGTCGTCCCGGTCTTGCCCGCCGCCGGACGAGGGAGTGCGGCACTCCGGCCGGTGCCGTGGCCGATGACCCCGCTCAACATCTCGTTCATCGTGCCGGCCATTTCGGGGCTCATGACCCGTCCGACGCCCGAGCCCGTACGGTGGAACACGACTGTGCCGTCGCTTTCGCTAATCTCGGCAATCCCGTGAGGCCATACCCCGACGCCGCCATTGGCAAAGGGGGCATAAGCCGAGACCAGCTCTAGCAGGTTCACCTCGTTGGTGCCGAGTGCCAAGCTCATCTCCGGTGCGAGCTCGGATGAAATGCCGAGCCGATGCGCCACCGCGATGACTTTGCGGATGCCGGCACGCTGGGCGATCTGCACGGCGATCGTGTTGATCGACTCAGCCAGTCCCTCCGCCAAGGTCATCTCGCCCTGATAGCGGCCGGTATAGTCCCGCGGCTGCCAATTGCCGAGGCGGATCGGCGCGTCGACGAACTGGTCCGAGGGCCGCAAGCCTGCCTCGAGCCCGGCGAGATAGACGAACGGCTTGAACGCGGATCCCGGCTGTCGTTGCCCTTGCGTCGCCCGATTGAACTGGCTCCCGCTGTAATCGCGGCCGCCGACCATGGCGCGGACGGCGCCATCAGGCGACATCGCGACAAGCGCCCCCTGGCTGACTGCTGCCTTGGGACCGCCGCGCGCAATGGTATCGGTAATCACCGCTTCGGCTTCGGACTGCAGCCTGGGATCGAGCGTCGTCGTGACGGTGAGGTCGCGACTGCCGGCGCCGGCAAAATCGCTGAGCTGTTCGGCGATCCAATCGGCGAAATAGCGGGCGCCGGATCGGGTACTGGCGACAACAGGAAGCGACGTCCCCTCTCTGGTCGCGGCGGCGGCTTGGCCCTCGGTGACGATGCCCGCTTCGACCATGTTGGCCAGGATCTGAGTAGTTCGCGCTGCAGCCTTGTCGCGATCACGGGTCGGATTGAACCGCGCCGGCGCCTTCAACAGGCCGGCGATGGCCGCACTCTCATAGAGGGTCGTATGCCGCGCCGATTTGCCAAAATAGCGATGTGCCGCGGCATCGACGCCATAGGTGCCAGCGCCGAGATAGACGCGATTGAGATAGATCTCGAGGATTTCGCCCTTGGTAAAGCGATGCTCAAGCCAGAGTGCCAGCAGAGTCTCCCGGACCTTGCGGGCAAAGCTGCGCTCCGACGTCAGAAACAAGTTCTTGGCAAGCTGTTGGGTAATCGTGCTGCCGCCCTGGACGACATGGCCGGCCGTGAGGTTGGCCACCGCAGCACGCAGGAGCCCGATCGGATCGACGCCGAAATGGCTGTAGAACCGGCGATCCTCGGTCGCAATCACCGCTTTAGGCAGATAGGGCGACATTTCCTGCAAGGTCAGCGGTTGACCGAAGAGATCGCCGAACGTCGTCAGCAGGCTGCCGTCCGCGGCAAGGATCGTAACGCTCGGGCGACGCTCGGCCCGGGTCAGGTCGCTGGTATCGGGCAGCGTGAGGGCAAAATAGCCGAGCACGCTGCCGCCGATGATGGCCGCCCACAGCAATAGCAGGACGGCGATCCTGATCGTACCGCGCAAAACCCGTCCGCCGGCGCGGTGCCGGCGCGGCATGGCATTCGACACCGGTCGAAGGCGCTCCGCCGGGTCGACCCGCAGCCTCGGTTCAGCCATTGCCGGGTTCGCTTCCGGATCAATGATCGACCAGCAGCGAGCCGAAGCCGTCGATCTTGTCGGCGATGCCGTTGCGGCGCAGCGCCCACCAATACGTCGCCGTATTGATCGCCAGCACCGGCTTGTCGAGCCAGAGTTCGGCGATCGGCGCGAGCCGGGCCATCGCCAGATTGGTGCCGACCTGAATGACGGCTTCGACTTCGGGCCCGTCGACCTCGCGGATCGCGTCGCGCAATTCCCGCTCCGTGACATGCGCGATCAGCACCGGACTCGCGCATTTCAGCCCGATGAGCCGGACGGCCTCGAAACCGCAATCGGCAAAGAAACGTCGCACCTGAACGTCCGCGACCGGCATGTAAGGCGTCACCACGCCGATCCGCTTGATATCGCCATATTGCCGCAACGCCTGGCGAGACGCGTCCGAACCCATGGTGACCTTGACCCCGGCTCGCGCCTCGATCCGCTCGCGCAGCCTTTCGCTGCCTTCGAGGCCATCCCAGAAAGTCTCCGACGACATCCCCATGATCAGATGATCGGGCTCGCAGGTCATGACCCGATCGACCGCCGCCATCAACTCGCGGCGGACGGTTTCGATCAGCTTGCTGAAATCTTCATCTCCGCGCAGCGGATCGTTCGGGATGTGGATGCGAGCGAAATGATTGGTGATGCCGCGCGGGCGCATCGCGTCGAATTCAGGCTGCACTGCGGTGTTGGTGCTCGGCGCGACGACGCCGAACTTCATTCGCCAGCCGAGTGCGTCGACCATGACGCGGCCCTCGTTCAGACGATGCGTGCGCGGCACTCGCCAAAGCCGATCGGCGCGCAACCTGCCTTTCGGCAATGGGCGCTGAAGATCACCTCGTCACCATTCTCGACAAAGGTGCGGGCTTCCCCCGAGGCCAATGCGATCGTTCGGGTGCCGTCGGCGCTCAATTCCATCAGGCTGCCATAGCCCTCGGGGGTCGGACCTGAAATCGTGCCACTGCCAAAGAGATCGCCGGGTGCCAAGTTACAGCCGTTGCAAGAGTGGTGCGCGATCATCTGCGCTATGGTCCAGTAGAGGTCGGTCGTATTGCTCGCCGACATGCGATGCGGCGGCAGCCCTTTTGCCCGCAGCCCCTCGGTCAGCAACAAGGCTTCGAGCGCGATGTCGAACGCGCCCTCGCGCTGATCCGTGTCATCCCAGAGATGGGGCAGCGGGCGCGGGTCGCCGGCCGGCCGCGCCGGCTGGGTGACGCGGAACGGCGCCAATGCTTCCGCGGTGATGATCCAGGGCGAGACGGTGCTGCCGAAGCTCTTGCCGAGGAAAGGCCCCAACGGCTGCGACTCCCATTGCTGGATATCGCGTGCCGACCAGTCGTTGAATAGCCCGAGCCCGAAGAGGTGATTCACGGCCTCGCCGATCGATATCGGCTCGCCGAGCGCGTTGCCGGGCCCGATCCACACGCCTAGCTCAAGCTCGTAATCGAGCTTGCGGCACGGCCCGTAGCTCGACGCATCCTCGTTGGGCAACTTGCGCTGACCGCTCGGCCGGCGAATCGCCACCCCCGACGGCCGCACCGACGAGGCCCGGCTGTGATAGGCCACGGGGACGTATTTATAATTCGGGCTGAGCGGATTGTCGGGGTCGCGCCGCATGCCGCCGTTTCGCGCGTGGTGGATGCCGGCGAAGAAATCGGTGTAGCTGCCGATCGCCGCCGGCAGTTGCATCGTGCAATCGGCTGCGTTGTGCAGCAGCCGCGCCGCCAGCGCTTCGATTTTCTCCCGCTCGGGATTGTCGGCGGACAAGAGCGCCGAGAGATGCTTGCGCAACGCGACGCGCGGTGCGGAGCCCAGCGCCATCAACGGGTTGAGGGTGGGACCCGCGGCCGCTTCCGCCGCGCGGGCGGCCTCGCCGGAGAACAGCCCTGCTTCCAGGGCCGCCTTCAGGTCGAAGATCGCATCGCCGATCGCAACACCGCCGCGCGGTGGTCCGCCGCGAGGGTTAAAGACCCCGAACGGCAAATTCTGGATCGGAAACTCGGTATGGCCGCGAGCCGAGGCCACCCAGCTTTCGCGCCTCGGATCGTGGGTCTCATCGATCACGTTCATCGCTCGTCACCCCGTTGGTGAACTGGATTCGCACTGATCATCCTCCATTCTCGCTGTGCTGTCAGGATCGTTGCGATTTCGTCGACTCGAGGAGCCCTATCGGCATCGATAACGACATCAAATGAGGCGTTGATTGAACTCGAGGCCGCGCGTCGATTGGTACGTCTCGGCGAGCCCGATCCGCCGCCATCCCGCGGCGGCGGACAAAACGCGGGTGATCCTCGTAATCGAGGCGGCGTCCGGTCCGCCTTCTTTGTATCAAGATCAGCGCGTAGCATGTGCGGCAGCCTGGTACACCTCGTCGAGACGAGCGATGCGCATTCCCGGTTATTTCCCGGTTATCGCGGTTTGTTTCCCGGTTTGGGAGGAGCCGAATTCCCGCTTCGACGGAACCGGAAACGCGGCCGTAACTTGCTGAGATGATGTGGTTTATTGGCGCTCGGCCGAGCGGTATTGGCACCGGGTTCGATTTTTTACCCGGTTTTTCCCGGAGAACCGGGACTCTAGGGTGAACCGATGCCGGGCATATTGTAGGGCGGGTCGAGCCCGACCCCGCTCAGACGCCCGAACAGCTTGGTCAGGGTCAGCCGGTCGGCGAGCGGCAATGGCGGCGCCAGCAGTGCGTTGATGTTGGCCCGCAGATGGTCGGGGTCGCCAGTACCGAACAGCACGACGTCGACCCCGGGCTCGTGGCGCGCAAAGCGGTAGGCCGCCTCGGTGATATTGCTGGCACCCGCTTCGTGCAGCAGAAAGCCGAGCGGGTTCGGCGCATCGGCGAGCCAGCGCGGCAACTCGCGGCGCCGGGTCAGCTCGCGCAACGCCGAAGCGAGGCGATCGGGCCGCGAGAAGATATTGCGCACCGCGAACATCAGGAGGGTGCCGACACGGTTGGCGATTGCCCGCGGGAAGACTTTGGCCCTGGCGTTCTGGTGCATCATGTGGAACGCGACCATCACCACGTCCCATGCGTCGTCCTCGACGGCGCGCTGCAGCATGTCGTGCTCGGGATCCTCGGAGGCAGCCTCGGTGACGCCGAGATGAAGGAGCTTGCCTTTGGCCTGCTCCTTCAAAAGTGCGGGCACGATGACCTCGCGTGCCTGCTCGTACGCCTCGGGCATCACCCCGTGCAATTGGAAGATGTCGACATGGTCGGTGTCGAGCCGGCGCAGCGAATTGTCGAGACTCGCGACCGCGCGCTCGGCAGCCCGCCGACCCTCGCTGTGCGGGATCCAGGCCTTGGTGGCGATCACGACATCCTCGCGCCGGATATGCTTGATCGCCTCGCCAACGATCGCTTCGGTGCCGTAGGCAGCGGCGGTATCGAGCAGATTGACGCCCATGTCCAAGGCCTGACGCACGAGGGCGACGGCTTCGGCGTTGCTCTTGCCGGTGCCGAGCCCGAGCCGGCTGAACCCGCCGCAGCCGAGCCCCGCGACGCTGACCCTGACCCCGGTCCGCCCTAGTGTCACGTATTCCATTGCCCCTCCTGCTACATCCGGGACATCAGGCGCGGGTGCTGCGCGCCAGATGCGGCGCATCCAACCCGACCCCGACCAAATGGCCAAAGAGGCTCGCGAGGCGGGCGCGGTCCATTTCCGGCAATGGCGGAGCGAGCAGCGAGGCGATGTTGGTGCGCAGGTGCTCGGGATCGCCGGTTCCGAACAGCACGACATCGACTCCGGGCTCGTGCCGCGCGAAGCGATAGGCGGCGTCGATGACGCTCTGCGCACCGCCCTGATAAATCAGAAAGTCGAGCGGATCCTCGGTCTCGGCGAGCCATTGCGGGACTTCGCCCTCGGCCGCCAGCTCTCGCATCGTCGCCGCCAACTGGCCCGGGCGGGAAAAGATGTTGCGCACCGCGAACATCAGCAATGTCCCGACCCCAGTATTGTCGGGTCAGCGGCAATACCGCCTTGCGCGCATTTTGATGCATCATGTGAAAGCCGACCATTGCGACATCCCACACACCGTCGGCCACGGCACGCTGCAACATCTTGTGCTCGGGATCGTGCGGTGCGGTCTCGGTAATGCCGAGGTGACGGAACTTGCCGTTGGCTTTTTCCTTCAGCAAGGCCGGTGCGATGACGTTTCGCGCGTGGTCGTAGCCGGCAGGTGCCACGCCGTGCAGCTGATAGACGTCGATATAGTCGGTAGCGAGCTGGCGCAACGAGTTGTCAAGCGAGGCGACGGCGCTGGCGGCACTCGAGTTCGGGCTGCTGACATTGAACGGCGCTTTGGTCGCTATCACGATCTCCTCGCGCCTGACCGCCGCGAGCGCCTTGCCGAGCACGGCTTCGGTGCCATAAGCGGCGGCCGTGTCGAACAGGTTGACCCCGAGGTCGAGGGCCTGATGGATCAGTGCGACGGCCTCGGCCTCGCTCTTGCCTCTGCCGAGCCCCAATCGGCTGAACCCGCCGCAACCCAGCCCCGCGACACTAACCCGAAGCCCGGTTCGGCCGAGCCCGACGTATTCCATGATCCCTCCGGAACAGATGGTTCCGAGACGTTACCAAAAGTGGACCGCCAAATGTGCCTGCTCGGCCCGCCGTCGTGGCAAAGAGCTCGAAATTGGGTCCGCATTGGCCCAAGCTCTACACCTTGCCGCCGCGTCCCTACCGCGGGTTTTGGCGAAATGGAAGTGCGGACCGAGCTGGAGGTCCTCGCCGAGCGCGAGCTCCTTGCCCGCTACCCTGAGATGTAGGGCAGCCCTATATTTGCAGACGGGGCCCTGCAGAGTTTCGGGGCCGACGGAGGCTGGGCAATGCAGAGCCAAAACCGGTTTTTCGACGATCTCGCGCGCGTTGCTACGGGGGCGTTGGGCACGCTTTCGGGGGTCAAGACCGAAGTCGAAACGCGACTGCGGGAGCAACTCGAAAAGGTGCTCGCAGGAATGGATCTCGTCAGCCGCGACGAATTCGAAGCGGTCAAGGCGATGGCGGCCAAGGCCCGCTCCGAGCAGGAAGAATTGGCAAATCGGATGGCCGAGCTCGAATCGAAGCTCGCCGCCCTCTCCGCAGGCGATATCCCGGAAAGTCCGACCAGCGCTCAGGGCTCGCCATAATTCTCGCGGAAACGAGCCGAAATGCGCCAAATATTAAGGCTAATTAAGCTTGCGTCTGTCGTTGTACATTGTCAGCTTCGGTCCCAGGACGTAGGTGCCTGCGTCAGGGCACGATCATCTCGGGTCGATCGCGATCCGTCATGGGCGCCGCCCTGTCGACCCGCTCGAGGAGCGTCCGATGACCTCTGTTTCGATCGCCGAACCGACCTCGTTCTCTGGTAACCCCATCGACCTCGTCGAAGAGATCGTCCTCGCCAATGATTGGGCGCATGACCGGGCCAGCGAGGAGGAGCTGGTCGTGGAGATTTCCGGCCGTTGGTGCGATTATCGGCTGTATTTTGTGTGGCAAGAGGAGATTTGTGCGATGCACTTCTCCTGTGGCTTCGACATGAAGGTGCCAAAAGGGCGCCGGGGCCCGGTATACGAACTTCTCGCGCTCGCCAACGAAAGGCTCTGGCTCGGACATTTCGATCTGTCGGCCGAGGACAATTCGCCAGCCTTCCGTCACGCGGTCTTGTTGCGTGGCGTCCCTGCGGCGAGCGCTGAGCAAGTCGAGGATCTCGTCGATATTGCCTTGTCGGAATGCGAGCGCTTCTACCCGGCGTTCCAGTTCGTCGTCTGGGGCGGAAAATCCCCCGCTCAAGCAATCGCGTCGGCGATGATCGATCCAGTCGGAGAAGCTTGAGCGAGGGGCGGCACGACATG
>Ga0318533_10001029_pt1 | contig 13198 bp, 11 predicted proteins | sample GRESIP053b4f27_FD_203675 | JGI IMG/M metagenome (GOLD analysis project Ga0318533, IMG submission 203675) | Tropical soil microbial communities from Luquillo Experimental Forest, Puerto Rico - GRE.SIPMG.053b4f27 | ecosystem: Environmental > Terrestrial > Soil > Tropical forest > Bulk soil...
GGACAGGATCGCCTCGACATTGCCGCCGGTGCGCAAGCCGAAGACGGTGCCGCGGTCGTAGAGCAGGTTGAACTCGACGTAGCGGCCGCGGCGCACGAGCTGCTCCTCGCGCTCGGCCGCGCTCCACGGCGTGGCGAAGTTCTTGCGCACTAACTCGGGATAGATGCCTGTGAAGGCGCCGCCCACCTCTTGGGTGAAGGCGAAATCCGCCTCCCAGTCTGCGCTGTCGAGATAGTCGAAAAAAATGCCGCCGATGCCGCGCATCTCCCCGCGGTGACGCAGGTAGAAGTACTCGTCACACCACTGCTTGTACTTGGCATAGGGTGCGACGCGCGCATGCGCGTCGCAGGCTCTTTTCATCGCGGCATGAAAGGCGATCGTGTCAGCATCGTCTTGGCGGCGGCGCGGCTCGAGCACCGGCGTTAAATCCGCGCCGCCGCCGAACCAGGCCTTGCTGGTCACCACGAAGCGCGTGTTCATATGCACCGCCGGCACGTGCGGATTCTGCGGGTGAGCGATGAGGGAAATGCCGGAAGCCCAAAACCGCGGGTCGGTTTCGGCCCCCGGAATGTCCGTGCGAAATTCCGGCGCGAACTCACCAAAGACGGTCGACACATGCACGCCGACCTTCTCGAACACGCGGCCACTCATGCTCGCCATCACCCCGCCGCCACCCGGGCCGCCACTGTGATCTGCACGATTCCAAGGCGTGCGCACGAAGCGGCCGGCGGCGCGCTCGGCGAGCGGCGCGTGCGCCGGCAGGTCGGCTTCCAGCGCCTCGAACGCGGCGCAGATGTCATCGCGCAGCGTTTCGAACCACGCTCGCGCGCGTGCCTTGCGAGCTTCGAGCACGTTTTCGCTCATTGCGGCTCCGTCCTTTGGTTTAAGACATGGCTGGCCAGCCGTCACTATCGGCCCGCCGCTCGCAACGTTTGTCAGCAGACTTAGCGGAGCTTTTTTTTGCCATTGTTTGGGCCGGGGAAAATTCCAGCCGAAGCTTTTTTTTGCCATTGTTTCGGGAAACGCTGCGGGTGTGGGGGATGTTGGGGGTGTGATGTCCGCTCCCGCTTGTGTGGGGACCTAGCAGGCGGTGAGGTAGCGACAGAGCGCCAGCGAGCGATGCGGGTGAGGGGCAGCGCCTTGGGGCGTGAGAATGTCCCTCACCCGCTTCGTCTTTTTTGAGTGCTTTTTGACCGCTTAAACTCTCCTCCGTGCTCCGCATCGCAACGCCCGATTTAGCCGTCGCCGCCCTCCTGCGAGCCGGTTTGCCGAATTGCTTCACCCACAGCCATGGCGGCGGCCATCGCCACGTTGAGCGAGCGCAAGCCTTCCTGCATGGGAATGACGAGCCGGGCGTCGGCCGCTGCGTGCACCTTCTCCGGCACGCCCGATGTCTCCCGGCCGAACAGCAAGACGTCGCCGCGCTGGAACGCATGCTCGAGGTAGGAGCGAGGCGCGCACGTGGTGAAGAGAATGAGCCGCGCGGCGGCGGCGGCGCGCCAGGTTTCGAAACCCTGCCAGCTGGAGTGCCGGACGATCTTGACTTGACCGAGATAGTCCAGGCCGGCGCGGCGGAAGGCACGATCGCTGGTCGGAAAGCCCGCGGGCTCGATGATGTGCGCCTCGACGCCGAGGCAGGCGGCGAGACGAAGAATCGTGCCTGTGTTCTGGGGGATATCGGGCTGATAAAGCGCAATGCGTAGGGGCAGGATTGCAGGCATGCAGCGAACCGCGATTGCGAGCGAAACTTATGATGCACAAATGACTTGTGCGACCTTTGGTCATTGCGGCACACACCCGCATTGCCCACTTGCGCTCCCGTGGCAAGGGTGCCAATAGAACGCCGCTGGATTAAGCCACTTGGCCCCTCGGTTACAGAGAGGCGAGCGGCGGGTCCGCCGCCGCCGCCAGGCGGCGTCTCCGTGTCGGGCGCCGGGGCGGCCCATAGGCGGAGGAAGTTCACGCAGCCGGCGCAAGCGGGCTGCGGGCGGACTGACGGATAAGAAAGGAATGGCGCACGTGACGACGATGTCTTCGGCCGAGCCGACACGTCGCGATTTTCTTTATATTGCGACCGCCTCCCTCGCCGGCATCGGGGCTGCCGCGACGCTCGTGCCGCTGATCGCGCAGATGAATCCCGACGCCTCGACAATCGCGGCGGGCGCGCCCATCGAAGTCGATCTTTCGCCGATTGCCGACGGCCAGGTGATCAAAGTGTTCTGGCGCGGCAAGCCGATCTACATCAATCACCGCACCCAGAAGCAGATCGAGGAGGCGCAGAACGTCGACGTGGCGAAGCTGCCGGACCCGCAGCCGGACTCAGCGCGCGTCAAAGCCGGTCACGATCAGTGGCAGGTGCTGATCGCAATCTGCACCCACCTCGGCTGCATTCCCATCGCCCATCAGGGGCCCTACGACGGCTATTTCTGTCCCTGCCACGGCTCGGTCTATGACACGTCCGGACGCATCCGGCAGGGACCGGCGCCGTTGAACCTCGCGTTGCCGCCGTACGAATTTGTCTCCGACACCAAGATCAAAATCGGCTGACGGCCTCGATCATGAGCGGGCATCCGACCTACCAGCCGCAAAACGGGTTCATGAAATGGATGGAGCGGCGGCTGCCGATCGGCGGGCTCGTCTACTCGTCATTCATCGTTTATCCCACGCCGCGCAACCTGAACTACTGGTGGACCTTCGGCGGCATCCTCGCCTTCATGCTCGGCGTGCAGATCGTCACCGGCGTGATTTTGGCGATGCACTACACGCCGCAGGTCGATTTCGCCTTCAATTCCGTCGAGAAGATCATGCGCGACGTCAATTACGGTTGGCTGCTGCGCTACCTGCACTCGAACGGCGCTTCGATGTTCTTCCTCGCCGCCTACATCCACTTGTTCCGCGGCATGTATTACGGCTCCTACAAGGAGCCGCGCGAGGTGCTGTGGATCCTCGGCGTCATTCTGTTGCTGCTCATGATCATGACCGGCTTCATGGGCTACGTCCTGCCCTGGGGCCAGATGAGCTTCTGGGCGGCGACCGTCATCACCAATCTGTTCTCGGCCATCCCGCTGGTGGGGGAATCGATCGTCACTTGGCTGTGGGGCGGCTACGCCGTCGGCAATCCCACACTCAACCGATTCTACTCGTTGCACTATCTGCTGCCGTTCGTCATCGCCGGCGTGGTCGTCCTCCACATCTGGGCGCTGCATGTGGCGGGGCAGAATAATCCGACCGGCGTCGAACCGAAGACGGATCACGACACCGTCGCCTTCACGCCTTATGCGACGATCAAGGACAGCTTCCTGATGGCCGTGTTCTGCGTCCTGTTCGCCTGGTTCGTGTTCTACATTCCGAATTTTCTCGGTCACCCGGACAATTACATCCCGGCCAATCCGGCGGTGACGCCGATGCACATCGTGCCGGAATGGTACTACCTGCCGTTCTACGCGATCCTGCGGGCGATCCCGAACAAGCTTCTCGGCGTGATGGCGCTCGGCGCGTCGATCCTCATCCTGGTGTTCCTTCCTTGGCTCGACACCTCGAAAGTGCGCTCGGCGCGCTATCGTCCGCTCTATCGCCAGTTCTTCTGGGTGTTCGTGATCGTCTGCATCGGCCTCGGCTGGCTAGGCGGCAAGCCTCCGGAAGGCAATTACGTCCTGTTGGCGCGCATCTTCACTGCCTATTACTTCGCTTTTTTCCTCGTAATCCTGCCGGTGCTCGGCAAGGTCGAAAAAACCAAGCCGTTGCCGAATTCGATCCTGGAATCGGTGCTGCGCAAGGGTACCCCGCTCGGGGCTTCCGCACCGCCGCCCAAAGGCGTCAAGGTTTAAGGGCAGGCCATGGCCAGCGCGCGCGCCATCATCGCCCTCGCCGTGTTGCTCGCTGCGCTCTCCGCGCCGGCGCGGGCGCAAATGGAGGAACCGCCGGCGCCGCCCACGAACAAATGGTCGTTTGCGGGGCCGTTCGGTAAATACGACCGGGGGCAGCTCCAGCGCGGGCTCAAAGTCTATCGTGAGGTCTGCCAAGTCTGTCATGGCCTGAAACTGGTCGCGTTCCGCACCCTGGCAGATCCGGGCGGACCCGGTTTAACGACCGCGCAGGCGGGCGCCATCGCCGCCGAATATCAGGTCAAGGGCGAGCCCGACGATCAGGGCGAGGTGAAGGACCGCCCGGGACGACTTGCCGATACCTTCCCGTCGCCGTTTCCCAACGACAACGCCGCGCGCGCGCGCTACGGCGCCGTGCCGCCCGATCTATCGGTGATCGCCAAGGCGCGCGGCTACGAGCGCGGCTTCCCTCGCTGGGTCGGCGATATCTTCACGCAATATCAGGAGCAGGGCGTCGATTACATCACCGCGCTGCTGCACGGCTACAAGGACACGCCGCCGGCGGGGGTCAAGATTCCGCCCGGCAGCTTCTACAATGAGTATTTTCCTGGCCATACCATCGTGATGCCGCCGCCGCTCACTGACAACCGCGTCGAGTATACCGACGGCGCGCCGATGACGGTCGAGCAGTACGCGAAGGATATCTCGGCTTTTCTGATGTGGACCGCCGAGCCGCACCTGGAGGCGAGGAAGCGGATCGGCATGCAGGTCTTCATTTTCCTGATCGTGCTATCCGCGCTCCTCTATTTCACCAAGAAGAAGGTGTGGCACGCCGTCGAATTGCACCCGAAAGAGCTCAAGCCGCGCCCGCCAAGCGAGTATCCGCGCGCGTGAACCGACGCTCATGACCAAGGCCGTGCTCGGCGTCATCGGCGGCTCCGGCATCTATGATCTGCCGGGGCTCGAGAAGGTGCGGCAAAAAACAATCAGGAGTCCATGGGGCGATCCGTCGGCGCCGCTGCGCATCGGCGAAATCGGCGGTACGCGGGTTGTCTTCCTCTCGCGCCACGACAAGGGACACCGGCTCTCGCCGACCGACATCAACTATCGCGCCAATATCGACGTGCTCAAGCGCGCGGGCGTGACCGACCTCGTGTCGCTCTCCGCTTGCGGCTCCTACAAGGAGGAATTGCCGCCCGGCACCTTCGTGCTGGTCGATCAATTCGTCGATCGTACCTTCAACCGGCAGAGCTCGTTCTTCGGCACGGGTTGCGTCGCGCACGTGTCGATGGCGCATCCGGTGTCGCCGCTGTTGCAGGACCGCATCGCCGCTGCCGCCCGCCGCGAAGGCATCAAGGTCGTGCGCGGCGGCACCTACGTGTGCATGGAAGGGCCTCAGTTCTCGACTTACGCCGAGAGCCTGACCTACAAAGGGCTCGGCTATTCCGTGGTCGGCATGACCAATCTGCCGGAGGCCAAGCTCGCGCGCGAGGCCGAGCTCTGCTACGCGACCGTCGCCATGGTCACCGACTTTGACTGCTGGCATCCCGACCACGACGCGGTGACGGTGCAGGACATCATCAGCGTGCTCACCGCCAACGCCGACAAGGCAAAGGCGCTGGTTTCACGGCTCGCCCGCGATTTCCCGCGCGAGCACGAGCCCTGTCCGATCGGTTCCGACCGCGCGCTCGACACCGCGCTGATCACCGCGCCGGAGGCGCGCGACAAGAAGTTGTTGAAGAAGCTCGACGCGGTGGCGGGCCGGGTGCTGAAGGGGAAGCGCTGATCACTAGCTGGCCGCCGGCGCGCGACAAAAATTCGTTCGTCCCCGCGAAAGCGGAGACCCAGATCACAAACCGCGAGTTCAATTCTGGATTCCCGCTTGCGCGGGAATGAGCGGATGGGGCGCGTCCGTTGAAACGGCCGTCAGGATGCCGCGGTGCGTTCTTCCGCCAGCCGCTTGGCAATGTGCCGCGCGGCAATCGTCCCGCTCGCGATCGCCGTGGCGATGCAAGGATCCGCCGGATTGGCCACGTCGCCCGCCGCAAAGAGGCCGCGGCGGGAGGTTTCCATGTTGCCGTCGACGACGAGATAGCCGCGCGCGTCGGTGGCGGGCGCAAGCTCGGCGAGCCAGGGTTGGTCGGTGTTCGGCCGATATCCGAACAGCAAAACCACATGATCGGCTTCGATCTCGCCGCCGCCGTGGAGGCGGATCCGCACTTTGGAAGCGGCGTCGAGCGCCTCGACCGTGCGCTGCGCCATCACCGTCACCAGTCCCGACGTTTGGTATCGGCGCAGGCGCTCAACCAGGAGCGGTTGCGCCTTCGGCGACTTCGACCGCATGATCACGGTCACGCGCACGCCCTTCTCGGCCAGGATGCGCGATACGTCGAAGGCGTTATCGCCCCCGCCGATCACCGCGACGTGCGAGCCCCAATCGACGTTCGCCTCGCCGACAACGGCTGCACCGAGATGGAGACGCCCCGCCGCCGCAACGCGCCGCGCATTCTTGACGCCATCGAGCCATTCCTCGCCCGCGAACCTCGTGCCGGTCGCGATCACGATCGCTGCTCCCGACCATGATCGCGCCCCCGGCTCTGCGGCGACCTCGACGCGCCAGTGCGCGTCCTCCCGCCGCAGGCGGTGCAGGGTGACGCCGAGCCGGATCTCGATCCCAAGCGCGCGGACGTGGGCGGCGAACTCGGCCGCGTTTTCGCGACCGGTTTTGCCGCGCTGCCCGAGCAGCCAGTCGTTAGGATAAGGAGTCATGCGCGCCATGCCGCCGAGCGCGCTTTCCTTCTCGATGATCAGCGGGTGGAGGCCGTAATTGTGCAGCCACAGCGCGCAGGACATGCCGGCGGGGCCGCCCCCGATGATCGGCACGACCGGCGCCTCGCTTGATCGCGACATATCCCGTCTCCGGTTGCGCGCGACGCCATGGTTCGCCAGAGTGGGGTCGTCCGCAAGCCCGTAAGCTCGTTCAACCCGAGGCGCCGATAGTCAGCATGCAATTCGAGCACGACCTCAAGGACGCGATCCGCTCCATTCCGGACTATCCCAAGCCCGGGATTGTATTCCGCGACATCACCACGCTGCTCGGCAACGCGCGCGCGTTTCGCCGCGCGGTCGACGAGCTGGTGCAGCCGTGGGCGGGGATGAAGATCGACAAGGTCGCCGGGATCGAAGCGCGCGGCTTCATTCTGGGCGGGGCGGTGGCGCACCAGGTGTCGGCCGGGTTCGTGCCGATCCGCAAGAAGGGCAAGCTGCCGCATAAGCGCGTCTCGATCGCCTATTCGCTGGAATACGGCCTCGACGAGATGGAGATGCACGAGGATGCGGTGGAGAAGGGGGACCGCGTCATCCTGGTCGACGATCTGATCGCCACCGGCGGCACGGCCGAGGGCGCGGTCAAGCTCTTGCGCCAGCTCGGCGCCCAGGTGCTCGCCGCCTGCTTCATCATCGACCTGCCCGATCTCGGCGGCGCGGCCAAGCTGCGCCAGCTCGACGTGCCGGTGCGCACGTTGATCAGCTTCGAGGGGCACTGAGCGCCCGGCTATTTCCGGTGCGGCCCCCAGGGTCCGGGCTCGCTGTCTGGACCGGGTGAGGAGCCGAGCTCGATCGGCGGACGGTCCGGCAGGAACGGCTTGGCGCCGGGCGCTTGTTGCGTTTCACCCCACGGCCCGCCCGGCTCATCGGCGGTCTCGCTTTCCTCGCTGGTGCTCTCTTCGCCCGGCGCGGGGAGCGCCAGTGGACCGGGATCATGCCCGCCCGCGAACTTCACCAGCGCCGCCACGCGAGCGTCGACCGGCGGATGCGTATCGAAAATGTTGGAGAACCCCTCGCGCGGATTGTCGATGCACATTTCCATCACCGCCGAGGTCGCGCCGGGAAGCTCGCCGCGCCCTTCGATCTTGCGCAGCGCCGAGATCATTGCATCCGGATTCTTGGTGAGCTCGACCGAGCCGGCGTCGGCCAGATATTCGCGTTTGCGCGACAGCGCAAAGCGAATGACGATCGACAGAATCCAGGCAACCGCAATCAACGCGACGGCGATGAGGATCACCACGCCCGCGCCGCCCTTGCGATCCCCGCTGCCGCGTCCGACGCGCCAGCGCAACCCGCCTTGGAACATGAGGCGGAAGACGAGCTCGGCGAAGAAACCGATGACCCCGGCGATGATCACCGCAATCACCAGCATGCGCACGTCGCCGTTGCGGATGTGGGTCAATTCGTGCCCGAGCACCGATTCGATCTCGGCGTCGTTGAGCGAATTGATCAGCCCGGTGGTGACCGTGATCGAATATTGCTTCTCGTTCATGCCGGTGGCGAAAGCGTTGAGGCTGTCATCCTCGATCACCTTGAGCTTCGGCGTGGTGATGCCGCGCGAGATGCAGAGGTTTTCCAGGAGATTGTAGAGGCGCGGCTCCTCCTGCCGCGTCACCTCGCGCCCGCCGGTCACCGCGTCGATCATGCTCTGATGGAATTTGTAAGCGATGAGGATCCATAGGGCGGTGCCGAGCGTCGCCCACGGCGCGGCGTAGAGCGCGTCGATCAACGCGCGGCGCAGGAGCTCGTCGGGCGGCGCATCGATGGTGAGCGCCTCGCCGATGAGCGCGCCGGCATAGACCATGAGGTAAACGAGAAAGAACAGGCCGACGAGCAGCGCGATCGAGCGCCGCCTGTTGGATTGGATATGTGTATAGAGTCCGAAAGCGGCCATTGGCGGATCGTGCGTGTGTCTATCCGGCTAGTCATGCGCGGGCTTGACCCGCGCATCCATCGTCTTCGCAAGAAGCTTCTTACGAAGATGGATGGATTGCCGGGTCAAGCCCGGCAATGACGATCTAAATTCAGCGCCGATGTCACTTCCCTGCCGTGGGCAGAGAGCCTGCTCTCGGCACACGGAATCGGAATGCATCAAAACTTCACCTGCGGCGCCTGGTCGAGCACCTTGCGCTCTTCGACGCCCACGTCGAAGAAGTCCTTCGGCGCAAATCCGAGCGGGCCTGCCAGCAGCACCGCGGGGAATTGCTGGATGCCGGTGTTGTACTCCTGCACCGCGTTGTTGAAGAAGCGCCGCGCGGCGGCGATCTTGTTCTCGATGTCGGACAGCTGGGCCTGAAGCTGTTGGAAGTTCTGGCTGGCCTTGAGGTCCGGATAGGCCTCGCTCAACGCGAACAATTGCCGCAGCGCTCCGGTGAGCACGTTTTCGGCCGCGGCCTGCGCCGCGACGCCTCCAGACTGCGCTGCGACCGCCGCGTTGCGCGCCTGCACCACCGCTTCTAACGTGCCGCGCTCGTGCCCGGCGTACCCCTTCACCGTCTCGACCAGGTTGGGCACGAGGTCATGGCGCTGCTTGGTCTGCACGTCGATGTCGGAAAACGCCTGGTTGACCCGCTGGCGCATGGCAACGAGGCCGTTGTAGATCGTGATGATCCACAGCACGAGCACGATGATCACGCCGATGACGATCCAGGTGACGGCGGTGGAGGACATGAAGAACTCCTCGGAAGGTTTATTGCCGGCGTCAATGTATGGTGCCCCAGGGGCGAAGGGAAGCGGCGCGCGGCGTGGCGCGGCGGAACGCGTCGGCACACAAATCGTTGCCTTGAACGGACCTGGCGCGGTGCGGCACGAATGAGGCAAAGATGGCAGTGAGTATGCCGATCGCGGCGCCCGCGCCGGCGCAGGCAAGCGCTCAAGTCGTCGCGACCGACATCCCCGCACGGCTCGACCGGCTGCGCTGGGGACGTTTTCATACGCTGGTGGTGGTCGCGCTCGGCATCACCTGGATTCTCGATGGTCTCGAGGTGACGCTCGCCGGCGCCATCTCTCCGGCGCTCAAAGAGAGCCCGCAGCTTAAATTCTCCAATGCCGACGTCGGCCTTGCGAGCAGCGCGTACCTCGCCGGTGCGGTGCTCGGCGCTCTTTTCTTCGGCTGGCTCACCGACCGGCTCGGGCGCAAGCGGCTGTTCTTCATCACGCTCGCGGTCTACCTCCTTGCCACCGCGGCGACGGCGCTGTCGTGGAATCTCGCAAGCTTTGCGGTGTTTCGCTTCTTCACCGGCGCCGGCATTGGCGGCGAATACACCGCCATCAATTCCGCCATCCAAGAGCTGGTGCCGGCGCGCTATCGCGGGTGGAGCGACCTCGCCATCAATGGCAGCTTCTGGATCGGCGCTGCGCTCGGCGCGGCGGGGTCGCTCATATTCCTCGATCCCAACCTACTGGCGCCGGATCTCGGATGGCGCTTGGCCTTTCTGATCGGGGCGGTGCTCGGCCTGCTCATCTTTTTCATGCGCCTGTGGCTGCCGGAATCCCCGCGCTGGCTGATGACCCACGGCCGGATCGACGAGGCGAAAACGGTGCTCGACGGCATCGAGGCGGCGTTCCGCGCTCGCGGCCACCAATTGCCGGACGAGCCGCTGCCGGTGATCCGGCTGCGGCAGCGCCGCTCCACCCCGTTGGCCGAAGTTGCCGACACGCTGTTTCGCGTCGAGCGCCAACGCACGCTGGTCGGCTTGAGCCTGATGGCGGCACAGGCATTCTTTTATAATGCGATTTTCTTCACCTACGCGTTGGTGCTGACCGACTTCTACAATATCCCCGCGGATCATGTCGGCTGGTACCTCTTGCCGTTCGCGGCCGGAAACTTCCTCGGGCCGGCGCTGCTCGGCCGACTGTTCGATACCGTCGGGCGCCGGCCGATGATCGCCGCGACCTACGCGCTGTCCGGGATATTGCTTGCCGGCGCGGGCTATCTCTTTGCCATCGGCGCTCTGTCTGCGACCGGCCAGACCATTGCCTGGATGGTGATTTTCTTCTTCGCCTCGGCGGCGGCGAGTTCGTCCTATCTCACGGTGAGCGAAATTTTCCCGCTCGAAGTGCGGGCGCTGGCCATCGCCTTCTTCTACGCCATCGGCACCGGCATCGGCGGCGTCGCCGGGCCGTGGTTGTTCGGCTCGCTGATCGACACCGGCTCGCGCTGGAGCCTTTTCGTCGGCTATCTCTTCGGCTCGGTGCTGATGCTGGCGGCAGCCGTCATTGCGGCGCGCTACGGCGTGGCCGCCGAACGCAAATCGCTGGAAAGCATCAGCCGGCCGCTGGCCGCGGCGGCGGATTGATTGGCGCCGAGGCGGGGTCGTCCCCGCACATCTCTGTCGAATTGGACTTTGGGCAAGGCAGTTTGAATCGCGTATACCGGAGGGATGGCGGAAACTTCGAGTACATCCGGCGGTGACCGCGCCATGTCGGCGCGCAAGCGCGAGATGCGCCGCCTCGCCGACGCGAGCGCGCCCGAGCGCCGAAAATGGCTCGAGCGCGGCGCATTCTTTCACGACGAGGACCTTCTCTACCTCAAATTCCTCATTCCCGAAGGCGCCCGCGTGCTCGAGCTCGGATGCGGCACGGGCGATCTCCTCGCCGCGCTCAAACCGTCGTTCGGCGTGGGCGTCGATTTCAGCGCCGTCATGATCGATGCGGCGCGCAAGGCGCATCCCGATCTCACGTTTCTCGTCGGCGACATCGAAGATCCTGACTTCCTGCGATCCCTGCCGGGGCCCTTCGACGTCATTGTGGTGGTCGACACGCTCGGCGCCCTCGACGATTGCCAGGCGACGTTCACGAGCCTGCACGATCTGTGCACGCGCGAGACGCGCCTCGTCATCGGCTACTTCTCGCACCTGTGGTATCCGGCGCTCAAACTGGCCGAGGCGGTCGGGCTGAAGATGCCGCAGCCGCCGCAAAACGTGCTCGCCCCCGCCGACGTGCGCGCGCTCGCCGCGCTCGGGGACTTCGACGCGGTCAAGAACGAGACGCGCGTGCTTGTTCCGGTGCGGCTGTTCGGGATCGGCCGGCTCATCAACCGCTTCCTCGCGCCGTTGCCGCTGATCCGTCAGCTCTGCTTGCGGCACTTCACCGTTTGCCGCTCGCTGCGCCGGCTCGCCGATGTGAGGTCCGCCAGCATCATCATTCCCGCGCGCAACGAGCGCGGCAACATCGAGGCGGCGGTCAAGCGCATCCCGCGTTTCGCCGAACGGCTGGAGATCATCTTCGTCGAGGGTCATTCCAAGGACGGCACTTGGGAAGAGATCGAGCGCGTCGCCGCCGCTTATCCCGATCGCGAGATCAAGGCGATGCGGCAGCCGGGAGCGGGGAAGGGCGATGCCGTGTTCGCCGGCTTTGATGCTGCGCGCGGCGACGTGCTCATGATTCTCGACGCCGATCTCACCATGCCGCCAGAGCAATTGCCGAAGTTTTGGGATGCGATCCGCTCTGGAAAAGGCGAGTTCGTCAACGGCTCCCGCTTGGTCTATCCGATGGAACAGGAGGCGATGCGCTTTCTCAATCTCGTCGCCAACAAGGCCTTCTCGCTCCTCTTTACCTGGCTTTTGTCGCAGCGCTTCACTGACACGCTGTGCGGCACCAAGGCTGTGTGTCGCTCCGACTACGCGCGCATCAAGGCCGCGCGCAGTTACTTCGGGGATTTCGATCCATTCGGCGATTTCGAGCTGATCTTTGGCGCCTCGAAGCTCGGCCTCAAGGCGGTGGAGATTCCCATCCGCTACGCCAGCCGCACCTACGGCGAGACACAGATCTCGCGCTTCCGGCACGGCTTCATGCTGCTGCGGATGGTGCTGTTTGCGTTCATGCGCATCAAGGCGATGTGATGCAACACAGCGATCAGCTGGCGGACTACCGCACCATTTGGGATCGCAAGCCGGTGCTGCGCTTAATCTACGACGACTTCTACGATCGCATCGCGGCGGAATGCAGGCCTGGCCGCACCATCGAAATCGGCGGCGGCATCGGCAACCTGAAGCGGCGGCTTACCGGCGTGATCGCGACCGACATCCAGAGCGCCCCTTGGCTCGATTGCGTGGCGGATGCGCAACGCCTTCCATTCGCCGACGCTTGCGCCGCCAATATCGTCATGGTCGACGTGCTGCACCATCTCGAATTTCCCGTCGTCTTCTTTCGCGAAGCTGCGCGGGTGCTGCGCCCGGGCGGCCGCGTGCTCATGGTCGAGCCTGCGATCACCTGGGGCAGCAGCTTGTTTTATCGTCTGTTGCATCACGAGCCGGTGCGAACCTCCGCCGATGCGCTCGCCGACGGCGAGCCCGATCCCCGCCGCGATCCCTACGACTCCAACCAGGCCATCCCGACCCTTCTCGCCACCCGCGATCACGAGCGCTTCCATCGCCTCTTTCCCGCGCTGCGTATCGCCTCGGTGCAATGGTTCGCGTTCGCCGCCTATCCGCTGAGCGGCGGCTTCCAGCGGTGGAGCCTCATCGGTGAAGGCGCCGCGCGTCGCATGCTGCGGTTCGAACGCGCGCTCGAGCCGATGCTTGGCCGCCTTGCCGGGTTTCGCATGC
>Ga0318533_10001031_pt1 | contig 13178 bp, 9 predicted proteins | sample GRESIP053b4f27_FD_203675 | JGI IMG/M metagenome (GOLD analysis project Ga0318533, IMG submission 203675) | Tropical soil microbial communities from Luquillo Experimental Forest, Puerto Rico - GRE.SIPMG.053b4f27 | ecosystem: Environmental > Terrestrial > Soil > Tropical forest > Bulk soil...
TTCCTATGCCATAGGGCAACGACCCGGTGAAGTTTGCCGTTCGTCCGAAAAGCCTAAGAGAATGGGTGTAGTTAAAAATCGAAACACTGACCCTTGCGCTAGCGCCCGTGAGCGGGATGGTTCCCTCAAAGAGCAGGCTGCCATCAAAAAAGGAATACGTCATCGTGATCGCATTGGAATGGACGGGCGTGATGATGTAGGCGCGAGGAGCCAGATCCTGCGCATAGCAAACGTCGGCAGCGAGACTGCCGACGGAACAAACCATGATCCCGCACAAACCTGCGGCCCAAAAACTCATTCTCACTTATCGATGAACATTATCCTTGAACGACACTGTAAGTATTGACAGTTTCATCTCTAGTTTATAGCGAAGAAAGTTCTAAAAAGATCTCGGCGCTTCGTGGCCCCGAGGACCCGGTTCAGCAACAGCGGCGAAGGGTTGTGCTGGATGAATCCACACAACCCCCAGGACAAGCCTAGGGAGGCCGCGTGATGGGCGAAACTGCAGAAGCAACACGTCTGAAAGAGGCGCGCCTGCAACGTGTACCGTGGAAAAAATGGGGGCCATACCTCAGTGAGCGTCAGTGGGGCACAGTTCGCGAAGACTACAGTCAAGATGGCCACGCCTGGGATTATTTCAGTCACGACCAGGCACGATCGCGCGCATATCGCTGGGGCGAAGACGGGCTCGCGGGTATTTCCGACGATCGACAATATCTCTGCTTTGCCCTGACGTTGTGGAATGGCCAGGACGCCATCCTGAAAGAGCGCCTCTTCGGCCTCACGAACAGCGAAGGTAATCACGGCGAAGATGTTAAGGAGTACTACTTTTATCTGGACAGCACACCAACCCACTCCTACATGAAATATCTCTACAAATATCCGCAGCGAGCGTTCCCATACGAGGACCTGGTAAAAATCAACCGGAAAAGAACGCGGAACGAACTTGAGTACGAGCTGATCGATACTGGCATCTTTGAAGATGATCGCTATTTCGATGTGTTGGTGGAATACGCCAAAGAGGGACCGGAAAACATCCTGGTTAGAATCACGATTTTCAATCGCGGGCCCGAGCCGGCTACGCTCGATCTGCTTCCGACGCTCTGGTTCCGAAACATTTGGTCCGCGAGACAAGGTGTCCCTCGGCCCGTGCTCCAAAAGGTACCAACCGGGACAAGCAATAGTGTGATCTCCGCCTCTCACCCTGAATTAGGTGATCGTTTCTTGTACTGTGACGGCGCGGCTCGATTGCTTTTCACCGAGAATGAAACGAATAACCAGCGTCTGTTTCAAGCGCCCAACCCGACGCCCTATGTCAAGGATGGCATCAACGACTATATCGTCGATCGCCGCGAATGGGCGGTAAACCCTCAAAACCTTGGGACGAAAGCGGCCGCCCATTATCGGTTGAGTTTGGGACCGGGACAATTTCAAACCATTCGCCTGCGTCTCAGCGACGTGGCGCCCAAATTGCCGCCGGAACAAGAGAACCAGTGCGCTCCGTTTGGGACAAACTTCGACCTAGTCATGCAGATGCGCGAACGGGAAGCGGACACGTTCTATGCAACCATCATCCCGTCGTCGTTAACCGCCGACGAGGCGAATGTCATGCGCCAAGCGCTTGCCGGGATGTTGTGGTCCAAGCAGTTCTACTACTACGACGTCGACCGGTGGCTCGAGGAGCATGACGCCGATCCCTTCAAAGCGAATCGGCGCGCTGCCCCGCGCAACGAGCACTGGCATCACATGTACAACGCGGACATCATCTCGATGCCGGATAAGTGGGAATACCCTTGGTACGCGGCTTGGGATTTGGCCTTTCATGTTTTGGCTCTGAGTCTGGTTGACGAAGACTTTAGCAAGCAGCAGTTGGACCTCATGCTGGGCGGCCATTATTTGCACCCCAACGGGCAGCTACCGGCGTACGAATGGAATTTCAGCGATGTCAATCCCCCCGTGCATGCTTGGTCCACGATCTTTGCTTACCGAGTCGAGAAAGCCCGGCAAGGCAAGGGCGACATAGACTGGCTGGAGCGCAGCTTCCAAAAGCTGCTGCTGAATTTCACTTGGTGGGTGAACCGGAAGGACCGCACCGGCAGGAACGCGTTTGAGGGCGGTTTCCTGGGTCTTGACAACATCGGTGTGTTCGACCGCAGTGCGCCGCTTCCCACCGGGGGGCACCTCGAGCAAGCGGACGGTACTGCCTGGATGGCGCTGTATTGTCAGAACATGCTGGAGATCGCCGTGCAGTTGGCCCTGGAGAGGCCGGCTTATGCCGAAATGTGTACAAAGTTCGTCGAGCATTTCCTGTGGATTGCGACAGCGCTCGTCCACGGAGGCGAGAATGTCGGGATGTGGGATGAGGAGGACGGCTTTTTCTACGATGTCCTGCGGCTGCCCGATGGCGGCGCTCAGCGGCTGAAAGTGCGTTCCATGGTGGGACTGCTTCCGCTGTGCGCGGTTACCGTGTTCGATGGAGAACTTCTTAGATGGTACCCCCACGTGGGTGATGAATTCCGTAGGTTTGTCGCCGCTCGGCCCGAACTCACGGCCTTCATCCACGATCCCTCGAAAACAGGATGTATTGGCCGGCGGCTTTCCTCTATCTTGAACGAGAGCAAGCTTCGCAAGGTTCTCTCGAAGATGCTGGATGAGACTGAGTTTCTGAGTCCGTACGGCATTCGTGCGCTGTCCCGTTACCATGCGGAGCACCCCTATATTTTTCGCGCAGGTGACCAGGAGTACCGAGTGTCGTACTTGCCGGCAGAATCCGATAGTCACATGTTCGGGGGTAATTCCAACTGGCGCGGTCCCATTTGGATGCCCGTCAACGCCCTGATCATCCGCGCTCTGTTGCAGTATTACCTGTACTACGGGAATGGCTTCATTGTAGAGTGCCCGACCGGGTCGGGGCGGCAGATGACGTTGTATCAGGTCGCACAAGAGTTGGCGCGCCGTCTCGCCAACATTTTCTTACTGGACCATGACGGTCGCCGGCCAGTGTACGGAGGAACCAAGAAGTTTCAAGAAGACCCCCACTGGCGCAATTGCATCTCGTTCTATGAGTACTTCCACGGCGACAACGGCGCCGGCCTGGGAGCGAGCCATCAGACCGGCTGGAGTGGTCTGATCGCCGGCACGATGCATCTGTTTGCGACGACTACGCCCGAACAGGCTCTTGAGCTTGGCAAGGTCGCCGCAGTCGCCAGCGTGTTGGAGACGGCCCTCGCGGCGGCGCATGCCAAGACCGCGGCCGGGGCCAGGTCGCGTTGACCGGAGCCAAACCAGATTGAGACGCAGTTGCGCAGCCCCAGTTTTTCAAGAAAGGGCAAATCGTTACTCTCGATGCCGAGAAACGGAGTCTAACCGCGTAGCTCGAGCCCCGCTACGAACTGTTTCCGGTTTTCCAGCATCCGACATAATGAATCGAGGCTGTCGACACTGGCAAGAATGACGGTTCGGCGGCAGCCAGACTGTCCCCATCGTTTAACGGCGCGCCTCGCGACACTCGCCGGGGCGGAAAAAGGAGAGAATATGAAAGCAGTCATGGTACTCGTCACCGTTGTTCTCATCGCTGGGTGGGGGTGCGGAACGATCTCGTCGGTTCAGGCTCAGAATCCTCCGCAATTCACCGGAATTTACGCGTTCGGGAACGGACCACTCGTGGGAGCCATCAACGCCAGTAACGGCAATGTTACTGGCACTATGGTTTTTGCGGGTTCCTGCCTTGCTCAAATCGCAGGTACCTATCAAGAAACTGGGCAGACCGCCTTTGGACAACTGACCGCCACGCCGGTGACAGTCGCACCTCCAGCCACAACGACGTGCCCAGGCACGCCTGTTGCGCTGGGCTTTTTCGTGGCGGTAAGCTCTACGAAAGCGTATTTCAGTTTCAATGTGGCGGGCACGAACAATCAATTCCCAGAAGAAGGATTCAAATAGTTGCGTGCATTGAAAGGTACGAAGCAACGAAGCAAGATGTTGGTCACAGGTGAAAATGGGCCAAAGGGAGGCACAACCTGCGCGCCGGCTGTCCGGCTCCGTAAGAACTGGAACTTTTCAGCGACAAGGTGTCTTGCTCTTAGCAGGGCCCGTGCGAAACACGGGGGGACTCACCCGTTCGGTCATCGCACGAATGGTGCCGCCCTTGCCAGCGGTGTCACGACCTTCAAACAACACGACGACACGTCGAAAGCTCGCAAAGCTCGGCTTGCAGTCTGCTAAGCTCCTTTTCGTATCGCTTGCGCTTCAAACTGCCGTTAACTTTGCCGTTATTTATGTTGCCCATCGGGAATCACTCCCTCTTCGAAAAGCGATTAACCGGGATAGGGGTATCCCTTGGCCAGTACCTTCTCCAGTGCGGCATCGTGGCCGTAGAGATCATGGAAGAAATGCACCCGTCCCTGTTCATCGACGACTGCCGTGCCATAGAGGATGAGGACCGGGATCGGCTTCGTCAGGTTCACCTGGAAATCATCCTTTCCAACCTGCATCGCAGAGCGAATGCGCTCCAAATTCCATTCGGGATTGTCCTTTAGAACCCAAGCGGCCAATTCGGTAGGCCTCTCCACTCGAATGCATCCGTGACTAAAATCCCGCCTCGATTGTGCAAAGAGCTGCTGCGAAGGCGTGCTATGCAGGTAAACGTAGTACTCGTTCGGAAACATAAATTTGACCAAACCAAGGGCGTTGTTGGGCCCCGGCTTTTGTCGAATGGCGAGCTTGCCTGCCTTGAGTTTCTCTAGAACGTCGTCGCTCACACGACCAGCGGCAACCACCTGCCCGTCACGCGTGACAATTTCGTAGTTTTGACTTGCGACGTAATTGGCATCGCGCCGAATCGCAGGAACGAGTTCGGAGCGTTGGATACTTGGTGGCACATTCCAGTAGGGACGAAATACAACGAAACGCATGTCTTTTTCGAAGACGGGCGTCTCGTGCCGGATCGCTTTGCCTACAATTACATTCATGGCTAGGACAGTTCGGCCAACGTCGTCGTAAGCTCGAAGTCGAAATTCCGGAATATTTACTACCACCGGCGGCTGCGGGAACTCCTCCGGAAGCCAGCGCCAACGCTCCAGCGTCAGCTGCAACTGCCGTATGCGGAAACTCAGGGGCGTGTTGAGTTGCTTCAGGGTCTGCTCCCCGACACGCCCGTCCGGCGAAAGGCCGTGGCGCTGCTGGAACCGTTTGACTCCCTCTACGACTGCCCCATCGTAAAGAACGTCGGTGGCGACCGGTGTGTCTTGCGGCAGGTCCCCTAATAACTGAAGCAAGCGTGTTAGGCGCGCCACCCCGTCGTATCGGTCTCCCGGTTCGAGCGTCTTGGAAGGAGCCGGCAGCGTCTCACCGTGATTTTGCTGCGAGATATCAAGGTAGTGGCGGAGCGCTGCCAAGGTGCGCTCATACCCTGGGAAACGGGGCTCGACCTCAGCCAAAGCTGCCTCGATATTTTGCCCCCCGACTAGACGTTCACGAATGAATCGCGGGAGGTCATACTTTTTGCTTTCAACGCTGAGGCCAAATTTAAAGTGTCTGGGGTTGACCTTCCCAATGTGCAGGTCAGAAACATAGCGCATGAGGCAAACGGAAAGAGCCGCATCGAAGCGCGCCTCATCGCCAGCTTGGAACTCTCCCGTCAACCGCTGTTTCCAGCGGGAACCGTCGTAATCTTCCGGGTCCAATCCATTTCGGTCCGCCTGCGCAAAGACTTCGATGACCGCTAGCGCTTGAGGCGTAGGCCGTCCTTGGTGAATCCACACCAAGCTAAAAGAGGTTGGCTCGTAAAAGCTCTGAAGGTGGTTCCGGTAGTCGGAAAAGTCAGGCCAGCGCAGATCTGTGAGACGGCCCGAGGTAATGATCTCCCGAAGCAAGCTGCTTTCCGACGAAGCGGCACGAGCTTCGCTGGATGTTTGGCCAACCGAAACAAACCGGTGGCCAGGCGTGCCGGAAGTAAGGAAGACGGCCGCAAAAAGGAGCACGCCAAGCGCTCGCCTGACCGTCGATAGGGGTAGTGAACTTGGCCCTGAAGCACGCGCAGCAGACCCGCGACCGTGCTGACCTGGCTTTCGGTGCTGTCCGGTCAAGTCCATTCGCGCCGATGTCATGGAGATCCGCTCCCGAGAGCTTGCATGCTCTGATAGGCCCCGATCACTTCACCGAGAAGGGGAAGGATGCTTGAATATAGCCCGACCGCAGGGTTAAACCGGGCGAGGTGTGCATAGGCCACACCCACCGGGAGCGCGACTGCGGCAACCGACAATCCAGCGCGTAGATCGCAAGGAAGGTCCAACCGCTGGTATTTCAGAAGGCTCGTCAAACCGGGAACGATTCTCACCAAATACCGTGCCCGATTCATTGGAGACAGACGCGTATCCGTGTTCATTGGACCGGTCTCAAGGGGGTCTTTGACTCACAAGTGAGCCTGAGCCGCACGGCTGACATGGCGCAGAAACCTCTAGCGGTCTGCGTCCACCTTCACGAAGCTGTATTTTGCGCTGAATTGAATGCGTGGCGCGTTTGCCTTCAGGCCGTTTTGCTCCATCGCCCAACCGTAGAGGAATTCGGCTCCCACATTGAAATTGCCGTAAGGATTCCAAATCACGTTGGAACCAGTGTAGGTGGCGTGGTTATATGTGGCCGGTGCAGCTGACGAGAACAGGGCCGTATTGTTTACTCCGGCGTACGAGTAGATCACGCTCGAGCGCAATGTCTTCAGCCAATAGTGTTGATAGGCGGTTTCGACTCCCACCGCAGGGGTCGCTTGTAAATGCGTGGTGACACCCGATGCCGGTTCGGCGTCGATTCCCAGCCCGGAGGTGTCCTGAAGGTATCGCGAGATTCCATGCCCGGCAGCGACCGCAAAAATGACGTTATCTTTGCCAATGGTCTTGAAACCAAGCGAAGTGTTCAGGCCCCAGCCAAAAACGGAGTCCGTTCTCCCGTTCGGTAGAAACGCTGCGACCGAGCGAAATAGCCAGGCGACTTGGACGTGGCCGCGCTCGAACTCTTGCCGCACCCGGACCGCTGCATCGGGGCTGGGAGCATTTGGCTGGGATGAAAATTGCGCGGTCTTGAAGATGATGTCAGAGCTCGGTTTTTCCACGGAGATGTAAAGAGTCGTGCTCGGTCTCAGCGCGAGTCCATAGCGCAGCTGCGGATTTCGCACGTTCACCATGCCGTTGGGCCCCTGGAAGTCGAGAGTGTCAGGGAATCCGTCCGGGTCCATAAAGTTCGAGAAAGTCTGGCCAATCAGGACGTTCCTTGCCTGAGCGTAGGCATGACGCAAGCGGGGCGTAGTTGCATTGGTTCCAAAGAGGTCGCCCTCGAGGTAGAAGCGCACATCGCCAATTTTCGTGGTGGGAACCCTAAAGTCTAGACTCAGGCGTGTCGGACGGACCGAAACGGTCGCATTGTTCACGCCGACCACCGTCGGGATGGGAATCGAAGATGGAATGAACGAGTCCGTGTTTCCGGCTGGTTTCAAATCGTAGATGAAATCCGTTTTGAAGTAGCCACCAATCTTCAGGAGCGTCTCCGTACCCGGTAAGCGAAAATAGCCGTGGTATTTGGGATCAAGAGGAACGTTATCAAAACGCGCAGCAGCAACACTGTCCTCGGAGAAGGTTTTGCGGGTTGCCGTCTGTTGCCCAACTTGCGGGGAGGTCTCACCCTGACGCGGAGGATTAGTCGCTTCAATGGTACCTTCTTGCTTGACGGACGGGGCTGCCGTGGGGGCGGCAGCCTCCGTCGTCTTGCTTCGCAGTTCGCCGAGCTGCGTCTCGAGCTTGCCCATTTGCTTGCGCAGTTCGTCGAGTTGTTTTTGCAGTTCTTCCACCTTTTGATTGGAATCCGACTGAGCAATGGCACGCGCCGGAAAGATGGTTCCGGCAAACAAACCTACGGCTGATAAGACCAATGCGCGGCCTTTCATTTAGCACCTCTTCTCCGGAGTTTTTGGCTATCGAGTGCCGCTCGCATTGGGAACGAGCTTCCCCGCTGCGTTCCATCTGCTTGGAACGACGGGCGAGCGGAGCGGAATGGCGGCTAACACCTAGACCATTTCCGGTTTCGAAGGTTGAAATACATCGCCGAAAGGCTCAACTGTCACTTCTTACAGGGAAGATAGACTGCAAGACCAGTCTGCTTTTAGGGTTACGACAACCTCAGCCAAACGGACGCAACACCAACTAAGGTGATTCCCCTACTCGAGGTTGCGGGCACGACCGGATTGCCAAGGGTCAAGCAAACCACAGATGCTAAGGAAAAGGTCCGAGGGCTAAAGCCATGCGCACAATGAACAGCGTTCTCCTCGTAGAAGACTTCGGGCCCTTTCGCGCGCTCGTGTCAAGTTTGCTTCGGGAAAAGCCGGACTTCGAAGTGGTAAGTGAAGCCTCAGACGGGTTGGAGGCAGTTCGTTGCGCAGAAGAATTGGATCCAGACCTGATTCTCATGGACATTGGCCTGCCTGGACTCAACGGAATCGAGGCCGCGCGGCGGATTCGAGAGCTAGCCCCGCGATCCAGGATCGTCTTCCTCACCCAGGAAGGCTCCTCCGAGGTAGTGGAAGAGGCCCTCAGCTCGGGTGCGCTAGGCTACGTCCACAAACCACGAGCTGGAAACGATCTATTCCCCGCGGTCGCCGCAGTGCTTGAAGGCAAACAGTTTGTCAGTGACGGATTGCTTGCCGCAAAGAGAAATCTGGCGGCTCGACCCGTGAGCACCCTCCCTCTCCAGCTGCAACTCGATTGACGACAGACTGGATTCCTGTGAAACCGCAGTCCACGTAAAGAGTGTCGGAGAACTCCAGGATGAACGGTTTGTTCAAGTTCGCCATCCCGGACGAGATGGATATTGGTTTCCGAGTTTTAACCGCAGCAGGTTCATTGACCCACATAAAGTACAGATCAACATTTGTTTTTCTCATCAAATTCCAGTGATCTTAAAAGTGCAATCTTGCTAAGCGGTGATCGTATTGAGGGATCCTCGAAATCACCGGACACGCCTCAAGGAAACTCCGTGTCCCAAATTCCTGCGTGCGCGGCCTTAGCGCCAAGACTCAGTGGGACGGTGGCGCGAATCACGGTGCCGCGCCCGGGTTGGGAATCTATGAAAAGTTGTCCATGGACCAGTTTCAAACGTTCCTTCATGCTGGTCAGGCCCAAACCGCTGCCCGTGATGGCCGCCTCGGGGTCAAAGCCAACTCCGGAATCGAGCACCGTCAGCTCAATTTCATCCGGTGCACCCTTGAGGCGAACCTCGAAGTGCCGCGACCCGCTATGCTTGACAGCATTCTGGAGCCCTTCCTGCAAGACGCGAAAGAGGCAAAGCGCGATCTCCTGAGGCAGCTTCCTCGAGATCTTGTCGGTGTGAAGCTCAATCTCGACTCCACGCTCCTCGGCTAGCTCTTTACAGAAACTCGCGGTTGCTGCCACGATGCCCAGGTATTCCAGCTTTGAAGAGTGCAGGTGATGCGATAGGGATTGCACGTCACTCCCGAGACCTGAAAGGAGTTCACGTATCTCTTCGAGGCGTTGACTGGTTGCCGCAGACGGCAGAGAAGAAAAATCCTTTTGTAAGCGTTCTAGATTCACGGTCACCAATGCAATTCGCTGATTGATGTCGTCGTGAAGCTCTCGGGCGATCCACGCGCGTTCTTCCTCCTGGGCTTTGATTAGCTTGCGGCTGATGTCGGACAGAGACTCTTGAACCAGTTTGCGATCTGTAACGTCGATGCACGAACCGATGTATCCGGCAAAGGAATTATCCGGGTTAAATCTTGGCACCCCTCGATCAGAAACCCAACGATACTCGCCATCGCGCCGCCGGAGGCGATACTCCATCTCGAAAGGCTCGCGCCGGTCAAACGCGCTCGCATAGGTCTGCAAGCACTGTTGCAAATCCTCAGGGTGCACGCCCTCCTTCCACCCGTCTCCCAGTTCTGACTGCAGCGGACGACCGGTGAAATTGAGCCAAGGCTGATTGAAATACGTGCAGCGCTTGCCGGGGCCGGACATCCAGATCATGACGGGAGCAGCGTTGGCGACATGGCGGAAGCGCTCTTCGCTTTCCCGCAAGGCGGCTTCGGCCTGCTGCCGCTCGGTGATATCCACCAGCACTGTAGTCAAATATTGGAGGTTCCCATCGGCATCTTTCACTGATCCTGCATTGAGGAGTACGCTTCGCTTTTGACCTTCTTTCGTGACGATGATCATCTCTTCGTCGTGCAGTGTTCCAGTTCGCTGCCACTTTTCAAGCAAATCCACCATCTTAGGGACCGACCCGAGAGCATAAATCGTGGACAAGGACTTCCCGATCAGTTCTTCTCTTGCGTAACCGAGAGCCTTGCAGGCCGCGGGATTGGTGTCCAGGATTTCGCCATTTGCAGAAGTCATAAAGCAATATTCGGGCAAGGTGTCAAAAAACTGCCGGAATCGATTCTCTGAATTACGTTCTGCCTCCTCAGCCTGCTTAAGATCGGTAACGTCCGCAAAGATGGAAAGGGCACACGGCTCGCCGTTGCATTCAATGATCTCCGAGGAGCCTAAGGTCGCGCGGATCTGACCGTCTTTTCGGCGAACTCGAACCTCGATATTTCGCGCAGCGCCTTCAGCCAGAAGACGCTTCACGAATTCCTCCCTTTGCAGCGGGTCGACCCAGAGGCCAATGTCCAAGGGGGTTCGGCCAATCACTTCGTCGGGGCTCCACCCCGTCAGGTGCGCGTACGTTTCGTTGACTTCGACATAGCGGTGATCCGCTAGGCTGGTTATGGCGATGGCCAGGGGGCCTTGTTGAAAGACACTCGAAAACTTGCGCTCCGACTGCTCGAGAGCCTGTTCCGCGCTTTTTCGCTCGGTAATGTCAACCGCCATCCCGACCATACGCCTGGGTTCGCCGTTCGTTGCGTATTCCAGCGTACCTCGTGAGACAATCCAACGGGTTGTGCCGTCAGGCCAAAGGATCCGGAATTCCTCAGCGAAAGGCCCGTGGTGACCTCGCGTGGTTTCAGCCACGGCATCCGAGATTCGCTTTCGATCATCCGGGTGCACATACCGGTAGAAATCGTCGACCTCCCCAGAGAAGGTTTCGGACCTCATCCCGAACATCGTAGGTAAGTCGCCAAACCAAGCCACTCGATCGGTCTTAACATCTAGGTCCCAGCCAACCGCTTTCCCATATTGCATCGCCAGTCGGAGGCTTTCGCTGGAGCGGACCAGCGCCATTTCCGTCTTTCTTCTCTCGGCTCGTTGCCGAAGCAGCGCCGCAATGCCGAGCGATTGCGCTACCAGGACAAGTATGCCGGCAAGTATATATCGCTTATACAGCCCCCAGAAGCTCGGCGGCCGATTGAGCACGATGCTGCCGGGCGGCAGATTGCTCTCGGCAATCTTCCAGCGCCGCAGGGCACGCCAATCAAACATGTAGGAGTGGTTGCTCATCACGACGGGGATATCCTCGGGCCTCTCGCCGTCGAGAACCCGTACAGCCATCTCCGCCGCGACCTGAGCGTCCTCCGCCCAATTCACCAGGTCGCCACCCACCGTTCCCGCCCTAAGATCCACATCGTCCATGACAAAGACCGGGGCATTCGCGGCGCTAGCCACTAAGGGTAAGGACTGAACTGAACCAATAAAGCGCTCTCCCGCCGCATCTTGTGAGATGGAAGTGTGATAGACAATCGTGTTGCTTGGCAGATGCCTAAGCCGCTCAAGCAGGACAGGCATCGTCACGTCCGTAAGATACCTGAAATCGAGCTTCAATTCGTAGTTTTGGAAAGCCTGTCTTGCGACGGCTTCCCACGCTTCGTCGAATTTGCCCGTACCGCCCACGACCACGACGTGCTTGGTGCCGGGTAACAAGTGGAGTGCCGCGCTTAAAGTCTCTGCCGGCCGTAGCCTGCCTAAAACGCCGGTAAAGTGCATGTGTGACTTTAGCTGTTCCGGCATCTCTCCCACAACCGCGCAAAAGACGATGGGCGTATCTCGGATGAAGCTTTCATGCGACTCGGCGATGAACCTAAGGGATGCTGATCCGGCCGCAATGATTACGTCGGGTTTGCGTTCTGAATACTTTTGTATAAGCAACTCGCGAAACAGGCGCTGAGAAGCTTCTTCTGGAAAAAACGTCAGTTGCAAACTCTCATGATACAGCTCGATCTGGTAAGACGAATTCTCGAGACCGCGGAAGATTGCTTGATCGACTTCTGCGAAGGCGGGCGATGAAACGATCCCAAGGTCATTAAGAATCAATACTCTCCGGGTTTGCTTGAGCTGCGCTCCCAGGCTCGAGGCGAACAACAGGCAGCAAAGCACCATTAGGAACATCGCTACTGATGAGCAGCCGCCTCCACGCTCGAATCGCAGTTTCCCGCACGTCTGACTACTCCGCGAACGTCTTGGCCTTGGCCAATGCGCCATACGAGAGAGGGAGGTTGCGGTCATTTTCACTGATGTCCGAAAAGTGAAACAGGCATGCCCTCCTCGGGCAGCCAGAAACTTCATGCAACTTATGTCTGGTAAAACCTGGCAAATTTGACAGGTTGGGCTATCGTTGCTTACGGTTACCAGCGTTTCTCCATAAATCTAGAAAGCTTACGCCAACAGAGGCGGAAGAGCTACGTTTTTCAGCCACCTAAGCCACCTAGCAGGCTGCGGAAAAACTCGGAAATTTTGTAACGAGGCAGCACAGAGCACGTCCAATGGTGCATGAGAGGAACCGATCAGCAGCAGAGTCACGCGTTCAGCTACATTTCCCCGGAGCAGCGCGTGCCCCGCGACCATCCGCTGCGGCCGATCCGCACGATGGTGGACGAAATCCTGAAGCAGCTGTCGCCGCAGTTCAACAAGATGTACGCGAAAGTAGGTCGCCCATCGATTCCGCCGGAGCAGTTGTTGCGCGCGCAGCTGTTGCAGATGTTGTATTCGGTGCGCAGCGAGCGGCTGCTGATGGAAGAGATGGACTACAACATTTTGTTCCGCTGGTTCGTGGGGCTAAATATGGATGATGCGGTTTGGGACGCGACGGTGTTCACCAAGAACCGTGACCGGTTGCTGGAGGCCGAGCTCGCCAAGGAATTTCTGGCGCGGGTGGTGGCGCAGGCGAGCGAGAAGGGATGGACTTCGGACGAACACTTCACCGTGGATGGCACGCTGCTGGAAGCGTGGGCCAGCCTAAAAAGT
>Ga0318533_10001035_pt1 | contig 13139 bp, 12 predicted proteins | sample GRESIP053b4f27_FD_203675 | JGI IMG/M metagenome (GOLD analysis project Ga0318533, IMG submission 203675) | Tropical soil microbial communities from Luquillo Experimental Forest, Puerto Rico - GRE.SIPMG.053b4f27 | ecosystem: Environmental > Terrestrial > Soil > Tropical forest > Bulk soil...
CGGCGGCAGACGCCGCGGCCGAGGCCTGTTCACAGTCGGAGGTCGGCCTCACCGAGGTGGCGATCGCCAAGGTACGCGGTGGCGAGGCGGCCGGCACCGGCGCTGCCATTGCCCACCAAGTGCATGGTGCGATGGGCTTCACCTACGAGCATTCGCTGCATCATGCGACGCGGCGGCTGTGGGCATGGCGCGAAGAGTTCGGCAACGAGGCACTGTGGGCCCAGCGCCTCGGGCGGATGGTCGCCGCACATGGCGCCGACCAGCTCTGGTCCTTTATTACCCAAGGCTCGTAAAGACACCGGTACGCGAGGCAATAATGAATTTGAGCTTCCGTTTCGACCCGATCGAATTGCCGCCCGAGGCCAAAGAATTGCGCCAGGAGGTCCGGGCGTTTCTGCGCCAGGAGGCAGAGGCCGGGACCTTTGTCCCGGGCGACGGCAAGGGGTCGTTCTCGCGCGAGTTCAGCCGCGGAGTCGGGGCTAAGGGCTGGATCGGCATGACCTGGCCGAAGAAGTACGGCGGCCACGAGCGCTCGCATCTCGAGCGCTATGTGGTGACGGAGGAGATGCTGGCGGCGCGTGCACCGACCCGCGCACACTCGACCGCTGATCGGCAGAGCGGCCCGGTCATCCTGCGCTACGGCCAGGAGGAGATCCGGCAGAAAATCCTGCCGCAGATCGCTCGCGGCGAGCTGTGCTTCTGCATCGGCCTCAGCGAGCCCAACTCGGGCTCGGACGTCTTCGCGGCCTCGACCCGCGCGACCAAGACCGACGGCGGTTGGCTGGTCAATGGTCGCAAGATCTGGACCAGCGGCGCGCATCACGCCGATTACATGATTGCGTTGCTGCGCACCTCGTCCGCGACCAAGGAGAACCGCCGGCACGGGCTGACCCAGTTCCTGGTCGAAATGAAGACCCCAGGCATCGCCACTCGGCCGATCATCAATCTGACCGGCGGTCATGATTTCAACGAGGTGGTGTTCGACGACGCGTTCCTGCCCGACTCGCACCTGATCGGCGAGGTCGACATGGCGTGGAAACAGGCGACCGACGAGCTCGCCTATGAGCGCAGCGGCCCCGATCGCTGGATCGAGACCTTTCCGGCTCTGGTCGAGCTGGTCCGCCGGGCGGGCGAAGAGCCAAGCGAGCGTTTGGCCGAGGGCATCGGACGGGAAGTGGCCCATCTCGCCACATTGCGGCGCATGTCGCTGTCGGTCGCCGGCATGTTGCAGGCCGGCAAGACGCCGTCGGTCGAAGCCGCGGTGGTCAAGGATCTCGGGACCAATTTCGAGCAGGCTCTGGCGGACAAGGTGCGGCTGCTGGCCCCGCAGACCGGCGATTCGCAGCCCGACAGCAATGTCGACCGGTTTGAGGAGGCACTGCGCTACGCCACCCTGATCGCGCCTAAATTGACGATCCAGGGCGGCACCCGCGAAGTACTGCGCGGCATCATCGCCCGTGGCCTCGGCTTGCGCTGAGCGGATGCCCGACCTTCAGCCCTTGTTTTCGCCCGACAGCGTCGCGATCATCGGCGCCTCGGCGGATACCCACACACTGCGCGGCCGAACGACCCGATACCTGATCGCCCACGGCTATCCCGGGCGCATCTATCCGGTCACCCGCAGCCTGCCGGAAGTGTTCGGGCTCAGAAGCTACGCGACCGTCGCAGAATTGCCGGAAGCACCCGACCTGGCCGTCGTCGTCGTGCCGGCGGCTTATGTCGCGCCGACACTGGAGGAATGCGGGCGCAAGGGCGTACGCGCTGCCGTGGTGATCAGCTCCGGCTTCGCCGAGGAGCGCGGCGAGGCGGCGCGGGAGCGCGACAAGGCCCTCCGGGAGGTCATCGAACGCTTCGGCATCGTCGTCTGCGGGCCCAATTCGGAAGGCCTCGTCAACCCGCTGAAGCCGCTCGTCGCAACTTTCAGCCCGGTGTTCCACGACCCGGCGCAAAGATTGTTTCCCGAAAGCCGCAAGAGCCGGGCGATCGCGGTCAGTTGCCAGAGCGGTGCGTTGACCTTTGCGTTCTTGAGCCGAGGACGGCCGCGGCAATTGCGTTTTACATACCAGGCTAGCGCCGGCAACCAGACCTGTCTCGAAGCGCATGATTACATCGACTGGCTGCTTGATACCGGCGGCGCGGACATCTTCATCGCATATCTTGAAGGTATTCGCGACACGACCCGGTTTCGCGCCGTCGCCGATAAGGCCGCAGCGGTGGGCAAGCCGATGATCATCGCCAAGGTCGGCCGCTCCGAGGCCGGGCGGCGCGCCGCCGTCTCACACACTGGCGCGTTAGCCCATTCCGGCGGAGCCGACGATGCGATCTTCCGCCATCACGGCATCATTCGCGGCGAGGACCTCGACCACATGCTCGACATGGCCGCGGCCTTCGCCTTTTGCAAACTGCCACGCGGCAACCGCGTCGCGGTCATCACCGGCTCCGGCGGCAGCGCGGTGTGGATGTCCGACCTGCTGGCGGCGCATGGATTGGAACTGCCGGTGCTTGAGGAGGATTTGCAACAGCGGCTGATGACCTTGTTGCCCTCCTACGCTTCAGCGCAAAACCCGGTCGACGGTACCGCGCAGGCAATCCATGAGGTCGGTTACGCCAAGCTTGTCGAGATCGTGCGCGAGTCACGCCGGATCGATACCATTCTGTTGATCGGTTCGCTCGCCAACGAAGCAACCGCGACGCAGCGCGCCGAGGAATTGGCGGCGGTCACGGGCGATACCTTGCAGCCGATTGTTCTGTCGACCTACACGATCGCGACGCCGGGCGCGATGGCGGCGTTCGCCGAGGCCGGCATCCCCTGCTACACCTCGATGTCGAGCTGTGCGCGGGCAATCCGCGCGCTGGTCGATTACGCCCAGTTCCAAGCTCGGCGCGGTCGACTGCAGCGGGTGGAGGGAACTCCGCTGGGGTTGCGCGAGGAGGTCGGCAGCGCGCTCGCTGCGGCCGGTCCGGTCCTGACCGAGGCCGACGCCAAGGCGTTGCTCGCACGCTACGGCGTACCGCGCCCGCCCGAGGCGATGGTGACGTGCGCTGACGACGCCGTAGCGGCTGCTGCTCGCATCGGGCGGCCGGTCGCGCTCAAGGTTCAGTCACCCGGCATCACTCATAAGACCGAGGCCGGCGCCGTGGCCCTCCGCGTCGCGGGCGAAGTCGCGGTGCGCGACGCCTACCAGCGGGTGCTGATCGGTGCCGGGTCGGCCTACCCCGAAGCGGTGATCCAGGGCGTCTTGGTCCAGGCGATGGCGCCGCCGGGCCAAGAGCTGATCCTCGGCGTGACGCGCGATCCCGATTTCGGCCCGATGCTGATGGTGGGGCTTGGTGGGATCCATGTCGAAGTATTACGCGATGTCGTCTTTTCGCCGGTGCCGATCGGTCGTGAGGAGGCGTTGTCGCTGCTCGGCGAGCTCAGGGGTGTAGCACTCCTTGGCGGAGCGCGTGGTGCACCCTCCGCTGACGGAGAAGCTTTGGCCGAGCTAATCGCGACCTTGTCGCGCTTTGCTGCCGACCATGGCGAGCTAATCGAGGAAATCGACCTCAATCCGGTCATCGTCCACCCGGAAGGACGGGGCCTTACGGTGGTCGATGCACTGATAGTCAAGCGGAAGCACTGAGGAGATCGGAAAATGAGCGACATCGGTCTCAGCCAGGACGGCTTCGTCGCGACCGTCGAGATGCGCAGACCGCCGCACAATTTCTTCGACAGCGAGTTGATCGCCGAGATCGGCGAGGCGTTCGAACAGCTCGACGCCGACCCACAATGCCGGGCGATCGTGCTCGCCGCCGAGGGCCGGTCGTTCTGCGCCGGTGCGGATTTCTCGAAGCGCATGGAGACAGGAACGGTTGCCGAAGGGTCGCGCAGCGGCGCCGGCCGCCACCTCTACAAGGAAGCAATCCGGCTGTTCCGTACCAAGAAGCCGATCGTGGCTGCGGTACAGGGCGCCGCGGTAGGGGGCGGGCTCGGTCTTGCGCTGGTCGCCGATTTCAGGATCACCTGCCAGGAGGCGCGCTTCAGTGCGAACTTCAATCGGCTCGGATTTCATCCCGGCTTCGGTCTGACCGCAACCCTGCCGCGGCTTGTCGGCGCCCAGCAGGCGGCACTGCTGTTCTATACCGGGCGCAGGATTCCCGGTGACGAAGCGGTGCGGATCGGGCTCGCCGAGATGCTGGTACCGCTCGCCGAAGTGCGCAGCGCAGCCCAGGCATTGGCGCTCGAGATCGCACAATCGGCGCCGCTCGCCGTCATGGCGACACGCGAGACGGTGCGTCGGGGGCTCTGCGACGAGATCGAAGCCGCCACCGAGCGCGAGCTCGTCGAGCAGGATTGGCTGCGCCGCACCGACGACTTCAAGGAGGGCATCAAGGCGATGGCCGAGCGCCGCCTCCCCGCTTTTCGGCGCCGTTAGGCCCCGCCCCCCGAAATTGTTTTCATCCCGCCGGCTCGTCTGATCACAAAGGCAGCGGTAATTGTCGTTGCGTTGACTGCCCAAATCGGCAATCGCTTACTATATCTTACGTGAAATTTGTGGGAGGAAACGCGGCATGCGAGTTCCGGTCTCCCATCCCATCGTACTTACCGCCGCGCTGTGTTTGACCGCCGCCGCGCCTGGCGAATCTAGTCAGCCCCTGGTTTGGTCCGGGCTCTCCGTTTCCGAGAAACTTCGCATCATTCGAGAAAGCGCCAGTTTGCGTGAAACCGCACCTGCGAACCAGCGGTTGCTGTTGGCCCAGTCGTGGCGAAACTGCATCTCCGGCTATTGGCGGAACTGCTGAGTTACGCCGCTCGGTGCGATCATGGATACCATCGTTGTTACGTTGCCAATTGGTCCTGTTAAATTCCAATATTCTCTGGCTTTTCTAATCTTTTTGGTCATTGGGTGGCTGACAGTTTTATTTCACTCGCGGGACAATTTTGATCAGCCGACTTACGAATTAGCGGCGAACGAGCCGATATCGATCATGATACCGCGATTCTTTTCATCGAATAACTTGTATCTTCGGGGTTTCTTGATTTACCTCACCGGGATGACAGGGATTTATTTGGGCTTGAGCTTGGCCGGTGAGGCGCTGGTCAAAGGCGTTCTCGCCGTCTTTGAAGATCCTACGATCAGCACAAGCGCTCAACCGGGACCAGGAAATATCGTTGTCCCCAGTCAGTGGCCACTCGTCCTCGCGCTAGCGATGGTTGGGCTGGCGCCAAAAATCGCCGGATTGCGCGAGCCCGAGCTCCTGTTGCGGCGCTTCAGCCATCGGATTGCGCTGATTCCGGTCTATGCGAAATATTTGGCGTTCGAAATGCAGGAATCACCTTTCGACAGCAATTTGTACAGAGATCTAAAATATCCTGGCTTTGTTCGCTATAAGCCGTCCGCCAACGCCGCTGCACCTGCCGATCAAGAGTGGAGAAAAATATGTACGATCTTCAATCATGTCAGGAGTCTCGCCGATGGCGTGGTGGTGCCTCGCTCGGGTCGCCCGCTCGATGCTGGCGAGCGCCTCCCTATTCAGAAAGAAGTGCAAATCTTTTCCTCACTGATGCGGGACGTCGATAGCAAACTCCGGGACACCACATTGAACGAGGAGGAACGAGCCGATCTCGACATGCAACTTCAACAGCTGCTGTTGCGCGCTTACCTGCTCGCGGCGTGCACCATCATGGCCTTTGAGGTTCGCGACATTCCCCGAGAAATGCGAGAGATCGAGTTTGCCAAGATCCCCGCGACGGTACCCACGATAATGCCGATATTGATGGTATTTGGCCTGCTTTTCTTCGTGCTGATCATCGGCAACAGCACTCTATCGGCGCTAGGCTGGCAAGAACTGGTGCCGCCGAGCTTTTTATTGATTTGTCTATCTACCTTCTACCTGGTCTTCTCGTATGGGCTAGCGGCCCTTACTGCAATTTCTTTGTACCGTAGAGCAGAGGGCCGCGGAAATTGCAAGGAAGATTCACAATGGGCCAGCAATTTTACATGATTTTTTCTAATTGGTTTTTGTGCTTATGTATCGAGCTTGCTGGTTTTATCGATTATGCTGTTCCCGATCCTGGCTCCCCAAGGTCTCGATAAATTGGCAAACTTCAGCACATTTCGATCAATATCACCCGCGGTCGGCGCATTGCTAGCCTGTGGTTGGCTCCACCCGAGCATGTTCCAATGGTCCTTCGCAAAGTTCTTGGCGACCACTTCGATAGTGCTGGCTGTCATCTCGGGGTTTGCCTCGTTCCTGATATCGGCCTTAAGCAATGAGCCGCACCCGCTGGCGCAAATCTTGTTTGATGCGGGACAGGGGTTGGTCGGCGGATTGGCGATCGGCTTCCTCGCCGAAGTTACCCGGGGTTACCTGACTAAGTCGTCGTTCCCGGGCGGCACGCGCGGTGATCAAGGCGCGTCGCCGGCATCGGCACCGCGCAATCTTGAAGGCGCGACAGCGTCCGGCGGCCGTATCGGCTTTTAGCGACTGGGAGTTAGAACCGGGCTAGGAGCGAGGCGATGGCGAGCCGCCAGCTCTGCGTCGCGTCCGGGATCGCGAGCGCCGAGTCGAATGGGTTGTAACCGGCCCGTTTCAGTCGCACCAGAGAGCGCTCCGCGATGATCGCCGGCAACAGCGCCGGAAGCGCCGAGGATGGTATCGAGTTTCGGTGGGCGCGTGCTGAGACTAGGTGCCTGGAGGCCGCGGCGGCGATTGCTGCGGTGGCCGCCTGCACGGCGGGGGTGCTGCGCAGAGCGCAATAATCGGCTCCGTCGAGGTTGGTTCGCTCGCCGATATCGGCAGGGATAATCATGTGCCCTACCCGCGCCTGGAATGGCATCGCCCGCAAGAGACCGGCGAACGCATAGGCGATGCCGACGTGGAACCCGGCCTCCTCGGCCGCACGATCGCGGACGCCGAGGCTTTCGAGAGCAAGATAGACGAGCCGCGCCGAAGTCGCCTCGGCATAATCCTCCAAGGCCGCGAGGCTAGCCAAAGGAGCGGCATCGAGATCGCCTTCACGCGCGTCTATCAATCGCTCAAAATGGGCTCGCGTCAAGCCAAGGGCCCGGATCGCAGCGGTCAGCGGTTGGACGACGATGTGTCGGCCGACCGGCCTCCCCTCGAACGCGTCGGCGATGCTCTCGCGCCACCATTGCAGCCGAATTTGGCCGAGCATCGGCTCGCTGACCGTTTCGCGCACCCGAGCAACCTCGTAATTGAATGCATACAGCGCGAACAGCGATTCGCGGCGCCTGGCCGGGGCAAACAATACGGTCTGAAAGCGGTCATGGTCGTGACGGCGAACGAGGGCAGCGACCGGAGAAAGACGATCCGACCCAGGGGAACAGCTTTTCCCGGCCGACGTTTCCCTGCTAATTAATCCTCGCAAAACTCACCGCTCACCATAACCCCGGAGAGGTCGCCATGGCTTTCGAACTGCCCGCTCTGCCCTACCCGAAGAACGCGCTCGAGCCGCATATCTCCGAGCGAACCATGGACTTCCACCACGGCAGGCATCACCAAGCCTATGTCACGAACCTCAATAACCTGGTCAAGGGTTCCCCGGCCGAGAGCCAGTCGCTCGAGGAGCTGATCAAGGCGAGCTACAGGGACACATCAAAGGCTGGCATCTTCAACAACGCTGCTCAGGTGTGGAACCACACCTTCTTCTGGAACTCGATGAAGCCGCGTGGCGGCGGCTCGCCGAGCGGGCAGGTCGCGCAGGCGATCGACCGAGATTGCGGCGGTCTCGACAAGTTCAAAGAGCAATTCAAGGCAGCGGCGGTCGGTCAGTTTGGCAGCGGTTGGGCTTGGCTCGTCGCCGACGGCGGTAAGCTCAAGATCACCGCCACCCCAAACGCGGTCAATCCGCTGGCGGAAGGCCAGACGGCGATTCTCACCTGCGACGTGTGGGAGCATGCCTATTATCTCGACTTCCAAAACCGTCGTCCGGATTTCGTGCAGACCTTTCTCGACCATTTGGTCAATTGGGACTTCGTTGCGCAGAACATGGCAAAAGCCCCCTGATCTTCCTGGTCGTCTGAAGAAAGGCCCCCGCCAGACGGGCCTTTCACGAGAGCGGCAGTAGCGCGGCGGCAACGTGGCGGTCTTCGGCGACCAGCACATTGTAGGTACGGCACGCCGCTCCGGTGTCCATTGGTTCGACCACGATGCCGGCGGCGTGCAGCGTCTTTCGCAGAGCGTGTGGTATCGCGCCCATAGCGCGGCCGAGGCCGAGCAGAAGAATTTGCACGCCGCCATGCTCGACGACCGGAGTTAGGCTCTCCCAGGTAACACCGGAGGCGCTCGTTGCCGACCATGATAGGGTGCGATCAGGGAACACCAGGACCGAGCCGCGGTAGATCACTCCGGCAACCCGAAAGCCATTCTCTCCATAGCGCTCGATGACCTGACGGCCGGCCGGCTGGAGCGGAGTCAGCTCCACTGGGATCGTCCGCGTACAGCGGCGGTTAGGACGTTCCGGGTGCGCCGGCCTTCGCGGCTTCGCCCGAGCGAGCGATCGCGGCGCGGTTCGGCTGCACGTAGTAGAGGACCGGAGCCGCGATGAACAGCGAGGAATAGGTGCCGATCACGATGCCCCACAGCATCGCGATGCTGAACCCCCGCAACACCTCGCCGCCGAGAAACAACAACGACAAGACGGCGAGTGCCACCGTGCTGACGGTGAGGATGGTTCGCGACAATGTCTCGTTGAGCGCGAGGTTTATCAGGTCGCGGAACGGCATCGTCCGGTATTTGCGCATCGATTCGCGTATGCGGTCGTAGATGACCACGGTGTCGTTGACCGAATAGCCGGCAACGGTCAGGATCGCCGCCAAGGTCGTCAGGTTGAACTCGAGTTGCAATAGCGCGAATAGTCCGACTGTTGTGACCACGTCGTGCAACGTGGAGATCATCCCGCCGACGCCGAACTGCCACTCGAAGCGGAACCAGATGTACGCGGCAATCGCGAACAATGCGAGAATTGTCGCGATCACGCCGGCGCGGATCAGCTCGCTGCCGACGCTGGGGCCTACAACCTCAACGCGGCGATAGTCGAAACCGGGGCCTAGCGCTTGGCGCGCCAGCTGGACCGCCTTCTCTTGCACCGCGTCGCCGCCGGGCTGGCGCGAGAGACGGATTAGCACATCGGTCGATGGGCCGAACCCTTGCAGGGAGGCCTCGCCGATGTGCAGCGCGTCAAGCTTTTGTCGCATTTCGGCGAGGTTTGCCGGGCCGGTCGTCGATCGCACCTCGATCAAGGTGCCGCCAACAAAGTCGATCCCGTAATTGAGCCCGACCGTCAGAAACAACACGATCGACGACAAGGTCAGCAACAGCGAGAAGGCGAAGCCAAATTTGTGCCAAGCCATGAAGTCGATCTTCGGCGTGCGCCGAATTACGATCAGCGGTCTCATTTGAGTGGGGTCATTGCGGAATATCGGCCGGTCAAATCGGGATCGCCTTCGGCTTCCATTGACGCAGCCAGGTGACGATCAACAGCCGGGTAACCAGGATAGCCGAGAAGAGCGAGGTCAAGACGCCGATACTGAGCGTCACCGCAAAGCCCTTGACCGGTCCGGAACCGAGCCAGAACATCAGAAAGCCGGCGACTAGGGTTGTCACATGGCTGTCGAGGATCGTGCCAAAGGCTCGTTTGAACCCGGCGTCGAGCGAGGACAGCATCGTCCGCCCGCTGCGCACCTCTTCTCGGATGCGCTCGTAGATCAACACATTGGCGTCCACCGCCATGCCCATGGTCAGCGCGATGCCGGCGATGCCCGGCAAAGTGAGTGTGGCGCCGAGCAGCGATAGGCTCCCGAGCATCAGGCAAAGGTTAAAGAACAGTGCAATGTCCGCAAAGATCCCGAACAACCCGTAAAACAGGATCATAAAGACGACGACTAGTATCACCCCGACAATGCTGGCGATCGCTCCGGCATGGATCGAATCGGCACCCAGGTCCGGTCCGACGGTCCGCTCCTCAAGGATCGTAATCGGTGCCGGCAAGGCGCCTGCGCGAAGCAGCAATGCGAGGTCGCTGGCCGACTGAACGGTAAAGCTGCCGGAAATGATGCCGCTGCCGCCGAGGATCGGCTCGCGAATGACAGGAGCGCTAATTACTTTGTTGTCGAGCACTATGGCAAACGGCCGGCCGACATTGTCGCGCGTGGCTTCGCCAAAGCGCTTGGCGCCGGCAGCATCGAAGCGGAAGCTGACGACCGGCTCGTTGTTCTGAAAAGTCGGCTGCGCGTCAACGAGGGTGTCGCCGCCGACCATTACTCGCTTGCGAACGACGTATGCCGGGGGACCCGCATGCCCGGCCCGCCCCTCCTCGCCCGCAAGAATCTCATCAGCGGGCGGCAACCGCCCGCGTCGCGCGTCCTCGACTGAGACGCTCGTGTCGACCAGCTGGAACGTTAGCTTGGCGGTACGACCGAGGAGGGCCTTGACATGCTCGGGGTTGTCGACACCTGGCAGCTGTACCAGGATACGGTCCGATCCTTCACGCTGAATCGTCGGCTCCTTGGTCCCGGTCTCGTCGACACGCCTGCGAATGATCTCGATCGACTGATCGACCGCTTGGCGGCGACGCGCCTCGGTGGCAACCGTGCTGAACCGCATCGTCCCGGACCCGTCAGCAGCAATATCGACAGTGAGGTCCGGATCGATTTTGCGCAGTGCCTGGCGGGCGTCATCGATGCGGTCGGGCTCGCGAATGGTGAACGCGATCGCATCGCCTTCGACGTCGAGGCCCGTGTAGCCGATATTGGCGTCGCGCAGCGCGTTGCGCACATTATCGATCAGCGAATTGAGGCGGTCGCGTTGTGCAGCTGCGACATCGACCTGCAGCAGCAGATAAGACCCGCCGCGCAGATCCAATCCTAACGCCACCTGCTTGTGCGGTAAGAAACGCGGCATCTGCGCAAGGAGACTCGGATTAAACAGATTTGGCAGCGACAACAGCACGCCGAGCGCGCATACAGCGCAGATTAGAATAACTTTCCAGTTCGCGAAATAAAGCATGCCGTGAACTTTCGTGGCGGCAAAAGCAGGTTAATCTTTGGTTTCAGCCTTTGCCCGAGCCTCCTCCCTTTGCTTTGCCGCTTCGCGCGTCGCGGCCGGGTCTGGCTTAGCGAGCACGCTTGAGATCGTGCTGCGCAGGACACGGACACGGACACCATCGGCGATGTCGACCGTGACCTCCTCGGGATTGTCCACGCGAGCGACCGTGCCAATGATGCCGCCCCCGGTCACGACCCGGTGGCCGCGGCGCAACGCGTCGAGCATCGTCTTGTGATCTTTCGCCTTGCGCTGCTGCGGTCGGATCAAGAGGAAGTAGAAGACGACAAAAATCAGAACCAGAGGTAGGAATTGGATCAGCGCGCCCTGATTGTCGAATATCCCCGAAATACCCATTCCTTGGGCGTAGGCGGCAGAAATCAGCATCGGCATCGAGCCTCAAATCACATGCCGCATCGACCCGACTGAGCGGCTTTGCCGTCCGCGACCAAAATATCGCGACCGCGCGGCGGGCAAATTGGTACGCGATGCCTGGTTAAAGAGCAATGGCCGGACGGTGCGCTCCGCCGAAGAGCGCCATTTTCCACCAGGGATCAGCCCGCCGGAGAACTCCGTTCGGCACCGGCGGTCGGCAGCGGTGCCAAGAACTCGCGCGGATCGACCGCATGGTTACCACGACGTAGCTCGAAATGCAGCTGCGGCTCGGCGACGCTGCCGGTGGAACCGACACGCGCGATTGTCTGGCCGCGGGCAACCTTTTCGCCGCGTTTGACCAATATCAAATCGCAATGCGCATAGGCTGAGATCCAGCCATTCGAGTGTTTGACGAGAATGAGGTTGCCGTAACCGCGCAGCTCGTTGCCGGCATAAGCGACTACCCCTCCATCGGCCGCTTCGACGGCAGCCCCGCGTGGCGCGGCAATATTGATGCCGTCGTTGTGCGTTCCGTCCCGCCCTGAACCATAGCCTGCCAGGATGCGGCCGCGGACCGGCCAGAGAAAAGTGCCGCTTTCCGTGGCTGTGGTCGGCGCCACGGGGGTCGCCGCCGGCGGCTCGGGTGTTGCGGCAGGTGCCGGCGGGCCGGCAACGGGCTTTGCCTCAGGATTCTCTCCCGGGGGCGGAGTTGTGCGCTCGCGCGAAATCGCGTCGGGTCGCTTTGATGTGGTGATCTCTTCCGATTTTGGCGGTGGCAGCGCTGCGAGTGATACCGGGGCGGGCGGGCTCGTGGGCTGGTCCGCCTGAGGAATGACCAGGGTGCGGCCGACCTCGATACGATAAGGCGGAAAGAGGTGATTCGCCTCCGCGATAACTTGCATCGGGACATGATAGGTATGCGCAATACCCGACAAGGTTTGCCCGGACCGCACATTGACCCGTTCGGGCTCTGGCGCGGCTACTGGTTCTCCGCTGACTACCGGAGCAGGACCGTCTGGTCGGGGGCCACAGGCCGCGACCAGCAACACCAGCGCGGCGACAGCACCGCCGAACCCTCTTTCACTAACCTTCCGCATCTTCCCCCTGCACGCCCCCCGACGCGCAAGAAACTTAGTACTTCGTACGATAAGCCCGAATCATGTCAAGCCTTGGTCCCAGTTCGCCGCGGCAACCCGGCGACGAGCGGCACAAATCGCACGAGACCGAGGTTTTCAGTCGAAAAGCCGGCATCGTGCCGGCAGATCCGAACAAGCTCCTGATCGCGGTGATCCTCGCCGATCGGCGCAACCAGGACCCCTCCGGGCGCCAACCCTTCCATAAGAGACGTAGGGACCTGTGCCGCGGCGGCCGTGATGATCACTCGATCATAAGGCGCTTGCTCAGGCCAACCCTTTGTCCCATCCCCGAATCGGCAAACGATGTTGCGCAGGCGCAATTCGGCGAATCGGCGCTCTGCGTCGCGTAACAGGTCGCGATGCCTCTCGACCGAGAACACCCGGCGGCAAAGGCGCGCGAGGACCGCGGTCTGATACCCCGAACCGGTGCCGATCTCGAGCGTATTGTGCCGCTGACCAAGCTCCAGCTTCTCGGTCATCAGCGCCACCACGTAAGGCTGGCTGACCGTTTGGCCCTGTCCTATCGGCAAGGCTAGGTTCTCGTAGGCCTGATCCTCGAAGGCGGGCGGCACGAATTTCTCT
>Ga0318533_10001036_pt1 | contig 13135 bp, 19 predicted proteins | sample GRESIP053b4f27_FD_203675 | JGI IMG/M metagenome (GOLD analysis project Ga0318533, IMG submission 203675) | Tropical soil microbial communities from Luquillo Experimental Forest, Puerto Rico - GRE.SIPMG.053b4f27 | ecosystem: Environmental > Terrestrial > Soil > Tropical forest > Bulk soil...
CATCGAGATCGTCGGACCACTCGACGACGCGGTGCTGATGAGAATTCTGGAAACTCAAGCGGTGCGTGCCGAGGTGCTCGAGGCCTTCACCTGGGCAAGCGCCGACGATCAGATCGGAACCGAGCTGGAGCACGGGCTCCGCGGTGCCGTCGCCCGGGTTTATGACATCCTCAAGCGCGAGGAACTGGAACCGGACGAACGCAAATAGGCGCCGCGCGATCAACACGACTAACGGCAACGCACCGTGCATTTGCGTAAACTCGCGGATGCCGGTTATATCGCGGTCGAGAAGCGCTTTGTCGTCCGCAAACCGCAGACGCTACGCGCTGACCGAGGCGGCTGTAAGGCTCTCTTCGACTATATGACACACCTCGAAAGCCTGTTGCCGGCGGGCAGAATTTCCGACCGGCAACCAACCGATGGGACACAACCGTGAAGCAGGCACTCCGGCAATTACTCAGCGATTTCCTGTCGGCTGTCCTGTTTTTGGTCGTCTATGGGCTCTCCGGTAACCTGTTCGCCGCGGTCGCGATCGCTGTCGCTGCCGGCGTGGTGCAGCTCATCCACATCTGGACGACCAGGCGGCGCGTTGAGCCGATGCAGTGGATAAGCCTGGGGCTAGTCGTGCTCCTCGGCGGCGCCACGATGCTGACGCAGAGCCCCCGGTTCATGATGATAAAGCCGACCATCGTCCACCTGGCCGTAGCCGGTGTGATGTTGCGGCGGGGCTGGATGATTCGCTACCTGCCGGAAATTGTCCTGCGGAACGTGCCGGAAACGACGATCGTCGCCGCGGGTTACGCTTGGGCTGCCCTCCTTACCACCCTGGGCCTTGCAAACCTGATCATCGCTCTGCACTTCGACTTTGTGACCTGGGCTTGGTTTATCTCGGTCGGTTCGGTCGGCGCAAAGCTTGCGGCGTTTGCGCTGCAATATGGCGTCTTCCGGGCGATCGTACGCCAACGGATTGCGCAGGCGGCGGCGACGTAAAAACACCCCTGCAACAGGGGTCCGGTGTTCGTTCGTTAGCCCAACAGGTAAGGCTCGTCCCATATCGCGGTGCGGATCGCCCCGTCTGTCTGGACGTAACCACGATACATCCCTGCAGTATTGAAGGGTAGGGCCAAGGCGCCGGTGCGGTCGACCGCCACCGCCCCGCCCCGGCCGCCGAACTCCGCCAGCGCCTCGATGACGGCACCTGCTGCGTGCTGCAACGACTGGCCTGCATGGCGCAGCCGCGCAGCGATTTCGAAGGCGGCGCCGTAACGCATAAAGAACTCGCCGTGGCCGGTCGTCGAGACCGCGCAGGTCGCGTTGTCGGCATAAGTGCCGGCGCCGATGATCGGGCTGTCGCCGACCCGTCCGGGGACCTTGCCGGTCATTCCGCCGGTCGACGTGGCGGCGCCGAGATTGCCGTCGCTGTCCCGGGCAACGGCGCCCACGGTGCCCGGTTGCGCCCGGTTACGCCTGTGCTTCTCGACCGCATCCCGCAATTCTCTGAGGCGCTCCTCAGTCGAAAAATAGCTCGCCTTGGCAAACACAACGTTGTGCTGTCGGCAGAACGCGAGCGCACCCTCGCCCATCAAGAGCACATGTTGGGAGTGTTCCATCACCGCGCGTGCCGCCAACACCGGGTTGCGTGGCCCGAAAATTCCGGCCACCGCACCGGCACGATGATCCCGCCCGTCCATTACAGACGCGTCCATCTCCTGTGTTCCCGCGGCGGTGAAAACGCTGCCTCGTCCGGCATTGAACAGCGGGTCGTCTTCGAGTGCCACGACCGCCCGGGTCACTGCGTCGAGCGCGCTCCCGCCCGCCGCGAGGATATCGCGGCCGGCCAGGAGCGCGCGGCGCAACCCCTCATGATAGAATGGTATGCGACCTAGGATTGACTGATCCCGGCTGATTGTTCCGGCGCCGCCATGGACGGCGAGGGCGAAGCCCTTTTCGGCGGCGCTGGTCGAGATGGGCTTACCGCTTCGAGTATTGCGGCCGCCGGCGCGCCTTGTGCTTGCCGTATTTCTTGCGCTCGACGACGCGACTGTCGCGCGTCAGAAAGCCCTGCTGCTTTAGAAGCGGTCGCAGGCCCGGCTCATAACGGGTCAACGCTCGGCTGATGCCGTGGCGCACAGCTCCGGCCTGGCCGGAAAGTCCGCCGCCCTTGACCGTGCACCGGACATCGAACTGGCCGAGCCGGTTGGTTGCGACGAAAGGCTGGTTGATGATCATCCGCAGCACCGGCCGCGCGAAATAGATTGGGCTCTCGCGGCCGTTAACGTCGATTTTGCCGTTGCCGGGCTTGATCCACACACGGGCGACGGCGTCCTTGCGCTTGCCGGTAGCATACGATCGGCCGAGCGCGTCTCGTCGTGGCTCTACATCCACAGGCACCACCGTCGGAACCGGCGGCGGGACCGCTGTCGGCCGCGCCTGCTGCATTGCCTGACGCAGGCTCCCCAGACCCTGAAAAGTCTGTGTTCCGGGGCGCTGCGGCGGATCGTTGTCGGCCATCGTTGCTACGCTCTCGCATTCTTGCGGTTCAAGGCGGCGACGTCGAGCGGGACCGGCTGCTGCGCCTCGTGCTTATGCCCGGGCCCGGCAAAGACCCTGAGGTTTCGCATCACACGGCGCCCGAGCGGTCCGCGCGGCACCATGCGCTCGACTGCCTTCTCGATAACCCGTTCCGGGTGCTTGCCGTCAAGGATAGCCCCCTTGCTGCGCCCCTTGATGCCGCCGGGGTAACCGGTGTGCCAGTAGAATATGTCGTCCTTGCGTTTGTTGCCGGTCAGCTGGACCTTCTCGGCGTTGATGACGACGATGTTGTCGCCGCAATCCATGTGCGGCGTATACGAAGGCTTGTGCTTGCCGCGCAGGCGCATAGCGATGATCGAAGCCAGCCGGCCCAGCACCAGGCCATCCGCGTCGATCAGCAGCCACTTCTTGTCGATATCGGAGGGTTTGGCGGAGAAGGTCTTCATTGCTCGGGGCACGGTTCGCCGGCAGGCCGATCTCGGACCGGTCCGCGAAAGGCGGTCATGTAAGCGATCGGTGGCGCGGGGTCAAGCGGAGTTCCTTGCGGTTGGCCGGCTCGCGATACAACATGAAGCGGTTGCGGGAAGGATGAGACGGCGATGACGGCAATGCCGAGGATGACGACGAACACCCCCGTTCTGCTCGAGGAGAACGATCAGGGCGTGTTGCGGCTCACCCTCAACCGGCCGGCCGCCCGAAACGCGCTGTCGGCCGCGCTGATGTCGGCATTGCTCGAAACCCTCGCGCACGCAGCAACCGACCCGAAGGCACGGGTCGTCGTGATCGCCGGCGCCGGGACTGCTTTTTGCGCCGGCCACGATCTGCGCGAGCTGCGCGCCGACCCGCGGCGCGAGACCTACGCGCGCATCTTCGCCCAGTGCAGCGAGTTGATGCTGGCGATCGTCAAATTGCCAAAGCCCGTGATTGCCGAGGTCCACGGGTTCGCGACGGCGGCGGGCTGTCAGCTGGTCGCGACCTGCGATCTGGCAGTCGCGGCCACGGATGCCCGGTTTGCCACACCCGGCGTCAACATCGGCCTCTTCTGCTCGACGCCGATGGTGGCGCTGACCCGCGCGGTCGGGCGCAAGGCGGCGATGGAGATGCTGCTGACCGGGAAGCTCATCGATGCCGAGACGGCGCGGGCGATCGGGCTGATCAACCGGGTCGTGCCGCGCGAGGGGTTGCGCGAGGCGGTCGATGGTCTCGCGCACGAGATCGCCGGCAAATCCGCTCTGACCCTCAAGATCGGCAAGGAGGCGTTCTACCGGCAAGCCGAGCTCGACCTCGCCGCCGCCTACCGTTATGCCGCCGAGGTCATGACGACGAATATGCTGGCCCGCGACGCCGGTGAAGGCATCGACGCCTTTCTCGCCAAGCGCGAACCGGTCTGGTACGACCGCTGAGGTCCGCGCGTTGGATCACGAGCACTATCCCGACGACTATCTGCGCGACATTCTCGAAGGTGCGCGCACGATCGCAGTCGTCGGCGCAAGCCCAAGGCGCGAGCGGCCGAGCCACAGAGTGATGGCCTACCTGCAACGGCGCGGCTACCGGGCGATCCCGGTTAACCCCAATGCTGTCGATGATGCGATCAATGGCGAGAGGGTTTACGCCTCGCTCGCCGAAGTGCCCGAGCCGATTGACATGGTCGATGTCTTCCGCCGGACCGAGGCCGCCGGCGGGGTCGTCGACGAGGCGATCGCGATCGGCGCCAAGGTGGTGTGGATGCAGCTCGATGTGCGCGATGGCGCGGCGGCCGCCCGCGCCGAAGCAGCCGGCCTCAAGGTGGTGATGAACCGCTGCCCGGCGATCGAGATCCCACGGCTCGGGCTGCGGCCGATCCGCCTTGCGAGCGAGTGAGCGAAGGTTCACGATCCGCTGAGGGCGCCTTCCTCGGGCGACCCCGCGATCATCAGGGAGGCAGGTCATGCGGGTTATGGTCAAGTTCTCGTTTCCTGTCGATACCGGCAACGCCGCCATTCGCACCGGTAAGGTCGAGAAAGTCTCCAGCAAATGATGGAGGATCTGAAGCCGGAAGCCGCCTATTTCCACGCCGTGGACGGCGACCGGGGTGGCTTCCTTGTCGTCAACATGCAGGACTCATCGCAGATCGCCGATATCGCCGAGCGGCTGTTCTTTGGCCTGAACGCCAAGATCGAGCTGGTGCCGGTCATGACTGCCGATGACTTGCGCAAGGGGTTGTCAGGCGTCCAGGCCACCATCCAGCGCTACGGCTGAGCGCGGTTCGCCGATACGGCTGAGGCGCCAGCCGGCGTGGCGCTTGCCGTCGCGGCGGCGGGCTCGATGGTATGTGCGATCGATCCGGCCGAGCGGTTAGGACAGTCGAGGCTGTCGCGGTTGGCACGCTTGGGAGCAGCAGCTTGCGGAGTGGTCGGTTTCGTCGCTAGGAGTTTCGACAAGCTCACGGAAACGCACGAACTTATTTTACTCAGGTAGCCGGATGCTCCACACGACGCAAACGTACCTCGTGGTCCTCGCTACCCAAGTGGCTTCGTCCGTCTGCTCCCAACGGATTTGACCGGCCCCCATCCGATCAGCTACCTGTCCGACTGCACTCCGAGCTTCTTCAGCCGTTTTGTAAAGTCTCTCAGCCCGTCTTATGGCTCCGAACACCGCGTCACTGTCTACGCGATACACAACCCACAACCAAACCAGGTCTGCCATTAGAGTGGACCGAACAAGAGCCTCGAGGATCTCGGAACCGGAGGACCGGGATCGCTCCCCGATAGAGTATCTCGGTATCAGGAATTTGCCAGTGCAGCCTTTTGCTGAGCACGTCGTCGGGCTGGTGATGGCCGGCTGATTTCTCGACGACGCTCTCGGAATTGACGCACAGCCTCCTGGGTACCCGCTGGGTGTCCTCGGGAAGTCAATGGGGACTTCGGGTCGGCCACCTGCCGCCTTGTAGACTTCGACGTATTGCCTGCCCCATCCTAACGCTCGCCGAACATTGGCGTTTCTTGGGGTTTGTTTGTTGAAGTGTGAGCTACTTCACACTCGGAAAACGGGTGGGCGGTAATATGAAGAAATGGATGGCGACTTCCAAGGGCTCGCGGTAGGAGGTCACGACGGTAGTTTTCTCGTCGTCGATCGTGTCGCTCGTTCAGATTGTGTCGTTGGGATCAGAGGCCCTGACGGAGAGGTGCTGACCGTCTATTTGACGAATGTCGATATCGAGAAGCTCCTCGAATTCCTGGGTCACAAGATCGATTTTACCGTCACGCCGACCACTGCCCCGGCTAGATATATCGATCTCGGGTCGTCCCAGCGATGACGATCCTGGCACTCCCAAGATCACTTTGGCGCTTCCCTCTCCCTGTCCCTTTCCGGCGTGCCGGGCGCGCTACGGCAGAGCACCGAGCCAACTTAGATCCGCTTCATCCTCGAGCCGCTGCAGCCGCTCGTAGAGCACCGTTGCGCCCTTCGAGCACGGTACGCGGCCCCTCGAAACTGTCGGCTGCCAGGCTTGCGGCCAGCACACCCGCCTCAGAGGCCCGCCCGAGATGCAAGCGCTTGACCATGCCGCCGTCGCCGCGGGCGAATTCGAGCCGCCCGTCGGCGAGCGACCCGGCGATGCCGAGGCCATTGGTCATCGCGGCGGGACCGAGCCCGAGCAAATGCCCGGCGCGGGTCGCGTTGCCTCAACGGCTAGCCTTGGGGCCAGCCATTATCGCGGCATGGTAAGCGGCCGAGAACTTAGCAGGTTTTGAGTGAGGCTCGCGACTGCCGCGGCGAGATCGGGATCGTCAGGACCGCCCTCGATGATCGCCTTTTTCTTAACCAGCGTCTGATATTCGCCATTCAGACAAAGCCGCGCCTCGATCGTGATCGGGAGATGGACACCGAACGTCTTATCGTTCATGTACGGGGGTACAAAGCTACGCACTTCTCCCCAGCATACGGGTCCAAATTGGAACGCCACTTTATGCGGTTAGGTGCCGGCGCATCGCCAGTCGCAGCCGGCTCGAAACGCCAGTTGGCAGGCTGAGCTTCGGCCATATTCGTCGCGTGCCGGTCCACTTCGGGTAGACGATCAAAGTGGTGACGGACCAGCTGCTGTGGTCACGCAGCCGGTGATACTGGCCGTGTGAAGCCCGGGCTTCCCCTCTTCCCGTGCAAAGAGAGCAAATTCGTTCCGGTCGCAGCAAACCCCTCCAAGCGCAGCCTCATCGGTCGTGAGACATATATCGAGCCGTGGAAGTCTCAGACCCGCCCGAATGTCAGAGGCTCTATGCATCGGGGCCTATGCGGCTTCTCCCGTCACCTGGGCAAATTCACAATGGCTGGCAAGATGACAGATTTGGACATTACGCAGTCAGTTGAAAGCAACAACCGCAACGGTCGCTTTGAGACCGAATGTGGCCAGTCAGGACGAGGAGTCCTCGACGCAGGTCTTCACGATGAAATAAAAGCTCTGATCCCCCGACTTACGCGTTACGCGCTGGCGCTGACCCGTGACGTCGCCGCCGCAGAGGATCTTGTCCAGGAGGCGCTCGGCCGTGCCCTCGAGAAGATTCACCAATGGGAAAAAGGAAGCGATCTTCGGGCCTGGTTATTCACCATTCTGCACGATCAACATGTCAGCCGCGTTCGCTGCGAAGCTCGCGAGCGAGCCGGTATTGAATTGCAGAAATGCAGTCCGCGTTTGATGCCTGAACAGCAGATTACGCGCCTCGAGGTGCGCGATCTGCAGCGGGCGATTGCCGAACTGTCCGAGGAGCAACGATCGGTAATCCCGTTCGTGGGACTGGAGGGGATGCGGTACGACCACGCCGCAGCGGTTCTAAACTTACCGGTCGGAACTGTCCGATCGCGAGTTGCGCGGGCTCGCGAAGCCTTACGTATCCGCACCGGACTGTTCCCCAGCCGGCATTCCCGGCGCCCAAGGAGGGCGGCAAATCCGGATTGCCTTCGTGTGACACGTCGGATTTGACGATGAACGGCTCCGCTAGCTAGAGACGCGGCATCAGCCTTGAGATCTCTGGAGGTCTTCCAATGAAAACTTTGTCCCTTGCGGCCTCGGAGATGGCCATCTTGACGTGGCTCGCGAGCACCCCCGTCGCCGCCCAGCAGCGCGCGATGGAGCCGCTCCCGCAGTTGCACGCCGTCAACCCTAGCCTGTCGCTGTCTGCGCCTGCAAATACCCCACTTCAAGAGCAGATGAGGGAGGACTATGCCGCCAGCTTGAAGGGCGCGCAGCGAGAGCTGCTACAACAGAACCCGTCGGGTCTCGGCCGGCAGGAGCTGGCGATCGGCCGTGAGCTTAACAGCTATACGGGGCCGCGCTAGCTCCATGGGAGGTGGGCCGGCACCGGCCTCGAGCACTCGGTTGTACAATACAAGGCGCTGCCGCCGCTCCGGCGGCCCCACCACAGACGGCTATTCCGGTGCCGGTCGCCACTGCACAGCGGCGCGATGTGCCGATCTACCTGACCGGTCTCGGCACGGTGCAGGCGCCTTCGAGCCGCTGCAGCCGCCCGTAGAGCGCCATCGCACCCGCCTCGCCGAGGGCTCGGCGGGTCAGGCGCCGGAAATTATCCTCCAGCTGGCCGGGTTCGAGTGGTGGGCAGAACACACGGAACCCAGACCGCCAGTATTGGCCCGGGGCCAGATCATCAAAATGAAGTGCTCGCCTCCGCGTCCTAACGAGCGGTCAGATGGACAATCATGTCTTATGGATTTTGCTGATTCATTCGTTGCTGCCGCTCTCGAATATCGGCAGGCCACGTGCTCTCGATGAACGAGAGCACGGCCCAAATGTCGGCGTCGCTGAGCACATCCTTGTAGGCGGGCATGTCGGTTTCGTAACCCGGCATCATCGCGGCTATTCCGATCTTGGTCATCTCGAAGAGTTTGCCGATCCGAATGGTGCCAAGTGTGCCCGGTGCGGTCGTGTTGTGGAGCAGGTAGGCGTCCGTTGGGCAGCCGCTTCTGCCAATTCGGTTGGCCTTCAAGGTTCGCACCGTGACAGGACACGCACTGTTGGGCGTAGACCACCTTCCCGCGTGCGACAAGGCTCGGGTCATTTGGGTCGGGCTGGTTCCGGTCAGAACTGGCCATTAACCGGGAGAGCGATCCGGCCACGAGCATGACCACGACGGCGATCCCGCTCACCAGCGACCGAACGGTGGGCCTCATTTTGTCCGATCAGATCGTAAATATTTGACCAGGGCTGCCGCCGCCAGAATCAGGACGACGATCAGCAGGAGCCACAGCAGGCCCCCACCCAACATCATCCAGCCCATGCCGTCCATCAGGTCCATCAGTCACTCCGCATCCCAAATCGGGAACCGGGTGAGCGAAGCGATCACACTGCCATGAACACGCTGGATATGCCGTCTTGGCCGATCGCATAGACGGTGAATGGTCTTGTCTTCTCGCCGTACATGCCGGGAGACCCTTCAGGCATTCCGGGCAGGGTGATGCCTTTGATGGCCGGACGCTCGGCCAGAAGGTTGTTGATAGCCTCGACCGGGACGTGGCCATCCACGACATAATCACCGATAAACGCGGTGTGGCAGCCCTGCAGATGCGGAGGGACACCTGCCTTGCGGCTGATATCGGCTAGGTCATTGGCTGCCTGGACCGTCACCGCGAAGTCATGGTGTCGAAGATAATCAGCATAACCGTCGCAGCAGCCGCATTCCGGGTTCTTATTAGAGCGTCACTGCGACCGGCGCGGCGCGAACCGAGCCTGCTACCACCAGAGGGATGGCGGAAAAGAGCAGGGCGCGTCTCGTAATCATCGGCCTCTCCTTTAGGTCAAGCAACGCGGAGAACCGCCATCATCCCGGCCATCTGGTGGTCGGTGACGTGGCAGTGGAACATCCAGTTCCCGGGGTTGTCGGCGACGAAAGCGACTTGGACCGTTTCGCGGGGCGGGACCAACACCGTGTCGCGCCACTCCCGCCGAGGGTTCGATCTCCCGTTACGGCTGATCACTTGAAAGCTATGACCGTGCAGGTGCATCGGGTGCCACCACGCGGTCTCGTTGCGCAATACCAGCATGCAGCTTTGCCCCCGTCTTAGCGTGAAAAGCGGCGGCATATTCGGCTGACCGTCACCAGTCATTGAGGTGCCATTGATGGTCCAAGCGGCATCGCCCATACCGCCCATCATCCCCATGCCACCCATCATGCCGCCTCTAAGCGCGATCTCATGACGCTCAACAGAGCGGAGATCAGGCTCGGGCAATGGGTTCCTTGGCAGCCTCAGCGGCAAATCTTGTGGACGTTCGCGGGTTGGCTTCGCCGGTCCGTAGGCGAGATCGACGAGCTTGTAGGCAAGATCCTGGTAGAAATCGTCGATGACGCGGTAGCTCTGATCGGGCTTTCCATCCATGTCGATGATGAGATCGGCACGCATCGCCGGTCCAAGCACCAACCGACCGCCTTCGGCCATATACGGTTCGCAGGGTTGGCCGTCATGAGCGACCACCACGGGCCGATGCCCCTCGAACCGAAGGCTAACGATCCGGGCAAGCGTCGCATTGACGACCCGCAGCCGCACCCGCTCGCCGGCTCTTACCGATATGCGGTCGGGGATGCGTCCATTGATCGTAATCGTGTTGCCTACACGACCGGACATTGCGGCTTCCATTCGGTTGCCAAACCCGGGAGCGATCTGTGCACCCTCGTCGAGTCGCCAATCTTCGATGAACCACAATAGATCGCGATCAACGGCGACTGGCTCGCGTTCCTCGACGATAAATGCGCCCGCCAGCCCTCGCCCAAGCTGTTGCAGCGTGTCGGCGTGCGGGTGATACCAGAAGGTGCCCGCAACGGGCGGCGTGAACTCGTAGGCGAAGCTCCCGCCGGGCCGGATGGGTGTCTGGGTTAAGCCCGGTACACCGTCCATCGCGTTCGGCACTCGGATGCCATGCCAGTGGACGGTCGTTTCCTCGCCGAGCTTGTTGCTCACCACTACCCGCACCCGATCACCCTGCCGGACCCGGAGTTCCGGGCCGGGCACTATGCCGTCATAGGACCAGACGGCGGTGGCTGGATGGCCGTCGCCCGTCACGTTGGCGACCGCCTGTTGAGCCGCCAGCGGTAATTCCTTCGTCCCATCATCCGCAATGGCTTGCCGGACACGGACAAGCGGCCCTAATGCGGCGGCACCCGCGCTCAGTATGAGTGCGCGTCGTGATACTCTCATTCGACAAATCCTCGCGACCGCCGTCCGGCCTTAAGTCGAACAGGCGGACCGGCTGAACCTGAAAGCAGGCGAAGTGTCAGGCGGTGAGGATCGGCGGTGAGAGTTCGGGCTGGACGGCTATTCCGGCGAGCGATTCTGGCGCGAGATCGTAATCGAGCGATGTCCACTCGAACGCGACAGCTATCGAGACTGGCGAGTTCGGAAGGGCGGACAACGTGACGCAGCCGACATGATCGACACAGTTCGGCATATGACCGGTGCAAGGCGGTTGAGGCCCGGCGCACCCGCCTGCCATGTCGGCGCGAACGCCCATCTCCCCGATCGCCATGCTTGACGGCAACACCTGAACCGTCGCGCCGACGACGAACGCCAGGGCAAAGCAAACCGACAGGAGACGTTTCAATACCTCCGCCATGCCGGGAAAAATGGGCCGCTGAGGAATGCGGATCAACCCTGTTGGGAGGCCCGGAAGATAGGAGGGCGTCGTCGCCTTTCAGAACTTCCGATCACACGCGATTTCCTGGACACACTATCCAGCAAGGGGCAAGTTTCCCACGCCAACGTGCCCGTTTGGCACGCTAATTCGACAGAGGCGCTAGGCCCATTGGGGAGGAAATCGCTATGAAGACCGCTGGTCCGCCGATGGCTAATGCGATGGTGTGCCACATTCTCGAAGGCGAGATGCGGATCGATCAGGAAGGTAAAACCTTTACTGCAAACAAGAATTTCTGCTGGACTTGCAACAAGGACACAAAGGAGCAAGCGTTCAATGACGGGAGCGTCGTTGCTGTCATGCGGATCACGGATCTGATGGCTTAACGTCGAGGGTCACTCCGGCCGGTTCGGCGGCGTACGTAGTCGGCGACGCCCCTCTATCATCTGTCTCGGGTTGCCACACCAGCAATTTGCGATCATCGCCGCTGGATAAGAGGGTGAGCACAGGGCGGCGATCGGCGACCCTGATCATATGACCGATGCACCACATCGATTGTCTCGCGGTGGTGGGGTCAAATCCTCGCTGCCATCCGCCTGCGATGGTTTGTAGCACCGATACGGTTTAGTAGGCTCGACCATCAACAGATGATGCCCCCGGCGGCGGTGATCTTGATCCCGTTCAGCACTGTACGTCCGCGGCCAGCGTGGCGGCTCCGGTCGGGTGCCTCAATGCTACGGCTGAGCGCCGAGCCAGTTGAGGTTCTCCTCGCCTTCGAGCCGTTGCAGGCGGTCGAAGAGCGCCGCAGCACCCGGCTCGCCGAGCGCCTTGCGGGTCAGGCGCAGGAATTTATCGTCCAGCTCTCCGGGTTCGAGCATCCCATTATCGGCGCGGCCTTCGAACCGGCGCCCGTCGGCGAGCGTGATGGTGACCGTGCTTCCCATCCCGCCCTGCTCCGCACCCGGCTCCGGCACCAGCCGGACGCGGCGGCAGAGGGCGCGGATCTGCGGGTCGCGGAGTGCCGTCTCGTCAAAGGATTCGGGGTCGCGCGCCTCGCGGTGGAGCGCCAGCGCGAGGCAAAACGGGATGCTGTACTGCGCCAGCATCAGATCGGCGGGCTCCAGGATGTTGTGGCGCTCAACCATGCGCCGAGTGCCGGTGACGGTAACCGCCTCGATTTCCGAGCCGTTAAAGCCGTGCCCGGCCTGCAGATCGCGCACCGCTCTGACCGCGGCATGCGCGGTGGCGTGGCAGGGATAGCGCTTCAGCACCGTGCTGTTGACGACAAACTCGTCGCCGAGACCGCGGCTCAGCTCCGCTTCGTCCCATTTCGTGCAGAACACCTTGAGAAACCCGAACTCGCCTTCGAGCACGGTGCGCGGGCCGTCGAAGCCGTCGGCCGCCAGGCTGGCGGCGAGAACCCCCGCCTCCGAGGCGCGCCCGAGGTGCAAGCGCTTGACCATGCCGCCATCGCCGCGGGCGAATTCGAGCAAGCCGCCGGCCAGTGAGCCGGCGATGCCCAGCGCGTTGGTCATCGCCGCCGGTCCGAGCCGCAACAGATGCGCAGCGGCAACCGCCGCGCCAAACGGGCCGGTCGTGCCCGGCGCGTGAAAGCCGCGCGCCTCGTTGGTGTGTCCGGTCGCCCGCCCGATCCGAATCATCACCTCGTTGCCGGCAACAAAGGCCGCGATCAGCGCTTGGCCATCGCGGCTGCGCTCTTGGGCTATCGCTAGCGCCGGCGGCAGAACGGTGGCGCCGGGATGAGCCCCGGCACCCGGGCGCGTCAGGCTGTCGAGCTCGAAGGCATGGGCGAGCGCGCCGTTGGCAAGGGCCGCGGCGTTCGCCTGGACCGCGGCGCTACCGCTGCCCAGGATATGGCTCCTACCTCCGGGCCCGGTGCGCTCGGCGTAGCGGATCACGATCCGGCTCCACGGCAAGGCGCTGCCGCAAACGATCGCGGCTACGGTGTCGGCGATGCACTCCTTCGCGCGC
>Ga0318533_10001037_pt1 | contig 13135 bp, 14 predicted proteins | sample GRESIP053b4f27_FD_203675 | JGI IMG/M metagenome (GOLD analysis project Ga0318533, IMG submission 203675) | Tropical soil microbial communities from Luquillo Experimental Forest, Puerto Rico - GRE.SIPMG.053b4f27 | ecosystem: Environmental > Terrestrial > Soil > Tropical forest > Bulk soil...
CTTTTAGGCGGTGACGCGCGCGCTTGAGATCATTTCCGAAGCCGCGCGGCGGCTTCCAGTAGAGGTGCGCGACCGGCATCCGGAATTACCATGGCGTGCGATCATGGGCGAGAGTCGGCAACGGGCGGATTATTGGCGTTCGGCAAATTCGAAGCGGCGAGGTCGAGAACTCAGGGCGGAGGCCGCCAGCTGCGTGTGCGCTAAGCTTCGGCGGGCGTTCGTTGCGGCTGAACGATTGTTACGATCGCATCGGCAGCGTCCTCGGCAAACGACGGATCACGCCTTAGTTCTTCAAAGCTGCGAGGCTCCGGGATCACGTCGCCGTCGGTACGCATCAGCGCAAGGTGTCCCGTCAGAGCTTCAGCCGCATTTTCAACGGCGTCCTCGAACGTGTCGCCGGCCGAAATACAGCCGGGTACATCAGGAAAGCTCACCCCATAACTCGTGCCTTCGTCCTTGTGCACCAACGCGATATAGCCAGCCATGTTCGCTACCGCCGCTCTTCCAATCCTGCCTGTCGATAGATCGACCTTACCGTCTTGGGATGCAAGTCCTTCCGCGGGTGCGGCGCCGTAACCTTGCCTGGTTTGCTCGGGTGCTTGAAGTGATTGTGGCTGCCCGTGGCACCAACATATCGCCACCCGTCCGCCTCAAGCTCTCGAATGATATCGCGCGAATCCTTCCCCATTTCCCGCCTGATGAACGTGAACTAGCGGAGATAGCAAAACCCGGAGCCGGCCCGCTTGGCCTTGCCCGGAAAATGACGCGTATCGCGCTCAGGCCGCCTTGTTGACCTGCTCGCGGGCAAAGCCGGCGGTGGACGCGTAGCCGCGCACGATTGCCTTGCGCTCGTCGAACGAAAGCACCTCGTCGACGTTGCCGAACCCGTCGGGGGCGCGCGCCTCGACGGCATCGATCACGCCTTCGGGGCCTCCTCTGCGGTTCATCTGCACGACCTGCGCGGTCATCGGCAGCCGCTCCTGCTCGTACATCCACAGCGCATGGCGCGCGTGCTCGGCGCCGCGCAGGCGATCGGCCAGCGCGCGCGCATCGAGAATGGCCTGCGAGGCGCCGTTCGATCCCACCGGGTACATCGGATGCGCCGCATCGCCGAGGAGGGTCACGCGGCCGTGCGACCAACGCGGCCACGGATCGCCACAGCATCGCCCCGTTCCAGCGCGCCGGGCCTTCGTCGGGATAGAGCGCCTCGCGCACCGCGGAGTGAATTCCATCGGCGCCGATGAGCACGTCGCCGCGCGCGGTCGCGCGGTGGGATCCGTGGCGATCGAAGAAATAGGCGGTCACGCCGGCCTCGTCCTGGGCAAAGGCGCCGAGCCGATGGCCGGTGTGGATGCGCGACTCGCCGAGACGCGAGCGCACGGCGTTGTGGATCACCCCCTGCAGCCGCCCTCGGTGGATCGAGAACTGCGGATATTCGTAGCCGGCATCGGTGCCGCGCGGCTCGCGCCAGATCTCCTGCCCGAAACGATTGGTATAGATGAGCTCGAAGGTGCGGATGGCGACCGCGTCGAGCCGCTCCAGCAGGCCGAGCTCGGCCAGCTCCTTGATCGCATGCGGCAGCGTATTGATGCCGACCCCAAGCTCGCGGATGGTCTCCGACTGCTCGTAGATTTCGCAGTCGATCCCGCGCGCGTGCAGCATCAGGGCGGCGGTCAGCCCGCCGATGCCGCCCCCGATGACGATGCATTTCATGACGGCGCTCACTCCGTACGCGACGAGCATGCATAATGAGACAGCCGCAGGCGCCCGCGCAACGGCTTTGCGAGCGCTTGGTTGATGGGGACGTGCCGCAGACCCTGCGATACTTCCCCTGGAAGGGGAGGCGGAGGCGGCCTTGGGCCGCCGTTCTTGGCTTCCAAGATTCCAATTGGTCATCGGCTAAATGGTATGTCTGCTGATTGAGCAAAACCGGAAACCAATGGTGCGGTGCGGTAACCGCCGGTTGTGACCCGTTGCGGAAGTAGAGCGGCCGATTCTGCCGCGATGCACACCCTTCAATCAGTGTGGTAGGCTGCCGCCGTCAGTCTGAGGGGAGCCCATGAGACGGAGAGACTTTGTCGCAGCACTCGGTAGCGCAGCAGCCGCGTGGCCGCTTGCGGCGCGTGCGCAGACAGCCAGCAAAACATATCGGCTTGCATCATTGACTTTGCTTGGCCCGCTTCCGGGAGTCTACGCGCCAACACTCATGCGGGCCCTTGGGGAGCGCGGCTATATCCAGGGTCAAAACCTCGAATTGCAGCCGTTCGGTGCGGTGGGTATGCCGCTATCGCGGCTGCCCGAGTTTGCCCAGGATATCGCGGCAAACAAATTCGACGCCGCGGTTGTCGCCGGTTATCCACCAGCTGCCGCGATGAAGGGCACCGGGGTGCCGACCGTCGTTGGCTCCGGCGCGGGTGATCCAGTTCGAACTGGTCTGGTCACGAGTCTGGCTCGGCCAGGAGGTAATATCACCGGCATCTCGGACGACGCGGCGATGTTGACCACCAAGCGCATGGGGCTGCTGAAGGAAATAAAGCCGGATCTTCGCCGTGTCGCAATGCTCTGGAACAAGACCGATCACGGCATGTCGATGCGCTACCAAGCCTCAGCCGATGGCGCCAAGGCGCTTGGCCTAATAGTTCAGCCGCTGGGGGTTGGTGAGCCCGACGATTTTAAGGAAGCATTTGCAGCGATGGATCGCGAACCGCCGGACGCAATCCTCATGGTGTCTGATGCGCTCACTGCGTTAAACCGCAAGCGGGTGTACGAGTATGCAACGGCACGCCGTCTGCCTGCCATTTACGAGAGCGATAATTATGTTCGCGATGGCGGCTTGATGTCTTACGGCGCGGACGCGATCGAATCTTATACGAGGGCCGCCTCGTTGATTGATCGAATTTTCAAGGGCGCAAAGCCGGCTGATTTGCCGTTTGAGCAGCCAACACGCTACCTTTTTGTCATGAACCTGAAGACCGCAAAATCGATCGATCTTGTAATCCCGCCAACCGCCCTCGCGCTTGCCGACGAGGTGATCGAATAATGGCATTTTTTGCTGCGGTGCAGAATGTCTGCTTATGGCACAAACCGGAAGGCGCTCGTAGCACAGATTTAATTCCGGTTACTGGGGCGCTGCGGAAGTAGCACGCTGGCGCTGGGCCGGGCTGGACCGCGCCGCCTATGAGACACTAACGGACATTGACCTGTCGCGTGGCAGGCATAACCTCCGCTTTGGGCTGGTCATGCAGGGAGACGCAGCGAATGCTAGGGATCGTTTTCGCCGCATTTTCGATTATCAGCGTGGTTTACTCGGCATCAGCGCAAGGAGTTTCCAGCAACAACAGCGCAATTCCAGTTACGGTTGATAATTTCGCGCGGGCCGAGACTGACAATTATTTTGCGGTCAATGCGGAAGAGGCCGGTGGCCTCGGGAAGCTCAGCCATCGCCGCGAACCGGCTTCTATCGACAGTCAGACGGTAATTCGGCTTAACCGCGACACGCTCTATTCCTTTGGCGTATTTGACCTCGCTGCTGGTCCGGTGACGATCACTTTACCCGACGCCGGAAAGCGCTTCATGTCGCTGATGATCGTCAACGAAGACCATTATGTTCCCGTTGTTGCATATGACTCCAAGCCGCATACGCTTACCGAGAAGAACGTCGGGACGCGCTATGTGATGGTGGCTGTGCGCACCTTAGTCGATCCGAACGATCCAAAAGACCTTGATGAGGCTCATAAGCTTCAGGATACGATCAAGGCCAGCCAGAAAGATACTGGCAAGCTGGAACTGCCAAATTGGGATCAAACTAGCCTGAAGGAAGTCCGTGATGCTCTACTGGTGCTCGCGAAACACACTAACGGCTTCAGTCGTTCCTTTGGCACGAAGAACGAAGTCGATCCAGTTCATCACTTGATTGCTACGGCCGCTGGATGGGGTGGTAATCCTGACAAGGACGCGACCTACGTTGGCGTAGCGCCGACCAAGAATGACGGCACAACGGTATACAAACTTACTGTCCCGCGGAATGTGCCGGTAGACGCATTCTGGTCGATCAGCGTTTACAACGCCGCTGGCTATTTTGAAAGGAACCCCTCCAACGCTTACACGCTCAACAATATCACGGCGAAGAAAGACTCAGATGGAGCGGTGACTATTCAGTTTGGCGCCTGCGACGGCAAAACTCCGAACTGTCTGCCGATAATGCCCGGTTGGAACTATTTGGTTCGGCTCTATCGGCCTCGCTCCGAAATATTGAACGGTAAGTGGCACTTCCCTGAGGCGCAACCGGCGGGGTGAATTGCTTCCCGCATTGGGACTTGGCGCACGCTCGACCCTGTAAGTCTCAATGTCCGCGAAGACACGACCCGGTCATAAGCCTTTGCGGCGATATGTCCGCAGCTGGCCAGAGCTGGCATAATGGCCGAAAGGGTGGATTCGGGTTTTGACCAGAAGCGGCGGTAAGCCGGGTCGAAATTTCGCACCGCAGCAAGCCCTGCCTTGTTCGTCGGCAATCAGTTATGCTGTCACCTGCTAGGGGCCAGCGGATGCATCTCGATCGAATGAAACGGCGCGAGTTCATCACGCTGCTCGGCAGCGCGGCGGCAGTTTGGCCGCTCGCCGCTCGTGCGCAGCAGGCGGCGATGCCGGTGATTGGATTTCTCAACAGTGCATCGCCGGATGGGTATGCGCCTTTCGTCACCGCGTTCCGCCGAAAGGCGGACACGAACCAAACATTAGTCGGTGTATGCCGGGAGCAGGCTTAAGCCGGCCAATGCGTGGGAAGGTGCTGCCCTACATGCCAGCCTTCCAGCCGTATCGGGGAAAACCCGCCCTAAGGAGTGATAGGGAGGGTCGAGGAAACGTCGGCATCATTCGAAGCCCACACCGCGCCAGGACTCTACCCGACTGCGGGGGGCGCGAGGTAACTCGCGTCCCTACCGCGAAGTCCGCTACGACGCTGCGCACTAGCGAATAAGCGGATATAAGCCTTAGGCCAGGACTGCGAACGGGAGGTCTCCGATGTTCAAGCGCGCCGGGACATATGCCTGCATCAGCCGGCTTGCGGCGGTGCTGATCATGCTATTGGCTGCGCCCCCCTCGCGCGCGGCCGATCCGATAAAGATTGGTGCCAGCATAGCGCTTACCGGCCCGCTCGCTTCGGGTGGCAAGGTGATGCTGATTTCGCTGAAGCTGTGGGAGGAGGATGTAAACGCCCGCGGCGGGCTTCTGGGCCGCCCCGTTTCGCTCGTCTACTACGACGACCAGTCGAACGGGTCACTGGTCCCTGGCATCTACGCCAAGCTCCTCGATGTCGACAAGGTCGACCTCGTAATCTCGAGCTATGGCACCAATGTCGCCGCCCCCGCCATTCCCATCGTGATGCAGAAGAACAAGCTGTTTATTTCCATGTTCAGCATCGGGCTCAACACTGAATTCAAATATCCGCGCTACTTCTCCATGCATCCGGCAGGACCCAACCCGAAGCCGGGATACAGCGAGGGCTTTTTCAAGGTCGCAACCCAGCAGAGCCCGAAGCCCCAGACCGTTGCCATCGTCACTGCCGACGGCGAGGCGACGCGGCTCGTTACCGATGGTGTCTACGAGAACGTCAAAAAGGCCGGGCTGCAGATCGTCCATGACCGCCGCTATCCGCTCAACACGACCGACTTCACCCCGATCGTGCGCGCCGCGCAGGCGACGAATCCGGATATCTTCTTCATCAGCTCCTACCCAGTTGATTCCGTCGGCGTGCTGCGCTCGGTCAGCGAGGTCGGATTCAAACCGAAGATCGTCGGCGGCATCCTGAATGGTCTGCCGGCACCGGTGCTCAAGGCGCAGCTCGGCCCGATGCTCAATGGCGTGATCAACTACGAGTACTGGGTTCCCATTCCGGCCATGATCGGACCCGGAGTTATGGATCTGATCAGCCGCTATCAGGCGCGCGCCCGCGGCGAAGGCGTCGATCCGATTGGCATCTACGTTCCGCCCTGGGCCTATGCGCTGGCGCAAATCCTGGAGCAGTCGATCGTTGCCACCGGCAGCATCGAGGACGGCAAGCTTGCCGATTACATGCGCACCGCGACGTTCAAGACCATGATCGGCGAGGTGAAGTTCGGTCCCGACGGCGAATGGGAGAAGGGCCGGATTCTGATGGTGCAGCATCACGGCATCATGAGCAACGACATCATGCAGTTCAAGGACATGTCCACCATGACGGTCCTCGATCCGCCCGAATATACCACCGGCAGCGCCATCTATCCGTACGAGAACGCAAAGAGGTAACCGGCTTCTTCCCGCATGCGCGCGCTCTTTGAGGCCGACGGTGATGTGATCGTCATAACCGGGGGCGCGAACGGCATCGGCCGCGCGCTCGCGCGCGCCGCGGCCGGCGCCGGGGCGCGCGTCGTCATCTGCGACATCGATGAGGCCGCGATGGCGGCGGCGAAGGCGGAGAGCGCGCTCATCTCCGCCGTCCGGCTCGATGTGGGCGACCGATCGGCGGTATTTGGAGCGCTGCACGCCATCGAGCGCGACCTCGGCCGCATCGACGGACTCGTTTGCGCCGCCGCCATCCAGCCGCGCGTGCCGGTGCAGCACATGGCGGAGGAGGAATGGCGCGGCGTCATCACCGTCAACCTCGACGGGGTGGTGTGGTGCTATCAGGCGGTCGTGCCGGGGATGATTGGGAGGCGCCGCGGCAGCATCATTGCGTTCACGTCGGGCCTTGCCCTTCAGGGCTGGCCGGGAGCCTCCGCCTATGCCGCGACCAAGGCTGCAATCATTGCATTCGCCAAGAGCGCGGCGAAGGAGATCGCCCAGCACCGCGTCCGCTTCAATCTGATCGCGCCGGGGGTCATCGATACACCGCAATATCAAGCCGCCAATGCCGGCGCCGACGATGCCCGCTGGCGCGCTGGCGTTGGCGTCGGCGTGCCGGAGGACGTGGTCGGGCCGCTTCTCTTTCTTCTGTCGGATGCCGCCTCGATGACCGCATCGGTGCTCAGCCGCGAGCTTGCCTATTCCGCTCGCGACGAGGACGCCTTAGCTGTCGATCCATGAAACCCGTTCTCATCGTCGGCGCGGGTCCGGTCGGGCTCACCACCGCGTTGGGGCTCAATTTCTATGGCTTGCCGTTTGTGCTGTTCGAGGAGGATGCCACCCTCTCCAGCGACACCAAGGCCGGCACCATCCTCACGCGCACGCTCGAAGCCTTCCGCCGCTATGGGGTTGCCGACCGCGTCCTCGCGAAGGCCCTGCGGATCGACGAGATCGGCGATGTCGAACGCGCCACCAACACGGCAAGGCCCTCGGTGCGCGCCGATCTTTTGGCCGCAGACACCCGCTATCCCTTCGTCATCAACATCCCGCAGCACCACCTCGAGCCGATCCTCCATCAGGCCATCGAGGAGCGCTGTCCCGGTGCAGTGCACATGCAGCACCTGTTGACTGGCTTTCGTCCGGCCGAGGATGGAGTCGTCGCGACGTTTGCAACCACCCACGGCAGCCGAGAAGTGGAAGGCTCATATCTGCTGGCGTGCGATGGCGGCCGCAGCACCGTGCGGTCCTCGCTCGGCATCCCCGTCGAAGGTCAATCGCTAGATGCGCGACTGTCGCTGGTCGATGTGAAAGTCGATCTCGATGTGCAAAATCCGCGCGACTATCCCTACCTCGCCTATTTCTCGGATCCGCAGGAATGGATGATTCTGGTGCGGCAGCCCCATTGCTGGCGGTTCCTGTTTCCGCTCGCGCCGGGCGCCGTCGAGCCCACCCACGAGCAATTCAAGGCGATGGTTTTGCGTTTCATCGGTCCTGTGGGTGACGCCGAAGTCCTCAATACCGTGACCTATCGCATTCACCATCGCATTGCGCGCGAGTGGCGCCGCGACCGCGTGTTTCTGATGGGGGATGCGGCGCACCTCATCACACCCATGTGGGCGCTCGGACTCAATACCGGCATCCTCGACGCCATCAGCCTGCCGTGGCGGCTCGCCTGGGTGCTGCGCGGATGGTCGCACCATGCGCTGCTCGACGACTATGAGCGCGAGCAACAGCCGGTGGCGGCAAAGGGATCGGGAGAAATGGCCGAGGCCGCTCGCAGATACATGTCGGGCGAAAGCGATGCGACGGGAGCCATGTCCGGCAGCGCGTTCGGTAACGCGCTGACCCGCACCATGCTCGGCGTGCGCCTCGCTGTCGATCATTCCGGCGACTGGTCCATGGTGAAGCACACCCGCGAAGCCCTGCGCGCTGGCGATCGCGTGCCGGATGCGGAGCTACATGGCCCCGATGGCCGGCCGCTGCGCCTGCACGAACTGATCGATGACAGCTTCCTTGCGCTCTATTTCACCGATGTGCGGAGGCGCCCACCGATTCCGCCCGACGCGCCGGGACTGCGGCACTTAATCATCTCGCGGCGCGACGCCCCGCTCGACGGGGGCTTGCGGGACCGCTCCTATTTCGATGTGGGCGACCGTTTTCGCGTCCGCGCAGGCTGCGAGACCGACACGGTCATGCTCGTGCGCCCGGATGACCACATCGCCGTAATTGCGCCGATGCGGGAGGCCAGCATAGCAGAGCTGTATCGCAGCGCCGCTCGTATTCGAGTGGATTGTCGCTCCACCTGACGGGCCAAGCGAGTGCACGCTCGCACCGGCCGTCCCGCAGCAGCGCAATAATCGAGTTGGGGCGATCGTGCTGCACATCCAGGCGCAGGCGAATTTCAGCCTGGGAGAATTCGAGACCGCCGCGGAGGTGCTAGTCGAACGCATCAGGCGCTTCCCCGGCACTGATGCGAGCCGCATGCTGCTGGCGTCCTGCTACGGCCATCTCGGGCGCCTCGACGAGGCGCGCTCGGCCTGGGCGGAGCTTCTCAAGGTCAACCCGGACTTCTCGCTGGCGCAGCGCGCGCGTGTTCTTCCTTACAAGCAGGCGAGCGATTTTGAGCGCATCGCCGACGGCCTCGCCAAGGCCGGGCTGCCGTAGGCGGCCGCGCGGCAACGCGACCGGCATCAATCTTTTGATCGAGTAAAGGCTTTTGCTGCATCTGCTCACGACCGCTTCTGGCATGCTGACGAAGCCGGATTTGGCGTTATGTCCGCAGGTGGCCAGAGCTGACATAAGCCCGAAAATGGCGGATTCGGGTTATGACCCATTTCGGTCATCAGCAGTTCTAAATTGATGCAGTGCAAAACGAGCATTTCGTCGCATTTCGCGGGTCGCAGATTCCTGTTTTGATGGGCCCGAGTTGGGAGGCCGAGTGGCGATACCCGAAGCTGGGTAGGGTAATGCGACGACGCGATTTCATTTTAGGGATTGCTGGATCAGCGGCTACGTGGCCGCTCGCGGCGCGTGCGCAGCGGCCAGCAACGGTTCCGGTGGTCGGCTTCCTGCATCCCGGTTCGGCGGAGCCGAACGCCAGCCTGCTCGCGGCATTTCGAAAGGGCCTTGCCGAGACCGGCTACACAGAGGACAGGAACGTCGCGATCGAATTTCGCTGGGCGCACGGTGACAATAGCCGGCTTGTGGAAATGGCGGCTGATCTGGTGCAGCGTCAGGTAGCTGTAATTGTCACGCCGATCGGCACGGTAACGGTCCTTGCGGCGAAAAAGGCGACTACCACCATTCCCATTGTCTTTTCCGCCGGCACCGATCCGGTTAAAGCCGGTATCGTGGCAAGCCTCAGCCGCCCCGGTGGTAATATCACCGGCGTCAACTACATGGCTGCCGAACTGAGCGCCAAACGGTTGAGTCTACTGCACGAGCTGATCCCGAGCGCCGCGCGGATCGCGCTCCTTGTCAATCCCGCAAATCCGATTCCCGCAAAGACTATGGCTAAGGACACGGAGGTGGCGGCAGAAACGATTGGGCGGCACATCGACGTGTACAAAGCCGAGACTAGCCGCGAGATCGAAATAGCCTTTGCTGCTCTTGTGCGGGATAGGGCGGACGCGCTTCTCATCGGTGCCGACCCATTTTTTATTGATCGTCGCGTGCAAATCGTGACGCTTGCGACGCGTTATCTGCTGCCAACTGTCCACTTTCTGCGCGAATTTGCCGAAATCGGTGGGCTCATGAGTTATGGAGCGAGCGACTTCGGGCGCTATCACGAGGTCGGCGTCTATACCGGCCGCATTCTCAAGGGCGAGAAACCAGCAGACATGCCAGTCGTGCAGCCAACCCAGTTCGAGTTGGTCGTCAACCTGTCGACGGCGAGGGCGATCGGCATCACTGTCCCTCCGAGCCTGCTCGCGCAGGCCAACGAGGTGATCGAGTGACCGCACCTTTATCTATCCACTTTGCTGCACCCGCTCAGGTCTCCTCTTGGCACTACCCGGCCATAAGCTCATGCAACGGCATTTCCGCTGCTGGCGAGAGCTGACATAAGAGCCCGGATGGTCAATTCCGGGTTTGACCCACTCCGGACAAACGCCGGGGCAAAATCCCGCAGCGCAGCAAGTCCCTGACTTGAAGCTCGTCAATCCGGTATGTTGCCACCAACGCTTTGGCTAACGGACAGCGCGTGCAGTTCGATCACTTGAAGCGGCGCCAGTTCATCGCACTGCTTGGCGGAGCAGCCGCGTGGCCGCTCGGGGCGCATGGGCAGCAAGCGGCGATGCCCGAGATTGGTTTTCTCAACGGCGGTTCTGCTCAGGGTTACGCGCGGATGTCGGCCGCATTTCTCAAAGGGCTCGGTGAAGCCGGGTACGTCGACGGCCGCAACGTGGCGGTAGAATACCGCTGGGCGGAGGGCCAGAACGGGCGGCTGCCCGCACTGGCGGCCGATCTGGTTCAGCGTCAGGTCGCGCTGATCGCCGCGACCTCCACCCCGGCTGCGCTCGCGGCTAAAGCGGCGACCACCGCTATTCCGATCGTGTTCGAAACGGCCGCGGACCCGGTCCAGCTCGGCCTCGTCGCCGGCCTCAGCCGTCCGGGCGGCAACCTCACAGGCGTGACCATGATCAACTTGGAAGTCGCGCCGAAACGACTGGAGCTGCTGCACGAGCTGCTGCCTGAGGCGCGTACCATGGCGCTCTTGGTCAACCCGGCCAATCCCGCAGTTGCCGAGGCCGCAGCGAGTGAGATGCTGGTGGCGGCGCGGACGCTCGGGCTGGAGCTGCGTGTGTTGAACGCTGCTGACGAAAGCGACCTCGAAGAGGCGTTCTCGAATTTAAGCCGACTGCGGGTGGGCGGGCTAGTGATCACCGCCGGCGATCCGTTTTTCGCGGGACGCGCTCGATCGCTCGCCGCGCTGGCAATGCAGCACGCGGTGCCGACAGTCTCCGCAAACCCGGAGTTTGTCGTGGCCGGCGGCTTGGCCAGCTATGGCTCGGACATCGTCAACGCCTATCGCCTCACCGGCGGCTATGCGGGCCGTATTCTTAAGGGCGAGAAGCCGGGCGACCTGCCGGTCCAACAGGCAACCAAGATTGAGCTGTCCATCAACCTCAAAGCCGCGCGGGCGCTTGGCATCACTGTCCCATTGACGGTCATCGGCCGCGCCGACGAGGTGATCGACTAACCGCAGCACATTGCTGCACCTGCTCAGGTCTCCTTTTGGCACCACCCGGAAATACCTGAGAGCCAGGATTATTTCCGCTTACTGACGTGCTGCGGAAATAGCGTGCTGGCGCTGGACCGTGGTGGACTACCGCCGTTGACCAGTCACGGCGTAACATCGTCCGGTAAATACCGGCGCACGTTTTTCGACGAACGCTCGCGCTGCTTCTTTATGATCGTCGGTACAACCGGTCTCGATTTGGTTACGCGCCTCGAGATCAAGTAGTTGAGCGAGCGTACCGGTTTCCGCGGCGTTGAAGTTCTGCTTCATCAGTGCGAGAGCGATCCGCGGACCGCGCGCGAGCTGTATGGTAGACGCGGGCAGATCGGCGTTGGCAACCACCCGATTGACCACTCCCAATGCAAGGGCCTGCGCCGCATCCAGCGGCTCGGCCGTATAGTAGAGCTCGCGCGCCTTGCCGGTGCCAACGAGCTTGGAGAGAAAATAGCTGCCGCCAAAATTGCCTGAAAATCCAACATTCGCAAATACGGTGATGAAACGTGCCGATTGTGCCGCTATGCGCAGATCACAGGCGAGCGCAAGCGCCATCCCGGCGCGGGCCGCGGACCCATTGACCATGGCGATCGTTGGTTTGGCGATTTCGTGCAAGAGCTGGGAGACTTCCATGCGAGCGCGCAAATTGCTCACGGCTTCTTCGTTGCTGCGCTCAACCCTGCCTTCGGCCATGCTCTTGACGTCGCCGCCGGCGCAGAAGGCGCGACCCGATCCCGTGAGCACGATGACCCCGACCGCCTTGTCGCGGGCCAAGCGAGGCAGCGCTTCGAGCAGGCCGTCCGTCATCGGTATGGAAAGCGCGTTGAGCCGATCGGGACGGTTGAGAGTTAGCGTCGCGACGCTTTCCGAAATCGCCTCGAGCAGATGCTGTTCCATAGGATAATTCCGTTTATCATGCCATGTCGCCGTAGTTTTCCAGGTTCTTGTTCGGCAGACAATCGGTCCTCCGATATCAAGGCTTCTGTTGACGTCAGGCAAGCACGGGCGGCGCAGTGCGCGGCAGATGCGCCGGTTGTCAAAGAGCTACAGGCGGGCGGTGCTATGTCATTGCGGGCCATTGCAGCGGGCCTTGAGGAGCGCGGGATTCCCTGGGGCTCGGGGCGGCAAATGGTCTGCGGTGCAGGTGATGCGGTTGCTGAAGGCCGGTCGCCCTTTCGACGGAGCAAGCGTGGCTGCCGCGTGAGACGCGCACCGAAGACTCGGCGCGCGAGGCGCAATGTCCGCAGCCGGCGAAAGCTGACATAAGCGCCTACACGGCGACTTCCGGGTTTGACCCCGAGCCGACATAGACCGGTTTGAAATCCCGCAGCGCAACACGTCCAGGTGTGATATCGTCCTCTCCGTTTGCATGACCCCCGTGGGAGGGTCGCATGGCAATCCAAATCCGGCGGCGAGAAGTTATTGTCACGCTTGGCGGCGCTGTTGCCACTTGCCCGCTTGTCGCGCGGGCCCAACAAACTGTGAGGGTATTGCGCGTCGGCTTTGTGGGTGGGCAGCCACGTGATGCGGCAATTTACGTCGCCTTCCAAAAGCGAATGGCGGAGTTAGGCTATCGGGATAGGT
>Ga0318533_10001051_pt1 | contig 13086 bp, 21 predicted proteins | sample GRESIP053b4f27_FD_203675 | JGI IMG/M metagenome (GOLD analysis project Ga0318533, IMG submission 203675) | Tropical soil microbial communities from Luquillo Experimental Forest, Puerto Rico - GRE.SIPMG.053b4f27 | ecosystem: Environmental > Terrestrial > Soil > Tropical forest > Bulk soil...
CGAAGATGCGGGCGACCTGCGGGTCCTTTGCCGCCGCCCTGATCACGGCCAGGTGCGCCGGCGTCCACACCTGCGGGTCGACGTCCAGGCGATCCTCGGCGACGATCATGGTCGCCGACATTTCTTCGCGCTCCTGCCGGGTCAGCTCGCGGTCGGGCATGGGCGTGAGCCAGATGTCGGCGTCGAGGCCGACCTGATGGCTGGCATGGCCGGTGAGCATCGGGCCGCCGCGCGGTTGCGACATGTCGCCCACAAGCAGCCCGTGCCAGCCGGTCTTCGGCGCTTGCGCGGCGAGCCGCTCGAGGAATTGCACCAGGTTGGGATGACCCCAGTTGCGGTTGCGCGAGAGCCGCATCACCTGCCAGGTCGCGCCGTTGATCGGCAGCGCCATGGCGCCGGCGAGACAGCCCTTGGAATAGAAGCCGATGGTGCGCGTCTGCAAATTCGCAGGGGCGGTCTTGCGGCCGAACAGCTCCTTGGCAGGGGTCGCGGGATCGTCGGGCTTGGCGAGCGGTGGCAGCGGCTGCGGATTGAGGGTGCCCTTGTCCTGCGCGGCTGCGACCTGCGGCGCGAGCACTGCGGTCAACAGCAGTGCAGCGGCGCGCCAACGCGGCTTGCAGCGAGCAGCGCCGTTCGGCGCGTCTATCGTCGTCATGCTTGCGGCATCCGATTTTGAGAGTCCCGCCGCCCCCTCGAAGGCTGCGCCGATTCGATCCGGCGCCGAGCCCCCGCAGTGCGCTGCCGGGTAAACCGCGGGATTCGTCCAGTCAAGCGGGCTGTATTAATATGGAGTTAAGGCGTTGATTGTGTTGAATGTTTGATTGGCGTTGAGGGCGTTAGCACTCGAATAGCAAGCACGCTGGAACCAAGCCCGAAGTTAGCGGCTCCGTTCCAGCGAATTGAATTTGATCCTGCAATCATCCGAACAGAACCTCGCATCCTTCCGCCGGTTGACCGCAACACCAATCCGAAACGGCTTACGGCATTGTGGGCATTGCTTCGATATTGCGTTGGCCTGAGCGAGTTGGAGCCACAGAGCATCGAGCAAACAAGCTGGCCAGAGCTTAAGGCGCACCCCATCCCGCTCGACTGTGATTGAGGCATTGAGCTTCTTCACCAACGCAGTCCCGGGGCCACCGGCCATAGCTCTAGCTTGATCGATAATGTTCGGCACAACGTCGCCCTTGCCTCCCAGCCCGTCGTGAGTGAGCGGCCCGAAGTTCTTTATAAATTCGAGCACTCCAGTTTCCGACGTTGCCGTGTTGATGAAGCGGTCGAACAGCGCCGGGAAATGTTCGAGCGGCCTATACGATTGAAGCGCCCCACGGTTGCGGACAACACGGGCAGGTTCGATGTCACGCATGGGCACGTCATTGATTGATTGCCCCGGCCGCCGCGGCAACTTGGCCGGGACCAGCCGGTAGCCCTTGGGGTCTTTAAACCACGTGAAATCCAGCGTCAGGTCGGGCATTTCAGAATTTTCCTTGGGGGGTCCATTTTTTGTGTCAGATCGTGTTACGGATCGTATTTTACCCAACACGACCCAGCCCGTCAAGGGTACGATGCCAAGTGCCGCCACCAGCACCCGGCGGAACGGCAACCCCGGAAGCGACCCATGGTCAGGCTGTTAACGCAGTCAGATGCAGCGAAGTTGCTGCGCTTATCTGAGCGGACACTTGAGCGACTTCGGCTCAGTGGCGGCGGTCCACTCTACGTCAAGGCAGGCCGCAGCGTTCGGTATCGTGAGTGCGACCTCGAAGAGTGGATCGCAGCACGGGTTGTCTCCAGCACTAGCGACGGAGTTGCACGATGATGACTGATTACGGCGACCTCTCCACTACCGAGTTGGCCAAGCAGATCAACGCTGACTACGAGTTGATCCTTGAGAGCGAGCGCACAACTCTCCAGCGTTACTTAGCAATGGGAGAAAAGCTCATTGCGTTGCGCCCACGCATCGCCCCAAAGCACGGGGAATGGCAAGCCAAGTTGAAGCTGCACTGTCCGCAGGTCAGCTACGAGACAGCGAACCTATGCATTCGGTTTGTCGAGAATTCGGTAAGCTGGAGGCGTATTCGGCGACCAAAAATGTAAAGGTTACAGATTTGGGTATCGATGAAGCCCGGAAAGCCCTCGCAAAGCCCAAGTCCAACACAGACAAAACCGACAAAGGTAAACCGGCTAGTGTTGTTAAAGGTGGCGTTGAGGAACCGGGTAATGAACCAACACCAAGAACGATTGCGCCTGATGCAGCGTTGGAAGGCTTGGAAACTGATGAGGTGTTCCACACGCTGTGTAACGTGTACGAGAACCGGCAACACGAGTTGCTTGAGTTGACCCGGCGGCTCGCTGCAAGTCTCGGCATGACGTTGATGCCTGCGGCGGCGTTGGAAGAAACCTTACATCCAACACAGCCAACCATGCAGCCACTTGCATCAAGCGCAGCGAGTGGGGTTGTGCGACGGTTCTAAGACGATCTACTAGGCGGGGTATCTGAAATTCCGCCTAGGGTTCTTTGAAATTGTGAATACGTGTGGCATGGGCGGTCTTAGGTGGCCGCCCATTCGCCATTTGCGTTGCGGCCGTATACACCTCGCTAGTTCGCTGGTGGTGTTGTATACAGCGCCAATATGGTTGGACTTTGTTCTCTGGTTTTATCCAACGCAGAGATAGGTATTAGCGAGTTCGACTTGAGTTAGAGTGGGCTTTTAGGCACTTAATGGCCGCTTCGATACTACGGCGGAAGTAAGGCAAGAAATAATGAAGGCAGCCAACATCGGTGAAAGCATGGGTTTTGGATCAGTTTTAGCGAGTTATTGGGCGGCTTTTCATTAAGTCGGACTTAGTATTGGATGGAAACAAATGACTTGACTTTTAGGCCAAAGTATGATATAATTGGTACAATGGGGCACTCCATGTGTGCTCTAGTTTAAAGGTTATACATCGTACCACGGGAGGTTATTAGATGCTTTGTGATTGGTGCCAACGCAAGTTTACTCAACGTAGGGATGGCGCGAGGTTCTGCTGCACAGCCTGTCATGATCGCTATCACATCGATGAGCGCAGGAAGGCATTGGCAGCGTACAGAGCGCAGCAACGGCTCGAACGTCCAACTTCTTTTTTTAGCTCTGCATTACAACCTGCGGCTGATGAAACGCACGAGCACAACACGATACGGAGGAGAGCCTGAAATGCGCGTTCCCTATCAGTACCCGGTCGAACAGTGGGCACGGCGCAAGCTACGCACGCAAGCCGATGTTGAGTTAGCAGCCGACATTCAACGACGAGCGCAATCGTGCGTCCGTGGATGGGATGAGGAAACGCTGGAGAGCAACCAGTTGAAAGAACGCCGAGGCAGGACTTACATGGGTCAAGCAATGGCCGATGACCTCGATCTTGGTGGCAGGTACGCCAAAGTCCACACAACAACTGTGATTGGAAACTCACCGGTCAGCTACCCCCAATTACCCGCAGATAGTCCTTGGGCCAGAAACGAGTTGCCAGATGAACCCCCGCTCGGACTTGCGATTGATGAACAAGAAGCAGTTGGAGAGCCACACGAGATAGCAGCTTCACAGTCAGCAACGCCGGCATCGGATATTGGCCTCCACACCGGCGTTGTTGCTGCGCCTCCACCACCGTCAGAACAGGAGTTTAGCCTTGTCACTCCTGCTGACCTTGCAGCTGGCGGTGGTGGTAGGCGCAAATTTGTCAGGCGAGCTTAATAACGGAGACGAGGATGCCAACGGATGCAGAAAGACGTGAAGCGGAAAGAGAAGCCCTGAAACAAAAAGCATTAAGGGAGATGTTTCCAGAGTTATCAAAGGAGGAGCTCGTAAAAAAGGAGCGAGGGCTACGACTGATGATACGAGATCAGCTCATGCTAATACGAAATCAGCTCAAACTACCGCCGACGAATGTAAATAGTATGGAGGAACTGCACAGGGCGCAGGATGAAAGGTGGTATAATTGGGTTTCTACCGAGCGTACGGGTGCCGAGATATGGATCGGAATGGAGGTTCATTGGTACCAGGTTCGAGAAGAGATAAGAGCAATGGAAGCAAGAGCGAGGAATTGATGATTGCGCAACTCGGCACAACTCAGTCCTCTTGTAGAGCAAGCACTACGGCATTGGTGTTTGTGGATGTTAGGCTTGTGCTGGCGCACGCACGGTTGAGCCCTTCTGTCTTGCGGCTCCTGTGCGTGCGCCGTCAACGTAGGTGGAGTGAGTGAATGAGTGACGATGATCGTTATTGCGTGCTGTGGCCCTTGTGCACGTGCGGGAACAGCTGGCGACGATGGGAGTGGATTGGTGAAGAAGGTGAGTGGTTGCCCGATGAGTTCGCAATCATGTTGGCTGAGTTGGAGATTGCGAACTTGTTGGATTGCGTGGCGAGAAGGTGTCCTGATCCAGCTTTTAGAAAACACGCAATGCAACAGTTGAAACATCCAAGGTTCAGTATCAGCGGGCACGTCGATGCTTGAAGGCTTATTGAAGTTTCCATGCACATTTCAAAAGCGACCCCTGACGCAATGGAACAGGACTGCAAGGCAGGACGCCGACATTAAGGGATGGCAACTGGTTGGAGTGCCAACTGGCAGTGTGAGCGGATTTGATGTGCTTGATGTTGATGTTGCCGGTCTCGGTTGGCTCGATAGCGTGTGGGACCGGCTGCCGCCAACTCGAGCACATGCGACTAGGAGCGGGGGCAGACACTTTTTCTTTAGGCATGTTGATGGATTGCGCAACTCTGTTAGCCGCATTGCCGATGGTGTTGATGTTCGTGCTGATGGTGGATTTGTAATTTGGTGGCCCAGGCAAGGCTTGAGAGTGTTGAGTGATGCTGAAATTGCGCAATGGCCTGCGTGGCTGTTGGAGCTTGCGCGTGGTTCAGTGCAAGTGGCCGCATGGCAAGGTGGTGAGGATAGGGTGGATGTGGGCATGGGCGAGCGCACACATGCGGCCATTAGCACTTCAATCCGAGTTGAACCCACGCTCAATCTTCGCGCACGTTGCAAAGTCATCCAGTGCAAAGTCGAGCAGGCTCAGGTCGGAGAACGAAATCGATTGCTTCACTGGGCTGCATGCAGATTTGGCGAAATGATTTTTGAAGGCGTGATTAAACCAGATGTGGTTGTGTTGTTGTTGGAAAGCTCAGCAAAGATTTGTGGCTTGTGGCGTGACGATGGTGCTGCCCAATGCAGAGCAACCATCAAGAGCGGGATCGCAGCCGGGATTAGAGATGCGAATGACTTATGGAGAGGGAATGTAATCCCATTCAAACAGATTGCTGAACGTGAGGCAGCACGGAGGAAACGCAGATGAGTTCTAAAGCAGCAGCAGCAATGTACCCTGCGCTGGCCAAGCAGGAGCGGCAGATGGAAGCTCAGAGACAAGCTGAGTTGCGGGCCAAGTCTGAGCCGATAACGCAGCCAGCGTGGGGTAAGTCGAATGATCCAATGTGGGCCGAACCACGCAAAGGACCAAATGGCCTCGACCGTGTTCCGGGTCTTCGTCGCAAGTGAAGAAAGGAGCTAGCTATGGTTACGATTAAATCTGGTGGCGGTATCACTAGCAACAAGTACGTCACGTCACGATCAGGCATGAAGACTGAGCCTCGATCAACCGCTATTAATCCCGCTGGGATCAGCCAGCGTGATGTATCAACGGCGTTCAAGAAAACTCCGGTTGAGGCTGGACCGGGATACTCAACCAAGCCCCGAGGCGACACTGGAATTGCTGGCGCTCGCAAGGGTCCGGCTGGTGCTGGTCCTGGTGGATATGGGCGAACCATCTACAAGTCCGGCAGTCAGAGCCCAACACCACCTGCACATGGAATGCCAGCGGGACGCAACACGCTCGCTGAATATGGACCTGATAGCGTTACAGCGAGAGGTAAACGATAGGAGGCTTCAGTGGCACGCTACGTGTTGACCAAAGCCTTTTGGTCAAATCAACAACGAGTTCGAGCAGGTCGGATACTCGCTCAAAGTCAGGGTGAGGCCCAACCAGGGGATTTCGTCTGGACCGGAACGCTACCAGATGGCGCTGTCCCAGTTGGCGCAGTGCCGCCGGGTACAGTTTATCTCGGCGTTGACAGCGTTGATGCATGATGGAGGCGTGTGATGAGCGAGTATGATGACCTTGCAAAACGTGTGGCTGCGTTGGAAGGGGAGCTAGCAGAAGCTAAGAAAGCCTTGGAGGTGGTTAAGCCCAAGGAACCATTCAAGCCCAAAATGACGATGCCAAGAATAGATTACACGGAAGGGATGTCGATGAGTGGAAGCGCTATGAAACCAATGGTTGATCTGGTCAATCCGCAAGGGCTGAAATTCGATCCGAGTGCTTGGGCTAGAAATTCATATCCGCAACCTGGGGGTTTTGGTGCACCGGTGAAGCCAAGTGGTGCAAAGCGTATTGTGGTTGAACGTGGATCTGGGTGGGTTAAGCCGCCGGGATTGGAACCGATGATTAAAGGCAGGTGGTCGAAGTGAGGAAGATCGAACTCCGAAGAATGAATGGCGCAACATGGGTCAAGCTCGATGATGGCTTGTGTGTTGTGCCGGTTGCGTTGGTTGATGAGTTTGTCAGAGATTGGGGTGAGTGGCGCAGGGCATTTGGTGTTGCGGTCGAGACTGGGAGGGCTGTGTTGGGATTTGGGTGGGCAGAATAGTTGAGTAATTGGTTTGTATCGTTGAATGGAGAATGCAGGATGAGCAGCAAACGTGAAGCCTTAGTGGAGGCGGCAACGCCTGAAACCATCTTGGGCAAGTGCGCCAGACCTCGACCCAAGTTGGTCTGTGTTGATGGCCGTGTTGTGGGCGACGCCGTTGTTGTGGTGAGCGAAGAAGACCCTAACTGGTGGCGAGGGATGGCTGTTCGACACAATGGTGAAATTCGAGTTAGCCCCGAGAAGCGGGGTTGTAGGAGGGCATGATGGCAGTAACCCCAGAACGCAAGGCAGAGCTGATAGCAGCCTTGGAGGAGTTGATTGGGCCAAAGCGAATGGAGAGGCCCAAAGTCGTAACCAGAGATAATGAGGTGGTAAGAGATGCCGATCCACACGTCAGCAGAGCCGATCCTAACTACCCAGCAAGCGATGGCGGGGTGGTTAGGGTGCGTCGGTCTGACTTTGTGACGATCAACCTGGCGGCATGGGAAGCTCAGATGAGAGAGAAGTGGGAGCAACGCCGACTAAGAAGAGCCCTTGATCCATACCGACTGGGCCATTGGGGCTCAGTTGATGAAGACGAGTAAGAGGCCTCCCTTCACGGAGGCCTTTGATTTTGATGGTCGGTTGATAGGAGCGGTGTGATGGTAGACGAACGAAGTAATGTGGTTCCGCTTTGGATGGCGGTAGTGCGAGATGCTGTTGAGAAGTTCAAAGCAGCCAGTGCGGAAGAACAGGATGTTATCTGCGTTGAGCTTGGACAGAAATGTGGGACGAAGGCTGCGGAGCGGAAAGCAAGGGAATTGTTTGCGGCGGCGAGGCCCAAGCCTGAGCTTCAGTATAAGAAGGTAGACGGCGTGTTGTATTACTCGACTGCTGGTGGAGGTTGGAGAAGGTGGATTGGACCGCCGCCGAGGCAAGTAGCTGCTGAACAAGTGAAAGAAGCAAAGCCGGTCGATGACACTGGGGTGGAAGGTGAGGTTATTAAGCCTAGCCTTGTAGATGACATTGGTAGGCTAGAGTTGGAGTTGGCGGAGAAGAAGGCGCAATCGTTATTCATCACTGGCGTTGATAGCGGTTTCATGACGCCTGGGATGGCAGCACAAAAACCAATTGTTGCGTTGAATGAGATGAACAAGAAGCACGCTGTGATCACCAATCTTGGTGGGAAGTGCGTTGTGATGGAATGGGCTGTAAGTCAGGTTGACCCACAATGGGAAGAACCTGCTTATCAGACATTTACAGCCTTTAAGGAAAGATACTCCAACAGGTATATCGAGATTGTTGATGTGATTGGCAGCAAGGTACAGAAGATAGGAGCGCAACCGGCTGCTGCTTGGTGGCTGTGTCAGCCCTCTAGGCGGCAATTCGATGGGTTGGATTTGGTGCCGAATGGTCCAGCGGTGTTGAAAGGCAACAGGTTGAATTTATGGAGGGGATGGGGTGTTGAGCCGAGGGAAGGTGATTGGTCGAAGATGCAGCAGCATATTTGGGTTGTGTTGGCAAATGAGGAACGCAAGTCGTTTGACTACATTAGGAGATGGGTCGCCTGGAAATATCAGAACGCAGGGGAACGGCCAGAAGTTGCGTTGAACTTTAAGGGGTTGAAGGGCACTGGCAAGGGCGTGTTTATGTATTCGATGTTGAAGGCGTTTGGTCCACATGGATTAGAAATACATAACCCACAACATCTGACTGGCAAGCACAACAAACATTTGCAAAACCGGCTGCTTGTGTGCGCCGATGAAGCAGTGTGGGCTGGTGATAAACAAGCTGAGCGAGTGTTGAAGGGAATGGTGACGGAACGAACGTTGACTATTGAGCCTAAGGGAGTGGATGCGTTCGCTTGGCCGAATAGGTTGGCGATTATCCAGTCAACGAATGATAAGTGGATAGTTCCGGCGACTTGGGATGAACGCAGGTATGCGGTGTTTGAGGTTAACCCGGTGCATATTCAGCAACGAGAGTATTTCGAGCGGCTGTTTGCAGAGATTGATGGAGGTGGAGCGGCAGCAATGTTGTATGACTTGCTGCGGCTTGATCTTCAGGGCTGGCATCCTCGATACGATATTCCTCAAACCAAGGCGTTGATCGAGCAGAAGGTGCAAAGCTTGGATGGTCTGGAGCAGTGGTGGTTAGCAAAGCTGAGCACGGCAGAAACACCAACGGCTCAACAGAGAAATCCAAGGTGGGTTCTGTCGAAGAGGCTTTACGAAGACGCAATCCACCATAACCCCAGAGCCAAATATGTGACCGAGACCGAAGTTGGTAACTTTCTTAGGGAAATGGGATGCGAACATAAGAGCACGGGGTTGGCTTGGGGTTGGGTGTTCCCGCCGATTGAAGAAGCCCGGCGGGCTTGGGAAATCAAGATGGGTGGTAAGCATGAATGGTTGAGGCCAAATGTGAAAGAGTGGAACCAGAAATGAGCTTCAACGATGCATGGGGCAGGAGGGTGCCCATGCGGCCACTAGCACTGATAGTTGAGTTGTGTTGAGGTTCCGTTGGTTTCGGGTCGAGAAGGAGGCGTATGCAGGTTTTGATAGGTTTGATAAGTTTGCTAGGCTTGAAGACCGCCCGGACATAATACCCTACAGGCGAAGTCTGCCACGATATGGAGGTATCAAACCTATCAAACTTATCAAACCTATCAAGAATGAAGTATAAAAGAAGAAAGGAGCGGAGATGGTAACTGGGTTCCCTGAGTTGGTGGTGCACGAAAGTGCAAAGAAGGAGCAGGGCATAGTCGAGATACCTCCAACCGGAATATCTCTCGACCTCTTACAAGCTGTTTATCGATGTAATCAGTTGCCGCTGACAACTCGGATGCGAGCCGCCATCGCCGCATTGCCGCACGAAGTGCCTCGCCTCGCCGTCACCGCCCAGGTCACCGATATGGGAGTAGCTGAATTGTTGGACCGCCGTTTGAAACGGTTAGAGGAGATGAAACTGCTCGAAGCCAACGGCGCACAGGTCATCGATGCCAAGCCTCAACCAGTCGAGACCAAGCCTCCAGTAGCTCGCACCAATGATCGCAGGTTCCGCCGGATTTGACCCACTACCCGACAGGCAGGGATTTGGCTATTCTAGGCCTACCACCAGCAGTCCAACTCAGAGGAGAGATGCTGGTGGTTAGAATGAGGCACCGTCTCTGGGCTGATAGTCGGTGCCTCATTCGCGGCGACAGCGGCGTTGAGCTATTCTAGGGTAGCCACAGGCACCCTCGCACTGTGCCTGCGGTCAGAGCGGAGGCATTCGCCCACGCCGATGCCCGGGCCGCCTCCGCTCACTTAGTCATCGGTGACCGTCGCAACGCCACCGATGGCCAGGGTGGGGCATTGACCAGTCGGCTAGTGCCCCACCCGCTGGTTAGAGCCTAGAAATCGTTGAATGGCTGACGCCATAGCTCCGGCCAACATCAGCCTCAATTTGGTCAACGAATAATTCTGGACCTGTGGCCACAGCAACACGGTCAACGGCGAGCACTTAGATTATCTTTGGCTAGTCTCAGCGGGGATTGGGGGCAAGAACCGCTGCGGCAGCCGAGGGCCCCTGGAGCCGTGATCCTCCGTATCCCGCAGCCTCCAGGGGCTCTCACAAAGCGCTGCTTGCCCTAGTCCTTCCCTAGCATCAGTCTAACGCACTGCATTAATATCGAGCTAAATCATTGACCGGATTACTGTTCGTTCTCGGATCGATTACGTTAGCAAGTCGATAGTAAGCGGTCGGTGTTGAAAGAACCCATTGTCGTGTTCGATTGTTAATGGCGAAGTAGCTCTGCACGTAGGGAATGGCGGGTGGGGTGGGGGCGGGGCCAAACTTGGCCGAAGCCAGCCAGCCAATACCCCTCACCGCATTTTGTGAAAATTCAATTACCCATATCTAACCCAACGGCTCATTCCGCCAGGCTCAACGACGGCAAGCGACAAGTTAGCAGAGCGGGGCAGCTTTGAAGTCCGCTACCATCCGCTCTAGCAATGCTAAATACTTGCTACATGCTTCCGTCGCCTTCCGCTCGGTTCCTGCGATAGTGAAGTAATATGCAGGTGTTTGAATTGTCGCCAACGGGGAGACGCCTGGGGGACCGAAAACTTCCATGGTCCCGGATGCAAGTTTGTGGGTGCCTGGTCCGAGCTCTCTATTCTCAGTTCCCGCCTTGCGGCTTGAACCGCTTCTGTGAACTTCATGCTTGCGGTCCTCACGCATGAAGTCGTAGAGACGTTTTTCCTCTGGCGTAAGGCGGACTTCCCAAACTTTTTTCCACGCTTTGATTGCGTTATTGCGATTGCGATCTTGCTCGACGTGGAATGCGTCACGGACGCTCATTCCTGCGCTGAGAAATGCACTAAGGTAGAAATTGAATGGCTCTTCGTCGCCCGCCATGCGTTCTTGTTCGATCATGTGGCTCAAGAAAAACCTAGCCTCTCGCAGCTTCTTCTTGGCGTTCTTGATATTCAAGGATCAATCCCTCTCCTCTCTTGTCGCCAATGGACCCTAATGAAGGCTTGGCCCCGCCCCAGCCATGGGGCCGATGGCTTCAACTTACCAAACTCAGAAATCGAAATCAGTCGCTGATTTGATGGATAGCGTAACAGGCGGCAGGCTGGGTACTGTTCCAAACCGATAACAGTGGCCCAACTACGGCATGCCCCTCTACTGGCCCTGTTACCGCCACAACAATCACATCTGAGTCGTCATCGAGCCTGCGGCTTCACACCTGTCCAAATAAGATAACTTGCCTTACTCCCTAACCTCATCACAGACTATACCGTTTTTGCGCTGGAGATCACCATGCCAAAGATAAACCTGTCAGGGATGACCGTTGAAGCACTCATGGACCTGCGGAAGCGGATAGATGAAACGCTGCACAAACGTCGCGCCGAGCTTCAAAAGCAGTTGGCCGCCTTGGGCGTCACAAGGGTTGTTCGAGGCGGCGGAAGCGCATTGAAAGGAAGGAAAGTCCCGCCGAAATATCGTAGTCCATTAGGCGAGACGTGGGCAGGCCGTGGCGCAAAGCCTCGTTGGCTTGTTGCTGCGATCCAAAGGGGAAAGAAGCTTGATGATTTCTTGATTGATAAGTCAGCACGAAAGGGACGGAGAAAGCGCAGGTCGAAGCGCTAAGCTTTAAGTTAGAATTTATGGTCGGCGTCGTGATGTACTTCTGCTCGGCAGCGCGAAATTCGCCTGCCTGCAAAGGCAAAAGCCTGCGATGTTTGCGCAAATGCCGCTTTTCGTATATCGACACTTCACCGGCGCTGTCTGCACGACGTCATCTGACGGCCGCTTTGCGTCCTTCTTGCTTGCATCTAGCCCGTCAAACTCATCAGACATGGTGCGCTCCCGGACATCTCGGAGCGCCGTCGCCTGTTCAGCGCACCCAATTCAGAACTTTTTACCGGGAACTACGGTTGCAATCGTAGGCGCATGGCACGCCCCAGGCAGGCGCCTGGAACCGCATGCGAGGCTGTGCGTTGCAGTCGCGCAGGTTGTGAAGATGAAGGCAGGTTGCGTTGCGCATCGAAGTGAAGAGACAGAAGTAACTTCGAGCGTTTCAGTCCGTGTAAGGAAAGAGTTCACCGCTGACGGTAAACATGGGAGTAGAAGAATGATCAGGTTGATAGCGGTTGCTGGCTTCTTAGCCTTCGCAACGTCGGCGCAAGCAATGTCGCCCGCGCCAATTCCTCAGCCGGATGGCATGATCACGCAAGTTCGCTTGGGATGCGGCCCATTTAGAACCAGAGTTAATGGTGTCTGCGTGGCCAGAACCACCATCCGGCAGACCCGCCGAGCCGTCCGCAGGGGCTACCGCAGGGGCGAGTTCTGAGCGCAAACGCCCCACCGAACTGGCGTCCGATCCATCACAATCGGACGCCAGTGGCCGATGCGGTCAGCACGCCGTTGGCACACGATAAGGCCCGAAATTAGTACGGACGATAATATCCTCCATAGCCTCCGTAGCCTCCATAGCCTATTCCATAGCCTCGGTAGCCTCCGTAGCCTATTCCATAGCCTACTCCATACCCTCCATAGCCTACTCCATAGGAGTAAGGTCGATAGCCCCCATAATATCCTCCATAGGAATATGGATATCCTCCATAGTAAGCACGTCTGTAGGCTCGACGATAGACCCGGCGAACGTGCCGACGGTAGGGTCCATAATACTGTGCATTAGCATGTGACAACGTTAGCAGTGGCACCGCAGGGCCGACATTCCCTTGGGACCATTGAAGCGAGAAGGGCACCGCAGCCAATAACGCGGCACCACCGACAATCCCAAGCATACTAAGCTTTTTCATGATCGCTCCTCCATGATGATATCGCACCCATATTGATACACCCCGGCGTGCGGATGTCCATACGGTGAAAGCGATGCTGACCCAATTCCGAGGGTGCTGTCCTTAGCGGGTGTCTAAGGCCA
>Ga0318533_10001060_pt1 | contig 13048 bp, 11 predicted proteins | sample GRESIP053b4f27_FD_203675 | JGI IMG/M metagenome (GOLD analysis project Ga0318533, IMG submission 203675) | Tropical soil microbial communities from Luquillo Experimental Forest, Puerto Rico - GRE.SIPMG.053b4f27 | ecosystem: Environmental > Terrestrial > Soil > Tropical forest > Bulk soil...
GTGGATTTCCCGTCCCCTTCGTGTTCGGCCGGCCGCCTCCCTCCTCGATCGTCCACACCGCCGTGAACAGACGCTTGCCGAATGCCACGAGATCTCGCAGGGGCAGAGAGTACTCCTCTCCGTCCTGCAGGTGGCGCGGGATGGCCACCTCCCGCCCGATTGGCGATTGCGTCTGGACTGTGGAGAGCGCGCCGGTGCAGAGCACGACGCTGACGACGAACCCGAGGGATAGCCGCATAGAACCTCCCGTGGGAAGAGCCCCGTGGTTGAAGCGTCCCCTGTCAATCGCAAAAAGGTTGTTCGGTTTGTCTTGATCCTGTCGTTGTTGAGGTATAAGGTCCAGCTACTCTAGCCGAACAAGGAGGGGATATGCGAGGAATCTCTCGTCGAGCCTTGCTTCAACGAACCATGGGCGCAGGCGCCGTCCTTGGCTCCGGGTTGTGGGCACCAGGGGTGGCCGGCGCCGACGACGATCACACGAAACAGTGTGGCGTCCCCCTTCCAATCCCGTTCAACCGTCCCGGGCCGTTCGGTCCCGTGCATCAATACTTTCCAGGACCGATCGACGGCTCGGCCTGGCCGACCGACACAACCGGCACTCACCCGGAAGGCCGGGATCCTTCGACGATCACGAATTTCGACGGGTTCGTCGGTCAGGTCGACCTGAATTTCAGCGGGACCGCCCGGGACACCAGGACGGGCGTTGAGGACTTATTCTACAAGTTCCACACGGACTCGCGGTTCATCATCGGCGACTTCATCGCGTCCGATCAGAAACGCCACAAAGGCGCGTTCGCGTTTCTTTGAATCGACAGCATCGCCGCGAGCCAGTTGGGCGCGCATTCGTACGATCCGGGAACGGCGCCAAGCTTCCTGCTGTGGACCATTGAGATTCCCAAGGGCAGCGTCCACGTCGACGTCGATGCCGGGGAGGCGACTCTTGATCTCCATAATGTGTGCAGCCTCTTCGACGCCTTCACGGTGGCGAACAGCCTGAATCCCCTTCACCCCATGGGGCTCGTGACCAGCTTCATGAAGTCCCTGCGCATTGAGTGGAGCGGCATCAAGCGCATGCGGTCGTTTACCAACGGCTCGACGTTCAGAGGCGACTTCGTCGAGACGTCCGCGCGCATCGAGCTAACCATCACCACTCCCGCGACCAAGCCGCCGTTTACGCCGGCGCCTGAGGACGGCTTCGAGTTCGAGGCCGATCCAGCGACGACCATCACGAACTTCGCGCAGATCGGGCATGAAAACAACGGCTCGTTGTTCTGATGTCTTTGAAACAGCGACCAGGAGAGGCCGGCGGACAAACCGCCGGTCTCATGACATCGCGACAATGCCGAGGCGCGCAGTGAACCGATCCACCGAACCCACACCGGAGCGGCGCGAAAACGAGGACAGCCTCCTCGTGCTCGGTCCCGTCGCGCTGCTCGTCGTGCTGTGCGGTCTCTTCTATTACAAGTGGGGGAGCGCGGCCGCGGCGATCGCTGGCGTCCGAGCCACCGGCGGTTGGTCCGGTACGGCCGCCGCGCTCACGACCGGCAATGCCTTATGGGCCTCGATGTTCTACTTCCGGCGGATCTGGATCGCCCTGGCGTTTGGCCTTGTGATCGCCGCGACGGTCCGGGCGTTCGTCTCGCCGCGAAGGGTCGTGGCGCTCTTCGGCCGGGCCCATTCGATTCGATCGCAGGTCGTATGGGGGCTGAGCGGCGCTCCGCTGATGCTCTGCTCGTGCTGTGTGACGCCTGTGTTCCAGAGCGTGTACGAAACCGGCGTCCGCCTTTCCTCCGCGCTGACCTTGATGCTGGCGTCGCCTGGACTGAACCCTGCGGCGCTGTTGCTGACATTTCTCTTGTTTCCAGCGAAGATTGGCTGGGCGCGGCTCGGCGGCGCGCTGGCCGTCGCAATACTCCTGCCCCCGATTCTCGAGCGTGTCTCAGGCCTGTCGCATGCCGCGGCGCCTCTCGTCGGGGATCTGCTCGAGCGCAACGAACGCCCTACAATGCGCGAGGCCGCGTGGTCGTTCGTTCAGGCCCTGGGCGATGTCGCCCTGCGCACGATTCCCTTGATCGTCGTCGGCGTGGTCCTCTCGAGCCTGGTTATGCCGTGGTCCCTCAGGCTCTCGACCGGTGGGCCTGTCGTCGTCGCGTTGGTTGCGGCGCTGGCTGTGGTCGTCGCGCTGCCCACGTTCTTCGAGCTTCCACTGGCTATCGTGCTTGTGAGCGCCGGTTCTCCTGGTGCCGCCGCGGCGATGCTGGTCGCGGGACCCATCGTCAATCTGCCGTCGCTCATGATCCTCGGACGGCAAACGCGACCGAAAGTGGCCGCGGGTCTGGCGGCAGGTGTGTGGCTGATCGCCGTCGTCGCGGGTCTGAGTGTGTCTTGACCGGAGCGGCCCAGACGCTCACGATGCGGTCAAACCCAGAGTGCGAGACACGTCACTTGTAGTGCGCGGCGTCCTTTTCGTTCTCCGTGCAGTAGAGCTCGAGTAAATCGGTGTCCGGCAACAAAACAGCCGGTTGCGTGTAGGTGAACGGTCTCCCGTAGGTATCGGGATCGTCGATGGTGATCTCGATCGACAGATGCCCGAAGTCCCGCCGCCGATAGCGCTCGGTCAGGTGCAGCTGTTCGCCGTGCGGGTGCCCCATCCGATCCAGCCAGCCGGCCTCCCTGAATCCGACGCTCTCAACCACAAGCGTATCGGCCTCCCATCGCCCAACCGAATACCCCATGAACGAAGGGTTCGGATCGCGTGGAAGCGGTCGTCCGTCCATGAAGATCTGCCGGTACGTCGTGTCTTTTTCGTACAGCATGATCATGAGGCGTGGCATCTGAACGATTTTGAAAGCGCTCGGGAACGTACTGATTCCCGGCACTCCCACCGGCACGCAATGTGCCTCTGGCGCGTTTTTTCCATGATCCTGCAGCCGTTCTTTGAAGAGCGTGGCGGCTGCCGGGCGCAGTACCATCTCTTCAGGCTTGAGATCTTTGGCAACGTTGACGAAGTACCGCGGGAAGATCTCGTTCTCGACACCCTCCGGCTTGCCCTGCGGGTCGGGCGCCGCCCGCCAGAGGCCCGAAAGGTCCGCCTTCCCATCCCGAAGCTTCGGCGCGCGCGCCGACATGTCCACTTTTCCATCCTTCGTGCGCGGCGCATCAGACGATGGGTAGGTCAGCCACTGCGCGCCGATCGGCGCTCCAACGGAAAGGGCGGCCATCACCACGATCCCGACGGTCGACTTCATCGCACCTCCTGACTTCCGTGTTTTTCGGCTGATTGCCCCGGCAACGCGCCGGACACTCTCACGGCTGCGAGCTGGACGCTGCCGGCGTAAGCACACCGTGCTTGCGAAGGAACGTCTGAATCGTCTTATAGGCGTTCGCCCGCTGTTCCAGATTGCAGCAGTCGGCGCCGTGCTTTCCGCCGGGGATCGTGAGCAGCTCGTTTGCGACCGCCACGTCGTTGAGGGCTCGCTGAAGCCGCTGCGCCTGCGCGTAGGGGACCGTGGGATCGGCGTCGCCATGAATCGTCAGCACCGGCGGCAGGCCGGCGCGCACGTAGGTCAGCGGCGACACGCGGCGCGCGACCTCCTCCCGGTTGGGGAGGCTGCCGAGCCATGCGACCGCATAGGCGCGCATATTCGCGCCGTCGAGGAGCTCGTTGACATCGGTGATGCCGTACCAGTTCACGACGGCCGCGACCTGTAGATCGTCGGCGCCGGGACACTCACGGTCGAGTCCTGCCGAGGACGGAAGAAAAGCCGTCGTCAACGCGAGGTGTCCGCCTGCCGAATCGCCGGCGACCACGAGCTTCCGGACGTCAATGCCGTACTCCTTCGCGTGGCCGATGACCCACCGCAACGCGCAGCGGCAATCTTCAACGGCGGCCGGCGCAAGCGCAATTTTCGCGAGGCGGTACTCCACATTGACGACGTTGAGGCCCATCGCGAGATACGGCTGAATGGCCAGCGTGCGCCCCTCCTTGGTCCCGCCTGTCCACCCGCCGCCGTGGATGAAGATGACGGTCGGCTGCGGCACCGACGCGGACCGCCGTACGTACAGATCCAGTTTCGCCTCGTACCCGCTGGCGGTGACGTAGGTGATATTAGGAACGATGCGGAAGTCAGTCTCCAACCGCGCAGGCCCGTCGAGGCTCTGGGCGTGTGCAACGCCCACAAAGCTTCCCAGAAGAACAACCGTCCTGAGAGCTCGCGTCATACCCCCTCCTGCACCCTGCGCCGGCAGCGCCGTCTTCCGGTCAGATGCGCGGCTTATTTGCCCAGCCAACGCGCCGGGCGCTTGGCGAGAAACGCGTCCATCCCTTCGGCCGCATCGTCCAGCAGAAGGTTGCACGCCATCGATTCGCTGGCCACGTCGTAAGCATCCGCAAGGCCCCGATCGACCTGCTGGTAGAACGTCGCTTTGCCGATTCGCACGGTCGCCGGACTCCGCGCCAGTATCACATCGGTAAAGTGCGCGACGGCGGCATCGAGCTCGGCGGCGGGGACGACACGATTCACCAGTCCCCATTCGAGCGCGACCTGCGCAGACACGGGCTGCCCCGTAAGCAGCAGCTCCATCGCGCGTTTGCGGCCGATGTTGCGGCTCACGCCGACGGCGGGTGTCGAACAGAACACGCCGATGTTGACGCCCGGCAGCGCAAAGGCTGCGGTGTCGGCCGCGACGGCGAGGTCGCACATCGAGACGAGCTGACAGCCTGCCGCGGTGGCGATGCCCTGCACGCGCGCAATGACAGGCTGCGGCAGGCGCGTCAGCGCCAGCATCATGCGGCTGCAGTCGTCGAACAGCCGCCGCTGCCATGCCTTGTCGCCCACGTGGGCCCGCATCTCCTTGAGGTCATGGCCGGCGCAAAAGCCGCGGCCATTGGCGGCAAGCACCACGACACGCACGCCGGGATCGGCCGCAATCGCGTCCAACTCGGCTTGAAGCGCAGCGATCATCGCGGAGGACAGCGGGTTGAATCGCTCCGGACGATTGAGCGTCACGCGCGCCACACCCCCGTCCCTGGCCGCGAGGAGCAACGCGTCGGTGGCAGGCACATCGGCAATCATGGGGGCTCGCTCCTACGTGGTCGCTATCTGGGGAATCAGCGTGCCGAACACGTCGGTCAGCCGCATGTCGCGCCCGTTGAACCGGTAGGTCAGCTTCTTGTGGTCCAACCCGAGCAGGTGCAGCATGGTGGCGTGCAGGTCGTGATAAGAGATGGGCTGCTCCGCGGCCTTGTAGCCGAACTCGTCGCTCGAGCCGATCACCTGGCCGCCTTTGATCCCTGCGCCCGCCATCAACACCGTCTGCGCGCCCGGATTGTGATCGCGCCCGACGCCGCGTTGTGAAATCGGCATGCGGCCGAACTCCGAGTGCACGATGACGAGCGTGGTGTCGAGCAACCCGCGGGCCTTCAGATCCGTCAGCAGGCCGGCCATCGGCCGATCGGTCTCGGCGGCGTGCTGGGTATGGTTGGCCTTGATGTCGTCGTGCGCGTCCCAGGTGTCCATGTTCTGGTTGCCGACCCCTCCGGCATAGATCTGCACGAAACGCACGCCGCGCTCGACAAGGCGGCGCGCCATGAGGCACTGCCGCCCGAACGGCTCGCTGATCGGATCGCCGAGCCCGTACAGGTTCTTGGTCGCCTCGGATTCACTCGCCACGTCCACGGCGCCCGGCGCGCACCCCTGCATGCGGTAGGCGAGCTCGTACGAGGAGATGCGTGCCGCGAGCTCGGTGTTCCCAGGGAACTTCTGCATGTCGAGCTCGTTCAGCTTCGCCAGCGCATCGAGCCGCGCGCGCTGATCCTCGGGCGTGAGGCTGGCCGGCGGCTTCAGGTCGACGATCGGGTCTCCCGTGGAGCGAAAGAGCGTGCCCTGATACGCCGCCGGAATGAACCCGGCGCTCCAGTCGTTGGGGCCGCCGAGCGGACCACCGCGCGCATCGGTCATCACGACGTAGGCCGGCAGGCTCGAGGCCGTCGATCCGAGACCGTAGGTGACCCATGAGCCGACGCTTGGAAATCCGAGATTAATCTGCCCAGTCTGCATCTCGTAGGTGCCCTGCACGTGGTCGTTCGATCGCCCATAGACCGAGCGGAGGAACGCGATCTCGTCGACGTGCCGGCTGAGATGCGGGAAGAGATCCGCCACCTCGATGCCGCTCTGCCCGTGTTTCGTGAAACCGAAGGGGCTCGGCATCAGCGGTCCGGGAAACCCCTGCCGCACGATCACATCGCCTTGCACCTTCCCGTCGATCGGCTCGCCTGCGTACTTCGCCAGCGCGGGCTTCGGATCGAACGTATCCACCTGGCTCCAGCCGCCGCCCATGAACAGGGAGATCACCGCGGTCGCGCGCGGCTTGAAATGCGGCGGCCTGGGCGCGAACGGGTTCACGCCCACGGTGGCGGCCTCACACGCGGAGCCGCTCCCGTTTTGCTCCGCCGATTCTGCAAACAGGAGCCCCTGCCGATCGAGCAGATAGGCCAGCGCGAGGCCGCTGATGCCGCCGCCCGAGCGGAACATGAATTCGCGCCGGTCCCAGAAATGCCTGGTGCATCGATGCGACATGCCCTCACCTCATGTAAATGAACTCGTCGAGGTTCAGGACGACGTGCGTGAACGACTCGAGAGAGTGGTGCTTGATCAAGTCGGTCCCAATCGCGATTTCCGCTTCCGTCGCCGGCCGGGCAAGGGCGACGCGATACGCGAGGTCGACCTGCGAGCGGGAATCGGCAGTTTGCTGTCTGAGCCGCGCCGCGAACAACGACGCTTCGGAGAGCACAAACGGGTTGTTCAACAGGGACAGCGCTTGCGTGGGCACGGTCGACACACGGCGCGCACCCGCCGAGACATTCATATCGGGGTGATCGAATGTGTCGAACATCGGATACGGGAGCGAGCGCCGCTGATACACGTACACGCCGCGGCGCCAGGCTGCCGGGCCGTCGGGCGTGTTGACCCACTTGCCGCGATACTGACTCGCCAGAATATCCTTCGGGACGTACGGGAAGATCGGCTCGCCGCCGATCTCGAGATTGATGTTACCGCCGACCGCGAGCATGTTGTCGCGGACGATTTCCGCGTCGAGTCGCTGCGGACGGAAACGCCACAAATACAGGTTCTCGGGATCGGTCTTCTCGTTCTGGGCATCGTCGAACGCCGAGGCCATCTGGTAGGCGTCCGACATCATCATGACCTTGGTCGCCCGCTTCAGGCTCCAGCCGCCGTTCATGAAGTCGACCGCCATCCAGTCCAGGAGCTCCTGATGAGTGGGCCGCTCGCCCATCTTGCCGAAGTTCTCGAGCGTGGCCACGATCCCGCGGCCGAAATGCTTCTGCCACAAGCGATTAACGATGACGCGCGCCGTCATCGGGTTTTGCGGGGACGCGATCCATTGCGCGAGCGCGAGCCGGCGGCCCGATGTGTGGCCGTCCGGACGTGGAATCTCAGTCGGCGGGGTTCCGACCGTGATGACGTCGATGAAGCCCGGCTTCATCTGCGAGCCGTGGCTCTCCACGTCGCCTCGAATCAGGAAATAGGAAGGAGGAACCTCGTACCGGCCGGGGCCGCTGTGCAAGTACGGCCCCGCTCCCGGCACCGGGATGCGGCACTTGGGACAGCTCACGACGTCGTCCCCTGCGCCGAGCGGCGCCGACCGATAATCGCCATCGGTGGCAATCTCGGCCATCGGCGGCCGTCGGGGCCGCTGTTTCTCCACCGCGGCGATCTTCGCGGTGAGGTCTTTCTTCTGAGCCGCTTCGCTTGGCGGGAGCGCACGATCGACCTGCGCGCCGGACACGTTCGCGGCTCGCAGCACCTGGGCCGCGAGCAACGCTTCGCCCGGCGTTCGTTCGCCGACCGGTTTGAGGATGACCTGAATGATCCGGTCGGGAAACTTGCGCCGGATCTGATCGAGCTGGAGCTGATCGCGATACGGCTTCTCGATGCCCTCGATCTCTTTCTTGAGGTCGGCGATCTGGCCGTCGATCTCCGCCGTTTTCTTGAGGTATGCGTCGGCCTCGGCTTTCGGCAGAAGCGGCACGTTCGTTTCGACGTAGCCGAAGATCGACGCTTCGAGCGCGTAGTAGTCCTTCTGGGAGATGGGGTCGAACTTGTGGTTGTGGCAGCGCGCGCAGTTGACGGTCAGGCCCAGCATGCCCTTGCCGATCGTGCCGAGAATCTCGTCGAGGTAGTCGTAGCGGCGCTCGGGATTGTCCTTCTCGCGGAACGCCACGCGAGGTCCCATCCTGAGGAACCCGGTCGCGATGAGGCTGTCGTTCGTCCGGCCGTCCATCTCGTCGCCGGCAATCTGCTCGACCACGAACTCGTTGTATGGCTTGTCGTCGTTGAACGCTTTGATGACGTAGTCGCGGTACCGCCACGCGTTGGGTCGATGCGTGTCGTACTCGAAGCCGGCCGAGTCGGCGTAACGCGCGACGTCGAGCCAGAGGCGGCCGTATCGCTCGCCGTAATGCGGCGAGGCCAGCAGCGTGTCGATGAGATGCTCCCAGGCACCCGGCGATTGATCCGCCACGAACGCGTCCACCTGCGCGGGCGTCGGCGGCAAACCCAACAAATCAAGATAGGCGCGACGCGCCAGCGTGTAACGGTCGGCCCGGGGCGCCGCTTTCAGCCCATGTCCCCGGCGCGCCTGCTCGAGAAACCGATCGATCGGATTGGTGCGATTCGCGCTGTCGACAGCGGGAAGCGGCACCTGGGCGGGCAGCTTGAACGCCCAATAGTTCCGCTCCTCGGCGGTGATCGAGCGGCTCTCCAGCGCGGCGAGGGCGGGTGTGGAAGCGCCAGCGTCGGCGGACCGCAGCGGAGAATCCCACTTCGCGCCCTCGTCGATCCACTGCTTGATCGCGCTGATTTGCGAGGCTGTCAGTGGCGCGCCTTGCGCCGGCATCGTCGGCTGCTCGAGGCCGGCGATGCGGCGAAAGAGACGGCTCCCGTCGGCGTCGCCCGGGATGATGTCCGATCCGCGACTACCGCCGGCCAGCGCGCTTTCGCGGCTCCGCAGGTCGAACCGGCCCTGCATGGTCTCGCCGTGGCAGGAGACGCAGTTGTCCTCGAGGATCGGCTGTACGTCTCTCGCGAAGGAAACAGGAGCCGCGGGAGCGGGGGACCCCGTTTGGGCGCTCAGGAGTGCCCGAATCCAGCCAGCGACGAGAAAGGCCAGTGCGATCGACATGACGCGGCGACGCATCAAATACTGCCTCCCTTCCCGAGATCATTAGATCCTAACGCGACTTCGTCGCTTTCTCTAATGGGGCGACCTGCGCAATGTGGGGAGATTCCGGCCCTAAGATATGTGGCCAACGAGCGGCGTTCGCTCACGTTTCTTTGGCCGTGAGGTGAACCATGACTGCGACCGTCTTGACGATCGTCATCCTCCTGGTCTGTGGGGCGGCAGGGGGGTTCGCCAACGTCTTCATCGGGGATAGCGGGCTCCACCTGCCCCGGACGGAGAACGGCGTCTGGCAACCTGGCTTCATTGGCACGGTCTTCATCGGGATTGCGGCGGCGCTCGGATCCTGGGCCATGTTGAAGGGCGCGGTGATTCTTGGTCCGAGCGCGCAGGCCATGAGTTTGTCCACGGGCGACATCGCGAACGCGTTGGTCGTCGGCTTCGGCGGCGCGAAGTGGTGGAAGAGTGAAACGGAGAAGGACGTGCTTCAAAAGGCGGCGGCCATCGCCGCGACGAAGACACCGGACGTCAACGCCGCCACCGCTATCGCGACCAATTCACCCATGCAGGCCTTGGCCGCGGCGATGGCCATGAAATAGCGGACGCGACTCACCGCGTCCCCGTGCGTTGCTGGTCGTCCAACGACCGAAACATCACCAGCGCATCGACGTAGCCGCGAGACGGGTGCTCGAACGCCAGGGGCAGGCGTCCCACGATCTGGAAGCCGCAGGCCTGCCAGAGTCGCACGGCCCGGTCATTGGTGCTCACGACAAAGTTGAACTGCATGGCCCGGAAGCCGCGGGCCGCAGCGTGCGCGAGGGAATGCTCGCACATGGCCCGCCCGACGCCGCGGCCTGGCGCCCACGGCGCCGTCATGTACCCACAGTTCGCGACATGTGACCCGCCGCCTTTTTGATTCGGGCGTAGATAGTACGTGCCAACGACCCTCCGATCGTCCTCCCTATCGTCGGCGACGAACACTTCGTGCTCCAAGGCAAACCAGTAGCTCAACGCGTCGTTTCGCCCCAGAGATCGTGGCAATGGATAGGTTTCCCCCGCGCGAATCACGGGCTGCAGAATGGCCCAGACCTCGTCGTGATCGCGTTCTGCTGCGGGACGGATGTTCATGACGAGGTGCGAGTTTCGTGGGCGCGAGCCGAACGGCCCGGGCGTGACGGGCCGGAACGAGAGGGTCGCCCTCACCCTATGGCTTGCGCGCCGAGCCCTCCATCTGAACCCGCATCGTGCCGTGCATCGTCATGTCCGGCCCACCGGAGACCGATCCCTCGAACGTCATTTTCTGATCGGAGGCCTTCATGTATCGCCGGTCCACGTTCCACTGACAGGTTCCCCCACCGGTCATGCGAACGTCCATCGTCAATGAGCCGCGGTCTCCGATGGGCAACTCGCTGGCCATCTTCGCATCGGTGGTGTAATCGAGGTTGGCGATTCGAGCCTCACCGTCGCGAGCGATCGAGATCAGCTTGTAGGCAGCCTGTCCCGTCAGGTGTGTCGCCTGCCGGCCGGGCATGGGCAACGGGAACGGCACGTCGAGTGGGACGGTGGCGGTTTCACCGACAGCCAGGCTGGTGGTCGGCATCCGGCCTACCAACGTCATCAGCAGCTCCTTCAAGTCCACCCCGCTCGCGGCCAGGCTCTCCGGTCCTTTGACATCGACGAGTGCTCCTTGCGCGTCGTAGGTTGCTGTCATCGTCTGACCCTGCAGCGGCGCGACGGCGCTGTTCGTTGATACCGGAACGCCGTTCACGGTCATACTGGCCGTGATGGAGTCATAGACCACCTCGGCGGACATGCGTCCCTGAGCGTCGGGCGCGCCGACCCTCATCGTCATTTCAATTTGAGTCTTGCCTCCGAGCTTCGTCGGATCGCCCGCCGTGCCGGCGCCCGTCGGCATGTTGGCCATCACAACATCGACGTCGGTATCCTGAACGATGCGAAACTGAATGGTTTGATTTGGAGCCGGCGCCCAGCTCAAGCTGATTCTCTCCCCGCCCTGTGCCGCGAGGATGGACGGAGCAATGATCGACGCTATGACCAGGAGGCGCACTGTTAGTGGGCCGTGCGACGGCGAGCGTCTAGCACAAGCGGATCTTCGGTTGAGTTCCCGCGGATCTTGAGGTACTCGCGGTACGAGTCGGCGAAACTCGAGTACTTCAGTCCCTCCTGGACGCGCCCCTGGTAGTAATACAGAATCGGGAAGTAGCCGTAGGTCGGCTCTTCGTCTACGAGCAGCGACAACACCTCGCCCTGGCGCTTGAAGCAGCGAGTGAACTCGGAGTCGGCCTGCGGAAATCCGCCAAGCTCCAGGTACGCACGCCCAAGATCGAAGTGACCCAACCATGTATCCAGCAAGTTGTTCGCGTCTGTCAGAATCTTGAGTGCCTGGTGCGGGTCGCCGGTCTTGAGCGCGATTTCCCCTTCAATGATTTTGCCGTAGGCCTGAGGCTCGGCTGGAAGCTCGGCGGAGAGACCGGCTGCGATCGTCCGCGCCTTGTCGGGCGCGTTCGCTTCAACAAAGACGCGTGCGGCAAGGAATCGAATCGGCACCGCGCTGCTCATCTGCAGCGCCTTCTCGGCGGCGGTGATCGCAGGACTTCGCTGCCCGTGTGCGATCTGCGCGTAAGCCAGCGAGGTCAGTTTTCTCGCCGCTCTATCGACGCTCTTGCGCTCGAGATCTGCGGCCGCGCCCTGCTCGAAAATTCGCGCCGCATCCGAGAAACGCCCTTCATACAGCGCCAAGTCGCCACGACCGGATGCCGCCCAGGACGCGCCGCGCACGCTGATCGCTTCGAGCCTGTCGTACGTTTCGGTTACTTCTGCCACACGCCCCTGTCCCAATTGAGCAAACGCGACGGCGAGCGTGGCCAGATCCGTCGGCTCCTGCAGCGCTTGGGCCTCTCGTTCAGCAGTCTGGAAATCGCCTGCGTAATCCGCATCGATGGCCAAATTGGCTCGAAACGTCACTCGTCTTGGCAGAATTTCCACGGCGCGCCGCATTTCCTCGACCGCCTCCGGCATGCGTCGCAGTTTTGACAAACAGATTGCGCGGTTATTATGCCCGGCGACGTCGGCGGCATATTGGGCAATCAGCTCGGCGTATTCCTTCACGCACTGCTGAGAGTCCCCGGTGTTCATATAGTACGCGGCGCGGACGGCAAAACGCTCGCGGTCGGTCATCCTCTCGAGATGACGGAGGGCTTCAGTGTTGTACTTCTCGGCATCCTGCAGCTTCCCGAGATTGCGCGATATGAGAGCCAAACCCTGGTAGCCCAGACCGAATTCTGGATCCAATTCCACTGCCTTCAGAAGGCTTTGTCGGGCTTCCTCGAACTTGCCGTTGGTTTGCGCTTCCATCGCTGTCGCGTAGTGGCTGGCGACCTCGATCGAAGTGGTCGACAGACTCCTCATCGCTAGCAGCTGAGCGGAGTCCGATGTCCCGTCGCCGAGCGCCTTGCGAACCGTCGTGACGAGTTTCGTCGCTGCAGCCAGGACCTGATCTTTGTTCGATGCTCGACTCGTGGCGGTGGTCACGATTTTCCCGCTCACGGTCTGAGCCGCCTTGACCGAAATCTCATAGCCGCTGCGGCGGCGGTCGATCGAGCCGGAGAGGACCACGCCAATACCCGTCTTCAAAGCGAGCTCACGCGTTGTCGGCTCGTCCAGTCTCTCCGGGGCGTTAACTCCGAGCGCCACGCGGAATCTGCTGCGGTCGTAGGCGCTGATGAAGCCCGCGGCTTCCAGCGCGCGCCTGACCATCGGCTCCAGCGTGCGCTCGAACGCCGGATCCTTTGTTGTGTTTTGAAAGTCCGCAATCATGACCGAGACC
>Ga0318533_10001070_pt1 | contig 13012 bp, 13 predicted proteins | sample GRESIP053b4f27_FD_203675 | JGI IMG/M metagenome (GOLD analysis project Ga0318533, IMG submission 203675) | Tropical soil microbial communities from Luquillo Experimental Forest, Puerto Rico - GRE.SIPMG.053b4f27 | ecosystem: Environmental > Terrestrial > Soil > Tropical forest > Bulk soil...
GCTGCTCGACATCAACATGCCGGTCATGGACGGGCTGACCCTGCTCGCCCGGCTGCGCGAAGAGCAGATGACGGTCAAGGCGATCATCGTCTCCGCCTACGGGGACATGTCCAATCTGCGCACCGCGATGAACCGCGGCGCATTTGATTTCGTCACCAAGCCGATCGATCTCAACGATCTCGAGATCACGATCCGCAAGACCCTCGAAGACATCGGCAGATTGCGCGAGATCGAACGCCAGCGCGCCGCGGCTGAGCGTGCCCGCAACAACCTGTCGCGCTATTTCTCGCCCAACCTTGTCGCGATGTTGGCCGCGCGCGACGAGCCCCTAGGCGCGGTACGGCGGCAGACCGTTGCGGTGTTGTTCGCCGACATCGTCGGTTTCACGAGCATGGCCGAGCGCATGGCTCCCGAGGCGGTGGTGAGGATGTTGCGCGAGTATCACGAGCGGATGACGGCACCAATCTTCGCCTGCGGCGGCACCATCGACAAATATATCGGCGACGAGATCTTCGCTGTCTTCGGCGTGCCGGAGGCGAGTGCCGAGGACGCTGCCAACGCGCTCAAATGCGCTAATATGATGCTGGCCGCGCTCGAATGCTGGAACGGGGAACGCGACGCGCTAGGCGAGCCGAGATTGGCGATCGGCATCGGCCTCAATTACGGGCCGGCGGTGCTCGGCGATGTCGGCAGCGAGCACAGCTTCTCGTTCACAGTGATCGGCGACACCGTCAACACGGCAAGCCGCCTGCAGCGGTTGACCCGCAGCCTCGAAACATCGCTCGTCGTCGGCGACGCGCTGGTCGATGCGGTCAATTCGGGAGCTTCCGATAGCGCCGGGGCGCTAGCGGGCGAGTTGCACGATCGGGGCGAACACGCGCTCAGAGGCCGCGCCCGAGCGGTGCGCGTCTGGACGCGCTAACGCTATGCGAGCCACTGGCACCCTGGTACGGGGTCTCGTGCTAGCGGTAATCTGCTGCACGCTGTACGGGCTCGGCGATGCCGGCGTGCAGACCCTCGGCCTCCCGGAGGTCAACGTCACCGCCCCGCCGATCATCCCCTCATGGAAGAAATGGAACCCCTATTCCGCCAACACACGGGTCGAGGAAGACAAATGGCCGGAAATTCCATGCAGCGGTTCGAGGATAAGCTCCGGCGCGGCAACCGGCTGCCGGACCGGCCCGCTGCTCGGTCATGAGGGGTTCGGGCTGCCGGCCGGCAGTCTGGGGATCGACCCTTCCAACTGCCGGATGGCCCATGACTTGGTCGTCACCACTGTCGGCAATCTGGCGATCGAGGCCGATGCCATTGTGCTCGATCCTTATTTCGTCAGCGCTATCGGCAGTCAACACAAGGGCTGCTATGTCCAGTCCCACTACAGCGACCTGCGCGAGGACTTCCCGGACATGAACCAGATGACGAGAAAGGGGAGTGGTTGGCGTAATTATGTCGAGAGCGGGGATGTGAGCACTATGGAATTTTCAGTAGGGTCCAGCGATTGCCGGGCGATCGAAAAGCGCGGGCCAACTTGGCGTGGGGGCCATGTCTATGTCATCCACGCCAGCGTCTGCCGCAAGGACGGGCATGCGATCGAAGCAGCGGATATCGATGTTGCCCTCGGTTCTCTGCAAGTGCGACAATACGAAGCGCGCGGCAATCTGCGCGCTCCTCCCCAATAGGAGAACGTCATGGCAAATCCATTCGTGCATGTCGAACTCGCAACCACCGACCTCGACAAGTCGAAGGCGTTTTACCGGTCGCTGTTCGACTGGCAGCTGCAAGACATGGATATGGGCGGTGGCATGAGCTACACGATGATCAATGTCGGCGAGGGCACCGGCGGCGGTATGATGAAGCATCCGGTTCCCGGCGCACCGTCGGCCTGGCTCGCTTACGCGCTGGTCGACGATGTCGCGGCGGCGACGGCTAAAGCAAGGTCACTCGGCGCCCAGGTCATGCGCGATGTGACCGAGGTACCGAATGCCGGTTCATTCTCGATCATCATCGACCCGACGGGTGCGGCGCTGGGGCTCTGGCAACCGAAAGCGAAGTGACCGCGAGATGGCGGGACGCTCGTGGTGACAAGCTCTACCACGAACACGCGTGCGTGCTGGTGCAGATCGGGCTGCTCGACCTCGCCGATCTGCCGGTCACCGGGGTCGAAGCCGCCAGAAAGCTCGTCGACGAGACGCGCCCGTCGAACACGCTGATGCAGCGCTGGGCAGAGAGTGCGGGCCGCCCTCTAGCCGTTCGGGTTCTTGAGCCGCCGTTAGTTCTGCAGCAACAACGGGACCAGCGCGTCGGGGTCCGACAGCATCGGGTAGTGGCCCGCGTCGAGCTCGAGGTATTTGCCGTTGAGCTTCTCTGCCGTGCGGCGCTGGTGCGTCTCGGGCGGGTTGGCGCTGCGGCGGCAGCGGATCACCGTGGCGGGCCAGCTCTGGCTCCAAAAGCTCTTGAGCTCGACCGGCTCGTCCATCGCCGACACCGGGTGCGGGGTATAGCGCGCCAACGCCCAGGCGCGTAAGCCCGAGTCGAGACCGGCAAACATCCGGCCTTCGGCGTCCTCGCGCGACGGCCCCATGGCAAGCGCCGTGGTTACTCGCGGGGTCGTGCGATTGACGATGTCGGCAATGCGCTCGCCATCGAGAAGCGCCAGCGCGTCGATAAAGACGAGGCGGGCAATTCGCTCGCGCGCCAATTCGGCGGCGCGGCACAACACCATGCCGCCGCTGCTGGTGCCGGCCAGCACGACATCGCGGAGGTCTTCGTAGAACATCAGCCCGGCGATGTCGGCAGCCTGGGTCGCAGTCGTGATCGCCGGCCGCAGCGAATGGCGCCGGTCGGCGCAGCCGTCGAGCGAGGGGGCATAGACGAGGTGCCCGGCAGCTCTGAGGCGCGCCGCCGTCGGCTGCCAGATCCAGCCGCCCTGATAAGCTCCGTGGATCAGCACGAATGTCGTCACTGGCTCACTCCTACTCTCGGTTTCGTCGGGCGATGGTGAAGCCGGCGCAACGACCGCAGTGGCCCGAGCCGGCGAGCTTGGCTAGGTTGAGACTGGAGCTTAAAGCGCCTCGATTGAGGCAGGATCATGGAATTCACCATGTTTCACGAGTTTCCGTCGCTCCCAGGTCGAGCCGAGAGCGAGGCGTTCGACCAAGCGATGGGACCAGGTCGACGCCGGTATTGCCGCCGTGCCATCCGCTGCGGCGGGCCGAGGAAGCCGCAGCGGGGTGGCGCAGACTGATGAGGCGGATGCTGTGTCCTGCGGCGAGAGCCGCGAGCACGTCCGCGAGATCCTCGACATCGTCGAGCGGGCGTGGACCGAGCCGAGCTTCTCGTATGACGGCACCTATCAGAGCTTCAAGAACGTCGCAGTGGTCTCCAAGCCCTACCAGAAGCCGACGCCGCCGATCCGCATCGCGGCCAGCACCCCCGTACCTTCTCGGCGATCGGCCGGCGCGGCGCGCCGATCTTCGCCTCGGTGCGGCACGCCTCCTGGGCCGCCCTCGCCGAGCAGATCCGCAGCTATTACGAGGCCTGGAAGACTGCCGGCCATCCAGGCAACGGCCAGGTCTTCGTCTCGGCGCCGACCCATATCGCCGAGACCAACGAGCGCGCCCGCTCTGAACCCCGGAAAGCATCAGGCATTTCTACCACGAGCCTGCAAATTTGCTGGAAGGAGCCGCAAAGCTGGTCGACCCCGAAACCGCCGCTTGGCGCATGCGGCGCGTCGAGCAGCTGCGCCAAATCGATTATGATGATACCTTGCGCACCAATGCCCTGGTCGGCAGCCCCGACACGGTTGTCGAACAGCTTCGCTCCTTACAGGCCGAATCGGCTTGTGCGGCACTTGCCGAGCTCAATTGCGGTGGGCTCATCCCGCACGACCGCGTGCTGACGGCGATGCCCTCTTATGCGAGGCGGTTAAGGCTCGCTTCGCCGCCTGCTAGGCTTCTGGGAGGCGGTGAAGGCGGCCTTCTGCTCCGCGCTCGCCTCCTTCTGATATTTCGTCCGCCATTCGTCATAGGGCATCCCATAGACGATCTTGCGCGCTTCGGGATCGGACAGCGGGACGCTGCGCTGCTCGGCCTCCTCGCGATACCACCTCGACAGACAATTCCGGCAAAAGCCGGCCAGGTTCATCAGATCGATGTTCTGGACATCGATCCGCTCGCGGAAATGCGCGACGAGGCGCCGGAATGTCGCCGCCTCGAGCTCGGTGCGGGTCTTGTCGTCCATCGCCATCTCCTCCTCGCTTGCCTGACCCTATGTAGCGCCGGAACCGATGCGATTGAAGCGCTAGCCGCTCTGCGCCGCGGCGCGGCGGCGAATCTCGTCCATCGTCAGATCTTCCTTGCGGGTGGCGATAAACCAGCGATAGCCGAACGGGTCCTCGATCCCGCCGACGCGATCACCGTAAAACTGATCGGCCACCGGCCGAACGAGCTTTGCTCCCGCGGCAACGGCCCGCTCGACCGCCGCGTCGACATCCTCGACATAAAGATGGATCGAGACCGGCGAGCCGCCGACGGTCTTTGGGCTAAGCGCCTGTATCTCTGGGTGCTCATCGGCCAGCATGATGCGGGAATCGCCGATCTTGATCTCGGCATGGTGCACCTTGCCACCGGGATCCGCCAAGCGCATGACCTCCTGAGCGCCGAGCGCTTTCTTGTAGAACGCGATGGCGTCGCTGGCACCGCTAACGATCAGGTAAGGCGTTACGCTGTGGTAGCCCTCGGGGATCGGCTTCACGTTCATCGTCATGTTGGCCTCCTTTGCACTGTCCCTCGGCAGATTAGCACTGTAATTCCCGGACAGTCTCCGAGATCAGCCAGTCGACGACGGCGGCAAGCGCGTCGGCGCGCGAGGCACCATTGGCGAGTGCCGCGTCGAAGACCGCGAGCTGGCGATGGGCGCTGGTGCCGCGGGCGAGGATCTCGCGGGTATGTGATACTTCGGCAAGGCAGCCGAAATGGCGCGCATCCGGATCGACGAGCGCCAGCATCTCATCGAGCAGCTCGGCGTAGGGAAAGATCGCACCGCGACCGAAATCGACGAGGCCCTGGTCGGTGCCGTAGCGCTGCGCGCGCCAGCGGTTCTCGTCGATCAGCATGCGCGCATAGATCCGCCAGCGCTGGTTCTCGCGCTTGAGCCGCCACAGCATGCGCAGCAGGCAGCGAAACAGCGCGGCGATCGACAGCGAGTCGTCGAGCGTCGTGCAGCTGTCGGTGATGCGCATTTCGAGCGTCGGAAAGCGGGCGCTTGGCCGGAGGTCCCACCACAGCTTGGTGGCGTCCTCGATTAGCCCGGCGCCGACCAGGATATCGACATGGCGGCGGTACTCACCCCAGCTGGCAAAGCGCTCGGGGGTGCCGGTGCGCGGTAGTTCGTCGAAGACGGCCAGGCGGTAGGATTTGAGCCCGGTGTTCTCGCCTTGCCAGAACGGCGAGGAGGTCGACAATGCCAACAGATGCGGCAGGAAATACGAGGCCTGGTTCAGCAAATCGATGCGCAACTCGTCATCGGGAATGCCGATATGGACGTGCAAGCCGCAGATCGCCAGCCGCCGCCCAACACCTTGCAGATCCCGATGCAAGCTCGCATAGCGATCGTGCTCGGTGGTCTTTTGCGCGTCCCAGCGGGCAAAGGGATGCGTCGCCGAGGCTACCGGCGCCAGACCACGCCGCGCCGCCACCCCGGCGACTGTGGCGCGCAGCCGCCTCAGTTCCGTGCGGGCCTCGCCGAGGCTCGTGCAAACCCGGGTGCCGACCTCGATCTGCGAGCGCAGAAACTCGGCGCTCACCTGACCGGCGAGCAGCGCCTCGCACTCTTGCAGCATCTCGCGGGGCGGATCGCCGACAACATCGCGGGTTGCGCGGTCGACGAGAAAATACTCCTCTTCGATCCCGAGGGTGAACTCCGGTTCAGCACTCACCTTACGCCCAGGATCGACCCGGTTTGCGAGCGCGGATCGCGGCGCGGCCAGCGGCCGCTCTCGACCTGGTGGAAGAACTCCGCACAGCTGCGGTTGAACAGGTCGGGCTCTTCGAGGTTGACCGCGTGCCCGGTGTTCGGGAAGACGACGAGCGCGGCGGTCGGGATCGTGCGCTTCATCAGCAGGCCCGGTTCGAGGCACGGGTCGTCCTCGTCGCCGGTCACGATCAATGTCGGCACTTCGAGGCTGCGCATGCGATCGGTCAGATCCCACAGCGAGGGTCGGCGCGCCTGCACGCCGCGCATCGTCTTCGCCGAGCCCGGGGTCGAGTGCTCGGCAAGATGCCCGGCAAACTCGGCCCAACCGCGCGGATCCTTGTTCTGAAATTGCACGCGTGTGGGGCCGCGCGCGTAGGTTTCGGCCGCGACCTTCATGCCGGAATTTTCGATCAACACCGCGGTCTTTGCCGTTTCATCGTGAAACTGCTGCCGCTTGCCCGGCTCGGCGCCATAGCCGCATCCTGCGACGACAAGCGATGTCGCACGGGTGGCGTAGGCCAAGCCGAAATGCAACGTTGCAAAACCGCCCATCGAAACACCGACGACATGCGCTTTGGCGATCGCAAGACCGTCGAGCACGGCGCGTATATCGTCGCGGGCGCGTTCTTGGGAATAGCGGGCGGCGTCCTCCGGCACCTCGGATGGCGGGTAGCCCCGCGCATTGTACGCGATGCAGCGATAGCGCCGCGCGAAGTGGCGTACCTGCGGTTCAAAGCTCCTGTAATCGTCGGCGAACTCATGGACGAAGACGATCGGAGTACCCGACCCGGTCTCCTCGTAGTAGAGGCGGACGCCGTCATCGGTGGTGATGTGTGGCAACGCGGTGCTTTCGCTAAGGAGGCTGACTCATCCTAGGAGCGCCGACACGCGAACCGCAAGCGCCTCTGGCACGATTCTTGATGCTGACGGCTTAGGTCCGGGCCCGCGCAATGTTCGCGAAAGGCCGATCCGGGCCGGGATCGCCGGATCATACCCATCCGGACCTCATTCCCGGACCAGCTCCTTCTACTGGCCAACTCCTGAGCACATGCTCACGATGAGCGCAGGCAGGGAGCTGCGGATGTCTGCTCCTCCCACGGCTTTTCAAAAGGTTCCGGCTGTGCAGAAGCGCCAGGTGGTGCCATCGAGCCCATAGAGCATTGCCAGGCGCTCGTTTCCGGTATGCGCGACGACGATGGTAAAGCGCTGACCGGTGCAAGATGATGCGGGCGCTCCGGGCGCCGGCATCTTCTTTGCCGCAGCGCAGCTGACGGCAGCTTCGGGCAGGCTTGCCGGACCCGTGGCGAGACGCTTGCCGCCTGCGACTACGAAATAATCGACCGGCTCGCCCTGTTTGACTTGAGCATGCAGGGCGAGCCGCGCATGGCGCGATTTGTATATGCCGGCCTGCTGCTCGCCATCCGTCATGCCGGGCGGCAGCGACCGAAACGCGATCGCAGAGCAAGCCGGGGGCGCCTTCTGGGTCGGCGGTCTGGCAGGCGCGGCGCCCGTCAAGGCCGGAAGGCTGAGGGCTAAGCCGATACCGACCGCGAGCGTGCTCCTCACCGTCAATTCCTCATCTCGGCAGTGGCCGGTTTATAGTCCCGCGAGGTGTCCGGCTGTAGAGTTAATCCATGCCCGTCGTCGCGATTGCCACGCTGATGGTCCTGATGCTCCAGGCGGTTTCGGCAAAGGGCGCGGCACTCGCCCTCGTGCTCGCCGTCGACGTGTCTGCGAGTGTAACGGCCGATTCCTACTTACTGCAGCATGACGGGATCGCGCGGGCCTTCGTAAGCCCGCGCCTCGCCGAGGCAATATCGGCAACGCCGGGCGGGATCGAGGTGCTCGTCCTCGAATGGTCCGACCCCGACAAGATTGCGGTCACCGTCGATTGGACACGGATCTCCGATGCTCCAACTGCTGGCGGTTTTGCTGCGGCCGTACGCGCAACCAGCCGTAGCTCAGCCGGGATCACCGCAATTGGCCCCGCGCTGCTCGCGGCCGCAACGACGTTCGACCGTTTGCCGGAACCCTCCGGGAACCGCATGATCGACATTTCGGGGGACGGCATCGCGAATTTCGGGTTGCCACCGGCAGTCGCGCGCGACCGTATCGTAGCCCGCGGGATCACTATCAACGGCCTCGCCATCCTGATCGACGAGCCCGGACTCGCAGACTACTACCGCACCAATGTAATCGGCGGCCCGTTGGCCTTTGTGGGCGTCGCGCGGACCTTCGAGGACTTCGCCGGCGCGATGCTACGGAAGCTGGTACAGGAGTTGGCCGACGCCTCGATTGCTGACGCGTCGGTACGCTCCGTTCAGATACAATAAGTCCGGATCGGCGCAAAACCGTTGAACCCGACCGACGCATAGCTTGCGGTATAGGCGCCAGTCGACAAGATCTCGACCTTGTCGCCCACCTCGAGGCCGAGCGGCAGCCGGTACTCGGTCCGTTCGTAAAGGATATCGGCGCTATCACAGGTCGGGCCGGCAAGGATGACGGGTCCCGATACTCCGCCGCGGCCCGGGGTCGCGATCCGATACTTGATGCTCTCATCCATCGTCTCGGCCAGCCCGTTGAATTTGCCGACGTCGAGATAGACCCAGCGCCGATCGTCGTCGCCGCCCTTCTCGGAAATCAGAACGACCTCGCTCTGGATGATGCCGGCGTCGCCGACCAGCGAGCGTCCGGGCTCGATCAGAATCTCCGGCAGCCGGTTGCCGAAATGCGTGGTGATCGCCGCCATCACGGCCCGAGCATAGCCGTCGATCGCCGGCACATCGCTGCGATAATGCGCCGGGAATCCGCCGCCGATATTGACCATACGCAGCTCGATATCTGCCTTGGCAAGCAGTGAAAACATCCGCGCGGCGCTCCCGACCGCTCCTTCCCACTGTCCGAGATCGGTTTGCTGCGAGCCGACATGAAAGGAGACGCCATAGGGATCGAGGCGGAGCTCGCGGGCGCGGCGCAACAGCTCGACTGCCATCTCCGGAGCACAACCGAATTTGCGCGACAACGGCCACTCGGCACCATCACAGGTTACGAGTATGCGGCAGAATACACGCGCGCCTGGCGCCGCTCGCGCCAGCTTCTCGAGCTCTGGCGCGCTGTCGAAAGCAAACAGCCGCAGCCCGGCCTGATGGGCGAAGGAGATATCTCTTTCCTTCTTTATTGTGTTGCCATAGGATAACCGGTCGGCGGCGACGCCATTGTTGAGGCAGAGCTCGATCTCGCCGCGGCTCGCCACGTCGAAATTCGCGCCTTTTCGCTCGAGCATCTCGATGATCGGCGGCGCCGGGTTCGCCTTCAGGGCATAGTAAATGCGGGCGAGCGGCAGGTACCAACGCAACAGATCGTAGGCCTCCGCGATCACGTCGAGATCGACGACCAAGCACGGCGTCTCGGGACGGTTTTCGGCAAGGAAACGGTTGATTCTTTCAGTCATGATCGGGGGTCATCCTTGGCGCGAAGCGACTGAGCCTGATCGCGTTGCCGGACGAGACCCGGGGCTGCGGCCGATACAGTACGTCCGCAGGCCCGCCCTCGGTTCAGCGAACGCGAACCGAAGCAAAGCCGACCCGCCTTCTCCAGGCGAGATCGGCCAGTTTTTCCGGCTTAGCTCAAACTGCTCGGATCGATGACCCGGTTGCCCCGCCCGCGCAGACGTGTTCCGCGAAGATTGGCATTAAGGCAGGGCACCACGCCCCTGAGTCGGATAGCAACCATACCGACCTCCCTCTCGGGACCGACCTTCCGGCCGGAAGACCAAAAAGGACGCGTTACGTCGTTGCATAACCACCATGGGCCATAGGCACGTGCGAGTGCGTCGAGACCCCGATAGATACGCCTATCCACTCCGAACGCAAGGGTAGATTCCAAAAAATTGACAGTTTGATGACATCGCTCAGCAGCAGCGTCCAAGCGCGCCCGCGCGTTGTCACCCGCGGTGAACGGCGAGATGCTGAGTGCGGCGCTCGGCGAACGAGATGACAAGTCCCGGCTGCTGCGCCGCAACCCGGTCCTGCGCGGCATCGATGATCAGCTTCAGCAGGTCGGAATACCGCAGTCCGGCAAGTTGAGCCATCAAGTTGAGCTTGCCGTCCCAGCACCAGCCCGGGTTCGGATTGGCCTCGAGCAGCTTGATCTCGCCCTCGGCGTCAGCACGAAAATCGAACCGCGCATAATCGCGACAGCCCAGTCGCTCAAACAGAATATTCGCATAGTCTATGATCTTGCGGCGCGTTTCCTCGTCGAGACGCGCCTCGCGGTAGCCGACCTGCGACCAGTAAGGTGACTCCGGGATCCACTTCGATTCATAGGGCAAGAGGCGCGGCAACGCCGGGTCAAGGCGCGAATAGTCGACTTCCAGCGGCGACAGCACACGATAGTCCAGCCCGGGATTGCCGATGATCCCAATCGAGTATTCGGGTCCGGTCAGAAATTCCTGGATCAGGATCGGACAGCGCGGCATTTCTTCGCGCAGCCTCCCGAGGCAGGTGATCGCCTCTTCCCAGGTATGGACTACCGCGTCCTGGGTAATGCCGATCGAGGAGTCGCCAAAGTTCGGCTTGATCAGTGCAGGGAATACTGACGGGATGGTGGCCGCTAAGTCATCCGAATTGAAATAGGTCTCGGCCGGTACGGGCACGTCGATCGCCTGAGCGACGCCCCGGACCAGCGACTTATTGTAGCACAGACCGAGGCAGGCTGGTCCCGCGCCGCTATAGGGAATATCGAGCATCTCCAAGACCGCCGGCACGTGCATTTCCATGAACGCGTCGTTGTTGAACCCCTCGTCGCAAAAATTCAGCACAAAATGCGGGCGGTTCGTCCGTAACTCTGTATAGAGCGAGGCGTGATTGTCGAGAAAGCGAAAGCGATAATCAGGCAGCTCGTACAGCGCCGCCTTTAGCCGCTCGATCGTCTCGATATCCTCTTCATTCCAGCGTCCGTTGCGCTTGACCGGGTCGGGGAGACGCGGATCGCCGAGAACAACGGTGATATCGGAGAACAGCGCAGCGCGGCGGGGCAGCCGCCGCGCACGACGCGGCGCCTCGCAGGTAAGAAACAGCCGGTGCGCCACCATCCCGAGGTCCTGATTACGTTGCGAATCCGGGGCCAATAAAGGATGAAAGCGGACGTTGGTGAAGCCGGCGCCGGTCAGCAGAGCCTCGAGACGCTCTCTTGAATAAAGCCGCTCGGCATAGAATTGATCAGCGATGACGCCGCGCTCGGCGTGGACCACGACCTCGCGGCTGATCAGCCGATCGCCGTCCCCGGCAAGGTCACGCTCGCGGCAGACAAAATGGTTCTGGTCGATCCACTCCCACGAACGCGGATCGAAATGACGTCGCATCCACTCACCATCCATCAAGTCCATAACGAGCGCGCCACCCGAGGCGAGGGCGCGCTTGACCGCTTCGAGCACTGCGAGATCGTCTTCCGGGCGCTCGAAATAGCCGAACGAGTTACCCAAAAGGCAGACGCTGTGAAACTCGGTGTCGCCAAGCCGAAAGCGTCGCGCATCGCCCTCGTGGAACGAGACTTGGAGGCCGCGCTGCTTGGCGCGTTTGCGGGCGAGACGGATCAGATAGCGCGAGCGGTCGAGCCCGGTAACATGAGGAAAGCCACGCCGGGCGAGTTCAAGTGAATGGCGGCCCTGGCCACAGCACAAATCGAGGATGCGGTCGTTGCGCTCGAGCCCGACCGTACGAATCAGAAGGTCGACCTCGTCGCTAGTGTTGCGGTCATTCTCGATCACGTCGCCATCGGTTTCGAGATACAGCGAGTTGAACAGGGTGCGCCACCAATCCGAGGGTAGATGTCGCTCGAGATCCGATACGGGTCCCAAGGTTCGTGAGCCAATGTGCCTTCCTTGCTCCACACCATCGCAATCAGTGTTCGAGGGGTCGACGCTGTCGGGGTTAGGCTTCGCGGCAAGCCTCGCATCGTTCGTTTTTTTGCCCATATGAACTGCCCCCGGTGTCTCAAAAAATCAAAAAAGGCGGCTTCCCGCAGGGGAACCGCCCAGAAGCTACGGCTGCGAGGGCAGGGGCCCTCAGGCATCGGAGCCGGCCAACAGCCTGCCGCGGACGCTGGACGGCGTGATCATTCGGCGCCATGTGCTGCGAGAATCGGCCGTTGGAACCGACGACTGCAAAGGACACATCGACGCTCTTGATCAAGGTCCGCTGGACCAACGGTGCGTGTCGGCGACAAGTTCGGAATATTCGGCGCGGCTTTCAAGATGACTGTTCTCGGATCGCACAATTAGTTGCGCCATGGCGCCAAACTGGCAGCCGGCGGCGAGCTTGCAATCTCGGGATCGGCAAGTGATGGCGAATCGCCAGGCGATCTGTAGAAGTCAGGGTGGCGAACGCAACTCGATTGTACCGAGGCGCGCGCCCGTCGCCAAATCGACGACGATGAGCTGGCGCTCACTATCCGGCAGGACCAATTCCAGGACGAGGCGATCCGTCCCCGCCGTCATCGCCTCGATCCGAGCCTCTCGCGGGATGTCGATCGTGGTGGAGGCAAACGAGCGAGGGAAACTGCCGCCATGTGACAACCTGCCGATGACTATCGCAACCAAAATCGCGAAACCGCTGATCAGCGCGACACCCATAACCACGACCAGGATCTTAAGAGAGCGCATCCTTCTTTGCCCGGAGAGACGACTTTGCTCCTGTACGACAGAAAGCGCGGTCATGACGGCTGAACCCGCCGCGCTTGGCGGCATCGCGACCACTGTCCTCGCCGGCGCCAGTGAGGCCGGGCAACGCCTTGATCGCGCGCTTGCCCGCCAACTGCCGGCGCTGTCGCGCACCCGGCTCAAACGGCTGATCCATGACGGCTATGTCACCTGCGAAGGAACAGCTTTGCGCGACCCGGCGCTGCGAGTCCGATGCGGCCAGAAATTCGTCGTAATTCGCCCGGATAATATAGATGCAGCGCCGATCGGGCAGCCGATTGCTCTGAATGTCCGCTTCGAGGACGCACATCTGATCGTCATCGATAAGCCCGCGGGCTTGGT
>Ga0318533_10001071_pt1 | contig 13010 bp, 13 predicted proteins | sample GRESIP053b4f27_FD_203675 | JGI IMG/M metagenome (GOLD analysis project Ga0318533, IMG submission 203675) | Tropical soil microbial communities from Luquillo Experimental Forest, Puerto Rico - GRE.SIPMG.053b4f27 | ecosystem: Environmental > Terrestrial > Soil > Tropical forest > Bulk soil...
GCGCCAACACCTTCGGGCTGACAGCTGATCGCGAGCTCGGGAGCGATGTCTGAATGGTGGGTTGCGATCCACCGGCGCGCGGACCTAGGCAATCCGAGGCGCGATCATTTTGCGGCGGCTTCACGCGCGAAGCGGGCTGCAATTGCAATCCATCGAGCACGTGGTGCCGTCAACTGTAAAGATCCACGGCAAAGAGCGCGATGATCGAGATGATCGCGACGGCCAGAAGCACTACCTGCACTCGATCAATGCCATTTGCGCGCATCCTGGTCGGCCCTCGTCGCGACGCCATTTTTTCGGGCGCAGGCCGCGGGGCTGCAGACGCATCGACAACGCTCGCGGCAGAGCCCGGTATCTGCCCTCACCACCTCACCCGCACGGAGGTGACAGACGTAGCGCTCAGGCCGTTTCACGCGGAGTGGCATCGCCGCACTCAGGTCAGGAATTGGCTGTCGGCCGCGGCGAATCGGGCTTCGGCTGGTCGAGACAGCCGCTGACAGTGTCGCGTGCATTGTCGTCCAACGCATCAGTTCGCTGAGTGCGCGGGATACGCGGCGGATCCGAGCCAGGAGTCGCTCCGCCTGCGGACTTGTGTGCTTACCGTGCACACACCACTCGCTGAAGTGCTCACAGTTGTTGCTCAATAATCGATAGCGGTTTTCTCCAAGTCGCGACCGCGCTCGCCGCACGATCTCTTCACGCCGCAGGGCATCGGGCCCTGCGGGTCTTACCCATACCGGATGACTGTGCGCGAAGCGTGAGAGAGAAACCTCTTCCACCGGGCCCCGACGCCAGTGAGATGCGAAGGCGCGATAGTGAACAACGGCACCGGCTCCCACATAGACGCGATGGTGCGCATAGGCGAAACGAGGCGTAATGAGGTGTGCGCCCAGCGGCGGCTCTTCATTTGCTGCCAGGAGCCTATCTCTGGTGCAAAGGCCCCGAACACATCGCGTGTTCGATCCCGACACGGAATCATCGTGGCGCCTCCTCACCTGCGAACGCCGGTCAACAAGAGCACCGTTTGGGCGTATCAACATGTGATCGCCAGTCTTGCCGGTCAGTAATCGGGTCCGGCACGACTTGAGAGGACTGAAGTGCCGGGCGGCTCGGTTGGACCGCTCGACAGCTCAGTCGCCCCGTTCTCAATCTCGCCCCAACGCGTTCGGCGCCATGCATAGGGGCTTTCCCCAACGATCCGCCGGAACACGCGGGTGAAATGCGATTGGTCGCTCAACCCGCAGCGCAGTGCAATTGCACACAGTGGTTCACGGGTCGCGAGCATGAGGCTCTGCGCTACCTCGACGCGCCGGCGCGTGAGGTATTCATGAGCGGAAGTTCCGAAGCTGCGGCGGAAGGCGCGGCAGAAGTAGCTTCTGCTCAAATTCAACACCTCCGCGAGGTCCTCGATGCCGATCCATTCGCCGAGGTTCGCGTCGATGTATCCGGTCAGCCGCCGCTTCTGCCAGGCCGCCAGGCCGCCGCGCACGATTTCCCGCCCGCTGCCGCTAAGTAGCCGATTGGTCGGTATCGCCGCGGGCTCTCCCCGAAGCAGGGCGATCGCGCGGGCGATCTGGGCTTTGGCGGCCTCGCAGTTACCGTCGCGTGCACAGTATGCGGCTTCGAAGAGGCGCGCGGCTACGGCTGAGAAATCGCCAATGCCGTTATCGCTTGGGGTTGCAGCGCTAGCGCGTTGTGCGCTCATCATGATTGACTCCACTTATCGTAAGCACGCTTGGGGTACTTAGGCGTCGCTGAAGGGCACGTATCGCTCGGTGTCTATGTTTGCCGATCCTCCACTGACCGCTCAATTCAACGTGCGGCTAAAGGGATCGTGTTGTGGTTGGCTTAAGTAAGCCTTGGTTCAGTCGGCGCGGATACCGCGGAAACCACGGTGCAGCGGGCCTGGCGCCCTGAAAAGCGATTGGGGCGCGAACCGCGCCCTGGCAGGCCGGATGCCGCAAGTTCCTTGCGCGGCCGCAGGGGCGGCTACGGAATTCGTCGCTCGGGCAGCAGCTTTAGTTTATCCGCAGCTCGGCACAGCTCTGCGAAAGACGCGAGCCTCATCTTCCGCATCATGTTGCAGCGATGTACCTTGACGGTACTCTCGCTTATGCCCATGTCGGCGGCGACCTGCTTGTTCAGCCGGCCCTGTGCAACCTCGGTCAGTACGCGGAGCTCACGCGGGGTCAGAGCCTCGATTCGTGTCCGGAGTCTACCTAGAGATTCATTCTCCTCGCGCCTGGCTCGATCGCGTTCGAGGCCCAGATAGACTGCGTCAAGAAGGTCCTGGTCGCGGAATGGCTTCGTAAGAAACTCGATCGCACCCCTTTTCATCGCCTGCACGCTCATCGGAATGTCGCCGTGCCCAGTGATGAAGATAATCGGAAGCTCGGAATTCGCCGCAACCAGATCGCGCTGGAAATCCAGTCCACTCCGCCCCGGCAATCGCACGTCGAGGACCAAGCAGTTTGGACAATCAGGCGGCTCGGATTCCAGATAGTCCGCAACTGAGGCAAATAGTCGAGTGCCGAGACCCACCGACCGGAGCAGTCGCGCGACCGAGCCCCGAAACTCCGGATCGTCGTCAACGATCGCTATCGAGGAATCGGGTTCCGGCACCGCTTGTGCTGGTGCTTCGGGGTCCACGAGAATTGCCTCTCCGCTTTGGCGAGTGGGGCTACCGTCCCTCAAACTACAAAGTCTAGGTCCGAATCGTCTGCCCGAACAGTGGTGCGGCTTATATCGCGAGGCTAACCGATCTAACCCAAGGCTTATCGCTCTGGATCTGGATTCGAGGTCATTCTCGGCAATTGCGGATGGCGCACTGCGATCGGGGGCTTCATCCTCTGATCGAGTGATATGCCGGACCTGGTTTGTCGAACCTAATTCTGATCTCGATCATCGATGACGATCGGCCTTTTCGCGAGTCGATGCGAAGGCTCATGAGGTCGTTGGGCTATTCCGTAGGTGTCTTTTCGTCGGCAGCCGATTTCCTCGGGTCCTCCCGTCTCCGCGAAACGTCCTGCTTGATCACCGACGTCCACATGCCTGCGATGACCGGGATTGAACTCTACCGCCACCTCATCGAGACCGGGCACGCGATTCCCACCATCCTCATTACTGCCTATCCCAATGAGGTTGATCGAGTCCGCGCGTTGAAGGATGGGGTGCTCTGTTATCTTCGCAAGCCAATTGACGAGCAGAACCTGTCGCGGTGTCTTCGCGCAGCTCTCCCTTCCGCGCCAAACGCTAAGAGAGGTTCATGATCTCACTTCGGCGCTAGGCAACGTGAACTGGAATACGGCGCCACGAGGTTCGTTCGCATCTGCGCGCAGCCGGCCCCCATGGGCGTCGATTATGGATCGGCAGTGGCCAGCCCCATCCCTGCGCCGTTGATCTTCGTGGTGTAAAAGGATTCGAAAACTCGCCCGCGATGCTGCGGATCGATGCCCGGCCCAGAATCACGCACCGCGACGAGGACTCCACTCGCCGTTTGCTCGGTGCTGACCAGCAACTCTCGGCCCCCGGTCTCAACCAAGCCCATTGCTTCGACTGCGTTCAAGACCAAGTTCATGACCACTTGTTGAAGTTGACCGCGATCTCCCTGAACGAGAAGCGATCCGTCCGCAAACCGGGCGTGGACCGAGACGCCATTCCGGACGATGATGTTTTGCGCCCAGGCGATGACTTCATTGAGTGCCGCATTGAGGTCAAGACGCTGCTTCCGCGACGGCGATTTCTTCATCTGCTCACAGATGCGCTCGCTGATGTCCCGGGCTCGATCGACATCACCCACGACAGAGGCGAGTGCCTCCCGCGCAATCGTCCAGCTCGCGTGCATACGCCTATGGCTGCGCGTTGACGAGTCCACATCCTGGCCAGCGCCAACTCGTGCCTCAGGGCGAGCAGCACGCACGCGGATCCGCATAAACTCGCCGCTTCTGGATAAGATTCGCGGCGGATCAGTCAAGGTTCGACCGTTTCGAACTCGGAGAGGCCGTTCGCGATCGCCCCGGCTGCCATCGAAGCCTGCCGGTTCCAGAAGCGACCGTGGCCTTCAGCTCTCGAGCTTCACGCTGACGCCGCTGCCTGCGAGATCGAACCGGAGCCCTTCCGTTGTTCCTAACAGCTTGATGAATACTCCGTGCTCGTTTCTGAGCACGACAGCATCGCCGCCACCAGCGATTGTAAGTCCGGCGGATGCAGCGACGTAGTTACCGTTGAGGTCTTCAAGGTTGCCCAGGTGATACACAAGGCCGTTGGCCGAAACGTTGGCCACTCCTACGTCCACGACCGATACGCCGGAAATCTTGAATTTGTGCTTAACACCCTGGTAGGTCAGCTCGCCGTGGCCCCAGGTGTAGCCGATTCCGACAGCGACAGCACCCGCAGTGAGCTGAATTGACGCATCCGGCGCATCCGAGACATTACTCGATGAATCGGCCGCCTGATCATCCGCCAGGGCCGCACCGGTGAGAAGAGCGCAGGTGAGCATAGAGATTACTGTGTAACGCATAAAACCCTCTCAAAAAAAGTGGACGACAAATTTCTGCCTCGGCCACGGCGACCGCCTTAGGCCGAGCCTGGAGTCAGACTAGTTAGTCGCACGCACAAGCTCTTGCAGTTTTGGCTCGTGAATGGGGAAACCGACGCACGCGCCAGCTTTCTACCGGTGGGTGATCCGCAACCCGGATGCTGCTCTAAACGCGCTTTCTTTTTTGCCGAAAGCGTAGGGGCAAGAGTGCGCAGTCTTTGCAGCGCGCCGCGCGGCTTCACTTCAGTTTGCGGCCGGGAGTTGCTCTTCACGCTGTCTCGGGGCAGCGACTTGAGGCACCCGCACAGCCTCGACAAAAGAGCTGACCGCGTAGTCTGTGTTGGCAACATGCGGAGAGAGCGCCGACTGCAGCGCCACTCCTGGAAGAAACAGTGATACGACGCTGGCGCTCGGGAAGTACGGCCGAACACGGTCAGCTGCATGCTCAGAGTGCTCATGCTCCGCCCTCGAAAAGGCGCTCACGAGGTAGACGATGGCTATGGCTGCTGGAATCGCTTCGGCGGGGAGCGATCCTGCATCGAAGTCCTCCATTGAAACATGACGCGCATCCAGTCCCTCTTCCCGGAGGGCGCGTACCAGCAGTTCGGCGGCAAGCGTGTCCGCGGGCGAACCCAATCCCAGACAGAGCAGAATCGACCCAGGCGGTACCGCCACCAGCCCCTGCCGTTTTCCGCTCAATTGTTCGCGGTGCTGACGCAGGATGAGGCCGGCGCTCTGATCGTCCAAGACTGAGAGGGGGCGTCGTTGCAAGCGTCTGGGTTCGCCGCCCAGAGCGGAGACGACCATCACGAGCAGGTTGTGTAGCTTGGTGTGCTGATCATCGCTGATCGCACCGGCCGCCCGATCCAGAACCCCGAGGTGCAGCGCGGGCATCATGACGAGATCACAATAGGCGGCGAATGAGTTGCTTTTGAGGAAGGCTCGAGCATCCACGAGGATCGCGTCGATGTCGCCGGAGAGCGCCCGCTCGTAAAACCTTTGCGGCAGGGTGAGCGCCTGCGTGTCACCCAACAGTAGGTCCAGGAACCTCAGCGCGCGGATGTTGCGGCCTATCACGAGTAGGCAAACGGTCAATGGGGTTGACACGATGAGGCCGATTGGGCCCCAGAGTGCGCTCCAGAAGATTGCCGCCACCACGACCGAAAGTGGTGACAGACCGGTCGTGTGACCATAGAGATTTGGTTCGACGACTTGTCCGGCGATGAGCTCGACTCCAATAAACACGCCGAGCGTGCTAACGGCTAGCGACCATCCGGGGATGATGGCGATGGCTAGTGCGGTAGCCAGCAGCGCCGCGAGCCACACTCCGACGTAGGGAAGGAAGCGCAGCAATCCAGCAAGGGCGCCCCAAAGCGGCGCCTGGGGAACTCCAAGAGCGGCGAGGCCCAATCCGATGGCCACACCGACTCCGAGGTTGACGGAGAATTGCGATACAAAATATCTGGAAAGCCGCTCGCCCGCATCGTTGAGCGCAACGGTTGTCAGCCGGATGTTCGTCCCGCCGGCGACACGGATAAATCGATCGCGCAGCTCTTCGTGCCCGAGCAGCATGAACACCACTACGAGAAGCACAATTCCAGTGGACTCGACGGGCGCCCAAGCCGATGCCAGCACTCTTGCTAGAATCTGTAAGAGGGCGGGGTGCGGTTGATGTAACTCGACGGGAATCGGCACCGTACCCTGGGGATCACCTGTCGCAGAGCTTGCGGTGGATCCAACGCTCATAGGGTGGCTTTCGGTGAGCCGACTGGCTTCACTGGTCAGAGCGTCAAGCCGACCGACCGTCACTTCATTCAGGTCGTGCAGCTTTCGCTGAATCGTTCTTTCGTAGTGCGGCAAGCTCGCGGCCGCGCGCAAGACCTGGGTGCCCAGCGCCCCGGCGGCTGCGGTGACCACAAGAGAAAAGGCCAGGACCGCCACCAGCACTGAAGGGGTTTGACCCCATCCGATGCGCCTCAATCCGCGGACCATGGGCGCAATCAGCAGGCCGAGCATCAGCGCAAGGGTAATAGGGATGAGTACCTCGCGACCGACATAAAGCAGGGCCAATACAGTTGCGAAAGCGATAATGCTGATGGCGCGCTCGTGTAGCGAGCCTGGCGCATCCGATAGCGGAGGGGTCTGACTTACTTCGTCACTTTGGGGCTTCATCGGGAGCGCTGCCGAGTGTGCCCGCGGCCAGGGCGAGTGTTGCCGCTGATGACAGGGATGCACTGTAAGCGTCGGTCAAGGCGTTCTGAGCCTCGAGCAACGCGGTCTGTGCGCGTGTTGTGTCGGTGATGGAGCCCACTCCATGCCGATACGCATCTATTGCGGCATCGAACGTGATCTGGGCGGCTGACGCCAGGGCCGCCGCAGCGTCGAGGGCGGACAGGCTCGTGCGGACTTGATTGGATGCGCCCACGATTTCCCGGGTCGCTTCGTCACGAACCTGCTCGAGCCTGGCGTCGGTTTTGGCCTCATCCGCTCGCGCTTGTCCCTCGAGCGCGCGTCGTAGTCCGCCATCGTAGATGGGAACGGTTACACCGAGGAGCACCGTGGCGCCGTAATGAGTGGAGGGGACGTTGAGCGTTGGGGGTACTTGGCTCACTCCCTGGCCGAGACCCGGAAGCGTTGAAACGTTCAAGGTATTGGACGTATGCGAGCCGGTGGCTGACAGGAAAACCTTGGGCATGAATTCCGCCCGCGCCGCGCGAAGCTTGGCGATACTGGCTTCGTGGGCCGCGTAGGCGCTTAAGACATCAGGACGCCGAGCGAGCGCGTCGGTCACCATCTGATCAATGGGCCCCATCAAGGCCGCCGAAAGCTTCCGCACACCGAGATCGGCGACTTTGATTTGAGTCAACGGGGAGATGCCCATCGCGGCGAGCAGCGCCACATAACTGTCCTGGGCCTGGCCACTGGCCTGCACCTGTGCAAGCTCGCCCTGCGCGGTACCTTGGCGCGCCTGGGCCACTTCCACGATTGTGCCGACTCCCTGGGCATAGCGCGATTCTGCCGCCGCCTGCACCTCCCGGGCGTTGAGCAGAGCTTTCTCGGCCGTGCCGACCCGCGCTTGAGCGGCCATGTGAGTGTAGTAGGCGAGGGCCACTTTGTAGATCAGTTCCTGATGCGCGGCGGTGAAGCCAACGTTCGCCATCACCGAAATCTGCTCGGCCGCAGAGACTTGCGCGTCACGCGCGCCGAAATCGAACAATAACCATTGCACCGAAATGGCGGAGATTGACCCGTGCAGCGAGAGATCGCCGCCTGTCTGGTAGGCCCCGACTACGCTGGCCGAGAGGCTCGGAAGGTATGCGGCCTTGGCGATTCCGGTGGCGAGCGCCGCATCGCGTGCGTTCTCCCAGGCCGCCCTGGTTGAGGGGTTATGCAATTGGGCGAGGTCGATCAGCTCCGCCAAAGTATAGGGATGGGACTTGTCCAGATCCGCCGGCGCCTGAGCTTTCCCTGCGGCCTTGGCATTGGAGGGCAGAACGTAAGAGTTACTTCTCGGTGCGGTTGCGGACGGCGGGGCGCCCGCGACAATCTCACCGTCGGACCTCGTGCTGGGCGTCCAGGGAACATTGGGCGCCGCCGGCGCCAAGTTGAGAGATGAAGTCGCGCAACCCGATAGGAATGTCACTAGCAACAGAAGTCCGAGCTTGTCACGCATATGCATGAATGCTCGCCTCGGCAGCTCCGACCCGTAGTCCCAGCGTCTCTTCGAGGGTTCGCAGGCGCCGGTTGACCCGCGCAGGCAGTGTTTGCCATCCGTGTGCGGACTCCGTCACCCATGAAGAAACCTGCCCCGCATTGGACGGGGCCGACAAATATGTGGCCAGTCGTTCCAGGCGCGCCGCAGCGTCAACTCGTGATAGTGCACTCGTATTGGGACCGAGAAGTAACAACGTGCCGAGTGACTGACCGTTCTCGATCACCTGTTGCCGAGTTGAAAGCCACGCCGGGGAGCTGCGGATGGAGGGTGGTTCGTAGCGAGCCAGTTCTATATCGGTCTCGGTTTCTCTCAAGCTCCCGAGCGCCTGAGCACCGAGCAACCGCCGCTCGCTGGGTCCCTTCGCGGAGACTACCTTCGCCAGTTGTCTGAACGCCGCCGCGAGCGCCGGATCCACGCGGCTGCTGATGGATACGGGCCACAGGTGCACCAGGGCGAAATACGCAACGAGGTTCCCGATGACGATTCCGACAATGCGATCGCGCGCTAGCGTCAGGTCGAACGCGGGCCCTGGGCCTTGAATGACGCACAGAAAGAAGGCGAAGGCAATCTGGAAGCCCGCGTAGCTGATATGGGGGCTGCCGCCCGCCACATACGCCCCGATCCAGGCGCCAACAAATACCGCGATCATCAGACCGCCGATGGAGGTAAGGGCGGGAACGAGAAACACAATGGCGGCATAGCCAGCAGCGGCGCCGATGAGGCAGCCAATGATGCGAAGAGTGAGCTTTTCGACCGATTCGGCAACGGTACTCTGGGCGACGATGTACACGGTGAGAAAGCATGTGTGGATCCCAGGCCAATCAAGCAGCGAATACAACAGGTAGCAGAACACGGCTGCCGCGGTGGTCTTAAGCGCATACTGCACATGCGCGGGGTTGGTGAACGCGTCCTCAACCCAGAAGCGGCCTTTTTCGCTGGGTGGTGCCGGCGCCGATGTGTCAGGCTCGGCGAAGCGCATCACGGCATCACGGATGGCAGCCACGAGCTCATGAGCGATGGGCGGCAAGTTCGCGCCAGGGAGTTCCAGGGTGACGTCGACCCGAAAGCCACCCCGCCGAACCCTGTGCGCAATGTGTTCAATGGCGTCCGCGAGCCTCGTGCGCACCGTGCCCGGCAACTCGAGCTCGGGGCTCGCAGCCAGTACATCAATGGCGCTCATGAGCGCAAATGAGGACAACGCCGCCTGCCTTAGCGCAACGAGGTCTCGTACCGGCGCGCTCTTCTCGATCTCCGCAAATTTCACTTGCTCGAAGATGGGTGCCATGCCTTCGCGCACCGTCGCCGCAAGCTCGCTCCTTGCGGGACTCGCGGGGTTGCGCAACACGGCTGCTCCCAGTTTCAGACGATCGGCGATGCCCTGTTGGGCCGTGCGGCGCGGTGCGGGTGCCAGCAGAAGATTGACGATGAGCGAAACGCCCGCAGGGATGACCACGGCAAGCTCGAGATACAGTAGAGCACGCGTCGCGAGTTCACCGGTCTGAATAGTCCCTAACTGGGCGAGTGCATACCCGACGATTAAGCCTGCAGTACCAGCGATGGGCCGCAACCGGCTAGCTGAGCCAAGGAACAGCAGGCCAAACGACATGACCGTAATGGCGATGACCCGCCACATCGGATCGTCCACCACTACATTTGCGACGAGGAAAACGAGAGCGATAACCACCGCAATCACAACCGTGAAGACGACGCTCAGAATGAGACTCAGGGTCCGCTCTGGCCGGTTGAAGAAAAAGGGGAGGTAGGCTGTAAGCGCCAGAAAAGGCGTCTGATAGATCTCCGTGCCCAGGGTTGTCAGGCTGCAGATGAGTGCTAACCGGGTGGCAAATTCCAGCCGCTCAGGATTTGCCGCGAGCAACCGCAGCCAATTCGCGCGTAGGCCCGCGGGCCGCTCAACGGCATTGGCGGCCATGCTTGACCTCGATTACCGCGCTCGCTCCCAGCCGCATGAGTTGTGCCGGCGGGTTCTCGAGGCGGATGCGGACCGGGAATCGCTGCGCCACGCGCACCCAGTTGAGCGAGCGCTCCACGTAGGGGACCGAGCGGGGCAGGTTGATGCGATCCTGATCGAGCACCCCCCAGCCAATACTGTCAACAATCCCACGGGTAGCCAGGCGGCGATCGATCATCGAATAGACCGTTACGCAGTCGCCGGTGTGTATCGCGGCGAGATCCGTCTCACGAAGATTGGCGGACGCGAACCATTCTTCGGTGTTGATAAGAGTGAACAGCGACTGCCCCGGGGCGACGAATTCCCCGCTTGAGATCGTGAGTCCGACCACCCGGCCGTCATGTGTCGCGCGTACCGTAGTGTCTTCTAAGTGGCGTTTCGCGAGTGCGAGAGCCGCTTGCCGGGCCGCGACCTCCGATTCCGCGGCCTGCAGTGTGTCGATCGCCTCGACGGCCGCGAGCTGCTGCACCCGCGCCTGCTGCAGCCGCGTGGCCGCATCGTGCGCATTGACGTCGGCCTGATCGAGCTGCTGGTTGGGTACGTACCCCTTCGCAGTCAGCGGTCTCAGGCGCTCCGCGGTTCGTGTTGCGAGCTCGTAATTGGCTTTGGCGTTTTTTGTCTGATCTTGGGCGAGCGTCGCGTTGGAGCGTTGCGTCGAGAGCTGTCTTCTCCTGGTGTCGAGCTGCCCCTCGGCCACAGCCAGGTCCGCTTCGGCCTGCGACACGACAAGTTGGTAGGGCAGCGGATCGATCTGAAAAAGCAGGTCGCCGCGCTGAACAGCAGAGTTCTCGCGAACGGGGATATCGATAATTCGGCCTCCCACGGCCGCAGCGACGTGCACTACATCGGCATCGATCGAGGCGTCGCTCGAGGAAGGATGCCCCCGTACCCAGGAGGCGACCGCGAGCGCGACGAGGACGGCCAACGCGATCGTCCCGAGCGCAATGAGCCTGCCGCGCGAGGTGAACCAATGCATGTCCTGTACCTTCACGGCATCACGTGAACAGCACCATCCAGGTGAGGAGCGACGTGACAGCGCCCACGGCGGTACACACCGCAAGCGGGAAGGGAATGAGGCCGTTAACCGCTGGAGTCGTGAGAACCATGCGGGTACTGGCCGCCCCGACGATGCCGATAAGCCCGCACGACATCCAGGCCGGAAAGTACGCGCCGAAGAGTTCGAACGAGGGTGCCGCCGTAAAGGAGCAGCCCGTGAACATGCAGCTCGGGACCACCACGAGTACAGCTCTCGACAGTGACGGTTCCTGCGCGCCCTTGTGCATGGTTAGCCCTCCAGACGGAAAGAAACATCGAGCCGAACACCCCGGCCGCGAGCAATTGCACGAATCTCCGGCAGGACTCGCAGGCAGTGTTATTCACCGTGCTAAGCGCGTAAGGAAGTGAATGAAAGAACTATCGCGGACTCTCTGGCCAGGAGATTGCAGATTATGGTTGCGATTTGTCACTACGGTCGTGCCTGTTTGCAGGTCACGGGAGAATCGGCCGCGTTGCAAGTGTCAGCGGCCGCACCGACATTCCCCCGCTGCTCCACGGGACGATACGAAAAGGGGCGGAGCTTCTGCACAAGAACCGAGCTCGACCGTCGCTCAGGATTGGTCTCACAGATAGCGCGAGCTGAAGGAGTTCTGTCTTCAAAGCGCAGGACGATGTACTGAGGAGAGGAGACTGTGGCCGCACACCCTGACAACTGCACCGTGACGTTGATCGTCAACGCTCGGTGAATCCAAACTTCGAGGCATCCAGCGCGTTGCCCATTCAGCCCGACAATGACTTTGCGGGAAGTCCGCCCGCAGTCCAGATGGCCGAGCGGGCGGTGGACGGGCGGCCTTGCGTGGCGCTGACGGGACAGTGGACCACGCTCGGGCTGGTAAGCCGTGTCGCAGGTCTCGAAGCCGAATTCGCGCGCCATTCTGCGAATGCCACAGCCTCCTGGGATCTGTCGGAGCTCGAGAGGCTGGATCACACCGGGGCGTTGCTGTTGTGGCGAACGTGGGGTCGGGTGCTCCCGGAGAGACTGCTGATCCCGGCGGCGCTGCGCGCCTACTTCACCCGTCTGAGTCGGGAATCCTTCGGGGAGAGCGAGCGACACGAGGCGAAACGCAGGATCGTGCGGGGCATCGAGCGCTTGGGTCGCGGCCCGATCGGTCTCGTCGCTGAGGGGCGGGACGTGGTCGGACTCATCGGCCGCCTACTGCTAGATCTGGTGGGGCTCGTCCGCCGCCCGCGGAGCTGGCCGGTGCGCGAGATTACCGCGGGAGTCTTCCATGCCGGACCCCAGGCGATGGGGATCCTGGCGCTGGTCGGATTTCTCATCGGAGTGGTCTTGAGTTTCCTGTCAGGTGATCAGCTCCGCAGGTTCGGCGCGGAGCTGTACGTGGTGAACCTTCTCGGCATCGGCTGCGTGCGGGAGATCGGTCCCTTGCTGGCGGCCATTCTCGTGGCCGGACGCTCCGGGTCGTCGATCACGGCGCAACTAGGCGTGATGCGCCTCAATGAAGAACTCGATGCGCTGACGACCATCGGGATCGCCTACACGCAGCGCTTGATCCTGCCCAAAGTCCTGGCGCTGGCCATTTCCCAGCCCCTGGTCGGCTTGTGGACCAGCGGTGTCGCACTGGCCGGTGGGATGGTCGCCGCACATTTCACCCTCGGCGTCGGCTACACCTACTTTCTCGATGCGATACCGGGCGTCGTCCCCATCGCGAACTATTGGATCGGCCTCGGTAAGGGCGTCGTCTTCGGGGCGATCATCGCACTGGTGGCTTGCC
>Ga0318533_10001078_pt1 | contig 12995 bp, 12 predicted proteins | sample GRESIP053b4f27_FD_203675 | JGI IMG/M metagenome (GOLD analysis project Ga0318533, IMG submission 203675) | Tropical soil microbial communities from Luquillo Experimental Forest, Puerto Rico - GRE.SIPMG.053b4f27 | ecosystem: Environmental > Terrestrial > Soil > Tropical forest > Bulk soil...
CCCAAGTAAAGCAAGCCCGTCAACCCCCTGCGATAATGGCCGAAACGTTGCGCTTACGCTCAACCCGATCGCCGAGCGCGAGATCGGCGAAACCGACGATGCCTTGCGCCACCTTGATTGGGCCGTGACCGCCACTTGCACTCATCGCAGCGATGCCGGCGACGAATTCGACCTCACCGACCGGGCGCATCTCGACCGGCCCGTGGGCACGAGACATTGAGCGGCATTCCTCGAAGATAGTGGCGACTATGTTGTGGCCACTATTGAGATCGGCGAGCAGTTCGGGCAGCAAATAGGTCCAGCCGCCACGGTTCCATAGATGATGATGCGTATCGATGATTGGCAGCTCCGGTTCGCGGATGGGTTCCTTCTCCTGCCTGCGGGCCACCCATCGTCGGGCTTGCTGATGTGACCAAACCCTCCCGGTTGAATAGATGGCGCCATCGGAAGTTTCCTATTTTTGCCGATATTGCCCGCTTCCGGGGCCGTCACGGCTAGCGTCTCGCTTTTGTGGTCAGCAGCAAAGCTCTCACTCGTGACAGCAGAGTGCAAAGCCGCGCTAAGCGGATGCCCAGCGGGTCGACAGGGCAAGCTGCGTGGCGGTATCAAGACCCCCCGCAACCACCCGGCGGAGGGCGAGACCGACAGTTCGACTCCAAATCCCTCCAGCAGCGAGCCGAGCCAACTGTGATCGCGTGCCTGCAGCGGATCGCGCGGCTGAAACTTGCCGATGCCGGCGAAGACCGGATCGGGCACTGGATCGGTGAGAGGATCGATCTGCACATTTACGCCGAAATCCGGAAGGCTGCCACGCCGGCTCACCTCATCGATGTTGCGGTGTTCTGCGCCAGCGACGACCCGCGCATCGGGACCGCACCTTCCTGTCGTGGCGCCGGGCCGACGCGCGGTTGTTTGGTTTGGCAAGCGGGGCGGCGCCAATCCGCGCTTGCCGCCGAGGCCGATCTGCGCTTCGGTGCCGCTGTTGAACTGGGTATCTCCGATATCAGCCCGAGTCGCCGCCCGCCATGAAGACAGTCCTTTCTCATGCGAATCTGATCGACTGCGTCGAGCCCCGGGTGCGGCCGGATAGTGCCGTGCTGATCGAGGATGGCCGCATCCGCGCCATCCTGCCAAGCGAAGAGGCGGGCAACGCCGGCGACGCGCAGATGATCGATCTCAAAGGCGGGTATCTGATGCCCGGCCTCTGGGACGTGCACATCCATCCCGATTACCTGTCACTCGACGAGATGCCTCTCGCCGATCAGGTGACCCTGTTCGGCCACCGGCTTGCGGCCGCGCTTACCGAATCCGGCATTGTCGGACTGCGCTGCGCCGGCGCCCATCACTTCATGGACGTCGCATGGAAGCGGGCCTTCGACTCCGGACAGCATCTCGGCCCCCGGCTGTTCGCCAGCGGTCATTTCCTCACCACCACGGGCGGACACTTCCTGACCTCGGGGCATGCGTTGGAGGTCGACGGCCCCTATGGTTGGGTGAAAGCCATCCGCGAGCAGATCAAGAACGGCGTCGACCACATCAAGCTCAACCTCTCGGGTGGGATCATGGGTCCGGCTTGGGACCTCCACACCCACTCATTCCTGCTCGACGACGAGATCCGCGCTGCTTTCGAGATCTGCCGGAAGCGCGGCTTCAAGGTCATGGCGCATGCCACCAACCCGGATGCGGTGAAGAATGCAATCCGGCTGGGCGCTCATAGCGTCGAACATGGATACATCATGGACGACGAGTGCATCGCGCTCCTGCTCGAGCACGATACGTGGTACGTGCCGACCCTCGCCATCAGCCATCTTACGGCCAGCCAGGCCACCAACGCGTTCGAGGCCGCCTGGGTTGCAGAGCACGGGCCCTCACCTGCGCTGTGCTGCCGCGCCGAGGCAGCTTCGGACGTGCATGCCACGTGGTTCCGCAAAGCGCTCGATGCTGGTGTGCGAATGGCATTGGGTTCTGACATCCGTCCTCTCAAGGAGGCCGCACTGCTCGAGATGGGGCTGTGGGTTCGCGATAGGGCGACACCGTGGCAGACGCTGGTAGCGGCCACGCGCCATGGCGCTGCGGTGTGCGGCGTCGGCGCCGAGCTGGGCACAGTGGAGGTGGGCAAGCTCGCCGACCTGATTGTGGTTGCCGGCAATCCGCTCGAGGACATCACCAATGTACGGCGCCTGCAGCTGGTCCTGAAAGAGGGCCGCGTCGTGTCGGACAAGCGACATCTGAGTGGAGCGGTTCCATAACCGGAGGAAGGCGCTTTTGACCGAGCTGCTCTCTAAAAGGCGTAGGCCGTAAAAAAACAAAGCGAGCCGACTTGAACCGCCGCATCCTTCGCTCTCGTCGTCGGCTGGCCAGCCGGTATTTCGCTGATCCGGTGTTCGGCCTGCTGTGTCTGCGCAGTACAGTAATACCCGACCACCCAGTTCAGAGTAATCGGGTCAGACCCAAGCCGACCGTCCGATGCGAGCTCCAGCTGCGAGCACCGAGAAAGCCTCCCACCCCTAAGTTGGTACAACTACTGCCCTAAGAGGCGCGACACCCAATCTGCGGTCGGGTCACCACTGCTCATATCGGCATGAACCAGGCCGTCGATCATGAAAGTGGGCGACACGTGGATACCGTTCTGGCGGGCATATTTGCAGTGCCACTTCACTTCACGATCGAGGTTGGGGATCGAAAAGGCCTTGGCAAGCTTCACGCCGCTATAGCGCTCTATGCGCCCGATGATGTCGTTGGGCGTGGCATCAAGATTCGGCCCGCCGCAATGGTGGTCGAATTCAAATTCTTCACGATGCGCGGCTACAGCCGCCATAACAGACTTTGCTGCGGCCTTTCCGCTTTCGAGCGTCGAGGCGGCCAGGATACAGCGCACGATCACGCCCGAGTACATGTGCCAAGGCTGCGACTGAAGGCGGAGCTTGATTGTGATTTGTTCCTCGCCCGCTTGGCCGAGCAGGTCGTCAAGTTTGCCGAATGCCTTGACGGAAAATGGGCAGGTCGGTTCCAGGAACATCTCTAAGACACGAGGGCCGTTGCCCCACACAAGCGGATCAGCCCGCCATATATTCTTCATACGATCTTTCCTCCTTCGCCTAGTTCGTACGCGGCGACGGTCCGAACGGGATCAGACGTTGCGTGCTGGAAAACCCGGCCGCCCCAAACCCGGCGACAACGACATCGGTTTCAATATCCCACTGGTGTGGCACGAAAGGTTCTTGCTCGATCATTTGTCCCCGCAATCTCCCATATGAGCCCATATAGATCCCAGCTGCCGAGTTATTCCGCTGCATGAACGCGGGGCAGTTGCTCGAGCGTCTGTTCGAGCGCCGCATCCAGCAGGTCGAGACCGAGATCGATTTCGTCCTCGGTCGCCGTCAATGGCGGGGCAATACGCATCACTCCATCGGATGCGCCGGTGCGCACGATGTTTGAGCTCAGTCCGAGATGCAGCGCCCTGTCGGTGACCGCATCCGAAAGAGCGCGCGCCGAGTGGTTTTCATTCCGACCGAGCGCTCTGAATTCCACCCCGAGCAGCAAGCCCCGCCCGCGGACGTCGCCGATACAGTCATAGTTTTGCTGCAGTGCGCGCAGCCCACGCTTGAGCCGGTCGCCCAACGCGGCCGCGCGCGCCGCCAACCCGTCGCGCTGTACTATCTCGATCACCTTCAACCCGACCATTGCCGGCAGCGGATCGTTCACGTGCGTGGTGTAGAAAAGGAAACCCCGATCATCGGCCGTTTGCGAGATCTGGTCGGTGGTCAGTACTGCTGACAAAGGCAGCCCGGCGCCGAGCGTCTTTGACAGCACCAGGATATCCGGCACCACCCCGTCGCGCTCGAAGGCAAACATCGTGCCGGTGCGCCCCATCCCGGTCTGCGCTTCGTCGAGGATCAGCAGCATACCGCGTTCGATGCATTTCTGCTTTAGGGCGGCAAGATAGCCCGCTGGCAACTCGATCACCCCGCCGCTGCTGAGGATCGGCTCGGCGATAAAGGCGGCGAGGTTGCCCGTGCTTTGCCGGTCTATCAGATCAAAAGCGTCGTCGAGCTCGGTCTGCCAATCGACGCCGGCAAAGCGGGGGCGATAGGCGTTCGGCGCGGGAATGGCAAAGCAACCGGCCGCCATCGGGCCGTAGCCGTGACGGCCGGCCTTGTAGGTGGCCGACGCGGCCATTCCGGTCATGCCGTGCCACGATTGCGCGAAGCCCACCACCTCCCACCCGCCGGTGACGAGTTTCGCTAGCTTGATGGCCGCCTCGTTGGCCTCGCCGCCGGTGGACAACAGCATGACTTTTGGCAGTTGCGGCACCAGCCCGGCCAAAGCCTCGGCGAGATCGACCACGGGCCCACTCAGCATCGAGGAGAACAGGTGATCGAGCCGTCCAATGCCGTCGCGTACCGTTGCCACAATCTCGGGATGGGAATGGCCGAGCACCGCGCTCATCTGGCCCGAGGTGAAATCCAATACGCGCCGGCCGGCAGCATCGTAGAGAAACGCGCCCTCGGCCCGAACGGGCACAAAGTCGACGAACTCGCCGCCATATTTGAGCAGGTGACGCCGAGCGCGTGTCCAAAACTCTGCATCGCTCGGAACGATACGCTCGTCCATTATTGATCTCCGTTTGCTGAGACGCGCTTGCGGTATGGCAGCGCCGCACAACTCGGTCCGAACAGGTGCCGGCAGCTCACTGACCGCGAAATGCACTATTCCGCGGCAGCCGCACGGGTGCGGGTGAACAACCTGAGGGCCTCCACATCGGTGTAATAACCTCGGGCGATGTCGCGTTCCACCATCGCGGGGTCACGCTCGGCAGCCGGCCCGTACCCGCCGCCGCCCGGCGTTTTGACGGCAATCCAATCTCCGGGGGTCAGCACGTAACCTTCACCCTTCGAGAGATGCGGCGGAGAGAAAACTACGTCGGCCTGGCTGACGGTAATCTGGTTCACTGCGCCGGGACTGCCCCCGAGCAGGCCTGGCGGTCCGACCCGACCGTGATCCATCAGGAACGAGGCTTTCGCCTCGCCGCGCAACAGCCGGATCTGGTAGTCGACCCCGAAGCCGCCGCGGTGCCGCCCGGCGCCCCCCGAGCCTTCGCGCAGGGCGAAGCGGTCGAACACGATCGGGTAATGCTGTTCGAGAATCTCGACCGGCTGGGTCTTCGAGATTCCGACGCTCGAGCAGCCGTTGGTCAGTCCGTCTGTTCGCCACCAGCCGCCGTACCCGCCGCCGCTGAATAGGTACATGATGTAATGGCGGTTCTCTTCGGGATCGTAGCCGCCAAGCCCGAAATTGCCACTGGTGCCGGCCGGCGCCGCGAAAAGACGCTCCGGGATCGCCTGTCCCATCGCCCCGAACACCGCCTCCATGATGCGCTGCGCCACCTCGGCGGCGCAGCCGGCAACCGGACGCGGATAGCGGGCATAAAGGAAGGTGCCATCCGGCGGCGCGATGTGGATCGGCGCGAAACACCCGGCATTGATCGGCACGTCGGGGAAAATGTGCTTCATCGCGACATAGACCGACGATTGCGTCGTCGCCCAGACGGAGTTCATCGGGCCGCGGCACGGCGGGCTCGACCGCGACAGGTCGAAATGGATGTCGGAGCCGGAAACCGTCATATCCAGCACCACATCGAGCGGCCGGTCGACGATGCCGTCGCTATCGACGATCGCGGTCGCCGAGTAGGTCCCGTCCGGAATGCTGTCGATGTGGGCGCGCATCAGCCGTTCGGAGCCGGCCTTCAGCTCGGTAATGGCGGCGTCCACGGTCTCGACGCCGTACCGGTCGAGCAGTTGGGTCAACCGCTTCTCGCCGACGCTGAGCGCCCCGAGCTGCGCTCGGATGTCGCCGATCCGCTCGTCGGCGACCCGGATGTTGTTCAGGACGATGTCGATGATGTCCTGGCAAATCTCGCCGCGGCGGACGAGCTTCACCGGCGGCAGGCGCAGGCCCTCCTGCACGATCTCGGTCGCCGTCGCGGAAAAGCCGCCCGGCACCATGCCGCCGGTATCCGGCCAATGGCCGGTATTCGACAGGTAGCACCAAAGTCGGCCGCGATAGTAGAACGGGCGCACCATCTTGACGTCCATCAGATGGGTGCCGCCGAGATAGGGGTCGTTGATCAGGATCACGTCACCCGGTTCGAGGTCGCGCCGTCGCGCTATAACGGCCTGAGTCGTGAACTGCATGACCCCGACAAATATCGGCAGTCCGAGTTCACCCTGGGCGACGACCTCGCCGGTGGTGCGATCGTAGATGCCATTCGAGCGGTCAAATCCCTCGGAGATCACTGGCGAGAACGAGGTTTTTTCGTGGACCAGATCCATCTCGCTGGCCACCTGCCGCAGGCCGTTCTGAATGACCGCCAGCGTCACCGGATCGAGCGTCATGTCTCACATACCGAAATCACCAGATTGCCCAGGCTGTCGACGACGGCGGTTGCGCCGGGGTCGATGACCACCGTCGTATCGGGCTGCTCGACGATTGCAGGACCGGCGAGACTCACTCCTCTCCCGAGGGAGGCACGGTCGAAGATCGCGGTGTCGAACCACTCGCCCTCGAAGCGCACCTGCCGCACGCCGCTCGGCTGCGCCGCTCGCGACCGGTCAATGGCGGGGGCAAAAATCGCCAGATCGACCGGAGCGCGCCGGCCGATCACGGTGGTGCGCAGGTTCACGAGTATCGCTGTCATCTCCGGCAATTCGATGTCGAACCGCGCCTTGTAGCGCTCCAGAAAATCAGCCAGCACCACCCGGGGATCAAAACCCGGAGCCGTCACCGGTACCCGGAACACATGGCTTTGACCGCGGAACAGCAGATCGACTTCATAGCCAACCACAATTTCGGCGAGCGGTGCTCCGTCTTGGTCGAGAAGCCGTCGTCCCGCCGCAGCCTGATTGGCAAAGTGGCCGTCGATCTCTGCGGTCGCCGCATCGGCGAGCGGTTGGCCGACACTCTGCACAAAATCGTGCCGCACTGGCGCGAGGACGCAGCCCAGACCCGAGGTGATGCCGGGAAACCGCGGCACCATCACGGTCGGAATGCCGAGTTCGCGAGCGATCTCGACGGCGTGCAAGGGACCGGCGCCGCCAAAGGCGAACAGGGCGAAATCGCGCGGATCGTGTCCCTTCTCGACCGACACCAGGCGGATCGCGTGCGCCAGCTGATTGGTGGTGACGGCCAGGACCGCCGCCGCGGCAGCGGTCGCATCCAGGCCCAGCGGCGCGCCGATCTGTTCGTGGATGGCGGCGGCAATCGTCTTCATTGGCGCAGACTCCTCGACCCCAGTCAGATGATCGGGATTGAGGCGACCGAGCACCAGGTTGGCATCGGTGACAGTGACGGCAGTGCCGCCTCTGGCATAGGCGATCGGCCCGGGCCGAGCGCCGGCGCTTTCGGGCCCGACCTGCAAGAGACCGGCCCGTGTGATGCGCGCGATGCTGCCGCCGCCGGCCCCGATCGTGTGGATGTCCACCAGCGGCACGCGCAACGGCACGCCGTAGGCGATGTCCTTCTCCGCGCTCAGCGCCGGTTCGCCGGCGGCGATCAGAGAGACATCGAAGCTGGTCCCGCCCATGTCGCAGGCGACGAGGTTGGGATAGCCGGCCTGAACGCCGATCCGCGCCGCGGCGATCGCTCCGGCGGCCGGGCCGGACATGACGGTGTGCACGGCGAGATCGATGGCGGTGCTGGCCGCCATCATGCCGCCATTCCCCTGCATTACGAGAAGCTCGTTGCTCAGCCCCGCGCTGCGCAGGTTCTGTGAGAGGCGCCCCCGAGATAGCGCGATACGATCGGCTGCACGTAGCCGTTAAGCGCTGCCGTGCTGCCGCGTTCGAATTCACGGACCTCGCGCAGAATGTCGCTGCCCAAGGTCACGAACCGGTTGGGCCAGATCTCGAGCGCAATTTCGCCGCAGCGCTGCTCGTGCGCCGGGTTGGCGTAGGCATGGATGAAATGAATTACCAACGCCTCAGCGCCGCGGTCGCGCAAGCGATGCACTTCCCGCCGCACCGCCGCTTCGTCGAGCGGCGTCAGGACCCGACCGGCGGCATCGATGCGCTCGGGCACCTCGGCCCGCAAATCGCGTGAGATGAGCGCCTCGAAGCTCCCTGTCATGCCGTAGGGATTGGGGCGCGTGCGGCGGCCGAGTTCGAGCACGTCGCGAAACCCGGTCGTGGTTATCAGCCCGCAGCGCGCCCCCTTGCGTTCGAGGACGGCGTTTGTGGCAACCGTAGTGCCGTGGACCAGCGCGGCCACTGCGGCAAGATCAGCTTCAAGCTCGGCGAGCCCATCAATAAAGCCGATCGACTGGTCCTCGGGGGTCGATAACACCTTGGCGACGCGAAACACGCCGCGCTCCGGATCGAGCGCCAGCAGGTCGGTGAACGTACCGCCGACATCGACGCCGATCTGCCATGCCATCCGCTATTCCTCGCCGTCTTGCCGCGCTTCTCGGCCGCTCGCTCGCATCAGTGCTCCAGGTCCTGCTGCAGGAGTGGCGGCGCTTCTTTCAGATTCATCCGGCGGTCGTAAATCGGTGAAGCGCCGGTCGTGGGACCGGGGTATTGCACGAAGAAGATCGTCCCGCCCGTCGCAGTGTGCATGTCATGCTCGAAATGCGGGTCGGCCATATAGGCGATCGTGCCAGGGCCGTAGAGCTTTCCGGCAAACGTGAACTCGCCCTCGATAATGTACCAGACCTGCGCGAAATCGTGCCGGTGCAGCGGGAAAGACGCGCCCGGCGCATATTTGAGAAATCCCGCATTCGGCTCTGTCGGACGTTCCGGTGCGGGTGAAAGAGAAATTTGGTGACATTGCCAAATCGCCCCATCTCCCATCCCATGTCCTCGGCGTGCTTGAATTCGGGCGGGTGATGCGTGCCGCTCGCGCTCATATTGCGTTCTCCTGGTTTACAGCCGACCGATGTTGATTTCATTCAAGAACCATCGCCGGTCACACCGTCACGCGAAACGCGCCGTCGCCCAGCCGGTCTCGAATGGGACGCTCATCAGCGGCTCTGACTGCTTGTGACGGAACATCCAGATTCCAGCCACCCGGGCGTAGGTCTCGTGATCGATACCAGCGCGCCACATCCCCTGATTGCCGGCGGCTAGTGTGCACGGCATGAACAGATACCAGCGGGCTCGCGCAGTATCGCCGTCCACCTCGATGTGGCCGTTCAGGCTGTAATGGATCGCGAAGGAGAAGATGCCCGACGCTCCCCGGAAGAAGTTTCGGATCGCGTCGCGCCCTTCGAAGCAGCCCAGCGCGGGACTTTCCCAAACCGCATCCTCAGTGAACAAACCGGCAATCCCGTCGGCATCGTACTGGTTGTCGCACAACGCCGCATAGCGCGCCTTCAGGTTGCGGATCGCCTCCGCGTCCTCCAATACTTGCAATCGGCGCTCAATTCGTTCGAGCCGTGCCGGATCAAATCGATTGTCTTGCGCCATACTGCCCTCACCGCTGTTTCGAATCGCCAAGCCATGGCCGTTATCGCCATAGCCTAGGTTAAGGCCGGCCGTCGACTAGCGGCCCAGCATCGCCAGGAGCGCTCGCGTCAGAACGCCTTCCGGTCGCGCCAGCGCGTCCAGAATCGTGAAGTGGTCAGCGCCGTCCACCGGCAGCAGGCGTCCCGGAAGACCCCGTTCGGTCCACGCCCGGGCATACTCGATCGACTGGCGGCACAATTCGGGCAATTCCCGGGTGCCGTAAGCCACCACCAGCTCTCCGGCCGTCGCCGGCAAATACCGGACCGGGCTGTTGCGTTCGGCCTCGGCCGTATCGAGAGCCAGCTTCTCGTTGAGGTAATTGAGCCGGATCGGCTCCAGGTCGTAGATGCCGCTGATCGCAATCCCGCCGCGCACCTCGGGTAGCGGCATCGTCATCGCGGTCAGGTGACCGCCGGCCGAATGCCCGGAAATGTATAGCCGGTTCGGGTCGGCGCCGTACTCGCCGAGATGTTCGGCGAGCCACCGGATGGAGCGGCACACCTCGTCGACAATGCGATCGAGCCGGGCCGCCGGGGCCAGCGTGTATTCGATGACCGCAAGATTGATCCCGAGAGGGAGCAGTGCCTCGGCGAAGAAGGCGAAACTCTCCTTTACGATATCGTTTATCTGCCAATAGCCGCCGTGGATAAACGCAAGCGTGGGCGCCTGCGGATCGGCGGCGAGAAACAGATCGAGCCGCTCGCGCGGGGTGTCGCCATAGGCGAGGTCAAGACGTCCGGCGTATTCACGCCGCACCTTGTCGCTGCGTGCAGCCCAATCGGCGACAATCGCGTCGCGCTCGGGGACCGCTGCGGTGTTGTTGTAGGCGGCATCGAGCTGGGTACGGTCCATTCCGCGGTACAGCATGATGCAAGCTCCGGTCACAATTCGGTGGACGTGGGCAGTCACGGCAGTCTGCCACGCGTTCGGCGGCAGCCGATAGAGCCGCACGCCGACACAAGGGTGATCAGCGGCGGCTAATCGCGACAGCGCCGGTCGTCACCCGGTATTTTGCGAGTAGATTGGGTGTCTCTCGCGCCTGCAGCGACGCCGGATCGGCGACACGCGCGAGAAAGCGACGGGTAAAGGCCCCGAAAGCGGCATCATGGCTGACCCGTATCGCCTCGGGGATCGCGATCCGCCATTCCGATCCAAGAGGCGCCACCGCAATCCCGGGGTGGCTCGACTGCAACTCGGTAATGCGCCGCTGTAGCGCCGCCCCGATATTCGCATCCGGCAGGACGTATAGCTCTGGCCGAAAGCGTTCTGCGGGACCCTGCCGCACCTCAAGCCGGCAGCGGGTACCGCGGTAAAGAGCGTGATGCGTATCGTCTCCCTGCTCGGCCTGCCAATCCCAGCGCACCTCCAGCCGGACGTGAAGGCCGCGCACCCGGTAATCGACCCGTCCATTGCACAAATACTCCAGCACATCGCCGCGGATCCACGGTGCGAGGTCGTCGGGCCATTTGCCCTCGCCGGTTAACTCGCGAAATTGCGACAGGCTCACCGCGGTGGGCGAGCGGCTCGCCGCGAGGATCTCGATGTCCCGCTGCCAGTCGAGCGGCTGCTCAGGAAACAGCATCTCGTGCACTCGATCCACCAGATGCACGCCGGTATCAGCCAAACCCTCGCCCTGCTCGCTGACATCGAAATACCAGGCGGGACGCGGGTTCGGCAGACCGGTGACGACTTTGCGCAAATAATGCACTCCGCTCAGCAGGACACCCGGTTCATCTCTGGTACCCGGGACCGGATCCCCGAACACCTCAGGGTCGCATCGCAAAACCCGCAAGAGCCGGACGAGCGTGTTGTGTCGCCCGGTCATCATGTCGGTCAACAGGAGCTGCTGTTCGTGCGCCATCGTAAGAGCTGCCTCCAGCCTTGGCAGATCCGCGGGCTCGATGATCGCGGGCTTGTCGGCGAGCACGTGCAGGCCGGCTTCGAGAGCGACGATAATCCGATCGATCTTGCCGCGGTTGCGGCCCGAGAAGATGGCAACCCCGCCCGACGGCTCATCCCGTATCCGATCGAGAAAATCGGGGCCGGCGTGGACATCGAGCCGCCAATCGGTAGCCGCTTGCGGTTGCCGGTTGTACCTGGCGATCCGGCTCAAATAGTCGATCAGGTCAGGGCCGAGCGGCGCATAAACCTGCACGACCGGCGCTAACTCCGGATACATCTGCTGCTGCACCAGCGCGGCATGGAAATGACCGGGATCGACGACAACGAGGCTGGTTTCGGGCATGGCAGGCGAGCGCCTCCGAGCGTTTATGGATAGTGCGATTTTGCCGCCGTCTGCGATCCGACAGTATCGGCCGCGGCGCGCGGCAAGCTGACCGCAACTCTTAAGTGCCGTTGAACCAATGACCGGAGGTCGACCCCTTGGTCAATGCACCGCGGCAATCCTCTTGACCGGAACCCCGGAGGCACCCGGCCGCCTAAAATCAAGCAGACGCTTCGCTTCCTGCAGCCGATTGGCCTCGATGTAGGCTCTCAGCAAGGTGAACTCGATCAGGTCGTGCTGTGCGCGGCTGCCGCCAATGCGTTCGTTTTGGCCCGCCAGGGGCGCCAGCGCCGCGATCGTGCCCGAAAAATCCTCCCGCTCGAACGACGCAAAGCCGCGCGCCAGTGCGGGAAGGTAAGAGCCCGAGGGGTAACGCCCCGCGCGCGCCAGTTCCTGCATCTGTTGGGTCCGGGCATCGAGCGCGGCATCATCCCCCATGACCGCCTGGGCCAGGATGACGTGGAGGTCGGCGAGCCCGTTGCCTGGCCGCGGCAACGCGCTGTTCGCGTAATCGTACAAGCCGCGCCAGGCGACGGGGTCGCGCGGATGGCCGGCGAGTTCGGCACGCCACAAATACGCCGCTCCATCGGAGATTTTCAGCTGTGGGCCGCCGCTGTGCCGGCCAAGGGCAATCGCATCCCGATACGTCCGGAGTGCTTCTTCGCAATTGCCGGCCTGGATTTCGCAGAGCGACAGATGCCAGCTCAGATGACCGTAGAAAAAGCCGTCGCGCGGATAGGTGGCGAGCCACGACGAGAGAAAGGCGCGGGCCGTGTCCGGGTCACCGCTCTCGTAGCACACATGGGCGAAACCATGCGCACCGTGGGCGTTTTTCGGGTTCGTCGCTACAGAACGTTCGATCTTCGCTCGGGCCGCCGCGAGCTGCCCATCCTCGGACAGCGCCATGGCGTGATAGGACGTGAACCAAAAATCATCGCCGTAGTGCGAGGCCAGGTTGTTCATCATCTCCGCGATCTGGCGCTTCTGCCCGATGCGGCCGGAGCCGCCGATCACTCCGTTGGGGTTCGCGGCGACGGAAACAACTAGCGCGTCATGCGGCCATGCCGCGAGATGCGGGTACAAGGCGGCGATTGCCGCCTCGGTTCGGCCCGCGAATACAAGGTCGAAAAACCCGATGTGGCTGGCTTCGCGTTCGGACAGACCGGCGGAAACGCCCTTCGCCGCCGCCAGCGCTGACTGTGCTGCCCCGA
>Ga0318533_10001080_pt1 | contig 12984 bp, 10 predicted proteins | sample GRESIP053b4f27_FD_203675 | JGI IMG/M metagenome (GOLD analysis project Ga0318533, IMG submission 203675) | Tropical soil microbial communities from Luquillo Experimental Forest, Puerto Rico - GRE.SIPMG.053b4f27 | ecosystem: Environmental > Terrestrial > Soil > Tropical forest > Bulk soil...
CGATCGTTGCTATCGTCGGGGCGAACGGAGCCGGCAAGACGTCCCTCATCCGCACCATCGCCGGCATGCACCGGCCGGCGCGCGGACGCATCGCGTTCCGCGATATCGAGATCGGCGGATGGGAAAGCCACCGAATTTGTAATCTCGGCATCGGCCAGGTGGCGGAAGGCCGGCAGGTATTTCCGACCCTCTCGGTCGCGGAGAATCTCGACACGGGCGCAATGCTGCCGCGTGCCCGCGCCAGCCGCGCGAAAAATCTCGAACGGGTGTTCGCGCTGTTTCCCGTGCTGGGCGAGCGCATGCGTCAGGCGGCAGGCACGCTTTCGGGCGGCGAGCAACAGATGCTGGCGATCGGCCGCTGCCTCATGGGTGCGCCGGAACTCGTCATGTTCGACGAGCCGTCGCTTGGGTTGGCGCCGGCCATCGTGCAGCATCTGCTGCGCACGATCCGCGACCTCAACCGCGAAGGCCTCACCTGCGTGCTCGTCGAGCAGAACGTCGCGGTGTCGCTCAAGCTCGCCGCGCAAGCCTACGTGCTCGAGAACGGGCGCATCACGCTCTCCGGCGCGGGCGAGACGCTGTTGGCGGATGACCGCGTGCGGCGGGCTTATCTCGGACTATGAGACAGAGAGCGACTTGCACGACGCGGCCGGTCGATGAAGGTCAAGTCGCCGCCGGGCCGATCGTCACCGTCAAGCTGCCCACGCCCTCGATCTCGCATTCGAGCTTGTCGCCGGCGACCGTCGCGGCCACGCCCGATGGCGTTCCGGTCATGATGATGTCGCCGGCCGCCAGCGCGACCATTTCCGAAAGTTTGACGATCACCTCCGGCACGTTCCAGATCATCTGCGCCAGATCGCCATCTTGCCGCAGCTTGCCGTTGACCTTGAGCGCGATGCGACCTTTGCTGGGATGGCCGATCTTGCTGGCCGGCTGGAGCGGTCCGCAGGGCGCGGAGGCGTCGAATGCTTTGCCGATCTCCCACGGCCGCTTCATGTCGCGCGAGGCGATCTGCAGATCGCGCCGCGTCAGGTCGATCCCGACGCCATAGCCGTAGATGCAGTCGAGCGCCTGATCGAGCGGGATTTTGCGGCCGCCGGACTTGAGCGCCACCACCAGCTCCACCTCGTGATGCATGTCCTTGGTGAGGGGCGGATAAGGCACGCTTGCCCCATCCGCCACGATGGCGTCGGCGGGCTTGGAGAAGAAGAACGGCGGATCGCGCACGTCGTGCCCCATTTCGCGGATGTGTTCTTCGTAATTGCGGCCGACGCACCAGATGCGCCGCACCGGAAACATCTTGTCGGTACCGGCCACCGCGATGGCGGCCTGGGCCGGCGGCGTGATGACGTAGCTCTTCGCGGCAGCGCTCATGATCACTCTTCTTAGGTCTCGGGAACTTAGGCGGAGGAGGCGATGGCGACCGGCGGACTCGGTTCCTGCACCCGCAGCTGCAGGCGGTAGAACGACGTGTAGCGCCCACCCTTGCGCAGCAGCTCGTCGTGACGCCCCGATTCGACGACCGTTCCGTCCTCAATGACGAAGATGCGGTCAGCATCGACGACGGTGTGCAGGCGATGTGCGATCACGATCGTCGTTCGCCCCTCGCAGAGGTGCTCGATCGCGCCCTGAACCTGACGCTCGGACTCCGAATCGAGCGAAGCCGTCGCCTCGTCGAGCAGGATGACCGGCGCGTCCTTGAGCAATGCGCGTGCGATGGCAATGCGCTGGCGCTCGCCGCCGGCGAGCTGCAAGCCGTGCTCACCGACTTGTGTTTCATACCCGCGAGGGAACGCCGTGATGAAATCGTGTGCGTAAGCGGCCTTGGCGGCGGCGATGATCTCGGCCTCGCTCGCACCCAAACGTCCGAGCGCTATATTTTCGCGCACCGAGCCGCGAAACAAGAAAACATCCTGCCCGACATACGCGACTTGGCTGCGCAACGAGCGGCGCGACACTGCTGCAATGTTCTGTCCGTCGATGACGATGGCGCCGCTGTCGGCGTCATAGAAGCGCAGGATCAAATTGAGAATCGTCGATTTGCCGCCGCCCGAGGGACCGACCAATGCGGTGACATTGCCGGGTTCCGCGACGAAGGACAGATTCCTGATGACTTTCTCGCCCGGGCGATACGCGAACTGCACGTTCGCGAATTCGACCCGCGCCTTCGAAAGCTTCAGTGGCGGCTTGCCTTCGTCGGCCGGTTCGGTCGAGGGGTGGTCGATGACCTCGAACAGGATGCGCACCCCGACCAGTCCGCTGTTGAGGTCGATATTGAGCCGGGCGAGGCGCTTGGCTGGCTCATAAGCCAGCATGAAGGCCGCGAGAAACGAGAAGAATTGACCGGGAGTGGCCCCGGTCTCGATCACGCGGAAGCCGCCGTAAACCAGCGCGCCGGCGATCGCGAATCCGCCGAGCGCCTCCATCAGCGGGCCCGAGCGATAGGCGACGCGCGCCCATTTGTTCGATTCGTTCTCGAGGTCGGCAACGCGAGCGTCGAAGCGGGCGCGCATGGCCTCTTCGAGCGTGAACGCCTTGAGGATGCGCATGCCCTGCAGGGTTTCCTGCAGTGTTTCGAGGACGCGCGCGCTGCCGGTGAACTGATGATACGCAATCGTCTTGATGCGGCGGATCATCTTGCGCAGGATCAGCATCGCCGGCGGTACCACGATGACGCTGAGCATGGACAGCACGGGATCTTGCACGGCCATGACCGTGGCAAGCCCGATGAGTGAAAGGAGATCACGACCGATCGACGTAATCAGGAGATTGAGCACGTTGCTCGCCGCGGCGGCGCCGGTCGTGAGCCGCGCCATGAACTCGGAGCTATGGCGATCGGCAAAAAAACCAACGTTATGCTGGAGCAGCCTCGCGAACATCCGTCGCTGATTGTCAGCAATGATCCTGTTGCCGATGCGCGCGAGCACGACCGCCTGTCCATAGGTGGCCATTCCCTTGATCATGAAAATCACGGCGGTCACGAGGGCAAGGATGACGATGCCCGGCAGGTTCTTGTGGACGTAGGCCTGGTTGATCACGTCGCCGACCAAATAGGCGCCGAGCGCGGTGCTCGCCGCGGCGATTCCCATCAGGCCAAATGCGAGCGCATAACGTCGCCACTGCCCGGCTGCCTGCTCCATGAGCAGCCGTCGGACCAAAGCGCCGGTGCCATTAGGGTCCGCGAACAATCGCTGAAAATACGATTTGAGCATGCATGATCCGTTGCGCGGCCCAGCTGCAGCGGCGAGGCGTGGCGAGCCGTTCTTGCCCAGGCGGGAGCGCTTTTCAAGCGGAATCGACGAGTTCGCAGAGGTCCGCGGGCGCGCGTCCAAAGCTTGCGCTCCCATGCCAGCGCGTGGCACACGACGGTTGGCAGGTCGTTAAAATGCGGCTGCCATTTGAGCAAAGAATGGGCCTGGTCGGAAGCCGCCACGCTGTGGCGCCGCCGGTGCCAGGACGGTCATGCTGGGGACGCGCTGAGATCGCCTGGCGTTGCTGGTTCAGCTGTCGGGAACATCCGGTTGGAGGCGTGCATGCACGTGTTGGCGCCCGCTGACAAGCCGGCAGACGCCGCCCGGGAGCGGCGCGGCTTTTGACGATGCCCGACATCCTGTTCATCAAGACCTCCTCGCTCGGCGACGTGATCCATCATATGCCGGCGCTGACGGAGGCGCGGCGCCAACGGCCGGCCGCGCGGTTTTGCTGGGTCGTGGAGGAGGCGTTTGCGCCGCTCGTGCAAATTCATCCCGCCGTCTCGGACGTCATCCCGGTTGCATCGCGCCGCTGGCGGAGGGCGCCCCTTGCGGCATCGACATGGCGCGAGATTGCGAGCTTCCGGCGCGCCGTGCGCGCACGCCGCTACGACGACATCATCGACACCCAGGGGCTCGTGCGCTCCGCGCTCATGGCGCGGCTCGCCCGCGGGCGCCGGCACGGCTACGACGCGAACAGCATTCGTGAACGCGCGGCGTCGTGGTTCTACGACGTTCGGCATCGCGTCGCACGCGACCTCCATGCCATCGCGCGCAATCGCATGCTGACCGGCCTCGCGCTCGGTTATGTCCCCGGTGGCGCCGTCGATTTCGGGCTTTCGCGTAAGGCAGTGGCGGAAACGACCGCAGAGCCCTACGGCATACTATTTCATGCCACCGCGCGGCCCGAAAAGGAATGGCCAGAGGCGTCGTGGGTCGCGCTCGGTCGTGCACTAAGCGCGCGCGGCGGTTCGCTCTTGCTGCCGTGGGGGACCGAGGTCGAGCACGCGCGCAGCAAGCGTATCGCTGCGGCGCTGTCGAACGCCCGCGCGCCCGAGCGGCAGCCGCTCGACCGCATGGCGGCGCTCATCGCGGGGGCATCCTTCGTCATCGGCGTGGACACCGGACTCATCCATCTCGCTGCGGCGCTCGGCGTGCCGCTGGTCGCGATCTTCACCTCGAGCGAGCCTGGCCTCACCGGGCCGATGGGGCATGGGCCGATCGCCGTGGTCGGCGGCAAGCTCAAGGAGGCATCCGTGTCCGAGGTCGTCGATGCGTTCGAGGGGCTGACGTAGCGTTTGCAGGCTTGGAGCACCCGACCTGCTTCAAGCTCTCAGATCAGCGCGCGCTGGCCCAATCGCTTGGCGAATCGATACGGCGACCTGATCGACGGAAATGTCGCGCATGCAGCGATGATGGCCGAGGCGGCAAACCGGTTTATGACATGGCCGGCAGGGCAGTTCGCCCGCGGTTTCGATCACGGCGGCGATCGGGTTGAGCGGAGCCCAGTGCCATGGGCTGGTCGGGCCGAAGATTCCGATAGCCGGTGTGCCGAGCGCAGCCGCGACGTGCAGCAGACCGGAATCGTTCGATATCGCGACGGTTGCCGACGCGAGCGCGAGGATCGCGTTGCGCAGGTCGGGCCCGGTGAGGTCGCGGACATCGGCGCCGTCGGCGATCACGGCTGCAAGCTCCTTTTCGCCCGGTCCGCCGATCACCCATATCCAATGGCCCTCGGCAGCGAGCCGGCGCGCGAGATCGGCGTAAGAGGCAAGGGGCCAGCGCTTGGAGGGCCCGACCGCGCCCGGCGCCAGCGCAACGACCGGGCGCCCGTCGGGCGCGAGCCCTAACCGCTGACGCCAAGCGGCGCGTTCGGTTGCGGGCACCTTGAGTTCCGGCAACGGCCATTGCGCCGGCGCGGTCTCGCCCTTGGGCAGGGCGAGCGTGGCGCAGCGATCGGCCATGCGTGGGAGCCGGCGCTCGCCGAAGCGCAGATCGTTGATCAGGCCGAAGCGGCCTTCGCCCACGAAGCCGGTACGGCGGGGAATTCCAGCGAGCGCCGGCGCCAGTGCGGATTTCCAGGTCCGCGGCATGACGAGCGCTTGGCCATACCTTTCCGCCCGCAGACTCTGAGCAAGCGCGCGATGCTGGCTCAAGGCGAGACGCTTGCGCGGCAGGTCGACGACGATACCCTTGCGCACGCCCGGCATATAGTCGAGCAGCGGCGCGACCATCGCGGTCGTCAAGATGTCGATCGGGGCGCTTGGAAGTCGTTGCTTCAACAACTTAACGACGGTGTGGCAGCGAACGAAGTCGCCGATCCACATGTACGGGACGATCAGAATTGGCGATTCGGACATCAGCTCGCAGCACCGTCTTGCGCCAAACGAAGCTAAGTTCACTATTTCCTATAGAGCCGAATTTAGGTTCATTTCTTAATGTTCGCCCGCCGCTGACAGCGGCGGTAAGCCGTTAGCTTGCCCCTGCCAGCCTGTCCAGTGCAGCAGGACGCGTCAGGATTGCCCCCGGCCTTCCCTACACCTGCGGCCGCGGAAGTTGCACGCCTGAGAGCCCTGGGGCAAAGGGGGAGGGCAGCACTTGGCGGCGGGGACGGATGTTGTTGGTCACCGGCGGAGCCGGGTTCATCGGGTCCAATCTGGTCGCCGGCCTTAACGAGGCCGGGCGGACCGACATCGTGGTTAACGACGCGCTCGGCGATGCGGGCAAATGGCGCAATCTCGGTAAACGCCAGCTCGCCGACGTCGTGTCCCCCGGCGAGCTGGCCGGCTGGCTCGACAGCCGCAAGCTCGAGGCGGTCATTCATCTCGGCGCCATCTCCGACACCACCGCCACCGACGCTGACGCCGTCCTCGCCACCAATTTCCGCCTCTCGCTCAGGCTCCTGGACTGGTGCACGGCGACGCGTACGCCGTTCATTTATGCCTCCTCGGCCGCGACCTACGGCGACGGCAGCGAGGGCTTCGACGACGACTGGTCGCTTCCGGCGCTGCGGCGGCTCAAGCCGATGAATCTTTACGGCTTTAGCAAGCATCTCTTCGACCTCGCCGTCGTCGATCGCTTCGCGAACGGTGCGAAGCTCCCGCCGCAATGGGTGGGCCTCAAGTTCTTCAACGTGTTCGGCCCCAACGAGTATCACAAGGGGGAGATGACGAGCTTGGTTGCCAAGCGCTTCGACGAAGCGAAAGCCGGCAAGTCCGTGCGCTTATTCAAATCCCACCGCGACGGCGTCGCCGATGGCGATCAGAAGCGCGACTTCATCTATGTCGACGACGCGGTCGCGGTGATGCGTTGGCTGCTCGACACGCCTTCGGTGTCCGGGATCTTCAACGTCGGGACCGGCAAGGCGCGTAGCTTCCGTGACCTGATCACCGCCATGTTCCATGCGCTCGGCCGGGAGCCGGATATCGAATATGTCGACATGCCCCCGGCGATCCGCCACCAGTATCAATATTTCACGCAAGCCAAGGTCGAAAATTTGCGCCGGGCAGGCTACAACGCCGGCTTCACCCCGCTCGAGGAGGGGGTGAATCGCTACGTCACGTCGTTCCTCAACCAGTCCGACCGCTATCGGTAACCGAGGCAGGCAGCGGCAAATTATCTAGCGATCAGCGCCATGTTCAATTTCGAAGACGCGCTCAAGCTCATTCCCGAGCAGACCATCGTCTGCGTTGGAGATTTGATGCTCGATGACTTCGTCTACGGCGAGGTCTCGCGCATCTCGCCTGAGGCGCCAGCTCCGATCCTTGCAGTGACCCGCAACGATCTCACCGTCGGTGGCGCCGGCAACGTGGCTCGCAACATTGCGGCACTCGGTGCGCGCTGCATTTTCCTCGGTGTCGTCGGGGAGGATGACGCCAGCCGCACGCTGATGCGCGCGCTTGCCGCCGAGCCTTTGATCGAACCACATCTCGTCATCGATCCGGCGCGTCCGACCACGCGCAAGGTTCGCTTCGTCTCCGAGCATCATTCGACCCATTTGCTGCGCGCCGACTGGGAGTTGGCGCAAGCGCTCAACGCCAAGACCGAGAAGGCGCTCATCGATCGCACCCTGGCGGCGTTGCCGCGTGCGGCGAGCGTCGTCCTGTCCGACTATGCCAAGGGCACGCTGACGTCGCGGGTCATCCGGGACGTCATCGATGCGGCGAAAAAGGCAAAAATACCGATCATCGTTGACCCCAAAGCGGCCGACTATTCCATTTATCGCGGCGCAACGGTAATCAAGCCGAACCGTAAGGAACTCGCGGAAGCAACGCGCCGGCGCGCGGATTCCGACGACGACGTGATCGCGGCAGCGTCGGAATTGAATCGCCTGTTGGGGACGGAGGCCGTTGTCGTTTCGCTCAGCGATGCCGGCTTGATCCTGGTGCCGGCAAACGGGGCGCCGCTCCACGTGCCGGCCTACCCGGTCAAGCTCAGAGACACGTCGGGCGCTGGCGATACCGTGGTTGCCGCGCTCGCGGTGATGCTTGCGACCAAGGTGGACTATGAGCCCGCGGTGCGCGCGGCCAACGCGGCTGCCGCGGTGGTGGTCGGCAAGCGCGGCACTGCGACGGTCGCGGCGGCGGAGCTGCGCTCGCGCATTCTTCCCGCCGCTTCGCTCGCACCTGAGGAGAAGATCGTCTTCGACTGGTCGGTGCTCGACGAGCGGCTCGCCGAATGGCGGGGCCTGCGCATCGGCTTCACCAATGGCTGTTTCGATCTCCTGCACCCTGGCCACATCAAGCTCCTGTCCGAGGCGCACGCCGCCTGCGACCGGCTCATCGTCGGCCTCAACGACGATGCTTCGGTGAGGCGTTTGAAGGGCGAAGGGAGGCCGCTGCAGGAGGTGCACGCGCGCGCTGAAGTGCTGGCCGCGCTCGAGGCCGTCGACCTCGTCGTCATCTTCGGCCAGGATACGCCGCTCGAGTTGATCCGCCGCGTCCATCCCAAGGTCTTGGTCAAGGGTGGCGACTACCGGCGCGAGGAGGTGGTGGGGCGCGAGTTCGTCGAAGGCGAAGGCGGCGAGGTGATCCTCATCGATCTCGTGCCTGGCTTCAGCACGACCGAGATCGTCCGCCAATCGCGCACGCCTGCTCGAGTCAGGCGCTCTTGAGGCCGCACGGAGAAAGCTGTGCGCGCGACCTTGCCCGATGGACGCGAGCAGAAGCTCGTGCGGGAGTTTTTTGGCGGCGCGCGGTCGGGCTTCTTCGTCGAGGTCGGCGCCAACCGCCCGCAGCAGGAATCGCAGACCTGGCACCTGGAGCAGCTCGGTTGGACCGGCGTCCTCATCGAGCCGCAGCCCAATCTCGCCGATGATCTGTGGCGGGGGCGCTCCGCCAAGGTGTTTGCCGTGGCCTGCTCCTCGCCGCAGAACGCCGGACGGCGCATGGGTCTTCACCTCGCCGGCGCCTTGTCGTCGCTCGATCGCGACCGGATGGCGCCAGGTGTGGAACCCGAGCGGGTCATTGAAGTGCCGGTGAGGACGCTCGACGACATCCTGATCGAAGCTCGCGCGCCGATGCGCTTCGATTTGCTGTCGGTCGATGTCGAAGGCCACGAGCTCGAAGTCTTAAGCGGCTTCGATTTCGCGCGCTGGCAGCCACGGCTGGTCCTGCTCGAAGATCACGTCGGCAATCTCAAGAAGCATCGCTTTCTGCGGGCCGCCGGCTACCGCCTGATCCGCCGTTTCGAAAACAACGGCTGGTATGTTCCACACAACGCGATGATCGGCGTGGCGCCGCGCGAACGCTGGGACATCGTCCGCAAATACTATCTTGGTCTGCCGTTCCGCATTGCGCGCAACGCGTCGCGAGCCTTGCGCCGGCGGCTGCGGAAGCGGTTCCTCCCGTAGCCTCCGGTCTATTGGGTACTATCGCGTTTTCGAAGATGTCGAGCTGTCGCGCTCCGCCGCAGCAGCGGCAGCGTCCGCGGACGTCGGGGGCGAAATGGAGGGTCGCCGCAGCGGCGCGCTCGGCGGGAATGACCAGGCCTTCATTTCCTCGTAGCGCTTGGCATAGCGGTAAAACGTGCCTTCGAAATTCCCCAACGCGATGACGAAACCGGCCCAGCCGTCACGGTAGCCGTGCTTGAACAGATAGTGCTTGATAAAGGCCCATATGCCATGACCGAGCGCGTCCCCCATCGAGGCTCGCTTTCCTGAAAGCTTTCGCACGCCGAGCGAGGAGTAGCGGTTCATCTTGTTGATAAGCTCTTCGAGATTGCGAAACGGAAGCTGCCAGATCGCGGCTTGCAATCGTCCGAGCGGCCGTTGCGTCAAGAGTTCGTAGCCCTCATGCACGGGACCGTCGTCGTAGCGCATCGCGCCATTGCGGAAGAGCTGCGGCTGGCGAAAATTCGGGTACCAACCCGAACCCTTGATCCAGCGTCCCATCATGTAGTTGCGGCGCGGCACGAGATAGGCGTCATGGGCAGGCGTGGTCGACAGGACGGCAAGAATCTCGTCGCGAACTTCGGCCGTGCAGCGCTCGTCCGAATCGAGGCTGAAGATCCATTCGTGCCGGCATTCCGCGATGGCGCGATTGCGCAGGTCGCCGAATCCGTAAAATGGGAGCTGAACGACCCGCGCGCCGAGGCTTTGCGCGATCTCGGCCGTGCGGTCGGTGCTGCCGGAATCGGCCACCACGATCTCGTCGGCCCACAACACGCTCGATACCGCGTCCGCGATTTTTTCGGCTTCGTTGAAGGCGAGGATATACGCCGATATTCTTTGCATGTTTCCTCGTTATTGAGCCCGAATGCGGTGCACGCTATCACAGCGGGGCAGGGCATGCAGGATGAAAGACCGGAGCAGTGCCGACGTGTCTGATCTGATCTCCGTCATTGTCACGACCTATAATCGCGAGGACGCCCTCGAGGCGGTCTTGTCCGCATTGTCGCGCCAGAGCGATCGTGGCTTCGAGGTCGTGATCGCGGATGACGGCTCGGGTCCCACGACCGCGGCCCTGTTGGAACGCTGGCGGCCGCGGCTGGGTGTTCCGCTCGGTCACGTGTGGCAGGCGAATTGCGGCTTTCGCGCTGCAGAAATCCGCAATCGCGCCATCCTCGTCTGCCGCGGCGACTACTGCATCTTCCTCGACGGCGATTGCATCGCTCCGGCCGACTTCGTCGCGACGCATCGCAAGCTCGCCGAACGCGGATGGTTCGTCACCGGAAACCGCGTGCTGCTTTCGCCGACCCTCACCGCGGCCGTGCTGCGCGAAGCCCTGCGGCCTGAAGGCTGGAGCGCATCTGGCTGGATCCGGCAGCGCTTGCGCGGCGGCGTCAATCGGCTGGCCGCCGTGCTGCGGCTGCCGCTCGGGCCGCTTCGCAAATTACGACCGCACCAGTGGCGGGGCGCTCGCTCCTGCAATCTTGCGGTTTGGCGCTCCGATCTCGAGCGCGTCGACGGGTTCGATGCTTGCTTCAGCGGTTGGGGCCGCGAGGATTCCGACCTGCTGATCCGATTGCTGCGTTGTGGCCTGCGTCGCAAGGACGGCCGCTTCGCGACCGGCGTCATCCACCTCTGGCACCCGCAAGTCGATCGCGCGCAACTGGCTGCGAATGACGCGCGGCTCGATGCGGTGCTGCAAAGCGACCGCGTACGCGCGCAGCGCGGATTGTCGGCGCTGCGCGAAACCGCCGAGGTCGGCGAAAATGACCGCCAAAATGAGCACCATGTCCCAGCGCAATCCTGAATCAATCGTCATGAAGGCAAGCATTCGCGCTGCGCGGCTCGGGCAAATCGCCGATGGGCTGGCCACGGCCGTTGCGGTTTCGCTGCCGTGGTCGACCTCCGCGAGTTCCATCCTGATCGTGCTCTGGCTCATTGCGCTGGTCCCGACCCTCGATGCCGCCTCGGTGCGGCGCGAACTGCTGTCACCGGCCGGCGGCCTGCCGGTGCTCCTCTGGGCGTTCGGCGCCATCGGCATGTTGTGGGCCGACGTGAGTTGGAGCGACCGCATTGCGGGACTGAGCGGATTTCACAAACTACTTTTCGTTCCGTTGCTGCTCGCGCAATTCCGCCGCTCCGGCCAGGCGAAGTGGGCGATCCTCGGCTTTCTCGCGTCCTCGATCGTGTTGCTCGTCGTCTCCTGGGCGCTCGTGCTTACACCCGGTATCCCCTGGCAGTGGCGCGGCCACAAAAGCCTCGGTGTGCCGGTCAAGGACTACATCATGCAGAGCGTGATCTTCGCGATTTGCGCCTTCGGACTGCTCGGGCAGGCCGCCGAGCTGTGGCGCGCGCGGGCGCGACTCTCGTTCGTGCTCGTTCTTGTCGCAGCGGTGTTTGTCGCCAACATCGCCTATGTAGCCACGGCGCGCACCACCCTCGTCGTCATGGCGGTCATGTTCGTGCTGTTCGCAGTGCGGCAATTCGGATGGAAGGGCGCGCTCGGCGCCGCATTGATCGGGGCCGTGCTGACCGGCGCGGTGTGGGTATCCTCGCCATATCTGCGCCAGCGCGTGTCGGCTGCCGTGGAGGAGCTGCAGATTTACGGCGCCGGCGATGTCAACACGCCGACCGGACTGCGGATCGAGTACTGGAAGAAATCGCTCGCTTTCATCGCCGAGGCGCCTCTCATCGGCCATGGCACGGGCACGATCCCAGCGCTGTTCCGGCGCGATGTGACAGCCGAGACCAATCCCGCGCTGATCACCACGAACCCGCATAGCCAGATCCTGGCGGTGATGATCGAGCTCGGCCTCGTCGGCGCCGTTGCGCTCGTCGCGATGTGGATCGCCCACCTCGCTTTGTTTCGCGACGGCACGCTGGTTGCGTGGTTCGGGCTCCTGGTCGTGACCTATAACGTCGTGTCCTCCTTGTTCAACTCGCACTTATTCGACTTCGGTGAGGGCTGGCTTTATGTCTTCGGCGTTGGCCTCACCGGCGGTATGATGTTGCACGCGGCGGACGCGGCGGCAAAGGCCGAGGGGAAGACATGAGCGCCCAGGCACCCTGCCGCGAGATACCTTGGTGCCGATCGCGCTCGCCGCGCCGAGGGATCATATACTCGGGTGGCGCCTTTCTTGAGGAGAAGTCCCGTCGTTCCACTGTCACGACTGCGAGCAAAACCATGAGCGAATCTTTCCGCGCCGCGGGATGTTACGATGACGAGCCTTGAGCTGCCCGAGCGCCCGCGCATCCTCGTGATCACGCTGCGCCGCCTCGGCGATGTGCTGCTCACCACGCCACTCATTCGCACCATGCGGCGGGGATTTCCGCGGGCGACGCTCGACATGTTGGTGTTCCGCGACACCGAGGACATCCTCAAGGGCAACCCGGACATCGACCATGTGGTGTCCATGCCGACGCGGCCCTCCGCCGGGGACACGCTCGCCTTGGTTCGCAGCCTATGGCGCCGATACGATCTCGCTGTTTCGACGCAGGCTGGTGACCGCCCGACCTTTTTCGCCCTGGCGGCGGCGCGTCGCCGAATCGGGCTGGTGCCGCATGCGGGCAAGACGGGGGCGTGGTGGAAGCGGCACGCGCATCATATCGCGGTGACGGCCGAGCCCGATGGCCATCGGGTCACACAGCTCTTGCGCCTTGCCACCGCGCTCGGTCTCGACCACGTGCCGGATATCGTCTGTCCGCAGAATGGCACCGCTGGCGAGTTCGCCCCACGCGCGCCCTACGCCGTCCTGCATCCCAATCCGTTCTATCGCTACAAGCGTTGGACCGACGCCGGCTGGCGCGGCCTCGCCCGCGGACTCGCGGCGCGCGGGCTCGCCGTGG
>Ga0318533_10001085_pt1 | contig 12980 bp, 11 predicted proteins | sample GRESIP053b4f27_FD_203675 | JGI IMG/M metagenome (GOLD analysis project Ga0318533, IMG submission 203675) | Tropical soil microbial communities from Luquillo Experimental Forest, Puerto Rico - GRE.SIPMG.053b4f27 | ecosystem: Environmental > Terrestrial > Soil > Tropical forest > Bulk soil...
AAGCGGCGGAGTCGTCAACAGCTACGTCACGGTAACAGCCGTTACTGGAGCACCAGGCGGCGGCGGCCCTTCAGGTGTCATGCCCACGCCAGTCGACAGCATTGAAGAGTTCACGGTAGGAACCACCAACCAGACCGCGGATTTCAACAGCTCGGCAGGCGCGCAAGTGCAAATGATTACGAAACGCGGTACGAACGCCTGGCACGGCACACTTTACGAATATTATTTGAATAACGCTTGGAACGCGAACACCTTCGATAACAATGCGTCCAACACTCCGGTCCCGGTCTATCACTACAACCGATTCGGCGGCGCGCTGGGCGGTCCGGTTCTTCCCAAAGACTTCCTGGGAGGAAAGTGGTTTCTCTTCGCCAACTATGAAGGCTTTCGGTTCCCCAACTCGACCACGGTCACTCGCGCCGTTCCAGCCGAAGGAATGAAGCTTGGCCTGCTACAGTTTGGTGGCAGCGTCTACAATCTCAATCCGACCTCTACGGTATATCCTTCCACGGCTCCTGCCATTGGCGCGCTGGTGCCGGGAACGACATATCCGGGTTCGGGAACGAGCCTCGATCCGCGCGGCTTGGGCGTGAGTCCCGTCATGCAAGCCATGTGGCAGTTCATGCCACCGTCCAATCAAGGCACAGCTTGCTTGGGTCTGTCCCGTTGCGACGGTTTAAATGTGCTCGCCTTCCGCGGACAAGCGGCGCTTCCCTGGAGCGACAACTTTGGAGTCGCGCGTCTAGATCATGAATTCGGCCCCAAATGGCACTTCAATGTGACATACCGCTACTACCACATGGAGCGCGCTACAAATAACCAGGTGGACATCGGCGGTTTCTTTTCAGGCGACACTCTCGGCGTGCCTGCCTCCGTTGCCAGCCGCCCGCAGGTGCCCTGGTACCTGACAGCAGGTCTGACCACGAATATCACCAATAACCTCACCAATAGTTTTCACTATAGCTATCTGCGCAACTTCTGGGCGCGGGCGTCTAAAGCCCAGCCGCCGCAAGTCGACGGTCTCGGCGGGGCCATTGAACCCTTTGGTGAAAGCCGCACCAATGTACTGGCTCCATACAACCTGGATACACAAAATGTACGCACGCGCTTCTGGGACGGACAGGATCACATGATCCGCGACGATCTCAGCTGGCTGAAGGGCGCACACCTGTTCCAGTTTGGCGGAAGCTACCAGCGAAACTGGAACTATCACCAGCGCACCGACAACGGCGGCGGCATCAACTACCAAACCGTTTACGCTATGGGCGCTGGAGCTGGCACCGGAAGCGTCAACGGGATGAACATGACTGGCTTCGTCCCGGCCGGGCTCGGCTCTAGTTGGTCTCGCGACTATGCCATCGTCCTAGGAATTCCGAGCCTAACCCAGATCGCTTATACGCGCACCGGCTCCAATCTCGAGCTCAATCCGCCCAACACGCCGGCTTTCGACCAGAGCACGATTCCGTTCTACAACTTGTACTTCAGCGATACGTGGAAAGTGAAACCGACTTTAACCCTGAACTACGGCTTGGGCTGGACGCTAGAGATGCCACCGGTTGAGAAAGATGGAAAGCAGGTCGTCCTGGTAGACGAAAACAACAAGCCGATCGACACCATGCAGTACCTGAAGGAAAGAGAGCAGGCCGCGTTGAACGGGCAGGCATTCAATCCGCCAGTCGGCTTCACGCTGGTGCACAATGTCGCTGGGCACCCGAAGTACCCCTACAATCCTTTTTACAAATCGTTCAGCCCGCGCATTGCGGCAGCTTGGAATCCGCGATTTGACTCAGGATTGCTCGGCGATGTTTTTGGCAGAAACAAGACTGTAATTCGTGGCGGCTATAGCATCCTCTATGGGCGGCTCAACGGCGTGGGACTTGTGCTTGTTCCACTGCTTGGCACCGGGTTGATTCAGGCGGTGCAATGCTTCGGTCCGCTGATGGACGGAACCTGCAGCGGCGGTTCTGGAAATCCTAACAACGCATTTCGCCTCGGCCCGACAGCCGGTGGCTGGGGCGGCTTAGTGGCGCCACTCCCGGTTCCCGGCCAGACGCTCAACCAGCCGGACTTCCCGGGCATCAACGAAATCGCCGCTGGCGCCGGCGAGGGGCTAGACCCCAATTTCCGGCCGAGCATGAGCCATCAGTTCGATTTCACCGTGCAACGGCAAATCAACAGCAAGTTTTCCGTCGAATTCGGCTACATCGGCAGAAAAATCAGTCACGAATTCCAGCCTATCAACATCAACGCGGTTCCTTACATGTTGACGCTCGGCGGGCAATCCTTCGCCAAGGCCTACGGCCAAATGGTTTGGCAATATTGCGGTGGAAACGCCGGTCTTGCCGGGGGCTTCTGCGGCGGAATTCACGGCAACGTGATGAACCCCAATGCGCTAACCCCGCAGCCGTTTTTTGAAGCGGCCTTGAATCCAGCCTATTGCGCCGGCTTCGCCAGCTGCACGGCCGCCGTAGCGGCGAACGAAGGCGCCAGCGGCAATATCGCGCAGAACAACGTCTGGGCTCTTTGGAGCGATTTGGACAACGGCGCGTTTAATTTCTCCCGTACGATGATGAATACGGCGATTGCGAATCCACCGGGCTGCGTGCCGAACACGCCCGGCTGCTTCGGAGCCAATGGCCAGCTCACTTCGGGTGTAGGTATGAACGCGAGCGTAGGGTGGGGCAACTACAACGCCGGATTCATCACCCTGAAAATGTCGGACTGGCGCGGCATCACCATGCAAAGCAACTTTACGTATGGGAAGGCGCTCGGCACAGGTTCCGAGGTTCAAGCTACGAGCCAGTTCACCGTTCCGGATGCCTACAATCTCCAGGCCGCTTACGGATTGCAGCCCTGGGATCGCAAGTTTCTGTGGAACTTGTGGACGGTCTATGAGCCACGTATTTACCGCGAACAGCACGGCACCCTCGGGCACATTTTGGGCGGCTGGTCCTTTGCGCCGATCTTCACGGTGGGCAGTGGACTGCCATTGGAAGTCCAACCCACCGATGCCTTCGCCAACGAAATCTACGGAGGCGGCCAGTCGTTCGGCGAAGGCGAGGGGGCGAACTTTGCAGCATTGCAAAACGCCGTTCTCATCTGCCCGAACAACTTCGGTAGCTCGCGCCACAACAACCCTGCGCCCAGTACCTTGGGCTTGGGCTCGAACTTCTTTGGGCCGAGCATGTTCAAGGATCCGGACGCGTCCTATTTTTGCTTCCGGAACCCAATACTCGGTATCGATCCCTCAGACGGCGGAGGGGCCGGCATTCTCCGGGGCATGCCGTATTGGAATGTCGATTTCAGCGTGAAAAAGAACATCAAGATCGCAGAGCGCGTAAGCGTTGAGTTCCAGACAGTCTTCACCAACCTTTTTAACCACAACCAGATGTCCGACCCGTACCTGATTCTCGGAGATACGGGCGATTGGGGCGCCGTGGGCGGGTTCAGCTCCGCTTACAATGGTCTGTCGGCGCAAATCAGCACTCCGCGCGCGATTCAGTTTGGGTTGCGCTTGAGCTTCTAGACCGTCCTGGCAGAAGGAATTTGATAGGCGAGTCGGGGACCTGGCGATGAATTCCCGTGCGATTCGCCATCGTTCAGGCGCGCAAACCGGTGACCCGTAGCAGCGTCTGCTGCAACTTTACCAGCTCACGCTGGCGTTCATGCTCTTCCTTTGCGCGGTCGTTCAGCGCTTCTTTTAAGTGCAGCAAATTGCGCCGAAACTCTAGTTGCGCCAAAACCAGACGACTGAGCGCCTTCAGTGCCGCCTGTTCGCCGGCTCCAAACTCGCGCGGGGTTTGATCGATCACGCATAGAGTGCCCAGCGCGAAGCTATCCTCGTTGATTAAGGGCGCTCCAGCGTAAAACCGGAAGCACGCGTCCGACCGTACGGGACTGAATAAGTGGTAGGCTCGTGGGGACTCGAACCCCAGACCTCCACCGTGTCAAGGTAAACCGGGCTTATTGATGCTTATCGATTTCTTTTGGATCTGATTGACCTACTTCGGGTTACTGAAAATTCGTAAAACGTCATCAATAGAGAGAAAGATTCATACTCGCTACAATTTCCGCTACATGCATCGCCTTCAGCCATCGCCGGCGACTGGACGATTTGCAGCTGCTTTCGCTCGAGCTACACCAGCTACCCAGCTACCACGACTCAAGCTTTTTCAAAGGAGGTCTCGGTGAGCTGCGCGCCTGGTCTATCTCCAGACCGCTTGATGGCCAGCGCAATTTCTGCGGTTGCTCATTTCTCGCATGTACGTCTAGCAGGCCGGCCCCCATTCCAAATACAGCAGCGGGAACACCAATTAAGATGGGCATTTTGTCGTACGGCATGTGTCCGGTGTCAGGCTGGAAGCAGCGATGATAGCGCCGGCCGCGGAACCAGTGAGACCCCAGTCCAAAGCCCATGTTGCGGCGAGTGTGCGAATTCATAGGAACTTCTTCAGCATTCTCTTCCTTCTTTTTTGAGGAGACTTACAGCCCCCCCAAGACTCTGATATAAGCATTTCGCATCCTCGCTTCCACCATGGTGAAGCACCTAACTGCACTGAATAATAAGACATGAAAAGATTTAGCGTATCTACATTGCGCATGGAGCTGCACCAGTACGCATATGCGCTTCGATGCGAAGGGACCTGGGGTTATGGCACAAAGTACGGCACAAATTTTCGCTGCCGCCTGAGTTTGCCAGGAGAGTCGACATCCTAACGTCCGACTTAGAAAATCTCAATCCAAAGCCGCAAGTCCATCGTGCCACGCGACATTTTCGATCAGGTTGTGGCGCAGCTCCTTCTCGTATCGTTCGCGCAGCACTTGCGCGTCGAGTTTCTGAGACCGGAACAAGAAATCCGCATCATCCCTGTCCTTCCAATGCAACTTCTCCCGGTCCTTGGGACCAACAGCAGTCTGCCGACGTTCCGGTTTGTAGCCTCTCCACAGCTTCGACGAGGTCGCTGATAGCGTCGGTCGGAGTGTACGACCCCGTCAGAACCAGCTCTTTATCGCCATCGGTTAGTAGCGTCGTGTTACCGCTGATGACGGCGCGGCTGATCGTTCGTCCACGAAAGCAGATTTGGGCCCGTTAACCTTTACTTCGAGCGAGCCCCGAAGCGTGATGTCTGCAGACGACTTTCCGATCATGATGTCAAAGGTTCCTGGCACGACCACCCAATGCATATCGCTGTCGAGCAATTGCAGCTCTTCCAAACCCAGAGTAAACGTAACGCTTTTCTTCTGTCCCGGGGCAAGGGCGACGCGCTCGAAACCACGAAGTTGCTTGATGGGAGTTGATACCGGAGTGAAGCGCTCGTGCACATAACACTGGACTATCTCGGTACCAGCCAACTTCCCTAAGTTCTCGACGTCCACAGTCACTCGCGCGTTTCCACCCGCCGAGATCTGCTGCGGCTCAATGCGCAGGTTGCTCTCCTTGAATTCGGTGTAGCTCAGTCCGTAGCCGAACGGGTAGAGCGGCGTGCCGGGCATATCTGCGTAACCTCGCACGTGAGTCCAGCCGCGATCGAGCCAGTAAGCCTTCGAGGGCTTGTAGTTGTAATAGACAGGCAACTGGCCGACACTCCGCGGGATGGTGATGGCCAAGCGGCCGCTGGGATTGTCATCGCCGAACAGCATGCGAGCCAATGCCTCGCCGCCGCGCTCGCCGGGTTCCCAAGCTTCCACGATGGCTGGCACGTGTTCGGCGATCCAGCGCACTGAAAGTGGACGGCCGTTAATCAGCACCACCACGGTTGGCTTTCCAGTTTGAACGACGGCCTCAACAAGATCTTCCTGTACGCCCGTCAGATCGAGACTAGCCACGTCGTAGCCTTCGCCATCGGTCGGCTGCATGCCGTGCGTTCCATCGCGAGGGTGTTCGCCCACGACGACGACCGCAACATCGGCCTGCTGGGCGGCTTCAACCGCCTTTGCAAAACCTTCCTTGCCGCCGCCGATGACTTCGCATCCCTTGGCGTATATGACTCGCGTATCGGCTGAAACCAACCTTTGGATTCCCTCCAGAACTGTCGTCACGTGCTGTGGCACCACGTGAGGCGAGTAATCGCCGAGCTGGTTCAAGCCATTGTCGGCGTTGGGACCGATCACGGCGATCGAGTGGAGGTCCTTCTTGAACGGCAGCATGTTCTTTTCGTTCTTGAGTAGAACGATTCCTTCGCGCGCCACCTGGAGGGCTAGGTCCTGGTGTTCCGCAGAGTGCACAAGTTTCACCGCCCGGTCCACGTCCACGTAGGGGTGTTCGAAGAGTCCGAGCTGGAATTTCAAAGTGAGCACGCGCCGCACGGCGCGGTCCACCAGCTCAACTGGCACTCGGCCCTCTTGGACGTTTTCTACTAACAGCCCCATGTAGGCGGGCTCGTAGGTGATGCCGAGATCCACGCCCGCGCGCAGTGCCAGTGCGCCCGCCTCTTTCTGTGTTGGAACAATGTGCTCATAGATGAGTGTGTCGAAGCCGTCTCCTTCACTCGTCACGATGCCCTTGAAGCCGAGCTCTTCCCGAAGGACATGGTTCATCCACTTCTCTGAACCGTGGCTCGGCACGTCTTCGACCTCGGGATATCCCGCCATTACGCCCAGCGCTCCAGATTTGGTGATGGCAGCCACCCAAGGCGGCAGAAAATTTTCGCGCAGGGAGCGCTCGGAGAGCTCGATGGCGCCACGCTCGAGGCCGCTGACTGGTTCACTCTGCGTTGGGAAATCGGTCATGAGCGCGATGACTTTGTCCGGGGCAGCGATGTCCGCGCCCTGCGCGCCCTGGACGATGCTCTCCGCAATGCGCGAATAAAGATAGGGGTCTTCCGTGTAGGCTTCTTCGTTTCGCCCCATCCTCGGATCGCGATCGAGTTCGAGCACGAGCGTTGAGAGCACGTGGATCCCGACCGAGCGCGCTTCCTGAGCGGAGGCAGCGTAGACTGACTTCACCAGCGGCATGTCAAATGTGCTGCCGATGGCCAAACCTTCAGGAAAAACTGTCGCGCCCGGAAACATGGCCCCATGCGTGCCTTCTTCGTCCTGGAGAAGCGGAACCTTCAGCCGGGTTTGGGTTAGTGCGATTTTCTGCAATTCGTTGAAGTATTCGGCCTGTTGCTTAGGACCCTCGTGCAGAATCGTATCAGCGAGCGTGAAAAAGCCGCATCCTGGCCCGATCTCAGTTGTGTAAGTCCCTGCGGCAAACCGGCGGCAGGCAATCATCTTTTCCGGGATGGTTTTGCCAAGCTGGTCGACATAGACACAAGGCAGGTTTAGCTGGCCAACCTTTTCCTTGATGCTCATTCGAGCGAGCAGATCGTTAATGCGCACATCGATGGGCTGCTTGGGATCTAGATAGGCGGGAGCGTCGGACGAAGACTGCGCCTGGAGACGGATGCCCGCTGCCAGTATTGACGCAGCGACGAGACATAGCAGGATCAGCGATCGTAACCATGAGTTCTGCAGGACCACCTTTGGCAGGCATTTGGCCGAAGCGCTGCGGCCGCTGGATATTATCTCTTTCATCCGTTTTTCTCCGAAGGAGCCTATTTACCGAGCCGTGCTGGGAAGTCGCCGCCAGCCAACGGTGCTCGTCGAGAGACGCCAAAGTGTCTGCTTGATCGTATAATTCATGCCAGATTTTCGGTCGTGGCTAAAACAGGAATTTCATCGCCCGCGCCGTATTCCCCCGTTGATTCCGGAGCCACACCCGGCTGGAGAGCGAGCAGATCCGTGAAAGACCGCCCGTTCAGGGGAATGGCAGTCATGGAGGAGCCAGTGATCACTTCGCCCATTTGTGTGTTGGTGGTTTCCACCTGCATCGCCGCGCTGGAAACAGTGACGGTTTCCTAGGCAGTTCCGATCTCCAGTGTGACATCCACGCGAAGCGCCGAGTTTACGCTGATAATCAACCCGTTGACTATATAATTCTTAAAACCCTGCTGCTTCACTTCGATTGCGTACTGCCCAACTGGCAAGACGGAGAATGAGTAAAAACCCGCCGAGTCGGTTTTGAAGAGATCCCCGTGCCTGAATTCCGGGCCGCCACATTGGCACCGATGATCACAGTGCCGCTTTGGTCTTTCACTACACCGGAAATGGTGCCTCCTGTGCTGGCAAAAGCCGATGGGCAGCCGGACAGGATTAGCAGTGCAAGGACCAGCCTGAGGAGCGCGGGCAATTGCTCGGTCTCTCAGACATCGATGATGAGTTAATAGGGAGTGACTTCGTTTGGCTCGGCGCAGTACTCCCGGTCCGAAAGTCGGGAACGCTAGGCCGGCTCCTACGACGATGGATGGCCCGTCTCATCCGCCACCCGCTACCATACCGAGTAACCGAAGAGGGCAGATTTTTTCACAACACGAGGTTTAAACCGCGTCAAACCTATCTAGCTGATACGACCGTCATGGACTTAGTCATAATTGTTTGCGACAGTGTCAGATCATGCGGCGGCTTCCCACGCGGGACAGGACAATCCGTATGACCTTCATAACCAGCTTCGTTACGCCCATACTGTTCGTCGGCCTAGCACTCGGGCGGCAGGGACCCAAGGCTGCTCCTAGTATTCCGGCGCAGGCGTTCCGCTGGCCAAACGGAAAGCGCGCAGCCGTAAGCCTGAGCTTCGACGATGCGCGGGTCAGCCAAATCGATATTGGCCTGGCGCTGCTGAGCAGGCAACATGTAAAGGCCACGTTCTTCCTTCAAGCAGAAAAGATCCATGACCGGCTGGATGGGTGGAAGAAGGCGGTCACCGACGGCCATGAGATCGGCAATCACACCAAGACTCACCCTTGCACCGCAAACTACAGCTTCTCTCGGCCCAATGCACTAGAAGGCTATAGTCTCGAGATGATGGCGGCGCAACTCGATGGCGCGAACGCTGAGATTGAGAGCTCGCTTGGAGTGAAGCCGCGCACGTTTGCGTATCCCTGCGGCCAGAAATTTGTAGGGAGGGGACTAGACGCGAGGAGTTACGTGCCACTGGTAGCAGAGCGCTTCATTGCGGGACGCGGCTACTTGGACGAATCGGCAAACGATCCGGAGGTTTGCGATTTGGCGCAAGTCATGGGTACGCCCTTCGATGAAATGGACTTCGAAGAAATGAAGAATCACGTAGAAGAAGCTTCCAGCGAGGGCCGCTGGATTATTTTCGTGGGGCACGAGATTGGCAAACGAGGTTACCAGGTGACGGACGCCGCCGCGCTGGAGGCCCTTTGCGAATACCTGAAAGACCCCGCGCACGGCATCTGGCTCGGCACTGTGGCAGAGATCGCAGAGTATATCCAGCAGCAGAGAAATAGCCACTTGTAAGAGCCAATTCGTTTTCTTGTCGTAATCTGAAATTTTGGCGTGGCAAACGGAGCAGGATGCCATCCCAGGACTGATACTGGAAAGCACCTTATACCCGTGTAGGGACTTAGCATATGCTGCGGTATACGCGCCCAACGATTATGAGTCAAACATTTTGCTGCAATATGTTGACCAGCTTCATCGACTAGCAAAGTACGGCTGTGGCGTTTTGTAATCTGGCGCTCATTGTTGCGTGCTTGGCTTGCCCGTCCTTCTTCTGTTCTTCTCAAGAGTGAAAGCGTGAAGTACGCCCTCATGTACGCGGCAAGCGGTTGGCCGTTGACGTGGTTGTAAAGACAGAGTATCTTTACAGTATGAGTTCTAGGCTAATCAACGTACGGCTCGACGCCGATAGGCTTCGCAAGGCGCAAACGCTTCGCGCTCGAGGCATGGCGCTGTCTGAGGTGGTGCGTCAAGCGATTGACGAACGGTTTGCGGCACTGCGTAGGTCCGAGTCCCCGCCCGATGTCAGGACCATCGTCCGACGGATATTCGATCAGTATCCCGACCCTCCGGACCTGCCGCACCGCGACTACGACGTCTGCGATCGGCGCGCAGCGCGTGTGGCGATTCTCCGTAAGCTCCGGACCGGCCGCCGGTGATTCTGATCGACACTACGCCACTGGTGGCCGTGTGCGACGCACGCGACTCGAGGCACCGGATAGCATTGAAGCATCTTGAGTCGTTAGCCCCCGATGAATTCGCTGTCTGCGATGCCGTGCTGACGGAAGCGTGCTTTCACCTGCCGCATCGAAACCAGCGGCTGCGGCTTCGGGCTTTGCTGGGCGATCTGAGCATGCAGCCAATCCCGGCCATGTACGAGCATGACTTTTTTCTGGAGGTGCTCGACTGGCTCACGAAGTATGCGGACCATGAACCGGACTGGGCCGATGCGTGCCTTGCAGTCCTCAGTGGACGCGACAAAAATCTGAAGGTATGGACCTACGACCGAGAGTTTCGAACAACGTGGCGCCGGCCGAACGGAACTGTCATTCCCTTAGCGGTCAGGTCGATGTAAGCAACGTCATCTAATTCAGAACAGGATTCCTAGCCAATACATTCCTTCTTGTTCAGTTCAGGGCTCATCGAGGCCTCCGGGACTGCTAGCCCAGAGCAGGGTGCCAACCAGGAGAACGATCTCGGCAGATAAATGAGAAATAGAACTGCGGCGCACTAAGTTCCGGAATAACCACTCACCAAGTTGAGACCAGCCTGGGACTGTCGGCTCGGTTGGCAAGCAACACGTGGGTCGTCGGAAAGGCCAAGATTAAGATCAATTCGCAGACGGACCGTAACTCAACACGTTCCGCACCGGGAGCTACCAAACTGCAAAGTCTTTGGGAATTCGGCGTTTGTAGTGGGTGAATAGGTCATAGCGCCTACAACGCCGCGTTGCAGGCCCTCAAAATGGCGAGCACGCCTGCTGTCATCACCGGCTTAAATTTGAAACGGCCCTGCTGTGGCGCTTGGTGCTTGTGCTGCCGGTCACTCTGACTCCTTGCGCAATATGATCCACCGCGACCACGCCTCGGTGGCGACCCATACAGAGGCCGAGAGAATATGAAGGCTGGGCGAAATCGTGGTGATGAATCCAGAGGTTATGGCGCAAATAGTCGCCAACGCGCCGTATGTCAAAATGTCTTCCCCGCAACTGATTGAAGGATTGGATGGTAGGCTCGTGGGGACTCGAACCCCAGACCTCCACCGTGTCAATTTAAAGGCCGCATTACTACGAATTGTTACGTTGAGCGACTAAGTACATGAAACTGAGGTAGATTGGACCATTTTCCACTCATCAATGAACGTTGGTCATACTGGGTATATTGGGGTCACACAACTCCAGCTGTGTTGAACTCTATGTTGAACGGTTGAACTCGGGGGCGGCCAGGCCGCTTGCAACTCATCTGGCTGCCGGGCGTGTCGCTCCACCACCGATTCCTACCAGGTTTAAACAAGACAGGGCACAAAAGGAGGCACAGTGTTTGGGCTCGTCGCGGAGGGCCGAGTTGTCCGGCCCACGAACTGGGGGCGCGCGGTGACGCCCATCAGCCTGTGCGATTCACCTCTACTTTTTTACTTTTTCGCCGGTCAAAGCGTTGGGGGGTTAGGGGAGAGAGAGCGCAAAACTGCCCTTTCTTCACTTTACCGCTTACTTCGTTTGTCAGGCCCCTCGGAGACTTGTCGCTTGCTTGTTCGAAGAGCGTGCGAAAATGCAAGCCGCAATTAGCGCATACAGGGCCGCGTCTAAGAATCGCGCACAAAGCCAAATTGAGTACAGTCTTCTGCCCCGCCTACTGTGTTCTCTTACTCCAAATACTGGATTCGACAGGCTCCCATCTCGACAACATCAGTCGGAGGAGGGCCAGCCAGATGCAGAAACAAATTCTCATCGCCGATGATCACGCCACCATCCGTCTAGCTGTAAAGCAAGTTTTGAGCGCCGCGCTAAACGTCAATGATTATCACGAAGCTGCGAATGGACTTGAGGCCGTAGAGGTCGCAGAGCAGACAAAGCCTGACCTCATTATCCTAGATATCGCAATGCCTAAAATGGACGGCATTACAGCCGCACAGCACTTGAAAAAGTCTATGCCTGAAGTTCCAATCATCTTGTTCACGATGTTTGACCTTGGTCCGGAGCGTGCGAAGCAACTCGGTGTAGACGCGGTTGTTGCGAAGCCGGAAGGTCTCCACAAGCTGAGTGAGGAAGTTTATTTACGACTGATCCGCTGATCGTGCGGGACTCAGCCTGAGCCGCGCCCATTCCAGCTTGCTTCGGTGACGCCGTTACGCTCAGTTCTGTCCGCAATAAACGAACACAAGACAAACACAAGAACACAACGCGGCTCTTCCGGAGTTTTATCAAGTGATATGAGGCTTTTGCAATCGCGCGCCAAGAGACTACAATTGATTTCCCCTACCCACCGCAAGCACACTCTCTATAGGTGCGACGGCGGCTGAACACTTCGCCTCGCGTCAAGGAAAGAGATGAACGCAGAATTGAAGTATCCGCAATGGCAGATACCATTCGAGGACGCGCTCTTAGAGCCTACGAAGCTTCCAGATATCGAGACTGTGATATGTAAGAGATTGTTTTTGCTAACTGGCAGTGGGCGTCTTGAGGAACAACAAGCGCTCACAGACGCACTCTCGGTAATACGAGCATTGAAACAGGGGCGATAAACGTCAGAAGCTCTAGGTTCCTTTCATAGACTGGACAGTGGCTGAATGCCGCCAGAACTCACCGCTGCGGTTGAGACTCGCGGTCAGTTCCATCGAATGAAACTGTGGAGTATCGCGTCGAGCCGGTCAATTTTCCCTTTGATCTCTTGGGTCATTTCTGGCGTCAGCTTTGCCTCCTTCGCAAACCGAATGGCGGTTCCGTATGCCGTCAACGCGTTGTTAAGACTGCGTTCGCCTTCGGCGCTGTCGGAAGTGGTATTGGCCCTTTCGCAAAATACAGCAGCCAAATCGAGTTCCGCGATGATGAACCCGAACTTAACCTCATTGTATTCTCGTTTTAACGTGATCGGGTCTAGATTGTTCTTCACGCATACAACAATGCGGCGAGAAGAGCGCGGCTACTATACCCTGGTTGCTGTAAAACTGCGTCTGGCGCTAGCTCCAATGCCTCCAAG
>Ga0318533_10001086_pt1 | contig 12977 bp, 10 predicted proteins | sample GRESIP053b4f27_FD_203675 | JGI IMG/M metagenome (GOLD analysis project Ga0318533, IMG submission 203675) | Tropical soil microbial communities from Luquillo Experimental Forest, Puerto Rico - GRE.SIPMG.053b4f27 | ecosystem: Environmental > Terrestrial > Soil > Tropical forest > Bulk soil...
AGACGAGGCTGCGACCGATCATGGTGCCGGGTGGCTGATCGCGTCTCGCCGGCGGGACAGGAGAGGTATAATGGCTGACGTGGATTGGAGGACATTGACAAGAGTCGGTCCGAGCACGCCCATGGGCGGCATGCTGCGCAGCTATTGGCAGCCGGTCCTGCTCTCCTCCGAGTTGCCCGATCCTGATGGCCCGCCGGTGCGCGTTCGCCTGCTCGGCGAAAACCTCATTGCGTTTCGCGACAGCTCGGGCCAGGTCGGGCTGCTCGGCAATCATTGCCCCCATCGCGGAGCGTCGCTGTTCTTCGGGCGCAACGAGGAGAACGGATTGCGCTGCATCTATCACGGCTGGAAATTCGATCGCACGGGCCGATGCCTGGACACTCCGAACGAGCCGCCGGAGAGCAGTTTCAAGGACCGCATCCGCCAGCTTGCCTATCCATGCGAGGAGCGCGGCGGCGTGATCTGGACCTTCATGGGACCGCAAGAGAATGCGCCGCCTCTGCCCGATTTCGAATGGCTGCATGTGCCGGCGAGCCAGCGATATCTCACCAAGCACACCCAGGACTGCAACTGGCTGCAGGCGCTCGAAGGCGACATGGATTCCAGCCATGTCGGCTTTCTCCATGGCATGCTCAACAAGCACGTGCCCGGAATCAAGACCGCACAAGGGCCCGCGCGCGAATATCTGGCAAAGAGCCTGCAACCTCGTTTCGACATCATGCTGACCGAGTTCGGGCTTCTGATCGGCGCTTGCCGTGCGGTCGGCGAGGATCGCGATTACTGGCGCGTCACCGCTTACCTGATGCCGTTCTATGCATTGATTCCGCCGACCGGCGATGCGCCGCTGCGCGTCAACATCTGGCATCCCACCGACGACGAGAACACGCTGGTCTGGCGGATCGATTATCATCCGCTGCGGGCGTTGACCGAAGCGGAGCTTGAGAATTTACGCTCCGGTCTGTTTGCCCATGTCAACCCGGATGAGTATCTGCCGCCAAGTTCAGCGCCCGGCGGCCCCTGGCGACCGCGTGCTAACAAGGAAAACGATTATCTGATCGACCGCGAAGCGCAGCGCACGAAGAGCTTTTCCGGGCTCACAGGCTTCTGGCTGCAGGATCGCGTCGCGACCGAGAGCATGGGGCCGGTCTACGATCGCACACAGGAGAACCTGCGCTCCTCCGACCGCGGCGTCATCCAGGTGCGCCGGCTCCTCATCCGTACGCTCGAGGCGTTCCAGGACGAGGGCCGCCAGCCGCCGGCAGTCGATCCCGCAACTCACCGCGCCCGCGCAGTGGCAATGGAGCTGCCGCGCAATGCATCATGGAGCGAATTCGTGCGCGAGCCGGCGACAGCGCACGGTTCGTGGCGGCTGTCGCCCTGAAGGGAGGCACTCGTGGTTGACCGCGTCGATTATTCCCCCATTGTCGATCGCCCGATCATCAAATGGCCCAACAATGCGCGAGTGGCGTTCTGGGTATCGCCCAACATCATGTTCTACGAATACCTTCCCCCGCCCGATCCGCTGCGCAATGCATGGCCGCGCTCGCCCCACCCGGACGTGCGCTCCTATGCGCACCAGGATTACGGCAACCGGGTCGGCTTCTGGCGAATGATAGAGACTCTCGACAAGCATGCCATGCCGTGCACTGCGTCTCTGAATGTCGCGGTTCTCCAGCATTTTCCGGAAATCCGCAAAGCAATGGTGGAACGGAACTGGAATTACATGAGCCACGGGATCTACAACACCCGGTTCATCTGGAGCTTGTCCGAGGATGAAGAGCGCGCCTTGTACAAAGATATCGTCGACACCGTTTACGATCTCACGGGGAAACGGGTGATCGGCGCGCTTGGTCCGGGACCGCAGTCGGTTACGGCACGAACTCCTGATCTGTTGGCAGAGGCGGGTTTTCTGTATCACACGGACTGGTTCCACGATGACCAGCCGTTTCCGATCAAGGTCAAACAAGGCCGGTTGATTTCCCTGCCCTACACCCTCGACATCAGCGACTCGCCTGTCATCGGCACCGGCCCCGGTTCGGCGTGGGAAGCCGACGATTTTTGCGAGATGGTCAAGCGCCAGTTCGATGTGCTCTACGAGGAAGGCGCGGAAGGCGGACGTGTGATGTGCATCTCGCTCCACGCCTATCTGATTTCGCAGCCCCACCGCGCCCGCTATCTCGACGATGCGCTTGCCTACGTCCTTTCCCATGACGGTGTCTGGAAGACCACGGCCGAGGATATCGCACATTACTACATGGAACATTATTACGACGCCGTGAGCGCTTACCGTCCGAAGGAAGCATAGAGGGCCGCGATGCCGGGCAACCGAACGCCGGGAATGGACCAGAGCTATTACGAGTGGTCGCCGTTGCCGTCGCGCCCCCCGCTGCACTGGCCCGACAATGCCAAAGTGGCGCTGTGCGTCGTTCTCAACGTCGAGCACTACGACATGGAGCCGGTGCCGGGCGCGTTCACGCCGGGTTCGGTGCCGGGGTGGCGCGGACGCGGCCCATCTCCTGATTTCTCGACCTACAGCCTGCGCGAATACGGCAATCGGGTCGGCATTTTCAGGGTACTGAAGCTGCTCGACAAATACCGGGTGCCGGCGACCGTCGCCATCGATGCGCAATCGGCCAAACGCTTTCCCTACATCGTCAAGCAATGCCTTGCGCGAGACTTTGAGTTTGCAGGGCACGGCCACAGCGTGACGCAGATGATCACGAGCAAAATGAGCGCGGAGACGGAGCGCGAGCATATTCGCAGTGCGCTCGAAACCGTCAAGGCGGCCACCGGCAAGCCGGTTCTCGGCTGGTTCGGTCCGGAATACGGCGAAAGCGACCGCACCCCGACCCTGCTGGCCGAGCTGGGCGTGAAATACGTGCTGGACTGGCCGAACGACGAGCAGCCCTATCGCTTGCGCGTCCAAAAGGGGGAGCTGGTCTCAATTCCGACCCTGCTCGACCTGGATGACGTCTATGCGCACTGGCATCGCCGGGTCACCATCTGGCGCTGGGAGCGCATGGTCAAAGAGGCATTCGAAACCCTCCACCGCGACGGCGCGGCAAACGGCCGGGTGCTGACGCTGAGCCTTCATCCCTGGTTGATCGGGCAACCACACCGGATCAAGAGCCTCGACCAGGCACTGGAATTCATCTGCCGGCGCGCGGGGGTATGGAAGACAACGGGCGCGCAAATCGCGGATTGGTATCTTCGCCAATGCTAGAAGCGCTGGCGGTTGGCCTGATCCACGTTTTCACCTGGCCGACGCTGCCGCTGATGCTCCTGGGGACCGCGATGGGGTTCACGGTGGGAATCCTGCCGGGTCTCGGCGGGGTCGTCGCGCTCGCGTTGATGCTTCCGTTCACGTTCGGCATGGATCCGGTGTCGGCTTTTGCTTTCCTGCTAGGGATGCTGGCGGTCACCGCGACCACGGGCGACATCACCTCCATTCTGTTTGGCGTTCCCGGTGAATCCATCTCGGCGGCGACCATTCTGGATGGCCACCCCATGGCCAAGAACGGCGAGGCCGGGCGCGCACTGGGCGCTGCGCTGATGAGTTCCCTGGTCGGCGCTGTCATTGGCGCCTTCATGCTTGCACTTGCCATTCCGATCATGCGCCCGCTCGTGCTGAGCTTTGCGTCGCCTGAATTCTTCGCGCTCGCGTTGCTTGGCATCTTGTTCATGGCGACAGTGAGCGGCGCAAATGTGCTCAAAGGCATGATTGCCGGCGGCATCGGGTTGATGCTGTCCATGGTCGGGCTTGATCCGCTCATTGGGATCGAGCGCTACACGTTCGGGCGGCTGGAATTATGGGAGGGGATCAGCCTGGTTGCGGTCACCACCGGGCTGTTCGGAATTCCGGAAGTGCTTGACCTCTGGATCAAGCGGACGAGCATTGCCGAGAACGCCGTCGGCAAGCTCGGCGGCGTGTGGGAAGGCGTCAAGGACACCTTCCGGCATTGGGGAATTACCGTGCGCTGCAGCGCCTTGGGCACCTTCATGGGCATCATGCCCGGGCTTGGGGCATCGATCGGCCAGTGGGTTGCCTACGCGCACGCGGTCCAGAGCTCGCCCGACCGCCAGCGATTTGGCAAAGGCGATGTGCGCGGCGTGCTCGGTCCCGGTGCCGCGAACAACTCCGCCCTGGGAGGCGGACTCATTCCGACCATTGCGTTCGGCGTGCCGAGCAATGTCGTGTTCGCGATTCTGCTCGGCGCCTTTCTCATTCAGGGATTGACGCCCGGACCAGCGATGTTGACCAGCCATTTGGACCTGGTCTTCTCCTTTGTCTGGATAATTGTCGTTACCAACATCATTACGGTTGCCGTCTGTTTCCTGTTCATCAGACAACTCGTGCGGATTACCGAGGTCCGCGGTACCATTCTCATTCCCTCGATCATTGTGCTTATACTTCTCGGTGGCTATGTCGAAAGCCACACCCTGTTTGCGCTGTTTCTCACCCTGGCAGCGGGCGGCATCGGTTACGCGATGGTTCGGCTGGATTGGCCTCGCCCGCCGCTGATCCTCGGGCTTGTTCTCGGACGTCTGGTCGAAAAGAACCTGTTCACCTCCTATCAGGCCTATGGAACCGGGCTGCTGGCGCGTCCGGTTGTCATTCTCGTGCTGATTGCCGGCATTGGAATTGTTCTCTGGCCGCTGTGGCAACGGCGCTCCGAAGGCGCGTTGCGGGAGGCGGTCAGCATGTCAACAGCGACCAGCCGGTGGGAAGCGACTACCTGCCTGACCATTATTGCGCTCATCATCTGGCCGCTGTGGGCGGCGCGGACCTGGCCAATTCAGGCCCGCCTGTTTCCATGGGCTATAGGATTTCCGGTTTTGGCGCTGGCCATCCTGCAGTGCGGGATCAGCGCTCGCGGTCTTCTTGCGGCGAAAGCGGAGGCCAAGCCCGGAGCGAGTGCACTGCCGCCGCCGATCCACGATGACCCGTTACTCTTGCCGCTCGAGCTCGCAACCAGCGTTCATGATCTCGAAGCGAGAGCGAGCGCCATGGAATACGAGGCCGAGCTCGAGGCGCCCCCCGAACAGCGCGGCAAGCCGATCACGATCGTCGCTTGGTGCTTTGTCTTTGCGCTTGCGATCGGCCTCTTGGGATTCAAGCTAGGGGCGTCACTCTCCACGTTCCTGTTCCTCTGGCTCGCGGCCCGGGAATCCTGGAAAGTCACCGTCAGCCTGACGGTCGGGACCTATCTGTTCTTTGTGGCCGTGGGCGATCTCCTCAGGCTGACCGAGCTTGATCCAGGCATGGTTGCCGATTGGCTTGGGCTGAGCGCGCTCGATTCATTTTTCATCGATCCTTTGCTCGCGATGCTGTCCTTGCGCTGAGTCTGAGACGTCGCCCGTATATACGCCCGTATGGGCATGCTAGCGTGAACCGGCATACGCGGTGCGGTTTATGAACTCCAGGGCATTGCCATCCGGGTCGCGAAAATAGACACGCGGTCCATCGATCATCCCTCCGCGTCGGTCCTCCTCGAAGAAAATCTCGACACCCCTTGCGCGCAGCATCTCCACCGCTGATTGGTATTCGGCAGCATCGATCATGAACGCATGATGCACGCCATCCGACCCCTCGAGAGGTGCTCGGTTGATGGGAGCGGGCCGTTTGATCAACAGCACACAGACACCGCCGGCATCGAGAAAGGTGATCTTTTTGTCCGGCCGCGCGGATAGGAATTTGCAACCAACGATCTCGGTATAGAATTTCGTGCTCTTCTCGACATCGCTCACCGGAATGCTGAAATGCGCAATACCCTTGATGTCGGCCATGGACTTCCCTCGATTCGCAGTCCAGCAATTCAAATTGCTGGATACCTGAACGATTCATGTAAACTTTCAGTTTCTCCTCTTCGCCGTGGGTGCCAGCTGCGCGGGCTGGTCAGAGCCGTATCCTACATGAGTCGACTGATAAGAAAAGGTCTCGCTTCGCTGACTCCTGTGCCGCCGTCGTTCTTGCGCTGATCTCCCACGCTATCGCGTGGACGACAGGTCTGGTCCGGTCCTATCCGCAGATCATCCCTTTGGCCACGCAGTTCGTTGGTGCCGACGCCTCGGTCTCGACTGAAATGTCACACGTTACGACAAATTGAACCTTCGGCGTTGACAAATAGTCCGCGATGGTTTGCGATCGCCACGTTCAGGTGCGCTGATCGCGTTGATCAGCCAAAAGGGAATTCGGTGCGGCTTGCCGTTCTCGGACGACGGCCAAATCCGAAGCTGCCCCCGCAACTGTTGGCGGTGAGCCCTTCTCCAAACGCCACTGGGCCTTGCAAACGCAAGGTCTGGGAAGGCGGAAAAGGGTGACGACCCGCGAGCCAGGAGACCTGCCTGAACAAAGTCATCCTTCCGGCGTGCGGGGTGCGCGCATGGGGCGGTCTTCCGCTGCGGTGACAGATTGTGTTTGTCACGCGGAGGAGAGGCCGCCATGGCTGCGCGTTTGAAATCCATCCCCGGGGCGTACGGTTGGGTCAATCGAAACCCTATCCTCGAGCTTTCCTGCAATCCAATCGTCACGTCTCTGTCAATGGCAGTGGCATCGCTGATCGTAGCATTTACGATTGGCGATCGTGCCAGCTCGGCAGAGTTGGTTGATCGCAGGCCGGTCAGAGCTCGGCCTGCGCATCCGGTCTACGATTGGACCGGACCTTACATTGGCATCAATGCGGGGTACGGCGTTGATACATCGCAGACCGACGCCCTGTTCAACGATGCGGGCATCGGCGCCCCGCCGTTTGCTACTGGCGCCTCGTCCAAGCTCGACGGGGTGCTCGGCGGCGCGCAGGCAGGCTACAACTGGCAGGCGGGCCGCTGGCTCTTCGGCCTGGAAGCAGACATTCAAGCCACAAACCAGCAGGCGGGGCCGACCTATCTCTGCCCGGGCGCGATCTGCAACCCCACCATCGCCGATGTCGATACGCCGGTGACCGTCGCGCACGACTACAAGCTCGACTGGTTGGCGACGGTTCGCGGACGCGCGGGTGCGGCTATCACGCCGGATACTGTGATCTATGCGACCGCAGGCTTGGCGCTTGCCGGAATCTGGAACGTTGGAGCTGTCCTTGATTCCACGGCCGCCGTCGCACCTCTGTTTGATATCAACGAGAGGACCAAGGCGGGTTGGACTGCCGGTGCTGGTATTGAATCGCATCTTGCGGGCAACTGGACGGGCAAGATCGAATACCTGCACATGGATTTTGGCAGCGCGTCCACCGCCACTGCCGATAACGCAGATGCGACGCCAATCGCGCTCGGTATCAATACCCGCATCACAGACGATATCCTGCGCGTCGGACTCAACTACAGGATCAATCCGGGCGCGACCGCCGCATCCGAAGACAAGACCGACGGCTCCGGCAAGTCGCGCAAGACCTCAAAAACGCCGGCCGAGGCCGTCTGGATCTGGACAGGCCTCTACTTCGGCGGCCATGTCGGCTATAGTCGCGGCTGGGTGAACAACACGCTGATTGACGCCAACCCTGCGGTTGGCCCTACGACAACGACCCCGACCTTCGGCAGCATGTTCGGCGGTTTCCAGGCCGGATACAATTACCTGCTGCCGTCCCGGCTTGTGCTCGGAGCTGAAGCGGACGTTTCGTTTCCCAATTTTTTCGACAATGGCTTGGCCGCAGGGCTGGGGACGGCGGAAGGCACCGCTGTCACCGACCAGGTCGATTATGTCGCGACAGTCCGCGGCCGCATGGGCTATGCCTTCGGTCACTGGCTCGTCTACGCAACCGGCGGGTTCGCCTGGTCGCAAGCCCGCCTGGGTGAAACTCCCGGCCTGCTCGCCGACGAGGACAGGGTTATGCGCAGGCACACCGGATGGGCGGCCGGCATGGGCGCCGAAGTGGCCATCGCTGCGGACTGGACCGCAAAGCTGGAATATCTTTATTATCGTTTCGGAGACGTTGCCGGCACCTTTCCATCCGGCACGGGCTACAAATCCTCATTCGACTTCCAGACGGTGCGGTTGGGTTTGAACCGCCAGCTCGACTGGGGAAATCCGGGCTCGGCCGGAAGCTGGACCAGCGATTCACGGCTGCTTGGCTCGGGCAACTGGAACGTCCACGGGCAGTTCACTTTCATTGGGCAGGGCTATGGACAGTTCCATTCGCCCTACTTCAGCGACAACAGCCTTTTTGGCGGCAGCCAGTACAAGAATACGACGAGCGCGACCGCCTTCATCGGCATGCGGCCATGGACAGGCACGGAAATCTACGTCGATCCCGAGTGGATGCAGGGCAACGGTCTCAGCGATACGTTCGGCCTCGGCGGTTTCCCCAATGGCGAAGCGCAAAAATCAGGCTTCCCGATACCGCGCATGAACATTGGGCGCGTCTTCGTGCGGCAGACCTTCGGGCTCGGCGGCGAGCAGGAGACGATGGGGGAAGGCCCCAACCAGCTCGCCGGCAAGCAAGACATCTCGCGCATCACTGTTACCGCCGGCAAGTTCCAGGTGACCGATCTGTTCGACGGCAACACGTATTCCCACGATCCACGCACGAGCTTTCTCAACTGGACGCTGCAGTGCTGCGGCGCCTACGACTGGGTCATGGACAAGGTAGGCTACACATGGGGCGCTGCGGCCGAGCTCAATCAGAAATATTGGGCGTTTCGTGTAGGCTATTTCCTGGTTCCGCTGGTATCCAACGACAACCGGTTTGATACCCAAATCACCAAGCACGGCGAGTACATCGCCGAGCTGGAATTGCGATATTCAATGTTCTCTCAGCCCGGTAAGCTGCGCCTGATCGGATGGGCGAACGTCGGCAATGCGGGCAGCTATTCGGAAGCGCTCGCGGAGCCCCCCGACACTCCCAACTACCCCGACATCACTCTCACCCGGAATACACGAACCAATTACGGCTTCGTGGTCAATGTCGAGCAGGCACTCACGGATCAGCTCGGCCTGTTCTCGCGCACGAGCTGGAACGCCGGGAGAACCGAGATCCTCGGTTGGACCGATGTCAATGAAAGCTTCTCGCTCGGCACCGTGCTCAGGGGCAAGGGCTGGGGGCGCCCGGACGACAAGATCGGCGTGGCGGGCGTGATCGACGGACTTTCGCCGCAGGCGCGTGCCTATTTCGCCGCCGGCGGGCTCGGCATCCTCATCGGCGACGGAGCGCTCAACTACCGGCCTGAGAAGATAGTCGAAGCGTATTATGCCTACAGCATCAACAAATGGTCAGTGCTGACCTTCGACTATCAGTTCATCGCGGACCCTGCCTACAACGCCGACCGTGGCCCGGTGTCGTTTTACACCGTGCGATTTCATGCGGAGTTTTGATCGACCCAACCGGCGCGACTCCATCTTGCTTGCTGGTGGCGGGGCAGCCGCAGCCGGACCGTTTTGCGCATGCCCTCAGACTCTCACCAGAGTCATGATGCCCTTTGGGAATATCTCTTCCGGCCTGGCATGGCGTTTCGCTATCCCCTGCTCATAGGTGTAACGCATGAATTGCTCGATCGTCGGCCGGTTCTCTTCAATGCCGTAAGGGAACGGATCGCCTTCAAACATATCCCGCATCCTGCGCGCATAGGCCGGCAGCCACGGCAGCGGATAGCGCGACACCGCGGGATCGAGCAGACGCTCAAGGCTGCGGCGCTTCGATTCGACAAAAGCATTGAAGAGATTGCGCGCGACCCAGGGATTGCCTTCCAATACACGCTTCTGCACCACAATGATGTGCATGATCGGCCAAACCTTGGTGCGCTTATAGTACTCCTCTTCCATCTCCCAATAGTTCGGGAACAGGCGCTCGACGTCCGGATGGCCATGCCGGAAGCAATCGGGAGGTCGCGCGATCAACGCACAGTCGATCTCGCCGCTCGCGAGCAGCTCGCTCAGCGATTTGTCCGATACTCGGGTCAGCTTGACCCCTTCAGGCAGGTTGAGCTCGACCTTCTCGATTCTGCCTGCCTCATTGGCGCCGGCCTGGTACCAATGGATGTCCTTAAGGCCCACGCCATGCTCGTCATTGAGCCAGCCGCGCATATAGACCGCCGCCGTGTGCGCCCATTCCGGCGAGCCGATGGTCTTGCCCCGCAAATCCTTGGCGACCTTGACCTTGCTTTTCTTGTTCACGTAGAACGATGAAAAGCGGAACAAGCGGGAACAGACGACCGGCAGGCCGATGAGGTCGGAATTCTCCCGCGTGAGCTGAGCGACGGCCTTCGCGAACGAGAGCTCGCTCACCTCCCATTCGCGGTTAAAGGTGAAGCGCGCGAATATCTCGTGATGGCCGAGCGTAAGCCAGGTGTGCTCGATGCCCTCGGCCCGGACCAGGCCGAGCCGAAAATCCCGGAAATGGTCGTAGTCGGTCGTCGCGATCGCCAGCTTGAGTTGCGTCATTCCCTGATCTCCTACGGCAACCGCAAGCGGGACCGTATCTCGGCATTCGAGTCATAAAGTACATCCGAGAGAAATGATGTTCCAGCGACCACCCCGGCTGCTCAAATGCGTGACCGACAGCGGTCTGATATCCATGCGCCAAAACGACTGAGGCGGCGTGTCCATGGCATGAACGACAGCTGCTCGTATGATTGTCGAATGGGTGACGGTGATCGATCGCTGGTCGCGCGCTTGCTCGTCAACGAGCCAGTTTGCAGCGCGACGCATGAGGCCAAGAATAGGTTCGCCGCCGTGCGGCGCGGCCATGGGATCGCCCAGCCACGAATTGGCGGCATGCGGCGCGTGCGCAACGATCTCGTTCAAGGTCCTCCCGGCCCACCGGCCGTAATCGCACTCATGCAGAATTGGTTGGACGCGCGCGCTCAATCCAAGCGCCTCGGCGGTTTGCCGGGTCCGCAGTTCAGGGCTGGTCCAGCAGCAGTCGGCGCTCGGTAGATGCCCGACCAGCTCGGCGGTGCGGGTCTTGCCACGGTCATCGAGCGGTTCGTCCCGGGGAAAGGCCGCCCTGCGCACGGCATCGGTTGACCCGTGGCAGATCAGAATGAGGCGCGCAGTCAACGTGCGCTTCCTGCAGGCTTGGAAGCCTGCATCCGGCGACAGTCCTTCCTATACGTGCACTTTGCCACGCGCGGCTGCACGCTGCGTCAACGCTCCAAAAAGCAAGCCGAGCGTGGCCCACATGATGAGCTGTGCTCCGACCGATGCGATGCGGAAGTTCCACAGCAGGAGAGCCGGAAATTGATCGGGCACTTCATTGACGGCGGGGAGGAGCGACGCGGCAATTCCCACCAATACGATGTAACAGGCGGCCACACAAAGGTTGGCATTCCATTCTCCAAAACGTCCGACGAACGAACGTTTCAATGTCAGCGAGGCAGTCATTGCGGCAAGGGAAATCGCGATCATCAAGAAATAAAGCGCGGTGCGAATGCCGATGGTCTCAGGCGCGCCAGCCGATAGCGGGTTAGCCGGATATTTCAGATTGGGCACAAGATAGATCGTAACGAAGCCCACGGCCGCCAATGCCACCGAAAGAGCGCGCGGCGTGAGCGCGCCCGGGACGCGTCCGTAAGCGACCGCATATGCAAGGCCAAACAGGCCGCCAAAAGCCGTGCTGTATACGAGGACGGCAACGAAAAGGCCGAGGCCGGCCTGTACTGATCGGCTCACAACCTCGTTCTCGTCATCATCAGACATGTGCATGTGGCCTTCCGCCTTCCCGGCGGCGGCCCTTGCATCATTCCGCTGGGTCTCAAAAGCCACAGCGCGCTCCACCTGCGGCTCGCCATAGATTTTCAAGAATCCGAAGGAGAGCAGGCCCGCGACGACGCCAACAAGCATCCCGCGGACGAGAAACGTCCTGACCACGGCAAACGACTATTGTCAGTCAGTGGCAGGGAAAGCCGAGCAGATGACGCCCGTCATGCACGAACTCGTGCACATATTTGCCGCTTATCAGCGAAGTGGCGCCTTGCTCGGCGCCCACAAAGTAGATTGCCAGCAAAAGAATAAGCCCGGCAAAAATCGCCCAGGGAAACCGCTCACGCAGGGGAATTGCAGTGGTGGGGCCAGCAGGTGCGAATGTGGAGTACGTCATGTCTATCCTTCTGGGATTGCGCGTCCCATTCGAGCTTCAAACGATCACGAAGCAGGGTCTGGCTGGCGACCTGTAAGGCCGAATACAGTGGCGCGACCGCGCCGGATTCTCACCGGCTTCCTTACTTCGCGAGGCGATTTCCAGAATAGGGAAGGGTATCCGAGCTTGTCAAATGCCGGCATAACGGATTGACGAGCTGCAAGTCAGGGGCTCGCCGCGGCGCCCGGCGCCGTTACTGATTGCTCTTCATGTAGGCGGCATGACACGAATCGCAGGCCGCCCGCAGCTCGATCGCGAAGGTTTTGAACGCGCTCTCCTGCTGCGCGCGGCTGGCGTTATAGGCGACCTTCGAAGCCTGCGCCGCCCGCGCATAGAAGTCTCCATAGTTGGTCCACAGCTCCGGTGCGGCGTAGGTGTCGCGCCCGGGATCGCGCTCGACATTCGGCTTCCACTGATTGGTGTCGGCCGGAAACAGGTGCGGAAACGCCATCAGCATGATCGAGATATTGTCGCTGTGCTCGCTCGCCTCCGCCATGTCGACTCCCTTGGCCGACGCCATCATGGTCTCGATCTCGTCCATGTTGCGGCCGATCGCATCCATCAGGATTTTGCGCGCGAAGATTGCGTCCTTTGCGATGGCCGCGCTTCGGTCCTGACCCAGCGCCAACTCATTCATGCCCATGCCTGCCAGCAGGATGGCGGCGGCCGTGACAGCCGTCCGCGGCGAGCGCGGTGGCAACAGGTGCATAATGCCGGGCATTCGGCTCCTCCGTCAGGTGGGGTCCAGTGATTTGCGTCTTCGCTGCCGGCGGTCCCCGATCGGGCGGTCTGCCCGAGCAACAATAGCACGTCACGGCGCAGGAGGAGACTGCTGCGTGCGGGATTTCCTAGATCTGGTAATTGTGCCAGACCACGTAGCTGTAGCCGGCGACCATGAGGACGAGGCAGATG
>Ga0318533_10001095_pt1 | contig 12943 bp, 11 predicted proteins | sample GRESIP053b4f27_FD_203675 | JGI IMG/M metagenome (GOLD analysis project Ga0318533, IMG submission 203675) | Tropical soil microbial communities from Luquillo Experimental Forest, Puerto Rico - GRE.SIPMG.053b4f27 | ecosystem: Environmental > Terrestrial > Soil > Tropical forest > Bulk soil...
GGCGCTGGCCGCATCTCTCAGCACTGCCGCGGCCGACCGACCGATACCCTCTATGCGTGACTGACGTCCTGCCCGTCGTGACGGTGACCTACTCGCCGGGCCACCACCTCGAGCGATTCCTGGCCTCCTTGTCGCTGGCCACCGAGCGCCCGGTCGGCGTGGTCCTGGCCGACAACGGCTCCACCGACGGAACGCCGCAGGCGGCGGTCGAGCGTTACCCGAACGTGCGGCTGTTCGACACCGGCGCCAACCTTGGGTACGGGACGGCTGTGAATCGCGCGGTCACACAGCTGGATGAGGACTTGGCTGAGGACGGGGACTGGGTGATCGTGGCCAACCCCGACGTGCAGTGGGGCCCGGGCAGCATCGACGCCCTGCTGGATGCCGCGGCCCGCTGGCCGCAGGCCGGCGCGCTGGGCCCGCTGATCCGGGATCCCGACGGGTCGGTGTATCCGTCGGCGCGTCACCTGCCCAGCCTGATCCGCGGCGGCATGCACGCGGTCGTCGGTCCGTTCTGGAAGCGCAACCCGTGGACGACGACCTACCGCCAGGAGCGCCTCGAGCCCAGCGAGCGCGTGGTGGGCTGGCTTTCGGGATCGTGCCTGCTGGTGCGCCGGTCGGCCTTCAGCCAGGTGGGCGGATTCGACGAGCGCTACTTCATGTATATGGAGGACGTCGACCTCGGCGACCGGCTGGCGAAGGCCGGCTGGCTGAGTGTTTACGTGCCGTCGGCCGAGGTCCTGCACCACAGGGGCCACTCCACCGGGCACGATCCGGCAAGCCACCTGGCGGCCCATCACAAAAGCACCTATATTTTCCTGGCCGACCGGCATTCCGGTTGGTGGCGGGCCCCGCTGCGCTGGACGCTGCGGGCCTCGTTGGGGGTGCGTTCGCACCTGATGGTGCGCAGTTCGCTGCGCTCCATCAGCCGGGAACGTCGACGGAAACGGGCTGAAGGGCGGCGCTGAGTTGGCAAACCCCCAGGTCGACGCGGTGGTCCTGGTCGGTGGCAAGGGCACCCGCCTGCGGCCGCTGACGCTCTCGGCGCCCAAGCCGATGCTGCCCACCGCCGGGCTGCCGTTTCTGACCCATATGCTGTCGCGGATCGCCTCGGCGGGCATCGAGCACGTGATCCTGAGCACGTCGTATCAGGCCGCGGTGTTCGAGGCGGAGTTCGGCGACGGGTCCAAGCTCGGCCTGCAGATCGAATACGTGACCGAGGAGCGGCCCCTGGGCACCGGCGGCGGCATCGCCAACGTCGCCGGCCACCTGCGTCACGACACGGTCATGGTGTTCAACGGCGATGTGCTCTCCGGTGCCGACCTGGGTCAGCTGCTCGAATCCCACCAAACCAAGAACGCCGACGTCACCATGCACCTGGTACGGGTGGGTGACCCACGAGCATTCGGCTGCGTGCCCACCGACGAGCAGGACCGCGTCGTCGCCTTTCTCGAGAAGACGGAGGATCCGCCCACCGACCAGATCAACGCGGGCTGCTATGTCTTTGCGCGCGACGTCATCGACCGGATTCCGCAGGGCCGCGAGGTCTCGGTCGAACGCGAGGTGTTCCCGGCCCTGCTCGCCGACTCTGGAGTCAAGGTCTGCGGCTACGTGGATGCCACTTACTGGCGGGACATGGGCACACCGGAAGACTTCGTGCGCGGATCGTCGGATCTGGTCCGCGGGATCGCCCCGTCACCGGCCCTGCGCGGCCACCGCGGCGAGCAGTTGGTGCACAACGGCGCGGCGGTGGCTCCCGGCGCGGTCGTGATCGGCGGCAGCGTCGTCGGCAGGGGCGCCGAGATCGGCCCCGGTGTCCGGCTGGACGGCGCGGTCATCTTCGACGGCGTCAAGGTCGAAGCCGGCAGCGTGATCGAGCGCTCGATCATCGGCTTCGGTGCGCGCATCGGTCCGCGCGCGCTGATCCGCGACGGCGTGATCGGCGACGGCGCCGACATCGGTGCGCGCTGCGAATTGCTGCGTGGCGCCCGGGTATGGCCTGGCGTCTCCATTCCCGACGGCGGGATCAGATACTCGTCCGACGTCTGAGCCTTTCCCGCCGAATGTGCGGCTGGCCGCACGCTCGGCGTCGAATGTGCGGCTGCCTTCACACTCGGCGAGCTGTGGCCCGGGCGACCAAGTACGCCAGCGCGTGATCGGCGCCGTCCGGCAGCGCGCCGGCCGGCCACCACCGTAAGTCGTCCGACTCGTCGCTGATCGCGATCTGCGCGTCGGGCGGCGCGTGCGCCACGAATTGCAGATCCAGGTGGCGGGTCGGCAGCCCCAGCGAGCAGGTGACCGGGTGGACGTGGACGGCGGCCAGCTCGGGCACGATGCGCAGACCGGCGACGCCGGATTCCTCGGTCGCCTCGCGCAATGCCGCGGCGACGATGTCGCCGTCGTCGTCGTCGCAGTGCCCGCCCAACTGCACCCACCGGCCCAGCCGTGGATGCAAGGTCAGCAGGACCCGCGTACCGGTGTCGTCGAGCACCAGCGCCGAAGCGGTGACATGGCCCGGTACGCACTCGCGCTGGCACGCGTCGGTGCGGCCGTGCACGAAGGCCAGCGTGGCGTGCCGCAGCGAATCCTGGGCCGGGTCGGGGGCGCGCCAGTCGGTGAGAATCGAGATCACCGACGCTCGAACATTCACCGAGATCCCCGCCTTGTCCGGCGATCCCGCAGCGAAAGCCACGCCGCTCGGCATTGCCCCACGACCTCGCCTGACAGGCCGAGTCCCTCGATCAACACACGACGGTCGACGACGTCGAGCGCTTTGTCGATTTCATTGGCCTTCAGGAGCAGATCGACATCGCAGGCAAGTTCGGCGCTGGCGTGCGCCGGTGCGGGAATGGGAAGCTGCTCGGCTTCCGCGGGTTCCAGCTCCAAGATGCCTCCGCCATAACTGCGGCCCATGATCTCGGCGAAGGCGAACGTCACGCTGTTGTGGAACACCGCGGCCAGCGCGGTCGCGTCGACACCGGGCGTGAGGCGAACCCGATGCACGGTGTCGGTGCTCGTTGCGGCGGCGGCGTTGACGGTCAGCCGCGGCGCCAGATGAATCTGGCGCAGCATGAACAGGTCTGGAATCCACAGCGACGGGGTGGTCCACCACGGATTGCGGATCGAGCATTTGTAGCCCCGCTGGACGCCCGCGGCTTCGCCGGCCTGGATGTGCGCGACGAGGGCGGGATCGGTTGGTTCGGGAGGTGCATCGAGCAGCCAGGTGCGGTGCTGGGCGGCGACATCGCTTGCCCGGCAGTCGATGTCGTACACCAGTCCGGACAGTTGGCCGCTGCGCGAGACGAGCGGGACACAGTATTGCCTCAGTGCAAGTTCCTGGGCTTGCGCGTCGGTGAAGGTGAAGAAGCTGTTGCGGCCCGTCACGATGCCCACGTCTACGTCAGCGACCGACCCGAGCCGGGTCATGGCCGACGACTGCTTGAGCGTTCGCAGTAGCCGGATCGCGGCGGGGTCCAGGAAGTACTTGGTCCACTTCTCCTTCTCGTGCAGCAGCGCGGGCGCGGGGGCACCAGACTCCAGGTCAAGGTCGGCCACCCCGAGCGCATCGGCATCGGTGAGCTGCACCGTGCGCATGCGGGCGGGGCCGGCACCGGCGACGCCGCAGAACAACACCACCTCTTGCAGGATGCCGTCGAACAGCAATCGCTCGAACGTCAGCAGCGTGATCTGACTGAATCGGCTCAGCAGAAAGTCGCGCAACTGGGCGGCATAGCCGACTTGAAGCAACTCGGCGGGCAGCACCAGGCCCACGCGGCCGCCGTCGCGCACCAAAACGGTGCTCGCGACGACGAACGGGACCCAGGCATTGGTCAACCGGCTGGGGCGCAGGCCCTCGCGCCGCATCAGTTCCAACGCCGGGTCGCGCTCGCCGGCCGCCCAATTGCCGAAGCGAATATACGGCGGGTTGCCCGCGACCCCGTCCCAGCTGCCCGCCTCGGTCCTGGCCAACCAGGTGAACAGGTTTTCGGCGTCGACGGGAGCGAACTCCCGGGACTTGGCCGCTTCGTGCGCGATCAGCTCCACACCATGCACCTGGCTGCTGAGCTTGGCCAGCTCGCGCAGGATTCGGCCGTCGCCGCAGGATGGCTCGACAACCCGCGGACCGGCGTCGCCGACCCAGCGGGCCAGGAACCGGGCCACCGGGTCCGGGGTGTAGTAGCCGCCGCGGACCTTGTCGGGCGACGCCGCCGCCTTGCCCGCGAACGTCTTCATCGGGTCAGTATTACTTGCGGATCAGCAAGTCTCCGGGATCTGCCGCGTCGCGCGACCCGGGCGGCTCCGCGGCGTAGCCGATCGCGATGGCGCCCAACGGCTCCCAATCGGCGGGCAGCTCGAGCTCCGCGCGGACCAGCTCGGCGGCGAAGATCGTCGAGCCGATCCAGCAGCTGCCCAGCCCCCGCACCGCCAGCGCGACCAGCAGGGCCTGGACTGCCGCACCGACCGCGACCGTGAACATGGTGCGCTCGGCGTCCGTTCGGGCGGCATCGGGATAGGCATGGGCGCCCTCGGGCACCAGGAACGGAATGACGACCTCCGGTGCGTCGTAGAGGATCTGGCCGCGCGCCACCCGCCGTTCGATCGAGTCGGCGGGCCGGCCGTCGCGGGCAAGGTCCGAACGCCACTGGTCTTTCATCCGGTCCAGCAGGCGGATCCGGGTGGCCGGGGTCTGCAGCCACACGAACCGGACCGGCCGGGTGTGGTGGGGGGCCGGCGCGGTAAGGGCCTCCGCGACGGCCGCCTCGACCAGCTCCGGCGGCACCGGCTCGCCGCTGAACCGGCGCACCGACCTGCGCAACAGCTGGGCTTGCCGGCGGCCCATATCGAGGGCTTCGGCGGTGCCGAGCCAGAACAGGTCTTCGTCGCCCGGTCGCAGCAGTTGCCGGGCCGTGCTGCCGTCGTCCGCAATGCTGAGCCCTCGCACGACGGCCACCGGCACGGCGGTCAATTTGCCCTTGACGAGATCGGCTGCCGCCGCGACCTCGTCGGCGATCGCAACTTCGGTGACCACCAGCTCGTTGCCGTGCCGGTCGACGGCGCCCGAATAGCCGTGCAGCACGGCCAGGCCGGCCGCACCGACCGCCGCGTCGATCTGGCCGTTGCGCCAGGCGCGGCCCATCGTGTCGGTGATGATCACGGCGACGTCGACGCCGAGCCGCTCACGCAGCCCGGTGCGCAGCGCCGCCGCGCTGGCGTCGGGGTCGACCGGCAGCAGAGCCAGCTCGTCGCGGCCGACGTTGGATCCGTCCACGCCGGCGGCGGCCTGGACCAGACCCAGCCGGTTCTCGGTGATCAGGGTTCGGCCCTTGCGCGCCAACACGCGCACCGCTTCCTCGTCGACCAGCTTGCGACGCAGCCGATCCCGCTCCTCGGCATCCTGCGGTGCGGGCACCAGCCGGCCCTCGCACTTGGACACCACCTTGCTGGTCACCACCACGACGTCCCCGTCGCGCAGCCAGGGCGCGGCCGCGGCGACGGCCCCACCCAGATCGTCACCGGGCCGGAACTCGGGGAGCCCGGCGACGGGCAGGATCTCGATCGCCGCGGCCGTGCCATGCTCTGTCATGGGCGCCGCTCTCCCCCGCAAGCAGGAGGTGCCCCCACCGCATCGCTGCGTCCCCCGCAAGCGGGAGGTGCCCCCACTGCATCGTCGCCGGCGCGAGTCACGCCGCCACGCCCGCAAGCTCCAGCCCGGCGCCGACCATCTCAGCCGTCGCCCCGGGGTCGCTCATCAGCAGGGGTATCGAGCGCACGGCGACGCCCTCGATGTCGGCCTCGTCGCCCTCGTGGATCAGCCAGCAATCCAGGATCCCGGTGGCCGCCCGCGCCCCGTAATGGCGGCCAACCGCCTCGGCGGTCGACTCGACCCCGATCACGGAGAGGCAGGCATCGGCCATGCCGCGCAACGGCTTTCCACCGATGATCGGCGAGTAGCCGACGACCCGGGCCGTGGCCGCCCGCAACGCGCCGCGAATCCCGGGGACGGCCAGGATGGCGCCGACGCTCACCACCGGGTTGGACGGTGCCAGCAAGATGACGTCGGCTTCGGCGATTGCCGCGACCGCTTCGGTTGTGGCGCTGGCCTTTTCGGCGCCGACGAACGCGAAGCTGTGCGTGGGCACCTGGGCCCGGTAGCGCACCCACCACTCCTGGAAGTGGATTGCCCGACGGCTGTCGTCGGCCGGATCGGTGATCACCGCGTGCGTCTCGCAGCGGTCGTCGCTGGCGGGCAGCAGCCGTGCGCCCGGTTGCCAGCGGTCACACAGCGCGGTGGTGATTTGTGACAGCGGGTAGCCGGCGCGCAGCATCTGGGTGCGCACCAGGTGGGTGGCCAGATCGCGGTCGCCCAGTTGGAACCAGTCTGGCTGCACGCCGTAGCGCGCCAATTCCTCTTTGGCGTGCCAGGTTTCGTCGCGGTGACCCCACCCTCGCTGCGGGTCGACCCCTCCACCTAAGGTGTACATGCAGGTGTCCAAATCCGGACAGACACGCAACCCGTGGATCCAGGCGTCGTCGCCGACGTTGACGACGGCGGTTAGCTCGTGGCTGTTGGTCCCGGTGTCTGGGCGCCCCTGCGTTTGGAACTGACCCAGCCCGAGCAGCTGTTGAACGCCCAGCAGGAAGCGGGCGCCGCCGACCCCACCGACCAGAACGGTGACCTTCACTTGACCTTCACAGGGCTTGACGTTACTGCCCGCCGACGACGCGGTCCGCGGGCCCATCACGGCGGCCGCAAATGGAAATTGTGACCGCTGTGAGCGACACGCCGACGGTCAAAGACAACAGAAACGCCGAAAATTAGTAACGAGATGATATGGAAATGCGCCGTAATGCTTGACCCGGCAGGTCAACGAGTGTCTAATCACAACAGTGTCATTTCCCGGTTGGCCGGCCGGTTCCGGTGTCGCAGACCGAGATTCGATCACATGTTCGAATTGTCTGTACATCAGAACAGTGGGAATCACTCACCCTCTCAAACCAAACCTGAGGAGGCGGACGAAGCATGTCTTATGAGCACCTTCGGGGCGTTATGACAAGCACACCGCACACCACAATTGGCCCGGCGCCGGCGGCAATTGCGCGTCCGCGCCTGACAGTGGTTCCTGATGCGCCAGTCGCATTCGAACCCGAGCCCCTGCCGCCGCCAACGACGGACCAATGGCAGGACCGCGCACTGTGCGCGCAAACAGACCCGGAGGCGTTCTTTCCGGAAAAGGGCGGCTCCACCCGCGAGGCCAAAAAGATCTGCCTGGGGTGCGAGGTACGTCACGAGTGCCTCGACTACGCGCTGGCACATGACGAGCGCTTCGGCATCTGGGGCGGCCTTTCCGAACGCGAACGCCGCCGCCTCAAGCGCGGCATAATCTGACGCGCCGCTGCTGCACTTGGTTATTCGTCGTCGATCGTCGGATCGATGACCGAGGGCTCGACGTCTAAGTAGATGGCCACCTGAGCGACCAGGATCTCGTGGAGCAGTTCGCCGAGTTCGATGGTGTCCTTGGCCCGCCGCTCAATCGGCTTGCGGAACAAGACAATTCGTGCCCGTGTGGCATTGCCGCGGACGTCTACGCCGGCCGGCATCAACCGGGCCAGCGCGATCGGCCCGTCGGCGATGACCTCGGGCGGCCACTGCACGCTGTCGGGGTCCTTGGCGGCGATGCGGGGGATTTCATCGACCGCCACGTCGAGATCCGCCACCCGCTCCCGCCAGCGCCGCTCGATGGGCTCGTAGGCCTCCAGCACCGCCATGTCGAATCGCTCGGCCCGGCTGCGCCATCCCGGCACCGTCGGCGGCAGCAGCGGGCCGCGCATATCGTGGCCCCGCCGAGACGCTCGGGCCGAAGCCGATCGGCGCCACGATCGATCGTTTTGCGGGGAGCCGCGCGAATCGCCCACGCGCCGATGGTAACGGTTGCACATCGCGGGTCGAGCGGATGCGCGTGTCCCACGCTTTGGCGGCGTTTGTCCACGATAGCCTTTCGCTCGTGAACGTTCCCCGTCGCTGTTGCCGGCCCGGGTGTGCGCACTATGCCGTGGCAACCTTGACGTTCGTCTACTCGGACTCGACGGCGGTGGTTGGGCCCCTCGCCACCTCGCGCGACCCGCATTCGTGGGATCTGTGCTTCGGCCATGCCGGCCGGATCACCGCGCCCCGCGGATGGGAACTCGTACGCCACGCCGGCCCGCTACCCACCCATCCCGACGAGGACGACCTGGTGGCCCTGGCCGACGCGGTGCGCGAGGGCGGCCCGAGCGATCGGGGCCTGTCCCACGGGGCCGCCGGCGCGCCACTGAACGGCTTCCCCGATCCGCACCTTCAGCACGCCGGGGCCCACGCCACCGCGCCGAGCAGTGGCCTGCTCGCGCCACCCGAGCATCGTTCGGGACGGCGCCGCGGACACCTGCGGGTGTTGCCCGATCCTGCCGACTAACCTTCGCGCACCGTTGCCGCCCGCGTTTCCCGGGGCCATTAGGCTGACGTCAAAAGACGAAGTAATCCATGGCGTCAGGAGGCCCACGCATGTCTCGGCCCGCCGCGACCGTCCAGCGTGTCGTCAAGGCGTACGACGTGCGCGGGCTGGTCGGTGACGAGCTCGACGAGTCGCTGGTCACCGAATTGGGGGCCGCGTTCGCCAAGCTGATGCGTGCCGAGGGCGCGCGGCAGGTGGTGCTCGGCCACGACATGCGCGACAGTTCGCCGGCGCTGGCTGCCGCTTTCGCCACCGGGGTTACCGGCCAGGGCCTGGATGTGATCCGAATCGGCTTGTCGTCCACCGATCAGCTCTACTTCGCCGCCGGGCTGCTGGACTGCCCCGGCGCGATGTTCACCGCGAGCCACAACCCGGCGGCCTACAACGGCATCAAGCTGTGCCGGGCCGGCGCCAAACCGGTCGGCGCCGACACCGGGCTGGCCGTCATCAGCGACGACGTGATCGCCGGGGTCGCGACGTATGACGGGCCGCCCGGCACCGTCGCCGATCGGGATGTGCTGGTCGACTATGGGAAGTTCCTGCGTTCGCTTGTGAACACCTCCGGGCTGCGTCCGTTGCGGGTGGCTGTCGACGCCGGCAACGGCATGGCCGGTCACACCGCGCCCGCCGTGCTCGGCCCGATCGACTCGATCACCTTGTTGCCGTTGTACTTCGAACTCGACGGCTCGTTCCCCAATCACGAGGCCAACCCGCTCGACCCGGCCAACCTGGTGGACCTGCAGGCTTTCGTGCGCGACCGCGGCGCCGATATCGGACTGGCCTTCGATGGGGACGCCGACCGGTGCTTCGTGGTCGACGAACGCGGCCGGCCGGTTGCGCCCTCGACGGTGACCAGCCTGGTGGCCGCCCGCGAGCTGGGCCGGGAGATCGGCGCCACCGTCATCCACAACGTGATCACTTCCCGCGCGGTGCCCGAACTGGTCACCGAGCGCGGCGGCACGCCGCTGCGCTCTCGGGTCGGACACTCCTACATCAAGGCGATGATGGCCGACTCCGGAGCGATTTTCGGCGGCGAACATTCGGCGCACTATTACTTCCGCGACTTCTGGGGCGCCGACTCCGGGATGCTCGCGGCGCTGTACGTGCTGGCCGCCCTCGGTGAGCAGGAACGGCCGTTGTCGGAGTTGACCGCCGACTATCAGCGCTACGAATCTTCCGGCGAGATCAACTTCAAAGTGGCGGACGCGTCGTATTGTGTGGACGCGGTGTTGAAGTCTTTCGGCGGCCGGATTCAATCCCTCGATCACCTGGACGGGGTGACCGTCGATTTGGGTGACGGCAGCTGGTTCAACCTGCGCAGCTCCAACACCGAGCCGTTGCTGCGGCTGAACGTGGAGGGTCGCAGTGCCGAAGACGTCGATGCGGTGGTGGCCCAGGTCAGCGCCGAGATCGCCGCCCAAGCATCACACGGGGAAGCGATACCGTGAACCCCACCCGGGCGATCGATCTCGAAGACGCCGAGGGCCTGGTCGCCGCCGACCGGGAGGGCGTGCTGCGGGCCGCGTCGATGGCCGGCGCTCAGGTGCGTTCCGTCGCCGCCGCGTCCGATGAGGGCGCCCTGGACTCGCTGCGGGCCGACGACCGTCCACGCAGCGTGATCTGGGTGGCCGGCCGCGGCACCGCCGCGACCGCCGGCGCCATCCTGGCCGCGACGTTGGGTGGTGTGGCGGAAGAGCCGATCGCGGTCGTCAGCGAGGCGCCGCCATGGATCGGGCCGCTCGACGTGCTGATCGCCGCGGGCGACGATCCCGGCGATCCCGCATTGGTCACCGCGGCCGCGACCGGAGTGCGCCGGGGGGCGCGGGTCGTTGTGGTGGCGCCGTACGAAGGTCCGCTACGCGACAGCACGGCGGGGCGCGTCGCGGTGCTGGAGCCCCGGCTGCCGGTGCGCGATGAGTTCGGACTGTGCCGACAGCTGGCGGCGGGCCTGGCCGCCCTGCAAACCGTGGACTCGCACGTGCGCGTCGATCTCGCGGCGCTCGCCGACGAGCTGGACGCCGAGGCACTGCGCAACAGCGCCGGCCGGGAGCTGTTCACCAACCCGGCGAAAACGCTGGCCGCGCGCCTGTCCGATCGCCGGGTGGCGCTGGCCGGCGACTGTGCCGCGACAATCGCGCTGGCCCGGCATGGCAGTTCGGTGTTGCTGCGAGTCGCGCACCAGGTGGCCGCCGCAACCGGTCTGGCCGACGCGGTTGCGGCATTGCGGGCGACATCGGTGCCGGGCGATTCGTCCTCTTCGGTGGATGCTCTGTTTCACGACGAAGAGATCGACGGACCGCTCCCCGAGCGGTTGCTGGTGCTGGCGTTGACGCTGGACGACGAGCGGACGGTGGTGGCCGCTCGAGTCGCCGGGCTCAACGACATCTACCTGGTCGCGGCCGAGGACGTGCCCGATGCGCCCGGCGGCTTGGCTGCGTCTGGCGCTTTACCGGCGTCGACCGGCGCCGGTCGTCCCGAGCAGCAACTGGCAGTATTGGCCGTTCGGCTGGAGATGGCCGCGGTTTACATGCGACTCGTGCGGGGATAGCGGGGATAGATAGACAAGTGGAACTGCTTCGCGGGGCCTTACGGACGTACGCATGGGGATCGCGCACCGCCATCGCTGAATTCACCGGGCGCCCGGTACCGGCGGCTCATCCCGAGGCCGAGCTCTGGTTCGGCGCCCACCCCGGTGACCCGGCCTGGCTGGAAACGGACAAAGGCGAAATCTCGTTGCTGGACGCGCTGGTCGCCGACCCGGACGGACAGCTCGGACCGGGATCGCGCGCCCGCTTCGGGGACGTGCTGCCGTTTCTGGTCAAGGTGCTGGCCGCCGACGAGCCGCTGTCACTGCAAGCCCATCCCAGCGCCGAGCAGGCGGTCGAGGGCTACCTGCGTGAGGAGCGACTGGGGATTCCCGTCTCCTCGCCGGTCCGCAACTACCGCGATACCTCGCACAAGCCGGAGTTGTTGGTGGCGCTGCAGCCGTTCGAGGCGCTGGCCGGATTTCGTCAGGCGTCCCGCACCGTCGAGCTGCTGCGGGCGCTGGCCGTCTCCGACCTCGACCCCTACATCGATCTGCTGAACGACCAGTCGGACGCCGACGGCCTGCGCGCGTTGTTCACCACCTGGATCACCGCACCGCAGCCCGACCTCGACGTGCTGGTGCCCGCCGTGCTGGACGGCGCCATCCAGTACTTGAGCTCCGGGGCAACGGAATTCGCGGCCGAGGCCAAGACGGTGCTGGAACTCGGCGAACGCTATCCCGGCGACGCGGGGGTGCTGGCGGCGTTGTTGCTCAACCGCATCACCCTGGCCCCGGGCGAGGCCATCTTCGTGCCGGCCGGCAACTTACACACCTACCTGCGTGGTTTTGGGCTGGAGGTGATGGCCAACTCCGACAACGTGTTGCGCGGAGGCCTCACCCCCAAGCACGTCGACGTGCCCGAGCTGCTGCGGGTGCTCGACTTCGCCCCCACCGACGAGGCGCACCTGCGGCCGCACGTCCGCCACGACGGATTCGAATGGGTTTACCAGACCCCGGCCGACGAGTTCGCGGTCGCACTGCTGGCGCTCGAGGGCGAGTACCTCGGCCACGAGGTCGACGCGTCGTGCGGCCACGAGGGCCCGCAGATCTTGTTGTGCGCCGAGGGTTGCACGACGGTGCACGCCAAGTCCGGATCGCTCACGCTGGAACGCGGGATGGCCGCGTGGGTGGCGGCCGACGACGGCCCGATCCGGCTCGTCGCGCGGGAGCCGGCGAAGCTCTTCAGAGCGACCGTAGGGTTGTGACGACACCCCGCCGGTCGTTGACGGCCTGCCGGCGCTCGCGCAGCCACAGCCCCATGTTGTGCCTCATGGCATGGCCGATTATCCGCGGGGGCGGGACCATATAAAGGCTGTCGAGCAGTGAGAACCGGCGCAAAAACCATTCCGCCAGAACGGGTTCGGTCTCGGCGGCGCCCAGGAATTGATCGAATAGCGCACCGGACGGTCGCCACCACCACGGGATGCGAGCCTTGGTGCCGGCGTGATGGAAGGTGATGTCGCCGATGGCGTTCATCATCCACACGGGGTAGGTGGTCTTGGCGGTGGCCCGATTCAATTCGCGGGCAAGGTCATCGACGCGTGATTGCAGCGCCCGCCGCAGATGACCGGCCTGCAGCGACGTCATCGTCATCCCCTGGCCGAAGGTGGGGTTGAAGCTGGCCACGGCGTCACCGAACGGAACGATGCCGGCCGGGAAGCGGTCCAGCTTGTGGTAGCGGCGCCACCTGCTGGCCGGAAACGCGTGATATGCCGGCTCGCCCACGGGCTGGGCCCGCGCCAGCGCGGCATTGAAATGCGCGGGCAGCAGCCTGTCGGCGAGCGCCAGCATCTCGGGGAACGTCCTCGGCGCTTTGGCGTTGGCCACCCCGAACGTGGTCAGCACCCAGATCCCGTCCTCGTAATGC
>Ga0318533_10001097_pt1 | contig 12937 bp, 12 predicted proteins | sample GRESIP053b4f27_FD_203675 | JGI IMG/M metagenome (GOLD analysis project Ga0318533, IMG submission 203675) | Tropical soil microbial communities from Luquillo Experimental Forest, Puerto Rico - GRE.SIPMG.053b4f27 | ecosystem: Environmental > Terrestrial > Soil > Tropical forest > Bulk soil...
GTTGCTCCCGCGGTATCAAAAGAGGTGGCAACGGCGCTCGGAGGATGCTTTCGCAAGGCGGATCGTGTCTCGATTACGCTCGTACTGGACCCCGACGAGGACGCACACCGTCTTGGTTATGGCGATAGAGAGGGCCTGCAGGAATTGCAAAAGCTCGCGCAGGATAATCACATAGGATTGCGTTCTCACCCGGGACTGCGTATTGGTCTTCTTCTGGCCGACGATGAAGTTCTGATTTGGTCACCGACACCCAAAGCTGTCGAGCATCAGCGAGATAAGCAACAGCCCAACGGTATTGACCTCGGCGGGGTAGTTGAACGGACGAGCTCACTAACGTCGCGCGGCACTGATCAGATATGCAGGGCAAGCGCGAGTGACCGAACTGGCTCGTTGGCCGGCGTCATTCGAGATGCTATTGCGGCCGACGACTCCGACGTGCTGCTCGGAAACGCGGAAATCGGATGCCGGACCTTCACGCCTGAGCAGGTGGCCAAGACGATCGCGGCGCTCAAGGAGAACCCGCCGGCTCCTTTCGATTTGTCCGTTCAGACACGCGTCTTCTCCACGAAGTTTCAGTTCGTTGAGACCGAACTGCGCGGCGCGGCGTGGACCACGCGAGAGGTCAAAATTTCGAGTCTTCTGCTTAACCCGGATGTTTTGGAGGACCTGCAGGAACTCTTCGAGACACGCGTGAGGCCATTCTCCGCGCAAGCCAATTTAGCCGTCGAGGTTCCCACGCTGGTGCAAGGAAAGATCGCCTATACGCGTGATGGTGAGCCGATCCTGTCTCCCATGACCCAAGCTGATATAGAGAAGGGGTGGAAGGAAATCCTAAAACGCTACCTCCGGCGACTTGAGGGATTCGGATGGCTGATCTCCAGAGCGGAGAAGCAGGCGTTTGAGGCGACGGTCGCCGCTTACGAAACCGTCCTCAAGCAATGGGTCGCGGGGTTCCGCAAGGTCGCCGCGGACGACGAGGAAACCTTGGCTAACCAACTCGTCGACATTATAAAAGGTCGAGCGCAGCGCTCGACGGCGAACGATAGGCTCAAGGACATCGATATCAAAGCGACGGTTGCTGCCGGGATACAGAAGCTCCGGGTGACCGAGCCAAGCGTAAAACTCGTATTCAAAGAAATCTCCTGGGAGTCTACACGAGATGGCGAATTCACCAATGCGTTGCGCAAGGCCGTACCGGCTGAACAACTAAAGGATTGGTTTGAAGTATTTACGGCTGCCCGGGAGCGCGGTAGCAGTAGCTGATGGGAGAGTGATCGCGCCACCATTGGCAGAGAGACAATGGTCTTAAGGTGTATTGCGGGAGGAAGACGCCGCAAGATATGCCTCGCGGACCAGATCGAGTGCCCGCGTGAGTATCTCGACGTCGTCACCTGCGAATTTTACACCCAATTGTGCCGCGCGGTGCGGATGAGCCAAATTCACTCTTTGGCCTGAGTTGATCTCGAAGAGTAATCTGAGTATGTCCTTGGCTGGTTGTGCGAAATACGAATCAAATTTGCCAATGTGGTCTCGTAAAATTACCACCAGATCAATGTAGGTGGCCCGCGAATAATCAAATCCATCAAGTCCGTTCAATTTCTTCTGGACGCTTTCCGGGATGAGATCGCGAAAGTCACCGATCGGGCTATTTGATCCTAGAACAGTTTGAATCAGCTTACCGAGGAGCGTCTCTAACTCTCGAAATAAGTCGTATAGGGTTGCCGATGCGCTCGGTCTCCTCTCCCCGACGTGCGCGGTCAAGCCATCTATCAGGTTATCCGCAAACTGCGTGTTGTTTTCCCACCCGGGCAGGATGCCTGCGATGACCTCGACACGATCGCGGAGAAAGTTATAACGACCAGACACAGTCTGCCGTGACGCCTGATTACTGCAACCGCATTTCGCTGTCCGAGATTTCCCCGATGCTTCAGGTCCCCTTGATCGACGAAAAAATGCAAACTTTGTGACGCTTCTATTAGCGGAAACACTCCGGGGTCGTAAGAAATGAGTCGATTCCCGTAGGACACTGCGCTGGGAACACCCTCAAACAAGCTCGGGTCGAGTAGTGTGTCATCCTCGCTACGAAAAACGCAGCAAAAGGGCGAGGAATTGGTGGTGACCTCTTGTACGCGACTGGCGACCTTTACCGGTGTGAGATGCACACCGTAAGGGCCCAGAAGCTCTCGGATTCGACGCTCCTGGGGTTGATCAGGCTGCGATGATACGAGCGACGAGCAGCCTTGTAGTAGAATAGGACAGCCCGCCTCAAATTTGTCGCGAATGATCCTCAACGCCTCATCGAGCTTGTCGCCCCACTGCTTCAGGCCGATGAAGTCGCCGAGCCCATTAATGATGTTGGCCTCATTCAATCCCCTCTCGAAGTCCGAGAACCATCGCTGTCCATCGAGACCCGTTTCGAAAAATTGAGGGCGCCCGATTTCCCAACCTGCTCGCTCCTGAGCGCGGCGCAGAAATCCCGGCATACTTTGGTCGCCATACGATGGATCGAGCAAAAATACCTTCACGGCATCCCTAAATTGCTGACCACCAGCTATTTGGTCCTGACCTGGGTGGTACTAGTGGATCGAACCTAACACTTGGTACCCGCGTCTAACGGCCGCGATGATGCGATTGGGATCAGCGGTCCAGATGAACGGTTTTGGATCCTGGTTGGTGTGGGTAAGGAAGCGCTTGATGGCGGCTTGCAGATCGACGAGCGAGCGGAACACCCCGCGCTTGAGCCGCCGCTTGCTGAGCTTGGCAAAGAAGCCCTCGACCGCATTGAGCCAGGAGGCCGATGTCGGCGTGTAATGGAACAGGAAACGCGGATGCCGGCCGAGCCAGGCGCGCACCTTGGGGTGCTTGTGGCTGCCGTAGTTGTCGAGGATGACGTGCACGATCTTCCCGGCTGGGACCTCGGCCTCGAGAGTGTTGAGAAACCGGATGAACTCCTGATGCCGGTGGCGCTGCATGCAGCGGCCGATGACCTTACCTTCGAGCACGTCGAGCGCGGCAAACAAGGTCGTCGTGCCGTTGCGCTTGTAATCGTGGGTCATCGTCCCGCACCGGCCGGGCTTCAGCGGCAGCCCGGGCTGGGTCCGGTCGAGCGCCTGAATTTGCGATTTCTCGTCGACCGACAGCACCACCGCGTGCGCCGGCGGATCGACATAGAGCCCGACGATGTCGTCGAGCTTGGCGGCGAACTGCGGGTCTCGCGACAGCTTGAACTGCCGCACCCGGTGCGGCTGCAACCCGTGCGCCCGCCAGATCCGCTGCACCGAAGAAACGCTGATGCCTACCGCCCTGGCCATCACCGTCGCCGTCCAATGGGTGGTTTCGCCCGGCGGATCGGTCAGTGTCAGGGCCACCGTGCGCTCGCGCACCGCCTCTGCCAGCGGCGGGATGCGCGAGGGCCGGGTCTTGTCTCGCATCAGGCCATCGATGCCCTCGGCTTGGAAACGCTCGCGCCAGCGGTTGACGGCGTTCCTGCTCTTTCCGCTCTGCCGCATGATCCCGCGGGTGCCCAGACCGTCGGCCGCCAGCAACACGATCCGCGCCCGCCATACATGCTTTTGCGGGCTGTTGCGATCTGCCCCCACCGCCTCCAACCGGCTGCGGTCGCCGGCATCCAATGTAATCCCCTCGCGCATTCTTGGCCCCCGTCGTACCCCCACGCCAGGATAGCCGAATGCGAACCCATCCGTTAGACTTTATCCACTAGTCATAAAGCCTGAGCCACCAAGAGAGGATAACTCGCCGAAACGATCGATCTCGCGCGCCCCGCTCGAACCGGCCGCCGCGTGTCGCTGGCAATCGCGCAAGCGCTCGCCGATCGCGCTGCGACTTCCCACCAGGCTTAGCCGGACCGGCCGGCGCGTTGCGCCACCCGCATGCTATTCCTTTCGCGTCCTTCCCGGGCCGGTTTCGCCAGCCACAGCCGCTCAACGGTCGGCGCCCCAATATGATAGCCCTGAAGATAGCTGACCCCTTCGGCACGTAGGAGCGCTGCATCCTCGGCGCTCTCGACGCATTCGGCCACCGTGCTCATGCCGAAGCCCCGGGTGAGGCCGAGGAGATGCCGCAGGAAAATCCGATTTTCCGTGCTATCAGCAAGTTTGCGGACGAACGAGCCATCGATCTTCACCGTGTCGACCGCCAGGGCCTGCAGGTGCCGAAGCGAAGTATGGCCGGCGCCGAAGTCGTCCAGCGCCACCCGGCAGCCGGCTTGGCGCAGCGTGTCGACAAACCGAGCACTCTCGTCGATATCGTAGAGTGCCGCGGTTTCGGTTATCTCGACAACGAGGCGGCGCGCGAGATCGGGCCGGCCGCGCAGGACCGCTATAAGCGAACGCGACCACGGCCGGTCGCATGCGGTCAACCCCGACACGTTGAAGCCGAGCGTCACGTCCGGATGGGTAACAAGCTCCCGAAGCGCCTTTTCGAGCACGAAGCGATCGAGATCGCCAATCAGGCCGAGAGCCTCGACCGTCGTGATAAACTCTGCGCTCGGAACAAGGCTTCCCGCCTCGTCGCGCATCCGGAGCAGACATTCGAAATAACTGATTTCTCCGGTCTCTGCGTGCACTACTGGTTGGAAGGCGAAGAACAGACGGTTGTGGCGTAACGCTGCCTTTACCATCGCGCCTATCGCCAGGCTGCGCGGGTGCCGATCGCGGAGTGTTTCTCTTCGGTTTTGATTCACCTGCCCGGTGCGCCTATGCTTTCCCTGCCAATTGTCAGCGTGACGGCGTCGCACCGGCCGGCAGCACCGCGGGACGCTCGATTGCCGCGTCGCCGCCGGAGAAGGCGCGCTTTCGCCCAAGCTAAAAGGGGGGCCTTGAGGAATTCCTAATCGCCGCTCGGCTGGGAGGCGGGACGAGTTCGACTCAGGCCGGAGTATGAGAAATCAGGAACGGCAGCACGGCGTTGTTGAACTCGCGCGTCCGCACGTGAGTCAGGAAGTGCCCGCCTCGTGGAAAAAGCTTAACCTCCGCTCCGGGTATCAGCCGCGCCAATTCCTCTGAATAGTAGGCAGGGGTGACGATATCGTCCTCGGCGCCGATGACCAAGGTGGGAGTCTTGATCCGTCCTAACTCGCTGGTGCGGTCGAAGGCTAGCATCGCGTCGATCCGACTCGCCACGATCTCGACCGGCGCGAATGTCGCCAGCCCCTGCGCCTCCAATTGACGCAGCCGCTCATTGTTCTGGGCGATCCACGAGCTCGGATACCAGTAAAGGGTGGCCGACTGCAGGTAAGCACTCGGGCCGAGGTGCAACAGGACTTCTTTACGGAACGTGTAAAGCCGGCGGAAATAGGCATCCGCCTTGGTCCAGGTGGCGGAGAGCACAACGCTGGCGAGCCGGCTCGGATGCTCGATCGCCAGGACTTGCGCGATTGCCCCGCCCGTCGAATGTCCGATGACATGGGCGCGCCTGATCCGGAGCGCGTCTAGAAGGCCCGTGACATCCGCGGCCATTCGTTCGACCGTGTACCCGAGCCGGGTTGGATCGCTCTGCCCGATGCCGCGATGATCGAAGGTGATGACCTCGAAGCGCTTGCCGAACGCCGCAACTTGATCCTGCCAGAAGGATGCGAATCCGCCGAGCCCGGAAATGAACAGGACGGGGAAGCCTACGCCTTGCCGCTCGTAATATAGTGAGCAGTCGCCGATTGAGATGCGAGGCATCGATGCGCGGTTCAGAGCGGATGACCGTCGGTATCACCTGTGCGGGCGGCCTGTCAACGCGAAGGGCATGCGCGCAGCGCAGGTGTGAACAGCGTTGTCTGCTGCCCCTCCCCGCGCCCTGCCCAAGTTTTGACACATCGAAATTCTTCAATCCGTGGACGCCACACGGTTGACCAGGGCCGGTGGTGCCTAACGGAGGCCCGCTGGCGATGCGAGAGGTGAGCGCAAGGAAATGAGAGAGCAGGAACAGTCCGGAAAGGCACGCCTCCGCGCGGTCGAGCGGCAAAGTGGGGAAAACGGGGCGATTTCCGGGGCCGGCTCTCCGCGCCGATCGACGAGCCGGACCCAGGATATCGACCGCTATGTGGGAGCCCGCATCCGTGAGCGCCGCATCATGCTCGGGTTGACCCAGCAGCAACTCGCCGATCTGATCGGAGTTACCTACCAACAGGCGCACAAATACGAGCGCGGCATCAACCGGGTCTCGGCCGGCCGTCTGTTTGAGGTCGCTCAAGTTTTGAGCGTGCCCGTTAATTACTTCTTTGACGGGCTGGAACAGGAAAGCGACCGCACCATCAGCCCGCGCGAGAGGATGTGTCTTGAGCTTGCGCGAAATTTCGCACAGATCCCGAACGAGCGACACCAGGAAGCCTTGAGCCAGCTCGCTCGGGTCCTGGCAAGCGAAACCTAGTGGAGGCCCGGCGCGGGACCCTTAGCGGATTTTGCTCCTCAAATCGGCGGTCGTCGTTGTCCCCCCGGCCCCCCCGATCCAGCGCCACCAAATCCAAAGAAAGCAGCATTGACAGCGATGACCAGCAGTGTGGGCGCCAGATAGAGCATGTCGTCCTCCGTTGGGACCCGCCCGAGCGGCACGGCCTCCGCCCTCAATGACAGGGTGCTTCGCGCCTTGGTTCGGGGTCGGTGAGGGAGAACGCCGAATGCTCGAGTGCGAGCTTTGCGATCAGAGCGGTAAGCGGGTTTCGGCTAGCTCGTTCGGGCGCAAGGCGGCAGTCCTCGTCGGGGCGTCGATCCAGATTTGGAACCACAGTTCCAGCACCAGAAGCGTCCACAGCTGCATTTGGTGATCGCGCGCCCGCGTGCAGTGCTCATCAAGGAGACGACGAACATAATCTCGATGGAACAGGCCACGCTCCGACGCGCGCCGCGACAGCAGCACGTCATATGCGAGCTCCTTGAGTTCGTTGCGGAACCATTGGTCTATGGGACATCTAAACCCCATCTTCGGCCGATGAAGCAGTTCAGCCGGAAGATAAGGCGCCATCGCGGATTTGAAGAGCGCCTTCGTTACGCCGTGCGCCATTTTTACCCGCCCTGATATCCCCGCCGCCCATTCGACCAAGACGTGGTCGAGTAGCGGGGAGCGGGCCTCGAGCCCGTGGGCCATGCTGGCGCCATCGACTTTCACCAAAAGATCATCCGGCAGATAGGTGTGGAGATCGGCTCGGTTTGCCGCTGTTACGAGATCTGCCTGTTGAAAATGGGGATCGAGGCGGTCCAGCGCAGATCGTTTCAGCTGTTCCCGCATCGCCGTATTGTAGGAATCCTCCTTGTCCTCGTCGGTGAACACGGCGAGGGTATGGGCATATCGGCGGCCTGGCCGTTGCCGCGGCGCGCGCAATACGCCGCAGATCCGATGAACTTGCCGCTCTTGCTGAAGGAAGCGTGGCGCTCGGCCAAGCATCCCGGCGAGCGCAGCTGATGCAAATCCCGGCATCCTGTCGAGACGGGAAAGATAACGCATGGCCCTGTAACGGCTGTAGCCGAGAAAGCACTCGTCTCCGCCGTCACCATTGAGTGCGACCGTCACCTTTCGGCGGGCCAATTCCGCGAGGTAATAGGTCGGGATCGCCGACGGATCGGCGAACGGCTCGCCATAATGCCACACAAGGCGTGGCAACACGGCGACGGCGTCCGGTTCGACAACCAGTTCGTGGTGGTCGGTCGCGTAGCGCTCGGCGACCATCCGCGCGTATCGAGTTTCGTCGTACTCCTTCGCTGAGAAGCCGATTGAAAAGGTCTTGATGGTCCCGGACCCGACCCTCGCCATCGTTGCGACAACGGCGGAAGAGTCGATGCCGCCGGACAGAAAGGCGCCGAGTGGCACGTCTGACACGAGACGCAGGCGCACCGCTTCTTCGATCCGTGCCACCAGCTCGCTGCGCAGCTCAGCAGCGGGTCGATCCCGCGGCGCCTCGGAAGGCGCTGGCAAGCGCCAGTAGCAAACCAGTTCCGGTGAGCCGAGGCCCCCGTCCGGATGCGCGTCAACAACCAGGTAATGGGCCGCCGGAAGCTTGCGGATTCCCAGAAATGCCGTGTCCGGCGTCGGCACGTAACCCCAGGTCAGATATTGATCGAGCGCCGACAGATCCGCCTCGCGTTGCATGCCCGGAAAGGCCAGAAGCGACTTGATCTCCGAGCCGAACACGAATCCTTCCCCGGTCGCCGCGTAGTAGAGCGGCTTCTTGCCCAGCCGATCGCGCGCCAGGATTAGGCACTTCGATCGCTGGTCCCAAATCGCCAGCGCAAACATCCCGCGCAGGCGAGAGAAGACCCCGGCACCCCAGGCGTGCCAGCCGTTGACGATAACTTCGGTGTCGCTACGGCTGCGGAACCGAAACCCCCGCGCAATCAGTTCCCGGCGAATGTCCGCAAAGTTATAGACCTCGCCGTTGTAACTGATCCACACAGTTGCATCGACACTGGCCATCGGCTGATGACCGGCCGGCGACGGATCGATGATCGAAAGGCGAGCATGCGCAAGACCGGCGCGGCCGTCGCTCCATACCCCTTCGTCATCCGGCCCGCGATGCCGCAGCGTCGCGATCATCGCCCGTAGCCGTACCTCCAACTCGTTGTGCGGTGCAGTCCTCCGCATCAGAACGAAACCGGCAACGCCGCACATCTGCTACTGCGCCATCGCCCGCGAGACCGAGAGCAACGCGGGAGTAAATAGGGTCACCCCAATGGCGGCGCCGATCACGAGAGTAGCTCGGAGGTCAAGCAGTGCCATGACCATTTCTGTCACCGCAGCCATTCTCAGATGCTGCAGAGCGTCTCGTGCAGGGCTGCGATCCGGTGCCGGTAGGTGTGCCGTTCATTTGCCAAGGCGTAAGCAGCACCGGCGATCCGCCGCCGCTCGATCGGGTCTCGGAACCGCGCGATCGCCTCATCGACGTTGGCGAGATCAGGGTCGAGCGCGATGTAGTGCTCATCCGCCGCCAGAATATCGTTATATCGCCCGCGCAACAGGATCTGACACGTCCCCGTCCCCGCAGCGTCGAAATGGCGGGAGGAAATGCATTTGGAATAGACAGGGCAGTACGGTCGGCCGGCAAAGAAGCGTGCCTGGATCTGGTCGAAACTTGCCTTGCCGTCATCAAATGCCTCATGGCCGATCGGCGAAATCTTCAACAAACCTCTAAGCCAGGTTTTCACCCAATACGGCAGGCGTCGGCCCAGAGCATGAAGCGACCCGTCGGCCCTGAGCGCCCCGGGGCCGGCCTGGAGGCGGAGGAAGTCTCGGATCTCGAGCACAGCCCGATCGTCTTGCTCGAGATACCATGAGCCGGCTTCGGTCCCGATCGTGCCGCGGCAGTCGTTGAGGAACCTCGCCCAACCGGAACGGTCAAGTCGATTGCCGGTATCTATGTCGACGCGGAGCCCGGCGCTCGGTCCCACGCGGGCGAAGAGATCATGAACGCGATTGCGTTCGTTGTCGCCAATAAACGCGGGATAGCGCGCACTCCTCCCACCGATGTCGATCGAGCGCGAAAGGTCCGGCTTCTCAGGGCGAAAGACCCTCTCGTTCAGGGCGTGCGGCAGCGCGAGCACCGTTACGCCAGTACCAGCATAGAGCCACTGCCCGGCTTCGAGCGGCAGCTGCGTCCCGGCATAGTCGGCACCCACCTCACGCAAGAAATCCCGCTTTTCGCCCAACCGTGCCCAAGGCAGATTGTATTCGTTCCCAATCAGCATCAGGAGGCGGCCGCGGCGCACCTTCAAGGCAGCTTTTAGCGGCTTGATGTAGTCGAGCGTGTCGGCCGAGCACGCGTGGAGGACGACGACCATCTCGGCTTCGCGGAGGGCGCGGACTGCGGCACGCCGCTGGTCGCCGCGGAATAGGTTGAAGGTCGTGACCGCGAACAGCGGCGATCGTTCGAAAGCCTCCAACCAATCAAGGTAATAAGAAGATCGGGTGTCGTATTGGACCGTCAGGACGACGGTATTGATCCGGCTCTCGCTTGGCATCTCAAAAAACCGGCAATGAGCTCCACCGCTTTTTCTGCGGCATGCCCGTCGCCAAAGGCGGTGATCTCCCGGCGTGGCGCGTAATCCGGGCCCTTCCACAGTCGATTCCACCCGGCTTCGATGGTCTCTAGCCACTCGGTCTCGCCGCGCAATGTCACGCAGGGAACCCGATGGAAATAGGCTTCCTTCTGCAAGCCGCCGGAATCGGTGAAGACGGCGACGGCCGAACGCAACAGCCGATGCATATCGAGATAACCGAGAGGACCGCAGGTCAGAAACCCTTCGAGATCGAGCTTCCACATAGACATCTGCTTCCGCGTACGCGGATGGAGCGGAAACACGACCGTCAGATCACGCACCTGGCACCGTACATAGTCCAGGATTTCGCTCAATGTTTCACGATCCTCGGTGCTTTCGGCGCGGTGGATCGTCGCGACCGCGTAGGAGCGCTCGGCAATGCCCAGGCGGTCGAGGATCGACGAGCCACGGGAAGCAGCGGCCGCGAATAATGCCGCATCGTACATGACGTCGCCGATGTTATGGACGCCATCGACTATGCCCTCACGGTCGAGATTGCCCACCGCGGTCTCGGTCGGGCACAGCAACAGCGCGCTCAGATGATCGGTGAGCACGCGGTTGACCTCCTCCGGCATGCCCCGGTTGAAGGACCGCAGCCCCGCTTCGAGATGAGCGACCGGGACATGCAGCTTTGCCGCCGCCAGGGCGCCCGCCAGGGTCGAGTTGGTGTCGCCCGGCACGAGCACGAGGTCCGGCTGCTCCGCGATTATGACCCGCTCCAGCGCCGCCAGCATTCTCCCCGTCATGTCGCCGTGTCCGCCGTCGTGAATGCCGAGATTAATCCGCGGCGGTTCGAGCCCGAGATCATCGAAGAACACCTGTGACATGTCGGGATCAAAATGCTGGCCGGTGTGAACCAGGATTTCGCTGATCCCGTCACGCGCCGCGATCGCCCGCGAGATCGCGGCTGCCTTGACGAATTGCGGCCGGGCACCGACGACGGTCAGGATGCGCAGGTCGACCATTCAACGACGTTGCGCACAGACACTGGTGAGGCCCGGCGGCACAATCGGAACGGTCACCAGATCCGCCAGCATCTTCCCATATCGCGCCGCCACACGGTCGCGTGCTGCGATCTCGTCGGCGAAGATAGACAATTTCGCGCTCAAGACTGCCGCCTGGATCGTGTCCAGGCGCGCGTTCATGCCGATGCGCACATTGTCGTATTTGTCGCTGCCCTGACCGTGCACCCGCAGGCTCCGTAAGACCGACGCGCTCTCTTCATCGTCGGTGAAGACGGCGCCGCCGTCGCCATAGCAGCCGAGCGGCTTGGCGGGGAAAAAGCTCGTCGTCGTAATATCGCCGAGTGTTCCGACATTACGACCCTTGTAGACGGCGCCAAAACTCTGCGCCGCGTCACAGATCACCCACAACCCGTGGGCCGACGCGATCTCAAGGATCTCGTCATACGCGGCAGGCAGTCCGAAAAGGTCGACGGTGATGACTCCCGCCGGTTCGAGCCCAAGTCGCTTGGCGGTGGCGATGCCAGCTTCGAGGCTCACCGGATCCAATGTTGAAGCTGTCCTCGCAGACATCGACAAAGACCGGCACGGGCATCGAACCACGCCACCACTTCAGCGGTGGCGGCGAACGTAAAAGAAGGCACCATCACCGCCTGACCGCGCTTGAGGTTCCTGGCCATCAGCGCCAGACCCAGTGCGTCGGTGCCGTTGGCGCAGCTCAGCACGTGTTTGGCGCCGCAAAACGCGCTCAGCTGTGTTTCCAATTCGGCGACTTCGGGACCCATAATGAATTTGCCCTGGTCGACGACGCGCAGCACCGCCTCGTCGATCCGCCGGCCGAGGCGCCGCCGCTGCGCGCTCAGATCGATGAACTCGATCGTCGCCTCAGAAGCTGGCAGGACCGCAATATCGGACATCATGCGATCTCCTCGATCCGCTCGGCGCCGGCCTCGCGATAGCGGCGCCCCGAGCGCGGGCACACGAGATCCGACCCGAGCCGCTCGCCGTCGTGGCTCACCCAGCCGATGCGCCGCGCCGGCACCCCGGCCATCAGCGCGAAGGGCGACACATCGGTGGTGACTACTGCACCCGCGGCGATGAAGGCATGCTCGCCGATCGTATGACCGCACACGATCGTCGCATTGGCGCCGATCGTCGCCCCACGCCTAACCAAGGTCGGGCGGAAGTCGTCTTTACGCTCGATCTCGGCGCGCGGATTGTTGACATTGGTGAAGACGCAAGACGGGCCGCAGAACACGCCGTCCTCGAGAGTGACACCTTTGTAGATCGAGACATTGTTCTGAATCTTACACCGGTCACCGATCGTCACGTCGGGCCCGGCCATGACATTCCGCCCGAGCGAGCAATTCCGCCCGATCCGCGTGCGCGGCAGAATATGGACGAAATGCCAGATGCGGCTGCCGGCGCCGATTTCGCACGGATCGTCGATAAAGGCCGACTCGTGGATCTGCACATCGGGATAGCGCTGCACTTTTGCCGAAGGCCGTGGCGCGGACGCCCGCTTCAGCGCTTCACTGGCCCGAGCAAGGACGCGCAACACCCGCAGGCCTTCGTAGCCGTCGGTGCGCGGCGCGTTGCCGCTCGCAATGCAGTCGAGAAAATGTCGGCATTCGATATTGAGCGGCTCGCCTTCGTCGAGCGCAACGGGATCGGCTTCGGCCTTTTGCGGCACCGGCATCGCTCCACGCCACTCGATGCGGTGGGGATAAATCACGAGCTTACTGCTCCAAGGCTGCCCATCGTCGAACACCGCCATCGCGCGATCGCCGATGACCGCGAGCTTTTGTTCCTTGAACGGATGCAGCCACGAGACGAAGACGTGCGCCTGCCCGCCGCCGGGAAAGGCCAGCAGCGTCGTTGTGACGTCGGCAATCGTCTTGTGCAAGTAATAGCCACCTTGCGCGGTGACGTCGCAGGGCT
>Ga0318533_10001103_pt1 | contig 12904 bp, 10 predicted proteins | sample GRESIP053b4f27_FD_203675 | JGI IMG/M metagenome (GOLD analysis project Ga0318533, IMG submission 203675) | Tropical soil microbial communities from Luquillo Experimental Forest, Puerto Rico - GRE.SIPMG.053b4f27 | ecosystem: Environmental > Terrestrial > Soil > Tropical forest > Bulk soil...
ATGCAATCCGACAATAACAAGCGCAAGCAGCTGGTGTGGGAGATCGAGAGGCGATTGGCGGAGGACGCCGCGCGGCCGATCATCTTCTATCCGCGTTCCGGGGCCTGCTGGCAGCCGCAATTCAAGGGGCACACGATGATGATCAACGGCAATTACAATGGCTGGCGCTTCGAGGATGCCTGGCTCGACAAATAGGCGATTGCGCGGCACGGTGCAGCGAATGCGCGACAGCGGAGGGAAAGGAAACGGTAAATGACAGTAAATTTTCGCAGTTTTGCGGCTGCCACCGCGTTGCTGATCGCACTCTCAGCGGCACCCGCTGCACTCGCCCAGAAATCGGGCGGCATCCTCCGGCAGTACATTATCGACAGCCCGGCCAGCATGTCGATCCACGAAGAGACAACGGTCGTCGCCGAGCGGCCCATGATGGGCGTCATGAACAACCTCGTGATGTTCGATCAGCATGTCAAGCAGAACAGCCTCTCCGACATTGTGCCCGAGCTCGCTACCGACTGGGCGTGGGACGAGGACGGCACCAAGCTGACCTTTCACCTGAGGCGCGGCGTCAAATGGCATGACGGCAAGCCATTTACGTCAGCCGATGTCAAATGCACCTGGGACCTGGTGCAGGGAAAGGCAGCCCAGAAATTGCGCGTCAACCCTCGCAAGGGTTGGTACACCAACCTCGCCGATATAACGACCAACGGCGATTACGAGGCGACGTTCGTGCTGCAGCGGCCGCAGCCCGCGTTTATCGCGCTACTCGCCACCGGCATGTCGCCGGTCTATCCGTGCCACGTCTCGCCGGCACAGATGCGACAGAACCCGATCGGCACCGGTCCATTTAGATTTGTCGAGTTCAAGCCCAACGAACGCATCACCGTCACCCGTAACCCGGACTATTGGAAGCCAGATCGGCCCTATCTCGACGGCATCGAGTATACGATCTTGCGCAACCGCTCGACCGCAATCCTCGCCTTTGTCGCCGGCAAGTACGAATTGACCTTCGCCGGCACGCTGACCATTCCGCTGACCCGCGACCTGCAGAAGCAGCGGCCCGACGCGACCTGCGAGATGCCTCCGGGCAGTGTTAGCACAAACCTGATCATCAACCGCGAGAAACCACCCTTTGACAACGCCGAGCTGCGCCGTGCAATGTCGCTGGCGCTCGACCGGCAGGCGTTTATCGACATCCTGACGGACGGGCAGGGCTTCCGTGCCGCGGCGATGCAGCCCCCGCCCGGCGGCCAGTGGGGTATGCCGCTGGAAATGCTCGAAAAGCTGCCCGGCTATGAGCCGGATGTAGCGGCTAACCGCGACAAGGCCCGCGAGATCATGAAGAAGCTCGGCTACTCCCCTGACAAGCGCCTGAACATCAAGGTGACGACGCGCGACATCCCGCCCTATCGCGACCCGGCGGTGATCCTGATCGACCAGCTGAAGCAGATCTACATCGAGGGCGAACTGGAGCCGGTGGACACCGCCCAGTGGTATCCCAAGGTGCAGCGCAAGGACTACGCCGTCGCGCTCAACCTGACCGGCACGCTGACCGACGACCCCGATGCGATGCTGTACGAGAATTACGCGTGCGGTGGGGTCGGCAACTACAACGGCTACTGTAACCCCGAGATCGACAAGCTAATCGAGCAGCAGTCGATGGAAGCGGACCAGGACAAGCGCAAGCGCCTCGTCTGGGAGATCGAGCGCCGGCTTACCGAGGACGACGCCAAGCCGCTCGTCTACTTCAACCGCGGCGGCATCTGCTGGGACCCCAAGGTCAAGGGGCTGACCATCATGGTCAACAGCATCTACAACGGTTGGCGCATGGAAGACGTCTGGCTCGACAAATGATAAGATTGGGAAATCAACGAAATGAAATTAACCCCGCGTGCAGTGACGGCGCGAGCGTGCTGCTAATCGCATTGTCGGCCAGCGCGCCGGGCCTTGGCTCAAAAACAAGGCGGCATCCTGAGGACCTACGACCCCGACAGCCCGGCGAGCATGTCGATCTTCGAGGAAGCAACGATCTTCGCCGCGGTTCGCGGCGCAATGAGAGGTCACAAAGATGAAAGGTAACTCACGAACCTTGGCGACGGCGGGAGCTTTGCTCGTCGTCTTGTTCGCGGCCGGAACGGCGTTAGCGCAAAAGCAAGGCGGCATCCTGCGGGTCCCGCATTTCGACAGTCCGGCGAGCATGTCGCTGCTCGAGGAATCGACGGTCGCGGCCAACCGGCCGATGATGGGGGTCTTCAATAACCTCGTCATGTTCGACCAGCACGTACCGCAGAACAGCTTGCGCGCGATCGTGCCGGATCTGGCCACGAGCTGGGCGTGGAACGAGGAAGGCACCGAGCTGACCCTGCCCTTGCGCCACGGCGTCGAATGGCACGACGGGAGGCCTTTCACCGCGGAAGACGTCAAATGCACGTGGGGCCTGCTGACCGGCAATGCGAGCGAGAAATTGCGCATCAACCCGCGCAAACCCTGGTACGCCAACCTTGATGAAGTCACGACCAACGGCGACTATGAGGTCACCTTTCATCTGAAGCGGTCACAGCCTTCCTTCCTCGCGTTGTTAGCGTCCGGCTGGTCGCCAGTCTATCCCTGCCATGTGCCGGCGCGCGAGATGCGCACCCACCCGATCGGCACCGGCCCGTTCAAATTCGTCGAGTTCAAGCCGAACGAATTGATCCGGGTGACACGCAACCCGGATTACTGGAAGAAGGGCCTACCCTATCTCGACGGGATCGAATGGCCGATCATCAAGAACCTGTCGACCCGAACTCTCGCCTTCATCGCCGGCAAGGGCGATCTGCTTTACGGCGTGACGACTCCCCAACTGCCGGACATCAAGACCCAAGCGCCGCAGGCGATCTGCGAGGTGATCATCGGCAATGTCAGCCGCAATCTGCTAGTCAACCGAGATCAGCCGCCCTTCGACAACGTCGATCTCAGGCGCGCGATGTCACTCTCGCTCGATCGCCAGGCTTTCATCGACATCCTGTATCAAGGGTCGGGTGCGATCGGTGGGGCCATGCTGCCGCTGCCGGAAGGGCTGTGGGGCATGCCGCCGAAAATACTCGCAGCTCTGCCTGGTTATGACCCTGACGTCCAGAAGAACCGGTCCGAAGCCCGCTCCATCATGGAAAAGCTCGGCTACGGCCCGAATAAGCGGCAGACGGTCAAGGTGTCGACGCGTGATATCTCCTACTACCGCGACCCGGCGGTGATCCTGATAGATCAATTGAAGGAGGTCTATATCGACGGCGAACTCGACACCGTCGACACGACCAACTGGTATCCCAAGATCATGCGCAAGGAATATGCCCTCGGGCTCAACATCACCGAGAGCGGGCTCGACGACCCGGACCCGGCATTTTACGAAAACTACGTGTGCGGCGCGCCACGCAACTATACCGGCTATTGCAACCCCGACGCCGACAAGCTGGTCGATCGCCAGTCGATGGAAAGCGATGTCGAGAAGCGCCGGCAGCTGGTCTGGGAGATCGAAAAGAAGCTGGCCGAGGACGATGCCCGCCCGATCCTGTTTTACCCCCGCGGCGCGGTCTGCCGGCAGCCGGAGTTGAGGGGACTGACCCTGATGGTGAGCAGCATCTATAACGGCCAGCGTTTCGAAGACCTCTGGCTCGATAAATAGCTGGTGCGTGCGGCGGGGCGAACGTCGAGCGGGTCAGCACCAACGGCGATTATGAGGTCAGCTTCCACTTGAAGCAGCCGCAGCCGGCGCTATTGGCGCTGCTCGCCTCCGGCTGGGCGCAGATCTATCCCTGCCACGTGCCGGCGCGCGACATGCGTAGCCGTCCGATCGGCACCGGCGCGTTCAAATTCGTCGAGTTCAAGCCCAACGAACGTATCGCGGTGACCCGCAACCCGGATTACTGGAAGTCTGGTCGCCCTTATCGCGACGGCATCGAATATACGATTATGCGGAACCTGGACCACGCGATCTTGCCTTCTATGCGGGGAAGTTCGACATGACGACGCCGTTCGGCGTCTCGAGCCCAACCCTGAAGGATTTCAACACGCAGGGACCGCACGCGATCTGCGAGGTCTCGCACGTCAACGTCCCGCGCACGATGCTGATCAACCCGGCCGCACCGCCTTTCGACAATCCCGACTTGCGGCGGGCGATAATCTTGTCGGTCGACCGCAAAGCCTTCGTCGACATCCTGACCGAAAGCGAGGGGCGCATCGGCGGCAACATGATGCCCCCGCCTGAAGGCGTGTGGGGCATGCCTCCCGAGGTGTTGCAGACCCTGCCGGGCTATGGTCCCGATGACGATAAGCGTCGCGCCGAGGCGCGCAAGATTATGCAAAAGCTGGGGTACGGGCCAGACAGGCGTCTCGCCGTCAAGGTGTCGACGCGCAACTTTCCCGGCTGGCGCGACTTCCCGGTGATCATGATCGACCACTTGAAGGAAATCGGCATCAACGGCGAGCTTGACCTCGTCGATACCGCCCTCTGGTACCCCAAGGTGGAGCGCAAGGACTATAAGGTCGGCGCGGTGCCGATGGAGAGCGGCGTCGACGACCCGGACCAGATGTACTACGAGAACTACGTCTGCGGTGCGGCGCGCAACTGTACCGGGTACTGCGATCCCGAGCTCGACAAGCTGGTGAACCAACAGTCGACGGAGGCCAACCCAGAAAAGCGCAAGGAGATCGTCTGGCAGATCGAGCGGAAGTTGGCGGAGGCAGCGGTGGGCCGGTGCTGTTTTATCCCGTCGGCGCCACCTGCCGGCAGCCTTGGGTCAAGGGGCTGACGTTGATGACCAACAGCATCTACAACGGCTGGCGCATGGAAGACGTCTGGCTCGACAAATAGGAGGTGCAGATGAAGCTCGGTGTAGCCCTTCCGATCGTCGATATCGGTGGTGAGCCGGGGGCTTTACGGGATTTTGCCCAGGCGGCGGAGGAGATCGGCTATCACGGTATAGCGGCCCCCGATCACGTGCTCGGCGTCAATGTCGCGAGCCGACCCGATTGGACCCAGAGCCGCGCCCGATCGACCGATTTCTATCACGACCCATTCGTATTGTTCGGTTTCCTGGCGGGTTGTACCAACATCGCCGATTTCTCGACCCAGGTCTTGATCCTCGCGCAACGCCAAACGGTGCTCGTCGCCAAACAGGCGGCCTGTCTCGACGTCCTGTCGGGCGGTCGGTTTCGGCTCGGCATCGGGGTAGGTTGGAACGAGGTGGAGTTCGTCGGGCTCAACGAGAATTTTCACAATCGCGGCCGCCGCTCCGAAGAACAGGTCGAGGTCATGAAGGCGTTGTGGGCGCAGCCGCACGTCACTTTCAAAGGCAAATGGCACACGATCGAGGATGCGGGGATCAACCCGCTGCCCATCGGGCGCAAGATCCCGTTATGGTATGGCGGTCACGACGACGTGACATTGCGCCGCTGCGCCAAATGGGGCGATGGCTGGATGCCGCTTGCCTACCCGCCCAGCGAGGAGGCAAGGCGGGCCATTGCAACCTTGCAGCGCTATGCCGAGGAGGCCGGCCGTGATCCGGCGACGATCGGCATCGACACGCGGGTCTCGACCGGGTCCGGCAGCGAGGCGGAGTGGCGCGACCAGCTGCATTTCTGGAAATCGATCGGTGTCACCCACCTGACCTTGGCCAATTACTACGAGAGTGGCCATCTCCACCGCATAGCAGGCCGGTCGATGAGCGATCATATCGCCGCCATGAAGCGGTATTGGAACGCGGTAGCCGATCTGCTCTAGCGGTCGGAACCAAACAGATGACTCCCGTCATCGAGCCTTGCGTCGAGATTGCTTCGTCGCGGAGCCTGTCCCCAGGCGGCGCATGGCGCCGACCCGGGGGCTCCTCGCAGTGACCGCCATTTGCTGCGTCATTGCGAGCGAAGCGAAGCAATCTCAGTGGTCCAGGCCCTGTATCAAGTGTCAGGTTCGCACCACAGCGGTTCAAGTTAGCAGACCGACCGCAGGCCGGAATGGTGGCGCAAGGGCGCTTCGAGGACGTCTGGCTCGACAAATAGCCCCGTCGGCACACCCATCGCGTGCTAATCTGCTTGTCGGAGCCTGATAAAGGGCGGAGCAAGCGGGGAGGGGAGGCACATGAAGCTCAACATTCGTAGCTTCTGGGCGATGACCGCTTTCCCGGCCGCGCTCTCGATCGCGGCCACAGCATTCGGCCAAAAGCCCGGCGGCACTCTGAGGATGTACAACCCCGAGAGTGTCGCGAGCCTGTCGATGCTCGAAGAGTTCGCCAACGCCGAATTGCCGATCATGGGGATGTTCAACAACCTGGTCATGTTCGACCAGCATGTGGCGCAGAACAGCCTGCAATCGATTGTTCCGGATCTGGCGACGAGCTGGTCATGGGACGAGGAGGGCACCGATCTGACCTTCCAGCTGCGGCAGGGTGTCAGGTGGCACGATGGCAAGCCGTTCACCGCTCGGGACGTCAAATGCACCTGGGATCTCTATCTGGAAACGGGCCCCGACAAGCTGCGCATAAATCCGCGCAAATCCAGCTATTACAACCTCGCGTCGCTCAGCACGAGCGGCGATTGGGAGGTCACTTTTCATCTGAAGCGGCCGCAGCCGGCGTTTCCAATGTGGCTCGCGGGCGGATTCTCGGTGATCTATCCGTGTCATGTGCCGGCGCGCGACATGCGCCAGCATCCGATCGGCACCGGCCCGTTCAAATTCATGGACTTCAAGCCGAAGGAATACGTCAAGGTCACGCGCAACCCCGATTACTGGAAGCCGGACCGACCTTACCTCGACGGCATCGAACATACGGTCATGCCCGACCCGGCGACGGCGGTATTGGCCTTCATTGCCGGAAAGTTCGACATGACCCGACCGGGCCAGCTAACGGTCCCGTTAATGAACGAGATCGAGGGCCGGGTGCCGCAGGCGATCTGCGAATGGACCCCCGGCAACGTCAACCGCCACTTGCTCGTCAATCGCGACAAGCCTCCATTCGACAACCCTGACCTGCGGCGCGCCATGGCGCTGTCGATCGACCGCCAGGCATTCGTCGACATCATCGGCCAAGGACAAGGCCATATCGGCGGTGTCTTGCAGCCCCCGCCCGCGGGCTTATGGGGGATGCCGCCGGATATGCTAAAAGAGCTGCCGGGCTACAACCCCGACGTGCAGAAAAATCGCGCCGAGGCTCGGCAGCTCATGGAGGGGCTCGGCTACGGTCCCGACCACCGGCTAAGTATCGAGGTAACCTCGCAGGACTGGTCCATCTACCGGGATCCGGCGGTTTTGCTGACCGACCAATTAAAGCAGGTCTACATCGACGGCGAGCTCGAACTGGTCGACACTCCCCAATATTATCCGAAGATCCTGCGCAAGGACTACGCCGTCGCCCTCAACCTGCAGACCAGTGGGCCCGACCCCGACCCGATCCTCCATCTGTTTTACGGCTGCGGTGCGAGTGTGAATTGGAGCGGCTATTGCAACCCCGAGGTCGACGAGCTGATCGAGCGGCAATCGCGCGAGGGCGACCCGGAGCGTCGCAAGCCGGTGCTGTGGGAGATTGAGCGCAAGCTGGCAGCGGACGATGCTCGGCCGATCATCTTTTACCGCAACGGGGGGACCTGCCGGCAGCCCTATGTCAAGGGGCTGACGTTGATGGCCAATAGCCCCTTCAACGCCTGGCGCATGGAAGACGTCTGGCTCGACAAGTAGCGCTCATTTTGCATTGAGAGCCCAGCCAATGGGCCACGCAACAGCGAACAGGAGGTGGGCGGAGATGATGCGATATCTGGGAGCGTTCGCGATGGCGGCGCCATTGCTCGTCGCCGTGGCAGCCGAGCCGGCATTGGCGCAAAAGGCCGGCGGTATCCTAAAGATGTACTCACCCGATAGCCCGGCGAGCATGTCGATCCACGAGGAAGCGACGTTCGTCGCCGAGGGGCCGATGATGGGAGTGTTCAACAATCTGGTCATGTTCGACCAGCACGTAAAGCAAAACAGCCTCGCCTCGATCGTTCCCGATCTCGCCACCGGCTGGTCGTGGAACGAGGACGGGACCGAACTGACCTTGCCGTTGCGCGACGGCGTCAGGTGGCATGACGGCAAACCCTTCACGGCCAAGGATGTCCAGTGCACCGTCGACCTTCTGACCGGGAAGTCGAGCGAGAAGCTCCGGGTCAATCCTCGCAAGTCCTGGTACCGGAACCTCGAAGCGGTCACTACCAATGGCGATTACCAAGTCACCTTCCATTTGAAGCGGCCGCAGCCGGCCTTTCTTATGGCTCTCGCCGGCGGGTATTCGCCGATCTATCCCTGCCACGTGGCACCGCGCGACATGCGCAGCCATCCGGTCGGCACTGGCCCCTTCAAATTCGTCGAATTCAAGCCGAACGAACGGATCACGGTGACGCGCAACCCGGATTACTGGAAAGCGGGCCGGCCTTATCTCGATGGCATCGAGTATACGATCATACGCAACCAGTCGACCGCGACACTGGCATTTGTCGCCGGGAAGTTCGACATGACCTTCCCCTATAGCCTCGAGGTGCCGCTGCTCAGGGACGTGAAGAACCAGATGCCGGAGGCCATTTGCGAGTTGGTGCCGCTCGGCATCAGCCGCAGCCTGATCGTCAACCGCGACGTGCCGCCCTTCGACAACCCCGATCTGCGGCAAGCGATGGCGCTCAGTCTGGACCGTCAGGCCTTCATCAACATCATCACCGAAGGGTACGGCGACATCGGCGGGGCCATGCAACCCCCGCCCGAAGGACTATGGGGCATGCCACCCGATATGCTGAAGACGCTGCCCGGCTATGATTCCGATGTCCAGAATAACCGCGCGGAAGCCCGCCAGTCGATGCGCAAGCTCGGCTACCGGCCCGATGCCCGGCTCAAGATAAAGCTGTCGGTGCGGGACCTACCGTTCTTGCGGGATCCGGCAGTAATCCTGATCGACCAGCTGAAGGAGGTCTACATCGACGGCGAGCTCGAAACCATCGACACCACCAACTGGCTCCCCAAGGTCATGCGCAAGGACTACATCGTCGGCCTGACCGGCCAGGGCAGCGGGGTCGACCCCGACCACAGTCTCAACCTGGCTTACAGGTGCGGCGGGGAGCTGAACTATAACGGTTACTGCAGTCCCGAGGTCGACAAGCTGATCGATCAGCAATCGATCGAGGCCGACACCCAAAGGCGTAGGCAGCTGGTGTGGGAGATCGAGCGGAAGTTGGCGGAAGACGGCGCCCGGCCGATCATCTTTTACGACCGCCGCGCGACCTGCTGGCAGCCCCATGTCAAGGGCTGGACGGTCATGGTCAACAGCATCTTCAACGGCTGGCGCATGGAAGACGTCTGGCTCGACAAGTAACCGTCTCTGCGGCGTCTATCGCGCCTGCTCGAATCGTGGTAGCATTGCCGACGCCGTCATCTCGCATCAGAGCCCAATAAAGGGCCGGCAAGAGGCGGCCGCGGGCCCGATGGGTCCGCGTCCTCGAACAGGAGGCACTAGGATGAAGCGGGAACTGCGCGTGCTCGCGGCAGCAGGTTGGCTGGCGTGGGCGATGTGCGCCGCCGATGCGGCATACGCCCAGAAAACGGGCGGTATTCTCAAACTCGGTCACTTCGACAGCCCGGCGAGCATGTCGATGCTCGAGGAATCGACACAAGCGGTCAATCGGCCGATGTCGGGCGTGTTCAACAACCTCGTCATGTTCAAGCAGGACGTGCGGCAGAACAGCTTGCGCTCGATCGTCCCCGACCTGGCGACGAGCTGGTCGTGGAACGAGGAGGGGACAGAGCTGACCTTTCCGCTGCGCCAAGGTGTCAAATGGCATGACGGCAAGCCCTTCACCGCCGCCGACGTCAAGTGCACGGTCGATCTCTTGATGGACAAGGCCAAGGAAAAGCTGCGCATCAATCCGCGCAAATCCTGGTTTGCGAACGTCGCGGAGGTGACCACGAACGGCGACTGGGAGGCCAGCTTTCATTTGAAGCGGCCGCAGCCCTCGTTCCTTGCTTTATTGGCGACGGGCTGGTCGCCTATCTATCCGTGCCATGTCGGCCCTCGTGACATGCGAACCCACCCGATTGGCACCGGCCCGTTCAAATTCGTCGATTTCAAGCCGAATCAGTCGATCACGGTGACGCGCAACCCGGATTACTGGAAACCGGGCCGGCCTTATCTCGACGGCATCGAGTACACGATCATCAAAGACGTCTCGACGCGGCTTCTGTCGTTCCTCTCCGGCAAGGACGATGCCTATTTCGGGGTCACGATCCCGCAACTGAAGGACGTCAAGAGCCGGGCGCCGGAGGCGATTTGCGACATGTTCACGGGCAATGTCGCCCGCAATCTGATCGTCAACCGCGACGCGCCGCCCTTTGACAACCCCGATCTGCGGCGCGCAATGTCGCTCTCCCTCGACCGCAAGGCGTTCGTCGATATCCTGACGGAGGGCGAGGGCGACGTCGGCGCGGTCATGCAACCGCCGCCGAGCGGGCTCTGGGGCATGCCGCCCGACCTCCTGAAGACATTGCCGGGCTATGATCCCGATGTCGAAAAGAGCCGCGCCGAAGCACGCAGGATGATGGAAAAGCTCGGCTACGGGCCCGACAAGCATCTCGCGGTGACGGTTTCGACGCGCAACCTCGGGCCCTACCGCGATCCCGCGGTGATCCTGATCGACCAGCTAAAGCAGATTTACATGGACGGCGTGCTCGACCCGGTCGACACCACCCAATGGTATCCCAAGCTAATGCGCAAGGACTATACGGTCGGCCTCAACATCACCGAGACCGCGGTCGACGATCCCGATCCGGCCTTTTACGAGAATTATGTGTGCGGGGCGATGCGCAACTATACCGGCTACTGCAATCCCGAGGTCGACAAGATGGTCGATCAGCAATCGGCCATGAGCGACGTCGAGAAGCGCAAGCAGGTGGTGTGGGCGATCGAAAAGAAATTGGCCGACGACGACGCGCGGCCGATCCTCTTCTACACTCGCGTCGCCAACTGCCATTACCCCAAGGTCAAGGGGCTCGTGACCCAGGTCAACAGCATCTACAACGGCCAGCGGTTCGAAGACTTGTGGCTTGACAACTGAGTCCGGCATCAGCCGGCCGCTCTCATCCGCCTCGCCGCGCTCGGCACCCTCTCCCGCAATGCGGGAGAGGATGGACCCAGCCCGGAGGGCGGTGTGGGTCAGGGTTTTCGGGGCGTCACAGAGAGGCGAACGGCAATGAAACGGGATCTTCGCGTACTTTTGGCTGCGGGAGCGGCATTGACGGTGATGGCCGCCGGTGACGCGGCACTTGCCGAAAAGCAGGGCGGCATATTGCGAATGTACAGCCCTGACAGCCCGGCGAGCATGTCGATCCATGAGGAAGCCACGGTCTTCGCGGAAGGGCCGATGATGGGGGTGTTCAACAATCTGGTCATGTACGACCAGCATGTGCCGCAAAACAGCCTACAGACGATTGTGCCCGATCTCGCCACGGGCTGGTCCTGGAGCGAGGACGGGACCGAATTGACAATGCCGCTGCGAGAAGGCGTCAGGTGGCATGACGGCAAGCTGTTCACGGCCAAGGACGTGCAGTGCACCTGGGACATTCTGACCGGTAAGGCGACCGAGAAGCTGCGCGTCAATCCCCGCAAGTCCTGGTACAGGAACCTCGACAGTGTGATCGCCAATGGCGATTATGAGGTCACCTTTCATCTTAAGCGGCCGCAGCCGGCGTTTATTGCGTTACTCGCTTCTGGGTTCTCGCCAGTCTATCCCTGCCACGTGCCACCGCGCGATATGCGCAGCCATCCGATCGGCACCGGCCCGTTCAAATTCGGCGAATTCAAGCCGAACGAGTATATCAAAGTGACGCGAAACCCGGATTACTGGAAGAAGGGCCGACCTTATCTCGACGGTATCGAGTACACGATCATCCGCAATCTCTCGACGGCCGTATTGGGGTTCGTTGCGGGAAAGTTCGACATGACTTTCTCGTATAGCCTCACCGTCCCCCTCTTGAATGACGCGAAGAGCCAGCTACCACAGGCGATCTGCGAGCTGACGCCAGGTAGCATCAACCGCAACCTGCTCATCAACCGGGATAAACCGCCCTTCGACAACCCCGATCTGCGCCGGGCGATGGCGCTGAGCCTGGACCGCCAAGCGTACATCGACATTATCGGCGCAGGACAGGGAGACATTGGCGGGGTCATGCAGCCCGCGCCTGGCGGGTTATGGGGCATGCCGCCCGAGATGCTCAACACACTGCCGGGCTACGATCCCGATGTGCAGAAGAACCGCGCAGAAAGCCGACAGATTATGCAGACGCTCGGCTACAGCTCCGATAACCACCTCAAGGTCAAAGTAACGGTGCGCGATATCCCCTACTACCGCGATCCCGCGGTGATCCTGATCGACCAGCTGAAGCAGGTCTATATCGACGGCGAGCTCGAGCCGGTCGACACCACCAACTTTTTCCCCAAGATGATGCGCCGGGACTACAGCGTCGGTCTTAACCTTCAAGGTGCGGCTGACCCTGACGAGACCTTCCCCTTGCTTTACGGCTGCGGCTCGGAGTTCAACAGGAACAATTACTGTAATCCTGACGTAGAGGAGCTGATTGGTCGGCAATCGGGCGAAGCAGACCAGGACAAGCGAAAGCAGCTGGTTTGGCAGATCGAACGGAAGCTGGCGGAGGACATTGCCCGACCGATCATCTTCTACAGCCGCGGCGGGACGTGTCGGCAGCCGCACGTGCAGGGGCTGACCCTGATGGTAAACAGCATCTTCAACGGTTGGCGCATGGAAGACGTCTGGCTCGACAAATAAGTGCACTACAGAGAGGCAGGAAAATGACGGTCAATCTGCGTGGCCTGGCGGCGGGTGCGTTGCTGATGGCGATGTCGGGCGC
>Ga0318533_10001113_pt1 | contig 12869 bp, 14 predicted proteins | sample GRESIP053b4f27_FD_203675 | JGI IMG/M metagenome (GOLD analysis project Ga0318533, IMG submission 203675) | Tropical soil microbial communities from Luquillo Experimental Forest, Puerto Rico - GRE.SIPMG.053b4f27 | ecosystem: Environmental > Terrestrial > Soil > Tropical forest > Bulk soil...
TCGCTGCGAAAGAAGTATGCCGGCATCGTCCATCCCCCAAACATGGTACACTCCCCTATTAACTATACCACATCTGGGGATCACCGGAAGACCGTATTATAGTCATTCTCGATGCAGAAATCCCAGGTCTCGACCGAGCCGCCGCCGGGGATGAAAATCGGCGGATGCGGCTTTTGTATGGGCTTGGGCCAGCAATTCGCGTAGCGCAATTTGGTGTACCGGCCGTTGAAGGTAAAAGGCGCGGCGGCCGCCCAGGCGCGGCGGATCAACTCGTGCGCTTCGGCGTAACGCTCGCGCAGCGTGCCCGGCACCCGGCCATAGGCGTAGTTGGTGTCCATCGAGGTGCCGACCGGGAAGCCCGCTACGAGCCGCCCGCCCGAGATCACGTCGAGCATCGCGAATTCTTCGGCAACCCGGATCGGCGGGTCGTAGAGCGCGATCGAGCTGCCGAGCACTACGAGGGCGGCGCGCGAGGTGCGGCGGGCAAGTGCGGCGGCCATCAGGCAGGGCGAGGGCATCAACCCGTAGGCATTGGCATGGTGCTCGTTAACGCCGAGCCCGTCGTAACCGACGGTTTCGGCATATTCGAGCTGATCGAGATAGGTGTTGTAGACCTCGTGCCCGCGTACCGGGTCATAGAGCGAGCTCGGGATGTCGACCCAGACCGAGCGGTACTTTTCGCGGAAATCGTCCGGCAGATCTGGCCACGGCATCAGATTGAACCAAACAAAGCGCATGCTTTCTCCCTCTCTATTCGATAATGCGATTTTTCTCTCTGCTCTCAGGGAGGCGTGTGTCGATGCTGGCGCGCAGGAAGAGCGATCAGAACCAGCGGGCCTTGTCGACGAGATTGCGTAACGGACGGCCGGCGAGGAAACGCCGGCAATTGTCGAGGATGATCTCAAAACGCCGGTCCTCGAGATAGGGGCCGTAGCCGGCGGTATGCGGCGTCAGCAGCACCCCCGGCATGGTCCACAACGGGTGGCCGGGCGGCAGCGGCTCCTGCTCAAAGACGTCGAGACCGGCGCCGGAGATCTCGCCGGCGTCGAGCGCCGCGGCGAGGTCGTCGAGCCGTGTCGTCAAGCCGCGTCCGATATTGATAAAGAAGGCGGTTTTCTTCATTTCTTGAAACCGCGCGCGGTTCATGAAGCCCTCGGTTTCCGGGGTGTGCGGCACGGTGAGGATCACGAAATCCGCCCGAGGCAACAGCGCGTCGAGCTCATCGGCGCGGTGCAACTCGGCGACCCCGGGCGGCGCGTCGCGGCGGCGCTCATCGACTCCGATGACCCGCATCCCGAACGCCGCGGCGAGCCGCGCGACCTCGCTGCCAATCCCCCCGACGCCGACGATGAGCGCCGTCGCTTCGGGCAGATGCACGACCCCCGCGTTCTGCGGCAATTTCTTCCATTCGCGCCTGAGCTGCTGCGGAATGTAGTGCTGCAGCCCGCGGGCAAAGGCGAGCACGAAGGCCATCACGTGCGCACCGATGTGATCGCTGTAGATTTCGCGGAAATTGGTGATCGCGACCGGGTGGGCGACGAGCTCGGGGTAGTAATAGCCGGCGGGGGGTGCGGCCTGCGGCGCCTGCAGCCAGCGCAGCAGTCGGGCTTCGCGCAAAAGGTCGACCGGGATCGTGCCAAAGGCGGCATCGGCATGGGCGATGACCTGTGCCGCATGCGTGTGGTTCTCGGCGACGATTACCTTCATCTCGGGCAGCGCTGCGGCCAGTTGGGCGCCCCATTCGCGGGTCTTGTCGGTCTGCGGCGGCAACATCACGAATTCGCTGGGCACGGCGCGATCCTCCCGTTTGAGCCGGTTACTCGGGCAAAGCCTAACACGGCCGGGGTGGAAAGGCGTATTTCAACGCGCTAGGGTTCGGACACAAACGACACAAGAGGGACCGACCAATGGCGACGAGCACATCGGGGATTAACAGGAAGAAGCTGCTGTTGCCGACGACCATGGCAAAAGCCGGCTGGGCGCTCGTCGAGGCGCGCGACGATGTCGAGGGGGTCTCGTTCGTGCCCACCGTGCCGAAGGCCGAGCTGCATCGGTTGTTGGAGGATATAGCCGGGGTGGCGCTCGGCGTGCAGCCGTTTAGCGATCCCGAGCTCGATGCGGCACCCGAGCTCGAGGTCGTCTCGCGCATCGGTGTGGGCTACGACGCCGTCGACGTCCCGGCACTGACCCGCCGCAAGATCCCGTTGATGATCGGCGGTACCGCCAATTCGGTCAGCGTCGCCGAGGCCGGGGTCTTCCTGATCATGTCGTTGGCGCGTCGTGGCGCCGCGATGGACACGCTGGTCAAGGAAGGCCGCTGGCAGGACCGTTACAAGGAGATGCCGGTGGATCTCTACGGCAAGACCGTGCTGATCATCGGGTTTGGCAAGATCGGCACGCGCTCGGCCAAGCGGTTCGCGGCGATGGAGACGAACGTGCTGGTCTACGACCCGTATATGTATTCAGAGACGATCCGCGGCATGGGTTACGAGCCGGTGCAAGACCTCGACGCCGCGGTTGCGCGCGCTGACTTCATTACGATCCATTGCCCGAAAACCCCGGAGACGGTCGGGCTGTTCAACCACGCGCGGCTCGCGTACATGAAGCCGACCGCGTTCATCGTCAACACAGCGCGCGGCGGCATCATCGACGAGAAGGCGCTCTACGACGTGCTGAAGGCGAACCGGATCGCCGGCGCCGCACTCGACGTCTTCGATCAGGAGCCGACGCCACAGGACAACCCGCTCTTAACCCTGCCGAACTTCATCGCAGCACCGCATGTCGCCGGGGTCACTCGGGAGGCGGTCGACCGCATGGGCGTTGCCGCCGTGCAGAACATCCTGAGCGTGCTTGACGGCAAGCCGATCCGCGACAACGTCGTCAACAAGGAAGTGCTCGACTAGCGCCGACATACGGCTGACGCCGGCCATGCTAAATTCCTGCTGAGCAAAAACCGGGAATTCAGAGAAAACCGCGGCCCGACGCCGAACAGCGCAACCGGCCTTTAATCTATTCAAAGACTTGCACTCAAATTCCCGAGCTCAGCAAACCGGGAATGTTGATATGCCGAACCGGGAATTAGTCGATCGAAACCGGGAACCAATACCCGGTTGGCGTTGCTATCCGGGAAATAACCGGGAACCCCCCAAGGGGAGATCTCTGGGAGATCCTTGACTTCTCCCGCGCCAGCTGGCGGGATCGGCCGAGTTTGTGCGGAACACGAGGAGGATCGTATGGCGCGCGCCAATCGAGTGCGGGAATTGTGGGCGGCCGGGAAGCCGGTGATCAACAGCTGGTGCGGCATCCCGAGCAGCTTTTCGGCCGAGGTGATGGCCCATGCCGGCTGGGATTCTCTGGTCGTCGACATGCAGCACGGCATGATCGACTACCAGATGATGGTGACCATGCTGCAGGGCATCTCGACTACCGACACGACGCCGATGGTGCGGGTGCCGTGGAACGACCCGGCGCACATCCAAAAGGCGCTCGACGCCGGCGCCTACGGCATCGTCTGCCCGATGATCAACAACCGCGCCGAAGCCGAGAAATTTGTCGGCTCGATGCGCTACGCGCCGGTGGGCTATCGCAGCTCGGGGCCGATCCGCGCTGCGCTCTACGGCGGTGCGGATTATCACGCCAAAGCCAATGACATCGTCGTCGCATTTGGCATGATCGAGACCCAGGAAGCGCTCGACAATCTCGACGACATTCTGTCGGTCAAGGGGCTCGACGCGGTCTATATCGGTCCCTCCGACCTGTCGATCTCGCTCGGCTACGCGCCGGGTGGCGACAAGCCCGACGAATGGATGATGACCGCGCTGAAGAAGGTGCTCGACGGCTGCAAGCGGCACAAGGTCCAGCCCGGCATCCACTGTGGCGCGCCGGCCTACGCCAAGAAGATGATCGAGATGGGCTTTACCTTCGTCACGGTCGGCGGCGACACGCGCTTTGTGACGATGGGCGGCCAGGGGGCAGTGGCAGAGATGCGCTCCAGCGGGCCGGCCAGATCCGCTCCCGGGAGCACCAGCCCCTATTGAGCGAGCGCCTCTCAAACAGCGCATTCCTGAAGACCGCCGCGGTCTTGTTGCTGCTCGCCTTGGGAAGCGGCCTTCGCGACGGGGCGGCGCTCGGCCAAATGGGCTTTGATTCCCCGGAGGTCCGCGCCACCGCGGATGTCGTGGCACCGGACCTGCTGCGCGGGCCGCATTACCAATTGGGCCCGATCGTTAGCACTTTTGCCTTTATGAACCATTATACGGTGACGTCGGACTATGGCCCGTTCACCGCCCCGAGCGACGCCCTGCTGCGTCGTTTGATCCGCGAGATCGCGGCGATCGCAGAATTGCAAAAGATCCACCAGAGCGACGCGTTCGCCAAGGCGACGGTCGAGGCCGGAAAAGGGGTAGTGAAAGGCGCACAGCATTTGATCGAGGACCCGGTTGGCACGATCGGGGCAGTTCCGGAGGCAGTTTTCAGCGTCTTCGGACGCGTTTCCGAGTCGGCAAAACGGGGAGGGCGAAGCCAATACGAGGATGGGGTGGCGCAAAATCTGCTCGCCGTGTCCAGCTTCAAGCGGGATTACGCAAAAAAGTTTGATGTCGATGTCTACTCCACCAACGAGGTGCTCCAAAAAGAGCTCAACAGTGTCGCCTGGGCCTCGGCCGCCGGGAATCTGACCTTGAGCGCAGCCTCGATGGTGACCGGCGCGGCTGTGCTCCAGGCCGCCAGCGGTCTGCGCACGCTCGAGCAGGCCAAGGACCTCGTCAATGCCTTGCCGCCGACGGAGCTCTCCCGCCGCAACCGGGAGGCGTTGCGCCAAATGCGCGTGCCGGACCCAATCACCGACCGGTTCCTCGAAAATCGCCTGCTCTCACCCCGGCACCAGACCATTATCGTCGAGGCGCTGAAAGCGCTAGGCGCCATCCCAGGCCGCTCGATTTTCATCCAATATGCGGCGCGGGCCGACAGCGAGGACGCCGCTCTACTCTTTCAGGAAATGGCGGAACTCCTCGCCGACTACCATCGATCGGTCGCTCCGATCCAGCGTATCGAGATCTACCAGAACGTTCCGGTCGCTTACACTAGTCAAGGATCGGCCGTAATCCTGCTGCCGATTGATCGGCTCTTGTGGACTGAAAGAACCTCGGGAATTGCGACCAGCCTCGGCCAGACATTACCCAAGCCGCAGGCCGTCCGAAAAATCGAGGTCTGGATGACCGGCGACGCTTCGGACCGGGCCCGCGCGGGGCTGCAGCAGCTCGGCATCACGCTGGTCGAGCACGCCGGGCAACGGCTGGCGCTGCTCGATTGAGCTGTTGCCGGCTGACGAGCTTCCTTGAATTTTGCTCCGGCAACGAGAACAGAGGCGTTTCTCAGGCGGCCGACGACCTTGCAGCGCTTGCCGAGCGTTGGAGCAGCAGAGCCAGGATAGTCGTCGCCTCGTCTATTAGCGATGCTTGGTAGCGGTAGAACATCTCATCGCCCATCGGAGTGACGAATGAAGCGGCGTAGCGCTGGCAGCGAACACGCAATTGCACCAACTCGTCTTGGATACTCTGAGCAGCTGCGCCCGCGCCGGGTCCCGTCAGTAAATCCCCACCAGGAAACGCCTGAATTTGCGCATGTGTCAGCTTGGGGTCAGTGAGTTCCTTGAGCCGTCTCTCGAGCCTTTCGCGTGCGGCATCGATTCGCCAGAGTTCAAACCGGCTAATCGCTCTCAACGCGTTGGATAGAACCGTTACCGCCATTGCCAGGTAGACCCAATACACCGGCGACAACAAGTTGACCGCCCACGGGAAATAAACATCCGCAATCTCCGGCTCCCCCTTGATAAAGAATTGGCTCGCCGAGGCGGCGAGCGGCAGAGCCGTGGCGGTATATTTTGGAGGATTGCTCTGGAGAAAGCCCGGCAGTTCCGCAGTGAGCAACATCAGCATCGCGACTCGGTCGGCTCGGTGAACCCGGGAGTTGGCTATGATTAAGGTGGCGACGCGGGCGACGGGCTTGTCCACTGTCGGTGTCGGGCGTGCTAAATCGTAGAAGCCTGCCGGGATGTGTCCCAGACCGGGCCACGGGTGACGCGCCAGCAGGCCCTCGAGATCCGTGAAGGACACGATGTCCAGATCGTCCTTTTGGATGATGCTCCGTAATAGCTCGGCCTCTGGCTCCATCACGAAGGCAGCAAGATCGAGCCCTCCCTGGCCGACCAACCGGGCCTGCTCCGCAAGCTCATAGTAAGAGAGCCGGACGGCTAGCTCTCGCAGGTCTGGATCCTCAAACAGCTGGCGCAAGAGATAGGCTGTTCCCGAGCCTTCGGCACCGATCCCGATCGATTTTCCCTGCAAATCGGCGAAGGTGAGAAACTTGCGGTCCTGTCGCCCGAGAAGCAGCAGGGACTCCGGCTCGGGAAGCCGCCCTAACAATTCGAGGCCCGCATCCGCCGGCATGGGTATGCCGTCCTGCACCAGAGCGAAGGCCGCCTCGCCGCGCCGCCCATCTTCGGTCAGGCGAGCGATGTTTTCGATCGAACCTGCCGTCGGCACGACGATGAGGCTGCCGTGTCCTTGTTTGGCCCGCGTTGCCAATCGAGTAGCGAGGGTGTGGTAGGCGCCGCCGGGAACCCCGGACAGCAGCGATGCGCGCAGATGGGCGAAATCGCGAGAGACGCCAAAGCTCGCCGCGAATGCGGCGACCGCTGCGGCGGCGGCCAGCATCAGCAAGAGACGCAGGAACGCTTTGCCCCGCCAGACGCCGGGCCGATTAGAGATCCAATTTAATGCGCGCATCGCCGTCGCGCCAGCTTTATCGCAGAGTCGCTACAATTCACAGCCCGGTGTCACCGGCGGCGGCGCCCGAGCAGTACGCCCACCAGGGCGACGACCGCCAAGGTTCCAAAAAGAGTGGATTTGGAGCCGGTGCGCATGACGTGGACCGCAGCGTCGATGGCTTCGTCGCTAGCCCCAACCACGCGCGTCGAAAATCGATGCGTCACAACGTCGAAGAGCGACGCATTCGGAGGTAGTGAAGGCAGGGCAGCGGTCAATAAGGTAGACATCGGTTGGGGTGCTGGCGGAGGAGGTGGCGGCGATGATGCGGCCGAGCGTCGATCGACAACCGCAGATGCAGGCGTACGATTTCTGCGCCCGAAAGCGAGCACGAACATAGCAGTCCTATAATGCCATCACTGCGCCCAGTGCAGCGAGCGCCGCGAATGGCCCTTTGTACATGTCCAACCACCGGTAGAGCGCCACAAGAAAAATGGTAAAAGTGGCGATAGCAGCAATGGCGCCTACGAAGGCAAAGCCGACCATGAGGCCGGTCGCTTTAACTTGCTCGGTTACCTGATGGGTAGTCCTTGCCCTGAACTCTTCAACTTGTGCACGGATCTCTGCGAGTTTATGGTCGAGGTCGACTCCCAGAAGGTGCAATACCTCTCGCAGCATTAGCCTCGGCCGCGCACAATCAGGCCGATGACAATTCCGACAGCGAGCGCGCCGGCGAGAGCCCCGAGCGGGTTCTTGCGGGCAATCCCTTCGAGTTCGGTGGCGAAGGTCTTTAACTGCTCGGTCGCCGATGAGGCCAGTTCAGCGCTGGTGGTAGCCAAGCCGCCGGCCGTCGAGCCGACCTGTGACGCGACTGCCTGGCCGACACTGCGAGCGGTCCGCCCGGCATGTCCGCTCGTTTCTGAGACAAAGTTCGAAAAGGTTTCATGCATTTTCGTCATGTCAGCGCGAAGGCTCGATACGTCCTCCGCCAGACGGTCACGCGCTCCATAGGCGATGGGCTCCTTGTCGCCGGTGTCCTCGATCGAAGAACCGGGGAAGCCCTTGCTCGGTGTGTCAGAACTCATCGTACGGCCCTCCTTGATGAATGTCTCTGTGCCCGACCCCCCAGGCTTCGCTGATTTCGTAGGGATGTAGGCCATCGAGGCTCGTATACGGCGTCGGCGGGTGCGCCAGCGCCGAGCCGTCGGCCGGGTCGGCGGCCTGCGCCGCGGAGCTGGACAGTAGGATCACCGTGACGCTGGTGGCAAATAGCCCAATGCCTATCTCGATGACAATGATGCCAGCAAGCAGCAGCCAGAACGGGGGGCGCAATGGGGCGCGTTGCGGCGCCCGAACGGCCTCGACTCGTGACCCCGCCATGCGGGAGCCCAACACCTGCAGTGGCCAGACTGACATCTCGTGCCCCCACTGGGTCAGTAAAAATCGCGATGTGGTTATGCCAACAAGCTTTGATCTAGGTCAGCGATCATTTCGTGTGGCGACCCAAGCCGCCGGGTACCGGTGCACATAAGGAACCGAGTCGGCGCATAGCGCCGACCCCGGTTTAAGGTGATTTATCGGCGGATTCGCTGCTGTGACCCCGGCTCGAGGTCGAAGAGCCCATCTGAGACTCCTCTTGATTGAAGCTCGCAAGGCAGCTTTGACGGAGTTCCGGGTCGGTAATCGGGCCACATTCCTTGCGCATACGCGCTTGGCGGAACGCGCGATTTGCTTCAACTTCCCGATCGTATTGTCGGCTCTCGATAACATTTCGGCGCGCTGACGCCGATTGTGCCGCACCGCTTTGGTTCGCCTGCGGGGCGTTGCTCTTCGGGGTGTTGTAGGCGGGTGCAGAGCCGTAAGCAGCTGGGCCCTGCGGCGTAGTGTAGCCCGGGGTGGTGCCGTAAGCGGCTGGGCCCTGCGGCGTAGTGTAGCCCGGGGTGGTGCCGTAAGCGGCTGGGCTCTGCGGCGCATTGTAGCCCGGGGTGGTGCCGTAGGGGCCTCCCATCTGGGCATGGGCTGGCATGGTCGCGATCGCCGTCAGGCATGCCGTCGTGAGAGCGAAACTCGCCGTCCTCTTAAGCATCATGACAGTTCCCTTCTGAAGTCGATTTTTACGAATTCGCGGTGTTTCGCGGCCGAGTCCTGGTCGCCAAGTCCGCTCCAGCCCCCGCACCAGATTGGCTAGCTCGAAGGCTAGACTACACAATATAACGACTCCATCGGGGCGCGATTGCATACCCTTGCGCGATTGATTTTAAATCCTTGCGGAAATGCTGACCAATGTGTGCGGCACAATGCGGCTCTCCTCGGTGTGAGGCTCGAGGCGCCGCTTTATTGCGCTATTTTCGCCCGTGCGGTCGATGGCCGACGGGATAGTCTTCCCGTTTCAGGCCCACGCTATAGCGGCGCCGGCGAACGCCCGACGGAAGACCGCGGGATCAGCCACGGCAGTGAGCAATGACCCGGGTTCTCTGCGCGCCTGATCCGTGTCTTCGAGATAGCCAGCCGTCACGATAAATCGTGCGACTGGCCGACTATTTGACCGGCTTACCAGCGGGACATGCTCCGCTTGATCCGGCATGCGACCATGCGGAGTGAGCTTATCAACGACACCCGGAAGAACGCGTGACAGCTCCGACAGCAGTTCGTTCTGCGGGATACCGGTCAGACGAGAGAGGTTGTCGACCGCCTCGGGGCCAAGCGCTTGATGAAGCTGATCCGGCGCGATCGGCTGGTTCTGTCCAGGTCCGATCCATGAATTGAGGACGTCACTATGCCCGCTTTGCTGAAAGCTCTGCAGCATGCCGCTGAGGCCGCCCAGAAGACCGCCCTGCGGCAGACCGGGTGCGACTGGTGGGGTCGGCGGTGCGGTTGGCGGGGTCTGCGCGGCGGCTCCAGTCCCCCCGAGGAGACCTCCGAGGCCGCTTCCGGACCGCGCGCGCACCGAGCAGCGCCGCTAGACCTATCATCAATGGTTTGGCAAGGTTCCCACCGGGAACCGCTGAACCCAATACGTTGTCGAGAAGTCCATAGCGCTGCTCCTCTGCTCAAAAAGCCCGTCGACCGGTCACCTTATGATAGATCACCAACACGACGATCGCTCCAATGACAGCAACCACCATGCTGTAGAGATTAAGATTTGTGATCCCGCTCGCGCCCAGGGCGCTGAAGATAACACCACCCACGATTGCCCCGACAATGCCGAGGACGAGGTCGAGAAAGAAGCCCTTTCCGGGTCAGCAGCGCCGACCGCGCGCACAGGGACGAGCGTAGGGCGATCGGCTCAGGTCAGCACAAGATCCGGCACCATATCCTTGCCCTTCGTCTCGGGGCCGAGGTAGAGCGCAATGCACCAACTCACGCCGCCGATAAAGCAGCCCACCAGCATCGGGATCGAGAACCCGAGATATGGTTGACGGCGAAATAGGTGATCAGCGGCGGTACGATACCGCCAAAGATTGTCCCCAGATGATAGCAGAAGGCGCTCGCCGTCGCCCGCGCCTCGGTCGGAAAACGCTCGGTCATGTAAGACGGCACCTAGCTGCCGACGCCGCCGCCGAGGAGCGCCCCCTGCAGGACGTAGCCGATCACGATCACCGTGAAGTTGTCGCTGAGCATATACCAGAACGCCACCGGGATCCCCAATAACCCCGGGATGATCATCGCCCAGCCCCAGCCGACGCTCGCCAGGAAGACGACGAGGTTCGCAATGATGATCGGAGTGGCGATCAAGGCCGGACTGAGACCGAGGTCCTTTTGCAGATGCGTGGCGAACATCCCGTTAATCGAATAATAGGCGACGAGGCCGCCCGACATCCACCAGCAGGCCAGCGCCGTGTTGCCGATCATTCCGCGTTTGAAGATGCTGAAGAGCGGCAGCCGCATGTCGCGATTTTCCACGCGTTGCCGCCGGCGGTTCTCGACCCACACCGGCGGCTCTTTGACGAAATAGCGCACATAGACCACCCTCAGTGCCGGCAGAATGCCGAGCCAGAGCAAGCCGCGCCAGCCGATCGAGTTGTAGAGCAGCCCATAGGCGGCACTCGACAGCAGGAAGCCGATGCCCCACGACCCCTGCAACAGTCCGCTCATGAACCCACGCGAGCGGATCGGCCAGCTTTCCATCGCTAAGGCCGCGCCAGCCGGCCATTCGGCACCCTTGCCAAAGCCCAAGAGCGCGCGGAATATAAAGAGAAAACAAAACGTCGGCGAGAAGCCAGCAATAAAGTTGCAGAGCGAATACCAGAGTATCGAGATCATCAGCGGGATGCGGCGGCCGACGCGATCGCCGAGCCGGCCCGAGCAGACCGCACTTACGAGGCGCATCCACACGGTGACCGTGAGCACGAGCGCCACGTCGGTCAGTAGGACCTGGAACTCCTGGAGATCGGCAGCATGATCAGCAGGAAAATCGTGAAATCGAAAGAGTCCAGGGTCCAGCCCAGCCACGCGGCAACCCAGGCGAGCCATTGGTCCTTGGTAGGCTCCTTCCACCAAGCAATGGGCGGCGTGGCCGCGACGGCCGTTGTCATGGCACACCTCTCTTCATTGCGTTGTCAGCAGGTAAATGATCCGCTGGCAATCGCTCCGGCAAAAGTTCCCCCTCCGTTATCTTTGTCGAGCTTTCCGGCTCACGCCAGCGCGGCGCGAAATTGGCCCGGTGTCACGCCCATCTCACGGCGGAAGATGGAGGTCAGATGGCTCTGGTCTGCAAACCCGGCCTCCTGGGCGATCCAAGCGAGGGGCTGGTGGGTCCGGCGCATCAGGGATCTTGCGCGCTCGAGGCGACGTTGCATGACATAACGCTGCGGCCCAACCCCGACTGCCTCCTTAAAGGAGCGGCTGAAGTGATAGGGGCTGAGACAGGCGATGTCGGCGAGGACGGTGAGGGAGAGATCATCGTCGAAATGCGCCTCGACGTAGTCGCGCACGCGCTGCAACCGTTCGGGCGAGAGGCCCTTGGTGGTCGGCAGCGGGAGATGCCCGACAAAATGCCGCGCGATACGGATGCACAAGGCCGTGCCCAGGCTCTCGATCAGGATCCGGTCTGCGAAGCCCCCTTCGATCTCTTGGGCCAAAGTCGTGACGATTTGGCTCAATAAAGGGTCTTGCAGCGGATACAGGTATTCAAACCCGGATGTTGCCGTTTTGAGCTCCGGCAGCAAGGCGGAATACAAAGCCGTGTCCCAGACCGCATGCACGAACCTCCCTGCCGGGTGAACACTCCGGATCATGAGGCCGGGAGGGCTGAAACCCAGAGCGCCCGGCGGGGCGAGCGGCAATTCCCGAGTGTGTCCTTGCTCTACCTGGACGAGCGATGGTGGGACCTGATCCAGTGTGAGAACGAGCCGGTGGCGGTCACCTCGCCATGTGGATTCACCGCCACCCCGGTGATAGCTCGCTGCCGTAATGGAGGCCCAGGACTTGAGCTTTTGGATTTGCACGTCAGGGGACCGCCAGACCGAGTTGCCGAGCCAATTCTGTCCTGCCCCGGACGCAAGATCGGCGGTGCGTTCCCTCTCGCTCGGTGCTTGCATGTTGCCCCCTGAGCCGGAGTCGCCAGGTGGTAAAAACGCAACCAATAAGTGCCGGTTTTTAACTATAAGACCGCAAGGCTGCGCCTTCGCGGCAATTCAGTGGCATTTGGTAAGATTTCGTAACTAGTAGAGGCCACCTGTTCTCTAGTAGAGGCCACCTGTTCCGGTCGCCGGAGCACCGCCCGCGCGATCTCTTGTCAACGGGCGCTCGTCTCTCGTCGACCGGATCGGAATTTCATCCGGCGCGCCTTGGAGGCCCAAGTTTCGGTTCGTGCCTGGCTTGTAGGCCTCGTCGATCGCCGAACTTCCCGCCCCGGCCATCACGCCGGTGCTCGGATTGACGCGATGGAGCCGCAGCCCGGGCGGGGGACGGAATGCGGTCGCCGGCGCATCCTTCAGTGCAGCGATCATGAAGTCGCGGAAAACCGGTGCGGCGATGTGTCCGCCGGTCTCGTCGTCGCCAAGGCTGTCCGGATCGTCATACCCGATATAGACCCCGGCAATGAGATCAGGGGTGCCTCCGACGAACCACGCATCGCGGAAATCGTTGGTCGTGCCCGTCTTT
>Ga0318533_10001115_pt1 | contig 12868 bp, 10 predicted proteins | sample GRESIP053b4f27_FD_203675 | JGI IMG/M metagenome (GOLD analysis project Ga0318533, IMG submission 203675) | Tropical soil microbial communities from Luquillo Experimental Forest, Puerto Rico - GRE.SIPMG.053b4f27 | ecosystem: Environmental > Terrestrial > Soil > Tropical forest > Bulk soil...
GTGCGCGGGTGAGCATCACACCCGCCATCTTGGTGCGGTAATGAGCCGGCCCGCGCGCATCATTTGCCGGCGACGTGATGGCTTCCGCAGCAGCGACGGCTTTCTTCACTGTTGCTGCGTCGAGCGCCGAGCCGGTCAGAATTTTCGCCGCCTCCTCGACCCAAAGCGGCGTCTCGGCTACGTTGGTAAGCCCGATCGAGCAACTCGCCACATTGCCGGCGTTCAGGGACAGGATCACCGCCGCCGCCGCGGTCGCGTAATCGCCGATCTTGCGCTTGAGTTTCTCATAGGCGTAGCCGTGTCCGGCTGGCGGCACCGGGATACGAATGCCAGTCACGATTTCGCCAGGCTCGAGCCCGGTAACGTAGGTGCCGCGATAGAACTCGCGCGCTGCAATGCGGCGCTCCCCGGTCTTCCCTGCCACGTGATAGGTCCCGCCGAGACACATCATTACCGCCGGCATGTCGTTACCAGGATCGCCATTCGCCACATTGCCGCCGAGCGTGCCAGCGTAGCGCACTTGGGGATCGGCGATCACCAGCGATGTCTCGCGTAAGAGAGGGATTTTCAGGCTTAACAGCTCGGAGGCAATAAGGTCGTGCTGTGTTGTCATCGCCCCGATGACGATGTCGCCGCCGTCGGCCCGGATGCCCTTGAGCTCCACAATGCCGGCAAGATCGACCAGATGCTCCGGAGTGGCGAGCCGCAGCTTCATCATAGGGATAAGGCTATGCCCACCAGCGAGCGCACGGCCTTCTTCGCCGAATTGGGCAAGTAGGCTAAGGGCTTCCTTGACTGATGTTGGTCGATGATAGGCGAACGCGCCCGGTATCATAGCCTCCTCCTTGCGCCCGCGGGCTGGACAGCGGCCTAAATCCGCGTTCCGCCAGCTGATTATTGAGACAGCCTGGGTAGAGTTTATATATCAAGTCCTCGACCCAAGCCGAGGTCATTCCTGCCGACCGTAGAAAAACGACGGGGGTGCTTTTGGCTCTCGAAGCCCCGCACAGGGACCCGTTACAAGCGTGCTCATCGGGCGCGTATTTGCGCAGAGCTTTTCCGAGCCTGTTCACCTGTCGCGACGTCTGATGATCGGCGCCAGCGGGAACGGCCCGCGGAATCTGGCCTGGACCATCACCGGCACCACCTCCAGGGGGCCGCGCCGGACCCCTTTTTGATTATGAGTTCCCGAGACTCCGCCAGGAAGTGCGCTTAAGCCGAGTGGTCAAATTCTAACGTGCGTCAGATGCTCGGCCCCAAGGGTGAGACATGGATTGCGGAATCGGGCACCGAGCGCATTCGCATCATCCGGCAATGCTGGTCGTATTGAGGTAGTGTCTGCCATTAACTTCGGCGGGCAGCCGTCGCCAATTCTGATATACTGCCATGATTGCACGCATTCATAGCGATTAGGCGCACCCAATAACCCTGCCGATCACCGCGCCTGCCCGATCGGGTACGTTATCGCCGGTCCAGGCGACATAACGATCGGGGCGCACAAGGACGAGTCTCGACTCATAGGCCTTGCGGTCACTCCGATAGGTGTCGCGCACAACTTTGAGAGGCACGTTCAGCGATTTTGCCGCTTGTTCAAACGCCAGGATGGCTTGATCCTGGACGTCGAAGGCGAGCAAGCCAAACCCCATGTCAAGCTCCTCGAACACGTTCCGCCCGGAGGACAGCAGCCGTGGTGGGAGATGATGGCCGGCTCTAGCCTTGAACGTATGTGTCCCGTGAGCACTGCATTTGCCATGCGATGGGCCGAAGATTATCGAAGAGCCCTCATAATGAGGCTCATGGGTTAGCACACGTGGAGCAGCACTGGCTGCGTGTTGCTTCCAAGCACGCTCGAATTCGGCCCGATCCCGTTCTGGGCTGTAGCGATCGAAGAATTCGCGGTCCGCATGAATGCGGGCTGCAATGAAATCTTGCGCGGTCTCCTGGAAAACCGGACGTCGTTCTTCGCTGTACGACCGCAATAGCGCGTCGCTTCCCCAACCTCGGAGCTTTGCCGCCAGCTTCCAGCCGAGATTGGCTACGTCATCCAATCCGCTGTTGAGACCGTATGCCCCATAAGGTGGATGGCTATGGGCTGCATCGCCCGCGATGAAGGCACGGCCCACCTGGTACGTGTCGGCAACGGCAATGCGCAAATCCCAAAAACCCACATAGTCGAACTCGCACGCAAACGTGAATCCTGCGGCCTTCTGCAACAGGCCGTGAAAATTGTAGTTTTCCTTCGATGTATCGGCCGGGACTGGAGCGTATGTGCGCCTTTGACGTGAATGAGGGACAATACGGGCCGTGCTCCGCCGTCATCGACGTGAATGAAATCGGCCTTCTCCATGGAGCCGTCGTCGCAGGCCAGCCAGCCTCCGAGATTTTGCTGGACCCAGCAAAAGAGACTGTCTTCTTTGCCAATCTGGTCGAGGCTTGAGGGCTTCTCCTTTTCGATATCGAAGTCGGTGAAATCGCGCGGCTCGTACGCATCGAAGCGGACCCGGCGATTGCGAGGCGCGAAAACCCTCCGACCCGAGACGCTGTGGCCGGTGTCGTAGCGGACATTGACGTGTTCCCCGGATTTCAGCTGCTCTGCAATGATTGTAAAGGCGGCCTTGTCGACGCCGCTTGGCTGGAGCTTACCGACCGCGAAATCCACCTTGCCGCCGTCTTCGATCGCAACGGCGGCGTCCAGCGTCCCAAGGGATTTCCCGTTTTGCACGGCATTAACCGAAAAGGACGGAGAGGTCGACGCGGCCCCGGTTACGATAAGGTTCGTTTCGTAGACGACGGAGGCAATGTGGGCTTCGGCCGGCTCGTCGGCCTCGCGCTCCGGCGAGAGGTCGGGCGGCATGATGCTGACGTCGAAAGCTGAATGAACGGCGCCCCGCTTGATACTCCCGAGTGGCGCCGCAAGGTAACGAAACGTCGTCTCGATCGGCTGTTTGACCTCGCCCAAACGGCGCAAGACCCGGGCCGTCATCGAGACGAAGTCATCGAAATTCGCCGCCTTGCGCGTCCAGATGCGTGAACTTGAAGGCGACACGCCGATGACAGCATCCAGTTTAGCGTGGTTGGACCGAGCGGCGGACCAGAAAAAACTTTGATCGTCAAAGGGGTCAAGCGCGTATTCAAGATCGACCCCGGAGAGGATTTTCGAGTCGACCTTCAGGGCAGTGCGGCGATGCGTTCCCGACAGCCACAGAGTTCGCGCCTGGCCGTCTTCCAGAAAGGCCGCGCTCATTACCGGGCGTGGCACTCCGAACAACCAGGACAGCGGCAGATCCTTGTGCACGTCGCTGCTGAGATTGAGCCGCAGCGGGCCGCGAAGGCGGACATCCGAGACATGCAGGGCAAGGCGGTTGTCGAGGGCCACAGCCAGGACCAGATGGTTTTCGATATCTTCGATGGCGCCATCGGATGTCCAGCCGGGCGTGACTCGCCTTTTGTAGGTGAAGCCGCGAATGGCCGCGCCGGTCGTCCGGTCAGTCCGGGCGCTTGCATTTCGGCGATCGAAGACGGAGGCATCGCGGCCGCCGAGCCCGGCGAGTTCGGCGATGCTTTCGAGCGCATTCGCCACCAGGGTCGCGGATTGCAACTTCGATGCGGGTAAGGCCAGCGTGACCGACACGAATGGCGTCAGGGCATCGTAAAGTTGCTCTTTGGCCATTGGAGGGGTCGCCAGCAATTTGACGCACTGGAACAGGCGCGCCAGAATAGCAACGACATCAGAAACAATCTACGCTTGCATACAGCTCGTCTTATATAGACAGGCAGGCCCATGGACCCGCAACAGCTCGGTTTGGCCCCACGTCGAAGATCTCTGCCACGAACTGTGGCAGCGCGAAGTGCCTGCGGCGTTCACGTGAAGAACATCGGCTGTAGGAGGCGTGTCATGCATGCTGTCATTAGAAGCTATTCCGGCAAAGGCACGAAGGCGCTTTTCGACCTCTTGGAGAAGAACAAAGGAGAAGTGGAAACTCTCATCCGGGGGGTAAAGGGTTTCGTGAGCTATTCCCTCGTGCGCACCACTCGCGGAGGGTTCTCGGTCTCGGTCTACGAGGACAAGGCTGGTGCCGACGAGAGCAGTCGGGTAGCACGGGAGTGGATCGCCAAGAATGCCAGCAAAACTGGTGTGGCCCGACCAACTATCTCGGAAGGCACAGTCATGCTGCAATTGAAGTGAATTTGGTGGAGCCACCAGATCACCTCGCCTCTGGCGTAGCCTCGGGCACACAACGGCTGCAAACGCGTTTCCACGCAATTCTGCGCTGGCATTTGAGAGCAAGGGTCCAGGGTGGGGTCGGTTCCCTCCGCAATGAGTTTCCGAAATCGGCAGGTCGGCAAGCCTCGCCTTCATCTTGGGATTGGCAAGGGCCGCATTGATCTCATTATTGAGCTTGTCGACGGAGCCCTTTGGTGCATCGAGGCCGTACCAGGCGCCGCCTCGTAGCCAGGCACGTCCGGCGTTGGATCCGCATCGATCATTCCGTGCCCAAACGCCGTCGAACTGAGCAATAACATTATCCAGAAAGGACTGGCGTTGGGCCGGCATTACTGTCGTCAATCCCGAGCGCATGCGCGCTCCGAGATCCTGCCCCGTCGAACGCCTATCTTGGTCCCTCGCGCCGTGTGCCTCACGGTGAAGCCAGTCGGAGAACCGGATGCCGGAAATCGGCACTAGCAGCTGCCCGCAAGGCGGCGGCGCCCGAGATCACCGATGGCAGGGCCAGCGGTGAGGCCGAGACCTCGCGGCTTGGCTGGAAGGACTATGACTTGGCCCGTCGCGAACTCAACGTCTTCACAGCGCGTGCCACTGACGCATTGAACGATGAGCAGTTCGATCGTGCCATGCGTTACGCGCTCCAGGTCTGTTCGGCCCGTGGTCGCTCCACCGAACTAGAAGGCAAGCTGGCCGCGGGGCGCTCTCCACGCGGTTGCACCGCGAGCTAAATGGGCACTCGAAGCCGGTCAATAGCGCGGCGTTCAGCGCCGACGGCAAGCGGGTGGTGACGGCGTCTGCAGACAAGACCGCGCGCATCTGGGATGCGGAGAACGGCACGGAGATCGGCGTCTTGAAAGGCCATGACCGCGAAGTGGTTAGCGCGGCGTTCAGCGGCGATGGCAAGCTGGTAGTGACAGCGGCGCACCCACGACTTGGCTCAGCGCGCGTCATACCTGTCGTGATGGCGCCACCAGTAGCCGGTCTCGTTGCGGCCCTTGGGGGCGCGGTCGAGCCACTGGTAGGCGCCCCACAATCCGTCCACCCCGCGCGCGTAGGCGGAATAGGTGTGGTAGACGATCCCTTCCTCGAGCACGAACGCGCTCATGCCCGGCTTCTCCCGCACATAGGTCGCCACGTCGGTGCCGGTCATGGCGGCGCCCGTGGCCGGCCCGTCGGGCGTCGAGCGCGAGTCGAACTTCGCGATGGGCGTCCCGCCTCGGAAGTTGTATTCATAGACTCCCGCTCGCTGCTGCTCCTCGGTCGCATAGACGTTGAAGTCGGAGTTGAAGTCGCTGTCGGACGAGGACGCCCAGGGGAAGGTCCAGCCCATCCGCTGCTTGAAAGCCTGCAGCTTGGCGAGCGGCGCCCGCGACACCGCCCAGAGCATCACGTCGTGGTTGGTGAGGTGAACCGTGAAGCCGTTGAAGCCGTCCGCGATCGCTGAGCAGGAGGGGCATCCTGCCGAGTAATCCGGGCCGAACATGAAGTGATAGACGAGGAGCTGCGAGCGCCCGCGGAAGAGGTCGGCCAACGAGGCGATCCCCTCGTCGGTCTCGAATCGATACTCCTTGTCGATCTGAACCCACGGTAGTTGCTGCCGCCGCCGCACGAGCTCGTCGCTGCGCCGCGTTAATTCTTTCTCCGCCTTGAGCAGCTCGAGCCGCGCAGCGAGCCACTCTTCACGTGTCCCGGTCATGTGTCTCGTCATCGTTCTTCTCTCCCTCGGGTGTTCCTTCGTCGTGCGTTCCGTTCTCGTGCCGGTTGGTGGTCGTGAGATAGATTTAGTACCGGGCGTCGAACAATGGGAGTGACAAGTGTGGCGTGATTGTTGCCCCCTGGCGGTCAGCAGTCGCCTCGGCCTATCCGAGGACAACCTGTTGAGGCTCCACATCTAGCTAGGGGCTTCCCTGAGTCACAGGAGGGCACGAGAAACCGGGGCTACAGCAAACAACCCCCCTACGTCTTGCGTTTTGGCGAAAACATCCGTCTCTGCTCGTATGTGAGCTAACCCGTCGAGCAGGTCTTATCTATATCGCGTGCGCCGCGGGGATGAGATTTTCGGGAAGGACAACCGGTTTTTCGTTCTTTGAAGCGGAGTCGCCCGGCGTGACATCCGCTCCTGCTTGGCCTACGCTACCGCTCCTTGAGCGTCACGTCGTGACCGCCACAATCTTACGATACGCTAAGATGACCCGCTTGCGGTGCGTCGCAAAGACTGCTCAGCTAGCCGTGTTTGTCGTGTTGCCTGCATTTTCCACGCTGGCTGGGGCTGCGGACAAAGTAACCTTCGTTACTGATTATGGTCTGTATGGCCGCCACGCCTATTATTTCGTGGCAATGGAAAAGGGCTATTATGCGCGCGAAAATCTCGACATCGAGATTGTACGGTCGCAAGGCTCAGCCAATACTATCAAGCAGGTGGCGAATGGAACAGCACAGGTTGGATTTGCCGATGCATTCGCGGTCGTGCTTGGACGCGCCAACGACGATATCCCAATCAAACTCGTCGCCATGATTTATCCAAAGCCACCTCATGCGGTCTATGTGCTCAAGGAGTCGGGAATCGCGAGGCCGAAAGACTTCGAGGGTAAGACGCTAGCCGACACCGCATTCAGTTCGGTTCCCAAGCTATTTGCAACCTATGCCAAAGCGGCAGGCATCGATGCCGGCAAGGTGAAATGGATTGCCGTGAACAGCGATGCATTACCGGGAATGCTTACGACTAGACGAGTCGATGGAATCGGGCAGTTCACCGTCGGTGAGCCGCTTCTCGCCACTGCCGCGGCGCCGAAGGAGGTACGCGGGTTTTTGTACTCTGATGCGGGACTCGACTACTACAGCAACGGGATTATTGCTTCCGATATTATGATCGAGACGAATCCTGGGCTCGTTCGGCGCTTCGTCGCAGGGACGTTGCAGGGGCTGAAAAGCGCGATGGCCGACCCGAAGGACAAGTACCATCGCGAGATCGACGTCGATCTCGCCATCGGTGAGACGAGGAAGGTCACGGAGCTTGCGGCCCAGCCGAATGCAGCATTGGGCGCGATAGATCCTGGACGCGTACAGAAAACGATCGACACTGTTGCGGAGACGTTTGCACTCAAGAAGAGTGTTTCGCCGACGGATGTTTACGCATTGGGCTTTCTGCCGAACTGATTGGGGAGCCGTCTGCGATTGCGAGATGATCCCGCACGGGGACGATCTTCCGCAGGGGTGGCTGTCGCTTCCGAAAACTAGATTCGCTACGGGCTAATTCCTGCACTTGCAGCTAGATCGGCGACCGGCTTGAAAAACCCATCCTTGACGTGAAAGATGAAGCAACGTCGATCAATAGTCGCAGCGACGGTCTTGAACTCCTTGAGAGCTGTCGTTGCGAGGGTGTTGGCTTCCGAATTTCCGGTTAGAGCACTCGCGTCTCGATACGCCCGCGCGTACATCGCGAGCGCCAACATTTCCAACCCATAATAGTCGTGACTCATGTAGATCTTGTCGGCGAGGACAAGGCGTATCTTCACCAGCCGCAGCATAGGCGGATCTACGCATTGAAAATACCCATCTGCTTCAGTGGATCGTTGTATGCATCCGGATTGGGTGCGCCGCCGTTGTGTGTACCGAAAACCTCGTCCGTTTGATCCGGCAATAGAATCGCTTTACCTGAGCGACGATGGTCGCGCTGCTATGCTTCTTATTGACGCTGCTGGCCTCGCCGTTCAAGTCGAAACCCCGACTTGAAGCAGAAAATGCGGTGCTCCGACCGTCAGCTGATCATATTGCGGCGGAAGGTGGGCGGTCGCGTGCATCTCACGAACGGGGATCGCTTGTTCCTAGTTCAGGTGCATCGATGGTTTCCATCGGTGCTGAAGACCATCACGATCATCCGGCCTGAGACCCTCGTGCGCTGGCGGGCCGGCTTCCGGCGATACTGGCGTTGGAAATCCCGCTCCCCTGGAGGCCGTCCGCAAGTCGACGCGGACCTGCGCGCGCTGATCCGGCAGATGAGCGTTGACAATCCGCTGTGGGGCGCCCCGCGTGTCCATGGCGAGCTGCTCAAGCTCGGCTTTGAAGTCGCTCAGTCGAGCGTCGCGAAGTACATGGTCAAGCGCCCAGGCCGCCCTCCCAAGCATGGCGCACCTTCCTGCGTAACCATTCGCCGGACATCGCGGCCATGGACCTATTCGTTGCCCCGACCATTGGCTTCCACCTGCTCTATGCCTTCATCATCGTGCGACTCGCTCGCCGGGACCTCGTCTGGATCAACGTCACACCTCATCCGACCGCGGATTGGATCGCACGCCAGATCACAGAGGCATTCCCCTGGAATGAGGCCCCGCGCTACCTGATCCGCGATCGAGATCAGGTCTACGGCGCTGCCGTCAGGCATCGATTGCGAGCCATGGGCATCCGCGACAAACCTATCGCTCCAGCTCGCCTTGGCAGAACGGCTTTGCCGAAAGACTGATCGGGTCGATCCGACGCGAGTGCGCAGATCATGTGATCGCCTTGGGCGAGGCGCACCTGCGTGGGATTCTGCAAGCGTATGCCCGCTATTACAACAATCTGAGAACGCACCGATCGTTGGACAAAGACGCGCCATTCTCGCGCCCTGTTCAGCGGATCGGTCGCATCATGTCGCATGCGCTCCTCGGCGGACTGCATCACCACTACATGCGGGTCTGAGTTTTTGGTACACACGGGGCCATCTCGGCCGCTGCTATCTCAAAGGTCGCGCCGGCGATGCCGCCAACGTCATCCTCAGCGCGGTCGGTTACAACCTTCGCCTCGTTCTCGCCTGGCTGAGGATCATTTTGCGCGTCATCCTACTCGCGCCACTCCAGACCTTCACAATTCGGCCAGCCCTCAAACCGGCTTCTTAACGGGCGACTATTTGCAGCGAAAGTGTCACCGCTGTGGTGCTCCAATCCACGCGTGGCAGATCGCCGATCTATTCAGACTGATTGCGTCACGTCAGGTCATTCTTTATGACGTCGGCAGTCCGTAGCGTCAGGGCTGCAAGGGTCAAGGTCGGGTTGGCAGTGGCTACAGTCGGAAACGTGCCGCTGCCTACCAGGAAGAGGTTCTGGTGATCCCATGAGCGCTGCTCGTGATTGACCACCGAATTGTTCTTGTCGCCACCCATCCGATAGGTGCCGACGATATGTCCGGCACCGTAGTACCTGAGACGCGTCAATTTGCCGTCGATCGGCCAGTCGAACGAGCTGGGATCATCTGAAGGTTCATTGGTGAACTGTGTGGCGTTCATGCTTGCAAAGATCTTGTCGGCAGTTTGTTTTGCGGCCGCCATCCCTTTTTTGGTGTAGTCTGACAGATTGTAGGTGATTTGCGGCCGAGGCAGATTCAGGTTGTCGCGCTCTTCCGACAATGTCACGCGGTTGCTGTCCTCAGGAGACTGCTCGACGAGAAAGCCCAGACGGAACTGCCGCGACAACACGTTGTTCAGCCTCGTCACCAAATTCTGGCCGTAAATGGCTTCCGTAGCGGGATTGAGCTTGCTGTCGTTGCCGCCATTGATGAAATCGAGCGTAGTCGTGAATGGATCGCCGATTGGGAAATTCCACCCCTCGTTGCCGATCTCAATACGGAACGCGGCGCGCTCGCTGCGAAATTTTCCATCACGCAGGCTCTCGATGCCTGACGTCGACAGCGGTCCCCGATAGCCGAAGACCTGCTGCGGCGCCAGCGCCCAGGCGAGATAGATCGGGTGGTCCATCAGATTCCGGCCGACCTGCCCGCTGCTGTTAGCGACGCCGTTAGGCGTGCGGCCGCCGTTGGTGGACATCAGCAGCAACTTCGGCGTCTCGATCGCATGGGCCGCAATGACGAACACCTTTGCCGATATGCGGCCGTTAGTGTGCGGTCCGTTCTCCGTCTCGTACTGCTTATACTCGATGTGAGTGACGCGTCCATTCCCGTCGATTACCACTTCGGTTGCCACAGTCCGATACAAAATCTCAACATTACCGGTCTCGAATGCCTCGTTGAGCGTAACGCTGGGATCGTACTTCGCCTGGATCGGGCAGATCGGAATGCAATTGGTGTTACCAGCGCAGACCCGCCGGGCTTGATATGGCTGCGAGTTGCGGCCTGCAGGCGTGCCGGTGACGACCAACTTGACGCCGTCCACCGTCAGATTGGCGACCGCCGCGCGCACGGCGTCATCCACCCGCGACGGGGGGATTCCCGGCATGGGGTACGGTCGCTCGAAGGTCATGCCGTCGAAAAGCTTCTGCTCGGCGATATCAGCAGACACGCCGATCTCTTTCTCGGCGTCAGAATACCAACGACTCAACGCGTTATAGTCGATCTCGTTCGGCCAATCGACGAGTCTGTTGTAGGTCAACTTCATGCGAAAATCGTTGGGCGCGAACCGAAGGGAGGTGCCGAGCCAATGCAGCACGGTGCCACCCCCGACACGCTCATAGGTGCTGCCGAACGGCAGCGGGCCCTTTTGGATGAAGTAGCTTTGCGTCGGGTCCTGCCAGTTGCTCGGACCCAGCGTCAGCACCGTCGGTCGAGGGGCATTCTGTGTCTTGGGATCGGTCAGCCGAGTGCCGCCGGACCGCGTGAACAACTCGGGCGTGTATGGTATTTCCGGTACTTTTGCCCAGGCGTTAAAGAACCGCTTCATGTAGCCGTTGATGTCGGTCGGTATTGGCGCGCCGGCTTCGATGATCAGCACCTGCTTGTCCGCGCGGCCCAATTGATGTGCGATAAGCGCGCCGGAAATGCCGGCGCCGACGATGACGGCGTCATATGACTGACGTTTCGGGGCAGGCATCGTTGGACTCCAACCTTAGACTCCGGTGAAGTTCTTAAGCGGCGGCGGAAGGTCCTTCCAATAGCCGAATGTCAGGTCGCTGTAGCCCATGGGGTGCGCTTGCGCGACGCGCCAAGCCCACCCCTGGGTGTAAGCAGCCGGCGAAATGACCTTGAACGGGATCGGCCCTTTCGGCCGATCCCGCGAATCGTACTGCTGCAGCATGCCTGGGTCGTACCAGGCGCCTAAATACCACGCCAACATGATGCTGCGCGCCAGATAACGAATGTCCGATCCGGAGTGGTTGAGGATGATTTCGGCGGCATCGGCCGGAGGAGGATTGGCGCGAAAAATCTGCAACAGCCGGTCAAATGCCGGTTGCTCCTCGTGGGCCTTGTCGAAATACGCTTGCTTGACGTTAATTGGGTCGACGAACGGCGACAACTTGTCTTTGGAAATTCCGATCAAAACCGCGGACATGTTGATGAAATCGTCCAAATCGGCAGCACGGGCGGGAGTCTCAATCGCGCCAACCGCCGTCGCAGCCACGGCGCCCCCGACCACAGTCCGACGAGTGAATACAGTCATGAGCTCCTCCCAAATTTTGTGCGGACTATGCGAGGCGCGCCCCTCACTGGGCACGTTGAGCCTTTTCCAAGATGAACGTGAAATCTGATGGTGTCGCAGACTTGCGGAGCGTGGTCGCGTCGTTGTGACACCCGATGCAGCTCGAGGCCGAGGCCGGCGCATCCCCCTGGCTGAAGGTCTCGAGCGTGGTGTTGGCGAGGAAGGGCGGGAAGGGTGAACAGGTGGGATCGGGCCGCGTCTTCCGCGCCTCCTTATCTTGAGCGCATGAACGATCGGTCGGCCACTGCGTGCTGACCAGCATATAATTTGCCCATACATTATCCTGCTGAACTTCCTTGAGCGCCTTGCGGAAGCCTTCGTTTAGCTCCTTCGCTTCGTCCATCAACGAAATCACCCGCGTGATCTGGCTTTTGAAGTTGTCGCGGAACGGCTGTTCGGCCGGGTTCCATGGGCGCGGCGGAATCTGGTTCACCGGGAGCTCCGGCCGGCCGGGCTTGTAGAAATTATAATTGGACTCCAACTTGTTCCTGGTCGGATCCTTGGCATTGGCGTCGACCTCCTCCTGCGTGGGCGCGTTCTTGACATGCTCGAACGTCGACCAAACCCATTGTGGGTGATCGACGTCCTTGTGACCGATGTGAAAACCCACTAGGCCGAGGGGCTGCTTGATGCAGGTTGCTTCGCGCTTCGGATTTTGCGATGCGGGTGTGTAGATAAGTCCGGTGACTGTGTGAAATTGCTTCGGATCGTCGTTGTCGCCGAGCACCTTCCATGACGCCTTGAGCATGATTGCGCCGATTTTGCCTTTCCTGTCTTGCGTCACCACCCCGTCGGGAAAATCGATGACACGTGCAAGTCCCGCCGGATCGGAGAATTTTTCCTGGCCTTCCCTGCTGTACAGATCATTCTGGCGGATGTACTCGAACATTGGCTGATTCATGAGAATGACGAACAGCGCATACGAACCGTTTTGGTCGATCAATGGCCCGCTCTTGAAAGGCTGATTGAATGTCTCGTCCTGAATGTGGATGACCATCGTGCCCGGCCCGGACGTACCAAGGCGTTGACACTCTTCGGGAGCTTTTGAGAGCACGTTCCAAGCAAGCGGCCTTGCGCCCTTGTCCAACATCACATCGGGAAGTTGCTTGTAGGATTCCCAGACGGTCGGAGCGTCGCCGCCCGGACCAGGGCCTTGTCCGATGGACTTGCCGGCGTCCGCGGGGGAATTCAAGGCGATGAAGGTCAACCAGGAAAAGAAATCAAAGCCGCGCTGGAGATTG
>Ga0318533_10001120_pt1 | contig 12852 bp, 15 predicted proteins | sample GRESIP053b4f27_FD_203675 | JGI IMG/M metagenome (GOLD analysis project Ga0318533, IMG submission 203675) | Tropical soil microbial communities from Luquillo Experimental Forest, Puerto Rico - GRE.SIPMG.053b4f27 | ecosystem: Environmental > Terrestrial > Soil > Tropical forest > Bulk soil...
AACGGGAACAGGGCGCTGTCCTGACGGTGCGGCGAACAGAAATAGCGCAAACGGACATGCTGCTCGCTTTACAGACTCAGTCGGAACGCCTCGGCTAGTCGTGATTTACCGATGCTGTCAACGCCGGAGAGAAATTGCATCGGCGGGCCGGAGTAAAAATGCATCACGGCTGAGGCGGAGGGCTGGCCCTGTTCAGGTCAGTGACGTCCAAACTCAGCGTGAGCATGCGGTGAGCACCGCAGGCTGGGCTACTCGTCGGATTTGAACTCAGGCGGCGCGCGGCCGGCGGCTCGTAGGTCAGTGATGGTCTGGCGTAGGTTTTCAATGCCGTCTTTGGTGAAGGCGGGGACGCCGTCTTCGCCGACGCCGTAGACCCAGAGGCAGCCGTCTTCCGGGAACAAGTCGGTCGACAGCTCGTACAGCCAGTCTTCGTCCTCGCCGAGCAGATTGGCGACGTAGCCGATCGTGAAGACGTGGGCGATGGCGGCCATGATCAGGCGGCCTGACTTTGCAGTGTCCAACGCGGTCGCCAGTTCCACGGCAGCAACTCGTCGATCCTCTGGGCCGGATGGTCGGCGATGCGGGCCAGGACGTCGGCCAGCCAAGCCTGCGGGTCGATGTCGTTCATCTTGGCGGTGACGATCAGGCTGAACATCGCTGCGGCCCGCTGCCCACCCCCGTCGGAGCCCGCGAACAACCATGATTTTCTGCCCAGGGCAATGCCACGTAGTGCTCGCTCGGCGGCGTTGTTCGACAGGCAGATCCGACCGTCGTCGAGGAAGCGGGCGAACGCCGGCCAGCGCTTGAGCATGTAGTCCATCGCCTTGGCCAGATCGTTGCCACGCGAGAGCTTGCGCCGCTGCTCCCGAAGCCAGCTTTCCAGATCGGCGACCAGGGGCGCGCTCAGCTCCTGCCGGACCGCCCGGCGCTGCTCGGTACTGTGGCCGTTGATCGCGCGCTCGATATCGAACAGCGCGTCGATGCGCCGGACCGCCTCCAGGGCCAGCGGCGAGATTACGCTGGTGGTGTTGCCCTGCGCCTGGCGCCTGGCATTGGCGGTGACATCGGCCATGATGAAGAACGGCCGCCGTGCATGCACCCAACACGCCGCCTCGACAAGCGGGCCCGGCTTGCGATCGGCCTCGTAGAGCTTGTTGTAGCCGGCATAGGCGTCGGCCTGGAAAATCCCGGTATAGCCGGCCAGATGCGCGTGCGGGTGCTTGCCGCCGCGATCACGCGAGTAATAGAACATCGCCGCCGGTGGCGCCGGCCCGGCAAACGGCCGGTCGTCGCGCACATAGACCCAACATCGCCCGGTATCGGTCTTGCCTTTGGCCAGGACCGGCACGACGGTGTCGTCGCTGTGCAATCGCTCGGTGGTGAACACGTGTCGCTCGATGCGCCGGATCAGCGGCGCCAATACCGCGCAGCAGCCGCCTACCTGATCAGCCAGGGTCGACAGGCTGAGTGGCACGCCCTCCCGGGCATAGCGTTCGGCCTGGCGGTTGAGCGGCTGGTGCTGCCCGAACTTCTCGAACAGGATCATCGCCAACAGGCTGGGACCGGCCCAACCGCGGGCCAACACGTGGAACGGCGCCGGTGCCTGGCTGATCCTCTCGCAGTCGCGACAGGTGAACTTCTCGCGGACGTGCTGGATCACCTTCCACTGTCGCGGAATAGTCTCCAGCGTCTCGGTGATGTCCTCGCCCAGTTTGCGCAGCCGCGGACTGCCGCAGCACTGGCAAGTCGTCGGCCCCGGCTCGACCACCCGTTCGCGCGGCAGATGCTCGGGGAAGGGCTGGCGCGCCGGGTGCTTGCGGGTGAAGGCCACCACGTTGGTTGTCTTGGCGACGGCCTGGTCGGCGGCGACTTCGTCCTCGCTCGCCGAACTCTCGAGCTCCTCGAAGGCCAGCGCCATCTGGTCGAGCAACTGCACGCTACGTTCCGAGCGCTGGCCGTAGAGCTCGCGCGTCAGCTTGGCGATCTGCAACTGCTGATGTGCGATCAAGGCTTCGTCATCGGCGGCCTTGGCCTTGGCCACCGCCAGTTCCGCCTCGACCCGCGCCGCCCTGGCCTCCCCCTCGACGCGCTTGGCGCGCTCGGCGAGCAGCGCCGCCTGTAGCGCGGCGATGTCGTCGGGGAGGTCTTCGGGCGTCGTCACCACGGGCCCGATTATCTCACATCCGGGAACCCCGAGCTCACTCAACCATAGGGTGAGTCAATTCGCCACACTCTGATCCGATCGGGACTGGGCTCTCAGCCGGCGGCCTCCGGACGCCAAGTGCGAACCGGGTTTCTCCAGTCGATCCCATCCAGCATATAGGCCAGCTGCGACGCGCTGATCGCGACGATCCCGTCGGCCGGTGACGGCCAGAGAAACCGACCGCGCTCCAACCGCTTGGCGTAGAGCGACATGCCGATGCCGTCATGCCAAACAATTTTGATCAGGTCGCCTCTGGCGCCCCTAAAAACGTAAAGATCGCCGGCGTGCGGGTCGCGGCCGAGCACCTGCTGCACCTGCAGCGACAATCCGTTCATGCCCTTGCGCATGTCGGTCCGGCCGACCGCCAGCCAAACCCGCACCCCGCTGGGAACCGGGATCATCGTTTCGCCAGCACGTCGAGCACCCGTTCCAGGGCCGCCGCGTCGACATCGCGGTCGACGCGAACCCGGCGGCCGCTCTCCAGCTCGATCTCGATCACCCCGGCCTTCTTGCGCCGCCGGCGGCGTGGAGTGCTGTCAACCGTCGCGGGCTTGTCCTCGGCGAGCGGCGCCGGCAGTGACGGTACGTCCTTGGTGATCTCCACCGCCACAAACGACGGCAGCTCCGAGGCTCCCGGCATACCGATCACCCCGAGCTCGGCCAACCGGCGCCACTTGTAGACCTGCGCCGGCAACAGCCCATGACGGCGCGCCACCTCCGACAGGTTGGCTCCGCGCGCCGTCGCCTCTGTCAAGATCGCGAGCTTCTGCTCGACACTGAAGCGGCGCCGCCGTTCCACGCGCCCCAATAACTCGGCAGTCGGGTAGGACATAGATCTTGCGCTATTGCTAGCTCCAGTTCCAAGCCAGCATCGGCACCCTTACCCCGCCAACCGCAAGGCGGCCATCACCGGAGGGAAACAGATCGACGACGCAGTAGCAGACCGCATCAGCCACTAGACAGAGCAACCCCGTTTGCCGCCGCGAGTTCGCGCGCGCTCATGTGAGATGGACGGGGGTGCCGCGAATATTTGCTACCGGCTTTGCTACCAAACCCGATAGCATCGGATGGCATCAGTGGGGACGAGAGCGGATTCCACCCGCAAAAAAGTCAAGGAACACGGTGCGCTGAGGTACCTAACGGGACGAGACGGAACGCCAGAACCACTACGCACGGTACTGAGATAGCACCAGGGTCAGACGTAGTCGGTGAAGATCTCCAGCTTGATCGGCTCGTCCATTCAACAGTTCTCCTTGACAATTACACCTTCAATTGGTCGTCCCGCGACAGGGGACCCAGGACCTCATGCGTTTGTCGCCCGCCCTGGGCCCCGCTACCGCGGGGGGTGACGAGATGCCTATCCGAGGGTCAGGCCGCCATCGACGATGATCGTCTGGCCGGTGATCATCGCGCCGCCGGCGCACAGAAAGAAGATCGTCTCGGCGATGTCTTCGGGTTTGCAGGCGCGCTTCAGCGGTGTGCGCTCGATCGAGGCGGCCTTGCGGTCGGCCGGCCAGTCCCTGTTCCACGGGCTGTCCACAAAACCCGGCGCCACTGCGTTGACGCGGATCTCGGGCGCCAAGGTACGCGCGAGGCTGCGCGTCAGGTTGATCAGTCCCGCTTTGCTCGTCGCGTACGGGATGCTGCTGCCCGAGCCCTGGACGCCGGCGATCGAGGCCGTGCTGCAGATCGCGCCATGGGTGGTCCTCAGCGCCGCGACCGCCGCATGAGTGCAGCGGAACGGGCCGATCAGGTTGGTCGCAAGGATCTGCGACCAGAAATCCTCGGTCAGCGCATCGAGGTCAGGAAACGGGATCGGCACCGGGGTGTTGGGTGTGCCGGCATTGTTGACGAGAAAGTCGAGCCGGCCGAGCGCGTCGATTGCAGCCGTTACCATCCGTTCCGCCTGCCCCGGCTGCGAGACATCGCCGGGCGCAGCGATCACCCGCGCGCCTTGCGATTTGAGGCGCTCGACCTGATCCGGCCCGCGCCGGTCGTCCGGCAGATGATTGAGCGCCACCGACGCACCGCAGCGCGCAAAGGCCTCGGCGGTGGCGAGCCCGATGCCGGATGCGGCGCCGGTCACGAGCGCGGCTTTTCCGGAGAGATCGGCACTGATCATGGCGAGCGCCTCCGCAGCAGTCGACAACGGCGAGACGACAGCATCATGCAGTTGCTTCCGCTGTCAAGCCGCCGGCGTTTTGTGGTAATCGTTTCTGCACCATCCAAGGGAGGGCAAAATGACACTGCTGTCACGGCTGCCGTCGCGGCTGCACCATAACGCCTACGTGGTCCGCGACCACGAAGCCAACCGCCGTTTCTTCGAGGACCTCCTCGGGATCCCGCTGGTCGCGACCTGGTGCGAGAAGAACTACAACACCGAGATGCAGCGGGAGATCGAGTTCTGCCATACCTTTTTCGGCATGGCCGACGGCAGCGCGCTCGCCTTCTTCCAGTTTGCCGACCCGGAGATGTACGAGCGGACTCAGACCGACAAGCCGCCAAAGATCGGACGCCATTTTCACATTGCCTTCAAGGCCGAGCCGGATACCTATGAGGAGCTGAAAGCGCGGCTCGCTCGGGCCGGCGAACCCTATCGCGAGACCAATCACGGCTATTGCAAATCGATCTATGTAACCTCACCCGACGGGCTCATTGTCGAATTCACCCAGGACCCGGAGGATGCCGCTGAGATCGACGCCATCCGCCGCGCCGACGCGCATAGTGAACTCGCCCGCTGGCTGTCGGGCGACCGCCGCACCAACAACGAGCTGCGCGGCCGCGCCATCTAATCTGCGTTAACCGGGGTTAACACCTGTTTCTGCAGGAAAAATACAGGTGCCGGTCCGCTCCCGTCACCCGCTTGGTCCCGTAAACACCCAAATGCCCGCACCCGTCTGTCTCCTGCCGCGCCGCACGGATCATACGCAATTGATGTGATATTGTCAATATAAAATTATTAAATTTTGCGCAACCGCGGTTCCGTTCCTGGCATTCCAGCCGCTGCCTGACGACCTCGGCGTCATCGCCGTTCCGAGTAGGTGACGGAAACGGCAGTCGGGCTTATTCATTTCGTCGTCCTGGTCTCGCTGTTTACCAGACCAGAAATAGCTATATTCTGGTCAGAGTAGGCGGATGGCAGACACCGGTGGCAGTTTGGCAGGTCCAGGAGGCGAAGACCCGTCTCAGCGAAGTGATCGAAAGGGCCCGCACCGAGGGGCCGCAGACGATCACCCGCCACGGCGCGGAGCGGGTAATTGTGCTGTCGATCGAGGATTATCGCGCTTTGGTCGCGCATAAACCCGACTTCAAGGGGCACTTGCTCGGTGGTCCCAAGGTCGATGACTTTTCTATCGAGCGCGACCGTGGGAGGAGATAGCGAGGCCGGTCATTCAGGTCGAATCGGCTCGCTGGCTGACAAGTGAACGCCGCCTTGGTTCGTCGGAGGCAATCGATCTAAGGGCCTAGCGCCGCGAGTAGTGCTTGCGCCTCGCTGAGTTCGGGGAATTGTTGGGTCGGCGGGAAGCCCTCGACCGCCGGCGCCAGCACGGCGTGCGCATCGGTGTCGCGATTGGCCGCGCGGTGGAGCTTCGCCAAAGACAGCGCGGCGCGCAGTTCGAGCTCTGCGACCAGGCACGCCATGGCGACTTCGCCAACAGGTTTGACCAGGATCCCCGCGCCACAGCGGAAATTTGCGACGCCCTCACATTATGGGTGCTCGGCCGAATAGACGAGGCCTTGCCGCTTGCCGACCGCGCCCTAACCCATGCCGAGTCGGCAGAGCGCTGGACCCGGCCACCGGCACCAGTGCGCCGCTATGCGAAGACGCGATAGATGGGGGGCACTGGGCATTTCCGTTGCGCGGCCAGTGGGATCGCGACGGACGGCGGATTTCCGATAAAGGTTTCACGCTCACCTGTGCCGCCGACGCGCAGGGGAAATGCGTGCGGTTCGGCTATAAGCCGTGGAAAACCAGTCCCGACGGGGTCGCCCTTGGAGATTACCACCAAGCCTGCATCCGCATGGTCCGGGCCGATTATTGCGGAAACGAGGGGACCACCCGAGACGGAATGCTGATTGATTTTTACGACCAACTCGGGATCCAAAAGCGAACCAAGGACGCCCCCGATCACGCGCTGCCCTTCGAGGCGGCGTGGAATACCGAGGGTGCCGTCTGCGTCGCCCATACCCGTGTCCCGGAGCACATGACAATTGCACGCCTCGCCCAGATCTGCCCACGCTTGCGCGGACGGCTCGGCGAGACCGCCTGTACCGAAGTAGAAGCCCAGTTGGGGCGGCTCGGCCAGGTCCTGTTGTTCAATCGCTCCAGATGAAGCGGTAGGAGGGATGAGGATTATGAAGCCATGGAAGAGTCTCGCCATCGCGTCCGCGGTGACGGCGTTCGCGGCGACCGCCCAGGCCGAATGCTTGGGCGTCTCTCACGCAACCCAGATCGTAGCGAATGAGACCGCGACGGGCACGGTTACTACGAACAGGAGAGCTCTCAATCGACTGGCTTCGAACCGGCTGGCTTCGAACCGACTGGCTTCGAACCAGCCCGGCGAAGGTGCGGCCTCGGATATCATAGCCATTGAAATGCCGGATGGTACTCGGCTCTCGCGCTAGTTTGGCCCCCGCACGCTGCTAGCCTCGCGTGCGCACGTATAAGGGCTAGCGCAACAGATTCGACTTCTGTCGCGGCTACTCGTCTGGAATTCCCACCTTGCGTTGGGCGAGTTTGACCAGCGCGAAATCCACCGAGCTTTCTAACTGCCGGTGCCGTAGTTCTTGGTCAGATAATCGACGATGGCTTTGGCATCACCCGGTACAATCGGGGCGCCAAAGACATTGATCATCTTGTCGACTTCGGCCTGCCACGTCTTGCGGTCCATGAAGGGCGCATTGGTGCGAGGGTAGTCGAGACTGTGACAAGCAGCGCAGTTGTTCTCGACGACGTCGTGGCCGGGGGCGTCGTTGAGCGGCACCGGCTGTTCGCCGGCATAGGCTGCGGCACACTGGAGGAGCGCGACCGCGGCAGCGAGAAGGCCGATTCTCATCGCTCGCCTCGGATCACGCGGCGGTGATCGCCAGCGGGCGCACCACATTGTTGTGATAGCCCGCGGGGTTGAAGATCAGGCTCTCGGCCTGGGTCTGGCCGATGACATTGCTGGCTCTTGCCGAGATCGTATGTTTTCCCGGCTTCTGCGGCGTGAATTGGTAGGTCCAGCTGCGAAACGCGAAGCGGCCGAGATCCGGCCCGAGTTCCGCCGCCTGCCAGACATTGCCGCCGTCAACTGAGACTTCGACACGGCGGATGCCGTAGCCCGCATCCCAGGCGATGCCTGCGATCTCCACAGGCTGACCGACACGCACCTGCTCGCCATCGGCGGGAGAGGCGATCAGCGAGTTCACCACTACCTCGGTGATCGGCTCGTTGGCATCGGTCATCTGCGAGAGAAAATGCTGCACGACCGGAAACTTGCCGGTCGGGATCCTGTAGGCGCTTTTCATCCAAAAGCCGCCGAACGGCTTCGTCACCGCCTCGACGGTGATGAGATGCTTCATCCAGTAGGTGGCGGTCCAGCCTGGCAGGATGAGGCGCGCCGGAAAGCCGTTGAAGTGCGGCAGCGGTTGCCCATTCATCTGATGGGCAACGATCGTGTTTTCGTCGAGCGCCTTCCACACCGGGATGCTCTTGACGAAATCCGGGGTCTTGTCGAGCACCGGGCCGTCGGCGCCGTTGACGACGATCTCGATCGCCTCCTTGCGCAATCCCGCCTTGGCGAGCACGTCCTTGAGCCGAATGCCGCGCCAGACAGCATTGCCCATCGCGCCGGGGCCCCACTGGACACCCGGCACATGCGGCTGCGACCATCCGCGGCGGTTGCCGGAGCATTGGCACACAGCAACGATCTCGACCTGCTCAAACCCTGTCTGAAGTTCATCGAGGGTCAGCTCAAACGGTGTCGCCGCGGCCTCGCCGCCGACTTGCAGCCGCCAGCGACTGGGATCGATCCCGTCGGGGATATCAGCGAGATGATAGCGGACGAAGAACGCGTCGTTGGGTGTGATCGCGGTCTTGAAGTACGGCACCGGCGTCTCGTAATTGGGCGGCCGGTAGCTCAGCTTGATCAGCGGCTGCTTGCCGGGAAGCGCGTCGAGGATCGCGGTGTCGTAAACACCCGCGGGAAGGCCCGGAACCAGCGCAGGCCTCTCCTGCGACCATGCCGACCGCCGGTCCAATCCCGGCCAGGCGAGAGCCAACGCACCAGTGGCGGCCCGCTGCAGAAACCGCCGTCTGCTTAGACCCGTCATCGTCGCGCGATGCAGGTCGCCGGTTAGCGCCGGCCGAATTTGGCGGTGATGATCCATGATCCCTTTCTCGCAGAACTCGGAATATATCGCGAAGTGGTCCTTCATGCACGCTTGGATGCCGCCACAACCGGGCTCGATGCCACGCATGGTCTTAATGCGCTCGCCGGCATCTAGGTCGCGACTACCGGGGCTTATTTATCGGGCGGTCGCACTTACGCTTTTTTATCTAATGTTAACTACGTCACACACCTCGACTGTTTCGGTCAGCTATTTTGCCGGGCGTGGGCGCATCGGCCGTCCATCCCGGAAATGCCTGTCCTTAGGTGATTCCGGCGAGCTCAAGGGAGTCTCTCGATGTCCATTCCTGACGATTTCGAACCGAAACCAACGCTTCCGACCGGCGGCCTCGAGCGGATGATCCAGATCTGGGAAGCCTCGCGGGACGCAAACAGCGGCGGCTACGGCAGCGGCGTGCTCCAGCACATCTCAAACTGGGGCGCACCGAGCCCGCAACACAGGACCTCCTGCTCACCGTTCACGGCGACGTGCATCGGCATGATGTTCGACCCGAGCGGCGCCACCGACGACGCGACGACCTACGCGCCTATGATCAACAACGGCACGAGCACGCTCGCGCTGCCGCCCGACTACTATATTCTGCACAACGGCTTCTACTTCCAGGTCGACCCGGACGTGGCCACTTCCGCAGCGACTGTCGCCGCGCGCAAGCAGATGTTCGACAATCATAGCTGGCCGCGCTGCGACGACTCCGCGCTCTCCACCGTGTTTTTCAACCTCGGCTACGCGATCGATACCCGTGATGTCCGTCGGGGGGATCTGATCGGTATCGACTGGGCGAACGGCCATGGCCATGCTGCGTTTGTCTGGGACGTGCACACGGATGAAGACAATGCCGTCGACTGCCTGCAGTTCCTCTCGGCAAACGGTTACAGAGGTAACGACGGCGTTTACCACGGCCCCGGCGTGTCGGTTTCGGCGCCGAATAATGCCGCGGCGTTTATCGATCAGGCCGACAGCCAATTCACAAAGAAATTCCAGCTCTTTGCCGACAACGACCTCTACCTCACCGACGCGTACTGGTACTGTCTGCCCGGGGTCGCGCGAAACGACGTCAAGCTCGAAACGTTCCGCTCGCCGAACCCGCCGGCGAATCTTATCGTCGACAAGGCCAATAACGGGGCCTACTCTATGGCAAAGCTGCGCGCAGTTCGCTTCTGGGGCTTCGCCCCGCCCGAGGCGCCGCACGGTGACGCTCTCACCGACGAAGCGCGTGAGCAGGCGTCACAACTCTGCCAGTGGCAGATGACGCCGCCGTACAGTATCGCGAGTTAGCGGGTGTGAACCCCGCTCCGTCTGGTCAGTGAGCACGCAGGGTGGGCGAGTACGCACCCGCGGACACCTTCCCGACGAGGCACGATGCTGCATTTGCCGGGCTCAGCCCATCCTGCCACAGAGTGACGCGACGGAGCCGTGACTCGCTTCGCTCCGGCCAGCCGTCAACGCCGGCCGACTTTGGCGGTGATGATGGCCTGTTGGCAGGGCTCGGAAAATTCGGCGAAATGGTCCTTCATACAGGCTTGGATGCGCCCGCCGCCGGGCTCGACGCCGGCACAGGTCTTCTGCACCTCGGCCTTGCACGCCTTGACAACCGCGACGCTACTCAATAGCGCCGCCTTGCACGGCTCGGAGAACGCGGTGAAGTGCTCTTTCACGCATGCGCGCAGCTGCCCGGCGCCGGGCTGAACCTCGGCGCAATTCTGCTGGAGGTCGGCCTTGCACGCCTGCCGCACCGTCACCGGCTGAGCCGCCGCCATCACTGATGCAAGGATAAGGACCGACATCGCAGCCATTCCGATCATTTTATGCATGCCGTCATCCCTCGGGTATCCCAGCGCGACGCAGACCGGGGAAGTAGGTGGCCTCGGCCAGGGCGCGAATCTGAGGATTGTCGTACCAAGTGTATTGTTGAACGCGCGCGAGGCTCGAATAGAGCTTGCTCAATCCCTGAGCTTCGGCGAGTTCCGATCGGGCGCGTTCGGTTTCGCCTTTCAGCGCGTAACCGGCCGCAAGGTAGGCATGAACAAACGCCAAACTGGCATTCTCGCTGTTCGCCTTTTCCAGCCAGCCGATCGCCTCGTCGGTATGCGACTGCAGTAGGTAAATGACCCCCATTCGTCCATACCACGGGGCAATGGCTGGCTCGTGCGGGCTGAGGTGGATGGCTTCCTCGAAATACGGGATCGCCTGATCGGCCGAACCAGTAAGGAACTTGCACCAGCCGAGGCGCGCGTAAGCGGGAGCGCGGCTGCGATCGAGCGAGATCGCTCTCTCATATTCGGGAATGGCCTCCCCGCAGCGCGACTGCGCGAACAGCACCTGACCCTTTACGTAATGCGCCAGCGCACTGTTCGGCGACGCTGCCAATGCCTGCGCCACCAGCTTTTCGGCACGATGCAGGTCCTCGTCGGGAAAATCGCTCATCTCGTCGGTGACGCGAAAGGCCAGCGTGGCCGCGAGCCAAGTTGCGGCATCGGCGGACTTCGGATCGAACGCCAACGCGGTCTCGAAGAGAGTCACCGCCTCGTCGCTATTCTCCTTCGAGATCGGCCTCGTCAGCACGGCGCGGCCGCGCAGGATGTAATCGAGTGCGTCGGGATGATCGGTTGGTCGCCGGGCCTCCGCGATGGCAAGTTGCGACTGCAGGGCGCGGGCGATGCGAGCCGTGATCTCGTTTTGTAAGGCGAACAGATCGGCGGCGTCACGATCGAAACGATCGCCCCAAATTTGTGCGCCAGTCTCTGTATCGACCAGCTGTGCGTTGATGCGGACCTGATTGCCGGCCCGCTGCACGCTCCCCTCCAAGACATAGCGCACGCCCAATTCGCGCCCGATCTGCTTGGCATCGACCGCCTTGCCTTTGTAGGTAAAGGCGGTATTGCGGGCGATCACCATGCTTCCTTGAATGCGCGCGACATCTGTCGTGAGGTCCTCGGTGATGCCGTCGGCGAAATACTCTTGCTGCGGATCGTTGCTGCGGTTGGTGAATGGCAGCACGACGATCGACAATCGCGGTGCGGTGTTGGGTTGCGTGACCGATGAAATGGCTGGAGCGGGACGTGGTTCGGAGCGCTGGCCGGGCCACAGCCACCACGCTGCCCCTGCCGCAGCGATCAGCAGCAGAAGGGCGGGAGCGAGCATGCCGGCTCGGAGTGCCCGCCGTCTGCGGCCGACGACAAGCGTCGGGCGGACCCGGTCCCCCGCTCCGGCTACCCGAAAAGCGCGTACCGGTTGGGCGATGTTCTTGACCCGCTGTTCGCCGAGTGCAGTGAACGCGACGGGGAGCCTGGTGCCTATCTGGTCGCGGACCGCACCGGAAAGACAAATGCCGCCGGGCGCGGCCAACGCCTGCAGGCGGGCGGCGATGTTGACGCCGTCGCCAAACAGGTTCGATCCGTCGACCAGAACGTCGCCGAGATGGACGCCAATGCGGAACCGCATCTGCTCACCAAACGGACGATTCTCGTTCTCTTTTTCGATCGCATCCTGGACCGCGACGGCGCACTCGACGGCGTCGACGGCACTGGCGAAATCGGCGACGACACTGTCGCCGGCGGTATTGAAGATCCGGCCGCGATGGGCGGAGATCAAAGGGTCGAGGATCGCGCGGTAGGCTTGCAGACGGCGCAAGGTGCCGACCTCGTCCAGCCCCATCAAGCGGCTGTACTCGGCAATATCGGCCGCGAAAATCGCGGCGAGCTTGCGTTCGACGACCTGGCCCTCCGCCACCCGCCCTCCTCAGCCCCGACTCATAGCGCAATCAACATGTTCGACGAGATAATATAGCATTTATTTCCGAGGGCGGACGCCACTATCGGGAGAATGGCCTCTCGCCTTCGTCATTCCGGCAAAGGCTGGCAAACACCGACCTTGTCTTCGCGTGCTCCATGACACAAAGCCGAGACGTCTACACAACCGACATCCCCTATTTGCGTGACTTCAAGCCGATGCTGGCGCCGGCCTGGCTAGACCATGTGGCGCTGGTGGGCGGCATCGAGCCGCCCGACCGCGACAGCGGCTTTACATGGTGCGACCTCGGGTGCGGCCAGGGGGTCACCGCCGCAATCCTCGCCGCAACCCATCCGAACGGCGAGTTCTTCGGCGTCGATGCGATGGCGGTGCACACCGACCACGGCGGGCGGCTTGCGTCCGCCGCGGCAATCCCAAACGTCCGCTTTCACGCCGCTGATTTTGCCGCAGCGATCGAACTCGGACTGCCGCAATTCGATTATATCGTCGCGCACGGCGTCTATTCC
>Ga0318533_10001129_pt1 | contig 12829 bp, 15 predicted proteins | sample GRESIP053b4f27_FD_203675 | JGI IMG/M metagenome (GOLD analysis project Ga0318533, IMG submission 203675) | Tropical soil microbial communities from Luquillo Experimental Forest, Puerto Rico - GRE.SIPMG.053b4f27 | ecosystem: Environmental > Terrestrial > Soil > Tropical forest > Bulk soil...
TCATCACGCCATGCGAGGGACGGAAGCTGAGATAGTCCACATGATCGGGAATATCGGCCCAGCCATGTATTACGCCCGGCGGAACGATCAGCACGTCACCGACCTTCAACTCGACTTTGCGTGCGCCAACCGCCAAGCCGCCGCAGCCCGGACCGTTCGGTCCGCCGTCGGGGTTGGCCGTGCCGTGCCGGCCATTGACGACATGGCCATCAATGAACGCCGTGCCGCCGCCTGAGATGATGTAATAGCCTTCGGTCTGATTATCATGCGTAATGGCGCCCGGAATTGCATCCGCCGGCGGATTTGCCATTTGTTCCCCACACGGGATGGTTTGGGTCGCTGTCTGGGCATTGCCCCGCCCGGCGGCAGGCGCGGGCGGCGGGTTCCGAGTGGAGGCGCGATGAATGATGCCCAACTCCATGCTCCAGCCGTCGCCGATATCGACAACCCTGGCATTCTCGTCACGAACCCGCTGAGATTGTTCCGTAGCGCTGATCTTGTCGATCTCAGCCTTGGTGATGACCGTAGCAGTCGTCGGGTTTCCCGGCCTGGGCTGGGCATACGCCGCCACAGGAATCAGAACCGCTGCCGTAAGCAAAACTTTCAGGGCAGTGTTTTTCATAGTGTTCCTCCTGAACATATCGTAGCCCTCCGCAGTTACTTCGGCCCTTGCCTGCAACGCACTCACGCCGCGGGCTCGGGTCGGTATTCGTGGTTAAGGCCAGCCGAATCCTCGATATGACGCGAAGGCCCGCCGGAAGATGATGACGGTCGAACCTCTCAGTGCACAACGTCGTTGGCCGTTCCGGAATACCGGGACCCAGGCTGCTGTGGGACCGGCTGCGATTGTAATGCCGAACCCATTCGTGAAGTGTCTGCGGTACCCTCACCGATCAGATGCCCGCGATTGGCTTGGCGTGGAGGATCGTGCTGCCCTGCATCAAGCTCTGAAGGACTCTGACGAAGACGTCAAGACCGGTCGACTGGTCGACGCCGACGTCATCCTTCGCGAGATCCTTCCCCCAGGTGTTCGCCGCCGGCCACCGTGTCGACGGACTACGTGATCGTTGCAGTGAATTCAGCGCTCGTCCTGATCGACAGGGGGAATGATTGCAACGCCGTTCGCCGTCTTCACGCCCAAGTCGATCGCGCTTCCGCTCGTCGTCAGCTCGCCGAATCGGTTGTACGTGAACAACGACAGGTGAGAGTTGCCTGCGCCGTTATCGATGAGCCCGAGGACTCCACGAGCAGCATCGACATCTGACGGGCTGCCGCCAGTCGTGACCGTGGCGGCGATCAGTGCATCCACGAAAATGTTCTCCCCGGTTCCGACGAGCCGGCTGAGTGTCTTGCTACCCGTGTTCGCCGTGAAGACGTACTTCCCGACTCGCGTCGTCCAGCAGTCCGCGACTTGTCCAGCGCCGATAACGGCAGTAAATGAACCATTGCGAAACAGTCCGTCCTGACTGGAATGCGCCAATGTTATGACGGCCGTACCATCCGGATAGATCGAGAACCCAAATGGCGTGAGACTTCCAGCCGGTGCGGACACGGCAGTCGGCGTAGCTCCGGTGATGGCCCCGTCGTGAAGGGTGACGACGTCGACGGTGCCAGGAATTGGATCAGTCTTGATCGTGACCAACAGCTGGCGATCGCTGATCACGCCCACCTGGGCCGTGCTCCCGGCGGCCGGTGTCCCGCCTCCCGCCAATTCGAGCACGGTCGTGCCGTCCATTCCTTCCACACTGTTGCCTCGAAGGCCAAACGAATCGACCGTCGTCTCGCCGGCGACGTACATGTGCCCATTGCCAAAGTCGATGCTGACCGGGGCGCTGGTCGTCGTGACGAGCTTGTCGAATTTCAAGCCGCTGCCCTGACGCGAGTATATTGCGACCGTGTTGGACCCATTATTCACAGCCGCGAACAACTCACCCCTGTATTGACGCACGCCTCTGGCGTTTCCGCCAACCCCGCCGGTGCCACCTGTCGCCAGCGTCTGGAGCAGGGCATGGTTGGCTGTGTCGTATATCTTCACCTGATTGACGATGGGATCGTTGGTCATGATCACGGCGAGGGTCAGCTCGGGACCTTCAGTCTGAACACTGATCGCCAGAACGGACACCAGGACGGACACTGTGCTGGCCACGACTCCACGCTTCAACATTCCACCCTCCTTCGCTAACTACTCGCGCCGCTGTTCAAGCGCCTCGCTACACTCGGACAGACGCGTGTTCCAAGAGTGAAATAGTCAGGCGAGGTCGATTTATTCCAACTGCTGTGCTGAATCAGATGTCCGCGAGGGCCTTCGCCAGCGACGGGCCAACCGCCTCGGCGAGCCGGGCGAGGTCGCCTTCTGGCAGATCCCCAACAAAGAAGATCAAGTGCCCAGGAGCGGAGACCGACACGACGGACATCGCGTCGACGCGTTGCGGGTGACGCAGTTCTTCGTCAGGAAGTGCAATCGACGCGACACCGTCGCTTTTGGTCACGAGCAATGACACGATCGCACCGCGATACTGAAGCACCACATGCGCAAACCGTCGGCCTTGGTACACGCATGAATGTCGCTCGATGACCCGTGCGAGGTCCAACGACGTTCCCAACGTGTCCGTCGGGCGTGTTTCGAGGACGCGGAAAGCCGGATCGTATCGGCGCGCCGCGTCCTCAAGCGCAATTGGCTTTTCGCTGAGCTGGAACTTCAAGGCGCAGTTTCGATGATCCCCGACCGCGCTTCGGGCCATCGCCTGGAGTGATCCGATCGACGCGCGCCACCAGAACCCGCCCGCGGCACTCAGGACGATGGTGGCGGCAGCCGCGAGTGCCCACCACCACCGTGAGGCCTGCCGTCCCGGCCTCTGAACGAGCGTGTGTCGCAGATGGTCGCGCAAATGGTGCGCGAATCCGGAAGTCGGTTGTAGTTGTTCATCTACTCGAAACGCCCGGCGAACCGCGTCCCGAAGCGATCGCCGGATTTCGATGTCCCGTCGACAGGATGGACAAGTCTCCAGATGACGCACCATCTCATGGTTCGTCTCGGTGAGTAGCTGCTCACTGATGAACGACTCGGCGAGTTCGCGGACGTCACGGCATTGCATAAGGCGTCCGATCTGGATCTGAGGCTCTGGTCACGATTCGCGCCGCTCCTGAACGACCGCGGGGCTTACTGATCTCAGCTGCGAGCGAAGAAGCGCCCGTCCTCGATGAAGGCGCGACATCACGGTACCGATCGGAATCGTGAGAGCCTCTGCGATTTCCTTATAAGTCAGTTCTTCCACATCGGACAACAGGATGACGTGTTGATACGGTTCTGGGATGTTGCGGAGCGCATCGAGGATCTCGTCATTCGTAATGTGTTCCGGCACAGGAGGCACGAAGGGGATGGCTTCCATCAACCGACCGTCCCAATCGCAGACGATCGGCAAGCGCTGCTCCGCCCTCCGACGGTTGCTGATGACGTGTTGCAGAATTGTCACAAGCCACGCGCGGCAGTTGGTGCCCGGCTGAAACCGATGGAACGACTTCAAAGCCTCCGTCATTGTTTCCTGGACAATATCCTCGGCATCCGGCCGACTCCGCACGGACCACATGGCGAGCCGGAACAGCCGGTCCACATGCGGAAGCGCGATAGCCTCGAACGTCGCCCAGGTGCGCTCGTCGGGGGCAGTCGCTGATAGGTGTGCGGTCATCCCGAGCTTTTCAGAATGAATAATGTCCGCAACCCTTTGGGATATTCCTGAACAGGGGAGACGCGACTGGGTCCGTTGGGCCGGTTGATGGCCGGTTCAGTGAGTCGACGCGCCGCGAACCGCAAGATCGCGGCCATGCGTCCACACTTTAACCCTTGATTGGCAGCCCCGAAGCGCTCGAGCGGTGCGCGCATTCATGCAGTGAACTGACCGAGAGGAGGCACAATGTCGGATGTCGCCTACACATCAAGGATTCGACTTGAGCGTCGCAAGGGCCCGTTGCGAATCGCGTATCTGCCAGGCGAATCGCATCCCGTGACGTTCAGTGTTCATGGCGCAATCGCCGAGCATTACAAGGTTGATCCGGCGACGTTGACGGAGTCTCACGCAGCAACCATCGACTATGTCATCGCCGCAACAGCTGGCTGAATGCTGGGAACGTTCGGCGGCGCGCTGGAAGCGCGTCACATCGCGGCAGCTGAAGGGCGGCTTACCGCAGACGTCACCGGAGAGGTGGAAACCGAGGACGGTGTGCTTGTGATCCGCCGGATCCACGTTGGCATGCGTCTCGTCGCATCGTCAGATGCGCGCCAGACCGTGGACCGCGTGCACGCTCTGTACCCACCGCGCTGCCCTCTGTATCGAACGCTCCACAACGCCATCGACCTGTCTTCGTCCGTGGAGTTGGTCGAGCCTCCAATGTCGTGAGGGCCCCAGCTCCGAGCACGTTCGTTGACTCTTTCCTCCGGTGGAACTGACTCCCACTGAACATGTCTGGGCCTGACCACGCAGCCAACGCTCATTCATCGTCCGCCGTCCTGCGCTGCGTCGGCTTCGGCCATGGTCGGGAATCCAGCAGCGCTTGGATCTCGGCGATTCGTTGAAATTGAACGGTGAGTTCCGTCTGGATTCGCTTAATCGCGGTTTCGTTCCGCCGTGACAAGTCGCGCAGTTCGGCGTAGGCGGTGCGCCACATATCGACGCGCGCTTTTGGACGGACTCGGGGACGACGGACTCGTGTTTTTGTCTTGGGAACGGCTCGCCTGCGCAGTCTATGTCACAGCCGAGTTTACAGATGACTGAACGGTTGAGGTGACTGGTCTATCTGACAGCTCCCCGATGCAAAATGGCGTGACTTGTGGCCGAAATGTGTCTAGTATCGCGTTCCGTTGCACGCGCAGCGCCCCACGCAACACGCTCATCTGTTCTGGACGTCCGGGAGGTTGCACTGCGTGCTCATCTGCCCTCAGTCCTCGTGCTGCGAAGTCCAAGTCCTCAACGACGGCCACGTGTTCCTGACGGAACGCTGCAACGATCCCGATGAAGCGGCGGCCGTAGCCGAACGGCTCTGGAGGCGCTTCGTCGAAGCAGAGGCATAGGGGGTGCCGGTGAAGTGCTATTCGATTTCGCAGGCTGTGCGCTGTGAACGGCGCGGCGCCAAGGTCGGACCCGGGTGACGCAGGGGTTGCGGTGACAGAATGTTCGTCACCGTTGCGTCGCTGACCCTGCTTGGCCGCCGCAACAGTCCTTCCAGGCTCCGCACTTCAACCGGTCTAACGATTAGGTAGGGCGATTGCGAAACCCGGCAGCCACGGCGGCGCGCCACGATGGGCGTCGATCTTGATCGAGTCAATGCCGCGGTCGACACCATGCAGGGCGCCGATCTCGGCGAGGCGGCGTCCACGGCCCGCCGTATCAATCAACGGCTCGTCGGCGGGGATTCGAGCGTGACGCTCACGACCACAGCGATCATCACCATTCTTCTAGCTGTGCGCCGCGAGCGATCCCCTGCTTGAAGGGCACCAGGCGTCAGCAGCAAGGGGGCCTGGACGCCCACAACCCAAGAGCGCAACGAACTCCCCACGAAGACGAGACGAGGATCGGCAGTGAATGTAAGAAGCACACAACTCTGTGCGCTGGTCGTTTGTGTCGCTGAAATTCACGGCCATTTTTGCCGTCCTCACTTGGCACATGCGTTGCCGCTGAGCTGTTAGTGAAGGGGGAGACACTCATGCGGTTTTCGCAATTCGCTTACAGTTTTGTCGCGTTGGCGTGTGTGGTGGTCACTCCGGCGCACGCGCAGACGCGTGGAGCGGGCCCGCAGGGTGCGCCACCCACGGCACCCGGCCACGCCACGCCGTCAACAGCGAAGCCGACAACTCCAGGCACTGCAACGGACTCGACCAAATCCGGCGCGTCGACGTCCACCACCTTGAACCCGATCGCGGCGGAGATCACGTCGCGTCCCCAGCTGGAGGCAAAGGTGATTGCGCTCCTGCCATCGGGCATGACGCTCAATCAGGCCTCCACGGGTTTCAAGAATCAGGGGCAATTCATCGCGGCGCTGCACGTCGCCCGCAATCTGGACTGCGGGGCCACCTGCTTTTCACAGTTGCAAGTCGACATGACCCAAAAGGGCATGAGTCTCGGCCAAGCGATTCAGGCGGTGACGCACTCCTCCGCGAGCACAGCAAGGCGGCGCGCTGACACAGCAGAGCGCGAAGCCGACGACGATCTCAAGGCGGAATCTACAACGACGAGAACGTCCACGGGACCGCTGGGAGCAAGAAAGCCGGCAGCGACGAAAAGTAGAGAAGAGATTGGTGTGGATTTCGGTGGTCGATGAAGCAAAGGACGGATGTCATGAGGAACACGACTTTGAAAAGCACTACCCTCGCTCGCGTATGTGTGGCGGCTTTCGTGCTCGCAAGCACCACTGTACTCGTTGGCTGCGAGCAGAAGGCGGAGGCCGTCACACCAGAGAAGATTGAGCAGCAGTACGGAGTCTCCGGGGCGTACATGGACAACGTGACGACGTCCGATGGCGCGATTCGCGGCACGCTCGTGCCGGTGACCCTGGCCGACGGGCGAAAGGCGCACTTGTTCGTGCCCCAGCAGCGCAGGAATGAGGCCCACGGCGTGTATCTTCGCGACGACCAAGGGCTGCATCCCGTCCACATCAAAGAGAGCGCAACGCGGGATGAGGTGACGAGTGCCCCAGCGGTCGTGGAGCAGCGAACGGAGCCCGAGCACAGGCAGAAGCGGTCTTGGGAGAAGGACGCGTTGATCATCGGCGGCACCGCAGGAGCGGGCACGGCGATTGGCGCCATCGCCGGGGGCAAGAAGGGCGCGGCGGTAGGCGCCACGGCTGGTGGCATCGGCGGTTTGATTTACGATTTGGCGACGCGGAACAAAGAGTAGATGCGGGTGCGTCCCCCGGCTTCCGTCCTGCTGGCCGGGTGCGTGCTTTGCGCCGGTGGCTGCGCGACGGTCAAACGCCCGTCCACGCCCGTGGCGCCTCCACCGGGCGTACTTGAGAGTCGGGTCCTGCGTCGTCATCGGCGTATTTGCCGCGTATGTCGCAGGGCGCGCCCTGCCGCCCGGAACGGACTATCTGCAAGTGTTCCGATTCGTCGGCGCCACCGCCTTCATTGGGTATTCGGTCGCGTTGTGGCAGATGTCAATCTGGAATCGCCGCGCATGGTTGACAACCATTAAGGCGACGGTTGATGGACTGATCTATGCGCTCCTTACAGCTGGAACGTTCGGCTGGTTGTGGCCGCGGCCATGAAGGCCCTTGCGATGACGAACAATCATACGACTCGACCAGGAATGTAGTTCCAACGTGCGCCTCGGATATTGGCCGACCCGGGCCATCGCGCATGAGTCGGTTTTCGTGCTACAGTCCATGGTCGGATCTTGCCGCGTACTCGCCGTCCTCCAGGGTGACGAGCCTCCTTGACTGGCTCCTTCTGAAGTTCAGCCTAGCTACGAGACGACATCCACCCGTCGTCGATGACGACGATCGGGAACGTCGCACTGCGACAGAGGGGTTCATGCTATGAGTCGGAAGTTGTATGTTGGAAACCTGCCTTACGAAGTTGGCGAAACCGAGTTGCAGGAGCTGTTCGGGCGGGCCGGATCGGTCGAGTCGGTGAACGTCATGCGCGATCAGGCGACCGGCCGCGCGCGCGGATTTGCCTTCGTCGAAATGAGCACGGATGAGGAGGCGCAGAACGCGATCACCGCGTTGAACGGGACGCAGGTTGGCGGCCGAAACCTCACCGTGAACGAGGCCCGTCCAAAGGCGGCGCGCAGCGGCGGCGGTTTCGGCGGCGGCCACCGTCGGCGAGAACCGCGCTGGTAGCACCGTGATACATCAGTCCCGTCGCGCCGGGCGAACGGCGCCACGTCGCCCGGCGGGGCCGGAGCGGCCGGCAGAGCAACGCGGCGCCGCGTCAACAGGACGCATCGTTAAGCTGCTGGTTGGACAAAGCCACGGCTTCATCCGTCTCGCGGACAGTCGCGAGATCTATTTCCATCGGAGCGACCTCGAGGAACGCACTGCGTTCAACGATTTCGCGGTCGGGGATGCGGTGATCTTCGAGCTGCTGGAGGATGACGTCAGCGGCGCCCGCGCGCTGCGGGTCAAACGGCGGCCGCGGCTACGCTAAACCGGTTATACTGCACGCGTCCTGCTTTTCTGAGTCTTCGGCCGGTCCGGCCGAGCCCTCACCAAAGCCCAAGCTTGTGAGGGTGTCATTTGGCGCTTCAATTCGATCGTAATCCAGGCTTCAATGCTCGATGGGCGGCACAGGTCGCACCTGGCGTCGCGCACGACCGGAGGGTACGTCGGCGACTTGCTTTCGCCGAGCCCTCGCGATCATCGTCGTCATGACCCTCGCCTACGTGTCGTTCATGAGCTGTATGAGATTGCCGAGAGTCACGATGGTCAAGCGTCCGGACGGAATGAGCGCATTCGAATTCGCGGTGCTCTGCGGTCTCCGAGCGGCTCAATTGCAGCGAGGATGCACACCACGCGTCCCGCCGTCGGCGAAGGTCGCGGTGACCGCGCAACACGAACTGGCTGAGCGGAAGATCATTCGGTGCGCGGACACCGCAGAATCCAACTCAGTACCAATCGACTGACAAGGAGTTCGATGTCACGCGTTCACCTGGTCAACCCGAGCTCGCAGTCGTTTGGTGTCGCCGAGCTGCGGCCGATTTACGACGGTGGGCGCTTAGTAACGGCACGCAGCGTTTCGCAGCTGTATCGACAAATGTATGCGAATACTGGGATCGCGACCGACAGCGCGCGCATGCAGCGTTCGGCGCGATGGGCATGATGGATCGGCATCAAGCAAGGTTAGTTTCGAAGAGGCACACCATGGCGACGATGAACGGCACGGTCAAGCGGCTGACGGACAAGGGATTCGGTTTCATTGCGGCCAGCGACGGCACCGAGTACTTCTTTCACCAGTCCGCCTGCAGCGGCGTCCGCTTCGACGAACTGCGCGAAGGCCAGCCAGTGACATTCGAACGCGGGCAGGGACCAAAGGGTCCGCGTGCAGAGAACGTTCGCGTGACCTAGCGGGGACCTGAGTCGCGCGCTCGCCCCTCAAACGCTTTGGACCCGCGCCTTGGGCTTCTCGTAGCGGGGCCCTTGGCTCAGGCGCAATTGCAGCGTCGCGGTCCTGGCGCTTATTCGTCTGGCCGCCGAGCAGAATAACGACCGCCTCCGCGTCTTTGCCGGAAGAGACGCAAGCCCTTCGTACGCCTGGGGTCACCGGTGACGCTTAGCATTTTCTGGTACCCTACGCGGTGCTTTCGCTGCCGCATCCGCTTCGCGTGCTCCTCATGGCGTTTGCCGACTGGTCAACCTAATTGGACACATCCTCCACGGCACCCTTCTCGGTGTCATCGCCAGCTCACCGGAGGCGCGCGTCACGCACGCCTGATCGCGCGCTCGGGCGTTGCCTGCCATGGGTCATCGCCGGTAATGGCGTTCTCCGGGTAGCTGCTGGCGCAAGCAGCGTGCTGGTCGGAACGTACATTGCCGACTTAGCAGGCCGCGGCTTTCCGATGGGCGCAGGGTTCGTTGGCGTACTCGCGACCGCGTCGTTCGCGGCCGAGTTGGTGGGCGCAATGCCGCTCGGCCTGCTGTCCGACATGATGTCGGTGCGCGTGATCATGACGGTTGGGGCGCTGCTCGCCGCGACGGCGACGTTTCTCTTTCGCATCACGCACGACGTGCATATTTTTGTGCTCAGCCGCGTCCTTGAAGGGTTGGCCGCTGCGGCGACGGCCCCGCCGTTGCTCGCGTATCTTACGGATGCCACGGCAGACGACGCGACGCTTCGTTCACGCGCGATGAGCTACTTCGAGCTATCGCTGCTGGCGGGCTTGGCGCTTGGCGGCCTCGTGGCGAGCCAGTTCTGGATCAGATTCGGTGCAGACTCATTCATCGCACTCAGCCTGCTCTACCTCGTCGCGGCACTCCTCCTGCTCGCGGCGCGTGTTAACCAGCCGCGCCACCGCGCCCGCCAGGCGTGGCGAGGCTTAAGCCATTCGCTCGGGCTGCCGGATGTCCGACAGCTCGCGCCGGTCTGGCTCTGCATGAACACGATCCTCGGACTGTGGCTGGGGCCGACGCTCTATTTTCTGTTGACGCACCGTTCCGTGGGACCACAGTTCCTCGTCGGTCTTTTTGCCGAGAACATCGCCGGGCTTGGGTGGCTGCTGTTCGCGTACACCGTCGTATTTGGCGCTGGCGTCCTGATTTGGAGTCGCGTGCTCCCTCACATCGACCTCCGCCACGCGCTCCGTGTGTCGCTTATGGCGATGCTGGCGGTATGCGTCGGATTCCTGCTGTTGAATCACATGGGCGGTCAGCCAGCGTCGCTGCGCTGGCTGATGACGGCGGTCATCGCAATGCTCATCATGGTTGAGAGCGGATTCACGCCCGCTGCGCTCTCGCTGTTAGCCGCTGCGGTAGAGTCGTCGGCCGGCCGAGGTAGCACGATGGGCGTGTACTCGTTTCTCCTCGGCCTCGGAGCACTCGTCGGAAGCGCGGTGGCGGGCATCATGGGACGATGGCTCGACATTGACGGGCTGACGTACGCAACGCTGTTCCTCGCGTCCGCCGCTCTCGCGCTTCTGGCCCGTTCGTGGTCACCGCGGGATTCCTCGTCTGAGGTGCGTCTGCATGCCGCACGTTGAGCACGATCTGGCGATCATCGGCGCTGGGGCTGGCGGCCTCATCGCCGCGCGGTTTGCCGCGCAACTTGGGGCGCGAGTCCTGCTCGCGGAACGCGATCGCATCGGTGGCGACTGCACGTGGACAGGATGTGTGCCAAGCAAGTCGCTGATCAGAGTGGCGAAGGCAGCCCACGAGATTCGAACTGCGGCCCGCTTCGGAATCAGCGCATCCCCATGCAAGGTCGATATGCCGACGGTTCGGGACTATGTGCAACAAAAAGTCCGGGAGATCTACGAACCGACGTCGCCCGAGGCGTTGGCGGGCGAGGGCATTGATGTCGCCTTGGGGGCCGCGTCGTTCGAGAACGAGCGGATCCTGCGCGTTGGCAGCCGGTCGGTCACCGCGCAACATTGCTTAATATGCACGGGCGCCGTGCCCGTCGTGCCGTCGATCCCTGGTCTCTCCGGTACGCTGTATTTCACGTATCACAACATTTTCGACAGCGCACATCTTCCCGCATCGCTCATTGTGATCGGCGGCGGTCCACTCGGCGTAGAGCTGGCGCAGGCCTTTCAACGGCTCGGCAGCCAGGTCATGATCGTGGCGCCACGACTGTTGTCGCACGACGACCCCGACGCGGCCAGAGTGATCGAGCGCGTGTTCGAGCGAGAGGGCGTCCGACTCCTGCGAGGACGAGCGGCCTCGGTGCGGCAAGAACCCAGCGCCGTGGTCGTCACCGTCGACGACGGCTGTGAGGCGCGGGCGGAAAGCCTGCTGGTGGCGGCCGGACGCCAACCGAATGTCGATGGCCTCGGGTTGGATCGCGCCGGCATCGTGTACTCATCACGTGGCATCCCAGTCGACGATCGGCTGCGAACAAACGTCCCGCACATTTATGCCGCCGGCGATGTCATCGGCGGCGAGCAGTTCTCGCACGTCGCCGGTTGGCAGGCGTTTGAAGCCACGCGCAACGCGCTGCTGCCCGGCAGCGCATCGGGCCGCCCCAACCCGCTCGCGTGGGTCACGTTCACTGATCCGGAAGTCGCACAGGTGGGATTGACGGAAGCCGGCGCACGACAGCAGCTCGGCAACGGCGCTCGGGCGACCCGGTGGGATCTGCCCCACATCGACCGCGCCAAGTGCGACGACGACGAAGACGGGTTCATCAAGCTGATGTCGGACGCGCGGGGCACTCTCATCGGGGCAACGATCGTGGCCGCTCGCGCCGGTGAAGTCAGCGGCGAGTTGAGCCTGGCGATCGCGAAACGGCTGACCGTAGGCGATGTCGCCACAGCCGTTCACGCCTATCCGACGTACGCCACCGCTCTTCAACAGATGACGAGCCAGATTGCGACCGAGCGTTGGACGTCAAGCCCAGCCGGTCGCGCCATCGGCAAGCTCCTCGGTTTCAGCGCATCGAGATAGCCTCGAGGAGGCATGATGCAGAAGCGCGACGCTGACTACGTGTTCTACGAGCTGACGCGGAGTATCTGTCCCGAGTGCCGGCGCATTATCGATGCGCAGGTTCTCCTTCGCGACAACAAAGTGTTCATGCGAAAACGCTGTCCGGCATGCGGGCCATTCGAGGCCCTCGTGTACGGCGACGCCGAGGCATATGTCGCGAACGGCAAGTACAACAAGCCGGGCACGATTCCGCTGGCACTCGGGACGCAGACTCTTAACGGCTGTCCGCACGACTGCGGTCTCTGTCCCGACCATCAGCAGCACACCTGTCTGGGGATCATCGAGGTTAATAGCGTGTGCAACATGGACTGCCCGCTCTGTTTTTCGACGGCCGGCCCTGGGTTCAGTCTCACACTTGAAGAAGTCGAAGCGATGCTGGACGACTTTGTCCGGACCGAAGGAACACCTGAAGTCGTACAGTTCTCTGGCGGCGAGCCGACGATTCACCCGCAGATCATTGACTTTGTCAAGGCAGCGAAGGCGCGCCGCATCCGATTCGTCATGATCAATACGAACGGGAAGCGCATCGCCCGCGACGACAAGTTCGTTAAGCAACTGGCCGAGGTCAAACCGGCGTTCTACTTCCAGTTTGATGGCTTCGACCGTCAGACGTCGTTGCGCTTGCGGGGAGAAGCGGAGATTGTCGACGAGCGGATTCGTGCGCTAGATCGACTGGCAGCCGCCGGCTTGCACGTCACCC